>ERZ501058.6-NODE-6-length-316732-cov-9.683555_pt1 | contig 316732 bp, 224 predicted proteins | sample MGYA00510857_ERZ501058 | MGnify/ENA primary metagenome ERZ501058 (study PRJEB25958, sample SAMN03398523) | human skin metagenome | study: EMG produced TPA metagenomics assembly of the Human Skin Microbiome Metagenome (human skin metagenome) data set.
AGGGGGGGGGGGGGGGGGGGGCGGGGGGGGAGGGGGGGGGGGGGGGGGGGGGGGGGGGGGGGGGGGGGGGCCCGATGGAAGCCCGATACTGTCATGCATGTCATGCACATGACAAGAGGGCGGTTAGGGGCGCGGCTTAGGTCTTGGATGAAGCCACTGACGAATTCTCCCCCATAACCGAATACCATATTTCACTTGCACCTCGTTCATTTTCGCCATGGAATTGTGGCACACACTAGAGAACAAGGGCTCGGTGGCTCGTGACCATCTTGCGTTGGAGCGGACATTTCTCGCATGGATGCGCACCTCTCTCACACTTGTATCTATCGGGATGTATGTGGAAAAGGACAGCTAATATCTAGTGCTATAGCACAGCTTTTCCGCTTGCCGGAACTAATTGTTGATGATAACCAAGGGGCATCGAAGCGCCCTCTTGAGTTTAGCCATTCTGTTACTGTTGCAGGGAGCAACGTCAAAATGCGTTCACTTCAGCGGCTGTAAGTTACGAGACACTCATACTAACGTCGCAGTGGGACTCCGATCGGTATCTCGTTCGTTGGTGTCGGTATTTTCGTGTTGCTATGTGGGGCGCTGCGTTTCTTTCATACGCAGGAGGTCATGATCGGCGGAAAGTTTATTCCTAGCCGAGTGGAGGGTACGTTCACGAATACCGGGCGCTTACAAGTCAAGTGTTCGTGTTGGCGTGTATCACAGGAGCATTATTGTTTGCTGCTCTAGGCGTAATGGTCTCTGTGGCTGCAGGTATCTTGTAAATAGACATACGGCACTGCAACTGCCGACAACTCGCTTGCATTACAATCTTTTTGGTGTGTCGTGGTCATGGTCGTGGTCTTGATCGTGTTCCTCGACGACCATCTCTTCATCGACCCAGTCTTCAAAGCCATCTTCAAAAAGATCAGCGAGTGCGTCGTGTTTTTCATCCATTGACATGGCCTTGTTGTGCATAATTTTTTCCCATTGTCTCCATTCATCATCTCGAAGCAGACAGCTATCCATCGCTTTTGTAATCTTTGAGATATCGACATCTTGGCCAATAAAGACTAGCTCTTGACGTCGATCACCCCATGGGGTCAATGGATCAAAATCGCGCCGAATAGCTGCATGGACTTCTGGGTCATCAGGCCACTCGTTTTCAGGTACTTCGCACCTCCAACGCGCGCCGCCAGTCAGCGTCAGCATGACGCCCGCCTGTGACCAATTACCGAACAAGAGGGGACGTGTAGCAAGCCACAAGAATCCCTTTGAACGAAGCACAGCGTTCCACAATGGTGAGGCTCGTTTGCACGCAAGGCGCTGTTGTGGGCATAATGCTGGCTGTGCATCTTCATTCATGTCATCGTTAGAGCTCATTTCTGTGTCGTCACGATTTTGCTCGACGCCATCATCCATGGTCTCTTCTTGGATCACAACAAAGCAGGAACGGATCGTCTCCCATAGTCGCGCCGGATGGAATGGACGGCGTGCACGGTACACAAAACTGTTGATGCCATACTCGATGGTCTCCGGCTTGACATCTTCCACGAGACTCCGCAACCATCCAGCGCTTAGGGCTGCTTTTTCCAAGCTGAAGCTTTTCGTTGACAAGATGGCATTTACATCAACGCGGCCGTATGATGCAGGGATTACGCGTGCGGATGGGTTGAGCGTTTTGACGAGAGCCATCACTGTCTCCAGTGCATCTGGCGACACAAGATCACACTTGTTTACAATGACACAGTTGGCAAACTCCAGCTGGTCCACCATAAGATCGCTGATATTGCGGTCGTCGTCCTCTGGCACTGTTGGTCCATGCCGGTCAACAAGAAAGTCGGATGTGTCAAAATCATGAAGCATACTCGCAGCATCGACCACTGTGCAGCAAGTGTCGAGGTGAGCAATGGCAGGCAGTCCACCGCGTTGAAAAATAGCTGCGAGTCGCTCGTCTTCGACCACCGTAGCGGCAAATTCTGCGCTAAATGTTTCCGCGACTTGCATCGGCTCAGAGATGCCGCTGGACTCTATCAGTAAGTAGTCAATGCGCTTATCACGCGCGAGTAGGGCCACATGTTCCAGCAAGTCCGCACGGAGCGTGCAGCATATACATCCATTCGAAAGTTCCACTAAGTGGTCCTTCCCGCGAATCAGCTGGCCATTAGCGATGAGCTGTGCATCGATGTTGAGCTCGCCCATGTCATTTATGATGACAGCGATACGCAATCCATGTTCTGGACTCATAAGGATGTGTCGCAACAGAGTCGTTTTCCCCGATCCAAGAAACCCACTCAACAGCGTCACAGGGAGCGTCGATTTTCCGTGCCTGTCATTCTCATCACTGTCAGGCCCCAGCACATGATCACACTGCATCTTTAGCCAACTGGCCTCTTCACGCATTTGCGCCTTTGTACGTGGCTTACGTTCGCTGTCCATTTGTTTGCCTGTGTGTATATCGCGGAGCTCAAGTCCAAATTTGTCGAGCATGTCGTACACAAGATCACTAGGCTCAATGTCTCGTGGGCGACGTGGCAGGACATGAACATGCACATGGGAAACGGTCTGTCCTGCAGATGCGCCATCCTGAACAGCGATTGAGAGTGAGTCACCGTTGAATGCATATTCCACGACGCGCCCGACTTTTTGGACTGTCTCGAAGAGCGCGCCAACCGCATGAGGCGGCATGTCAGCCAGACGCTTGTATGGTATGCGTGGAATCACAAGGACATGTCCAGGAACCACGGGTTTCAAGTTGACGATCGCGGCCACATCATTCGAGCAGAGAAACACTTGGTCCGTCACGTCGAAAGAACTAAAGTGGATCATATCCATACGCTGGTTTATTGGCCCAGGCGAGCGAGGCGTGCATAGTGTATGAGCCTGCTCCGTCGCCATAGGTGCCATGGAGCCGATTTCGTGTGCCACGCTAGTTTGTGGATGTGCCTTTATATGCGTTGCTTCTTCGCCCAAGCCTGGGGTTGATTTGCATGCCTCTCGCTGGATTTGGACGAATGCCTTTGCTCTTTGAAAGCCGTCGAAGCGCAACTGCCTATGCAAATGCCAGAGCCGCCAAGCGGCCGACGTGCGTCGTACAGGTACTCGCATACGTAGACAAACAAGGGATTTCGTTGGCTACGGTGACCGACCGTGACGGTAGCATGGATTGTCGAATAACCCTGCAGGTACTCAATCGCTTGGATTTTTCCCTTGAAACGACAAAACACACAACTTGCATCTCCACAGTGCGCGGTGTTTTTCTTTCTTGGGCGGCGCAAAACTCCACCACGCACGTTCTGCTCTCCAACGTACTTGCCCGATCGTCCGACCAGCAAGTTGTTAGCTTAGGACAAAAAGCTTGTTTGGTCTCGTGCATCAATTCATTTACGTAGGTAAGAGACAGCAGCAGGGTATCATATTCTATAGAAACATAGCAAATCAACTACCATGCGTCATTGTAATCGTCGCCATAGTCGGCGTCATCACCATAGTCTTGCCGCGTAAGACCGCCGAGCGCCATCCAATCTTCATCAAGGCGTGCACGCTTAGTCGAAGACGAAGGACCTTCAGTATCGTCTTCATCAACTTCTTCGTCCACGTCGTCATCCTCGTCATCATCCTCATCAACGCCATCGTCTTCGTTGGTACTTCCATGGGCTTTTCTCGCCCCGCTGGCAGAACCCGTATCCTCTTTGCCCTTCGCACTGGGAAACAAGCTATTAAGAACGTCATAATTAATACGACGAGACCATCTTTTCTGTTGCATCATTTGCTTTGCGGACTCAGCCGCGGAGCTCGTCGGAGCTGTTGTACCATCACGAGGCTTGTGTCGCTTCCGACTCCGAGGTGCTGGGGCAATGCCCGCCTTTTGATCTGCCTCGAGCTTGAGCTGACGTGCAAGAGCTGCCTCTAGGTAATCCTTGTTAAATTCCATCCAGACGCGTTCCTTCACTTTGACTTCTTCATCAGTCAAAATGAAGCTATCGAGCTCTTCTTCATCCAAGTCGTCTAAGCCGTCGTTGGCGGCGGCGTTCGGTTTCGATTCAGCTGACGATGGGGGTGCCAGATTCGCATCAGCTGCGTACGCCGCCTCTTTCTGTGAATCGGAAAGCTTTATAGGTGGCTCTGCTAATGCTCCTGATACATTATGAACGCGTCCGGCCTTAGCTCTTTCCGTTCGCTCGCGTTCTTGTTTGGATAAGTCGTTACTGAGCTCCTGAACTTCGGCCTGTTGCAGAAACGAGGTAATTTCCTGCTCGGTTGCCTGGTCAGCAAGCTGGTCGATATCGGAGCGAATAGGCTGAACTTGCTGAGAGCCATGGTCTTCCTTATCAGGCGACACTTGATCGTCATCACCGCTATCGATGCCACTGTCACCATTGCTATTGCCATCAGCATGGCTGTTTTCATTCATATCGTGGAGATTAGGGCGAGAATCAGTACTTTTGGCGTGTCTCGCGTCCATGCTCGTAGAATCAACAAGATTGACGCGCGGATCCTTGTGTTTCTTGGGCATTCGAGCACGAGCAAAAGCAGGCGGATTGCTTTCTTCTTCAAGCCAAACGCTCCGGAAGTCTTCAATAGTAAGTTGGCCACTAGGCGTAGCCTTGAACTCTTCCAGACGTTTGCGCAGTGTAACATCGGCAATTTTGACGACTTGAACAATTTCGGTAATGGAGCGGCGGAAGTGGTTCATACGTGCTGCCAGCAACAAGCATGCACCACAGATACCCGCAGGACGACGGCCTTCGACCATCCAGTCCATCTTGAAGCGCGTCACGAGACGTGTGGCATCCGTCACGACACGCTGTGTCTCATCACCAAACTCAAGAAGCGCGGCGAACCGACTAATGTAAAACGATGGGTCAATCAAGGGAATTTGCAAGTTGAGGACGCGCAAAAGGCGCAGGTAGCTTCGTCCCAGCACGAACACATTGACTTGGATTACATCCGCAAAGTCAATGAGCATATGCGTCGTTTTCGCCATGCGGCATGCCACGTAGAGACATGATGCTACCGTGTAGTCCGACTTGCGTCCCAGAACAAAGTTCCTCGGCTGTGACCCTGTCGCTGTCGCTGTGCCACCATCCAAAGCTAGCTGGAAGAATCGAAGCGCTCGTTCTGCTACGTGTGCCGGAACACCACGCGCTGTAGCCATGCGGTTGATATTCCAACGCGCGTTGGCAATGGTACACTCCCGCGACTCGCCTGCGGAGCTGCCACGAAAGCCTGGAGCCGATGTACGTGCCCGAACCTGGTCTGCGCCTAGATAGCTGCCCTGCACGACGGCCCCACCAGCTGTATTTTCGGCAAAAGTAATATCACTGACGATTTGCGACTCTTCCAGCACCACACCACATGCACTGCATACTGCTTGTGAGTCGGCAAAGTCAATAGCCAGTGAGCCACAGTTTGTGCACCGCATTTTCAGTGGCGGCGGTCCCCACAGTGCTCTGGCAGTTAGGGGAAGTCAACCACGATTCGTGCTTAGGAAAAATGTATGAGGCAGGGAAACTGGAGTTGATTGCTCACTTTGGCTCGCACTCTCACTGAGTAAGGTGGCGGCGGTGCTCCACCAGTGTGGGTTTAAAATTTTACTTGCCCAATTCCAGTTTTTGGAGGTGGCGACCAAAGGGTGGATGTCCACCTCTCGGCTGGTGCGAGAGCGACGGAGGCTGAGAGATTGCAGGTCATCCGTGCCTGACTGTGGCTAGTTGTTGTTGGGGGAAGGTGCCTCCAGTCTAGATGACATAATCATTCTTACCGCCTGAAGTGCACGTGGAAAGCCAGCCATGTGTTGTGTGCACAGGCAGAGCAGGATGACAATCAATGTGATCTCTCCCATCTAGATCATGTCCCAGCTGCTTCGCCCAGAAAATCTTCAGGACCGTTTGCTATTTGCGATCCCTAAAAAAGGTACGTTTGATTCCGCAGATAAACTTGTGCTCCACGAGTACGGGTACTAATGCCAACAGGCCGTCTGTATGAGACGTGTCTCTCACTGTTAAGCGGCGCAGATATTCAGTTCAAGCGTGCTCACCGCTTGGATGTCGCCCTCGTGACGAATTTTCCCATAGCGCTGGTCTTTTTGCCAGCCGCAGACATACCGCGATTCGTCGCTGATGGTAATGTCGATCTTGCGATCACGGGCCAGGACATGGTGCAAGAGGCAGGCCCGGCAGTGTCGGAGGGCATTACGGAGGTGTTACCCCTCGGTTTTGGCAAGTGCAAGCTGCAGGTACAGGTGCCTGAAGCGATTGAATCCATCAAGAGTGTCGAAGATCTTGTCGGCAAGAAGATTGCTACGAGCTTCGATCTGCTATCAAGCCAGTTCTTCCGTGAGCTTGAAGAGAAGAAAGGCGTGCCTAAGCTGAACGATGGTCGGCTCCACACATCTGTGCAGTATCTAAGCGGCAGTGTTGAGGCTGCATGTGCTTTGGGTCTCGCGGATGGTATTGTGGATCTCGTCGAGTCAGGGGAAACCATGCGTGCCTGTGGGTTGAAGCCCATTGCCACTTTGTTGTCGTCAGAGGCTGTCCTGATTCGTTCGACGAGGCCTCATGAGCGCACAGATGCGAACCTGATCCAGCTTATTACGGCACGCATTCGTGGTGTCATTGCCGCGTCGAAGTATGTTCTGTGCCAGTACAATATCCAGAAGGACAACCTTGCGCAGGCTCTCAGCATCACGCCTGGTCGTCGTGCAGCGACTGTGAGTCCTTTGCGGGAGTCCGACTGGTATGCTGTTTCCAGCATGGTGTCACGCAGTGATGTGGCCAAGATCATGGACCAATTGGAGTCGGTTGGTGCATGTGATATCTTGATCTTGAGCATCGACAACTGTCGTGTGTAGTATATGAGCATGGGTCGGTAGGAATGGAACCCTACAAGGAAAGAAATCCATTTTAAGTAATAAGCAGACACAGCCGAGGTCTGGCTGTTTACTAGCTTATCTGCTTGCTAGCTTGCCAGCTTGCCCATCAATTGGAGAGTCAACATGCGAAACGCCACCACCACACATGACATGCTACAAATCCAGGGATCATGGTTTAACGACATCTAATCTAATGATTCCTGCTCAGTATTTGACTCAGGCAAAGTAGCATCAACCTGGAAAAAGTCGGAGTTTTTCAGCGCCCGTACCGACATGCCAATGTTCGTGTCATTAGGCAGGCCAGCCTTGGAGTTTTCGCGCGCACGTTCCACCGTCTTCCTACCAGCATGACTACGCAGCACTTCACGGACGGGCACCATAGCTGCGGCGCGGCACAGTTCTTTTAGATCGCTTCCACTGTACCCCTCGGTCTTGCGGACAATGTCACCCAGGTCAAAGTTCGGTGCACATGGCACATTGGCCAACATTATAGACAGGATCTTTTTCCGCTGCGCACTGTCAGGCAAGCTCACTGCGTAGCGTTTGGGCATGCGGCGAAGGATCGCCGCGTCGATATCAGCTGGGCGATTCGTCGCGCCCAACACAAGGATGCGATCTGTCGATGACGTGAGGCCATCCCAGAGTGTCATGAATTCTGCCTTCATCATGGCCATAGCCTCGTGGTCGCTTGATGCTCGTTCGCGCAAGAAGCTGTCGATCTCATCAATAAACACAATCGTCGGCTGCAGCTTGCGAGCGAGGCCAAATAGTGCTGAAACAAGCTTGTTCGACTCGCCGAACCATTTGTTCGTGAGTGTCGACACATGCATGTTGATGAAGGTAGCGCCACTTTCCTTCGCCAGCGCCTTGGCCAACATAGTTTTGCCTGTGCCAGGCGGTCCATACAGAAGCACACCCTTCGGTGCGCCGAGCAATCCACTTGTACCACTAAATAGGTCTGGGAAGCATAGAGGCGCAATGATGCTTTCCTGCAGGCTAGAAATAATACCATCTAATCCGCCGATATCTTCAAATGTGATCGGGATATCTTCAGGCAAGATCAATTCCACAGCAATTTGCTCTACACGTGAGTGTAAGCAAGAGGTGCGCGTGCGCAAGGGGTAATGACGTACCCTCATACTCATTCAGCTTGAGCTCACGACGGTCCACGCCGAGCTTGCCGAGCTTGGTTTCAGACGTCTTTTTCGCATCGATCTTTTTCTGCCGATTCGGGTCCATACGCTCAAGGGCATACTGTGTTCCGAGTTCAGACAAAGATGCGAGACATACCTTGAATGTATAATAGGACAATGCCGTCATGGCGCTGGCGACGAGCACTTTTCTAGTGAGCATGCGAGTGAGTACGTACAGTCGCTCAGCATCTTGCGCACCTGCGAGCTCATGGCAGGGCAAGGAAGAAGAAAAAAAAAATATAAAGAAGTCAAGCGATACGTGAAGGCGGGTCGTAGACAAGCAACTCAGCTACCCAGTCGGATGCCCACACCACGCGAAGGACACCACTTAGCTGCTCACTGGGACTGCAATCCGTGCGGCAAAGCTGGGGATGTGAATATCACGAAGGGTGTGGGCCAATGGGTCGGTGTCACGTGAATGATTGATGTATGGGGCCTCCACGAGGCCAGCTCTGTATTGCGGCGGACGTACGCGCGTCGACCGCTGTCACTACTCTTCCCTGTTGCTGGCTCATTGTTCCATCGTTGGCACAAGTACGTGTGATGCGGTGCGATGGTTCTCCGAAGGGGTACTAACGAATGTGTGCAGTGAGTATTATGGAATACAATGGCGGGAGTGTGATTGCCATGACAGGCAAGAACTGTGTGGCGATCGCATCCGACTTGCGTCTTGGCAACCAGGCGCTGCTATTGTCCACTCAGTTCGACAAGGTGTTTCGGATGACAGACCGCACCTATGTCGGACTTCCTGGGCTTGCAACAGATGTAGCTACACTGAGAGAAAAGTTCCGCTACCGCCTAAATATGTACCGGATGAAGGAGGACCGTGACATTGAGCCAGAAACCTTTGCGAAGCTCATGAGCTCGACGTTGTACGAGCGTCGGTTCGGTCCATATTTCATTGAGCCTGTGGTGGCTGGCATGAACTCAAACAATGAGCCGTTTATTGCAGCGTCTGATCTCATTGGATGCTTGAATTTCGCAAAGGATTTTGTCGTTAGTGGCACGGCGAGTGATCGACTTTTCGGTATGGCTGAGGGGCTGTGGGAACCCGACTTGGAACCAGAGGATCTCTTTGAAACCATCTCACAGACCATGCTTGGTGGTATCGAGCGTGACGCACTGTCTGGTATGGGCGTCATTGTTCGAATCATTACACCCGACAAGGTCATTGAGCGGACGCTCAAGTGCCGAATGGATTAAATCGTAGATATCTCTTTTTCCTTCCTATGTAATGGGTATTATGGCGCCTCCATTTCAGTTGCTTGCGCGTGATTGTGTACAAGTTCGGCGTCGTGAGTGCTGTGGTCATGGTCATGATCATAATCATGGACGTGACCGTGATTGTGATGATGACCATGGCAGGTATCATGGTCATTCTCATGGCTATGATCGTGATCATGTTCATGATCATGGCCATCGCAGTGACCATGACCATGCTCGTGCCCATGACAGTGTGTGTGCGCACCATGTTTCGTAACCCGCACATCTGCGTCTTGTCCCAGCCGAGTCACCTGGACAGTTAGGTCGCCGACCGTTTTACCACTATGCACCATGTCACCGACCTGCATATGGGGCAAAATGTTCAGCGCGATGGAGCCATGATGCCAAGCGAGGCTGGTTACGTCTTCACAATCTTGGACTGAAGCATTTCGTTGAAGCTTGATGTGAACGGCCACGACCAACGGCGCCATCTTTGCATGTCGACGCATGGATAGCACGTTGGCCAGTCCTCGCTTGCCATCCGTGCCGACGCCTACTTCTGTATATCCAAGAGATGGCAAAGCGAGCTGCCACATTTGTATTTGTGGCACACCTACCACAGCAGGATGCGTCTCGACAACGCTCAGTGCCTTGTGCAACTTCAATGCCTGCGTATCTTTAGCAGACGGCGCTGCCTGCAGCAGTGTCTTGCATAATGGACGTAGTGCTGTCACACTCACACAAATCATGCTGGCACCCTGCAAGCCGGCAACAAGCTTGTCAAATGATGCTGCCTGTGCAGGCGGTAGAAGCATCGCGGACAAGAAGAGCACGGTGACAAAGAACAAAATCATGACGGCGAAGGGATTCGAAAGTGCGTCGTAAACTGGCTGAACAGCAAGCATGGGACGAGCGAGCACTGACACATGGCGCGCATGCGAACGCCGCGGACGGCCGTCAAGGCTATCACCGGCATCCAGGCTCATGCCACAAGCAGCAGCGAGCCGATCATGGTTCCGAAGCACTACATTCGTGCCAACACATAAGAGCACAGCCACAGCTAGCACAGTACGAGGAAGAATCAGACCAGCTCGATCCTCCTCATGTGGTGCGCTGGATGCAAGTAGGGCGTGTTCTGCATTTTCCATGCACATGTAAATGCCAGAGAAAAATAGGTAAAGTACGAGAGAGAAATCCAAGAGTGTTTCAAAGCGATGCGGGCCAAATGGCAAGCGGAATGAGTCCGTGGTATTTTTGAGCTGCATCTTAATGGATCTGTACCTCCAGAGAGCAATCCCAAGACCCATAGTGTCAAATACCAACAAGAATCCTATGCCAACGAGGGCAAGCGAATCACGTATTTGGCCTAGCACCCACAGCACGGCGCCTAGCGAGATATGCACGAGGCTGTATACACATAATGTCGAAGCACCGCAAGGAAGTGGTCTTAATGTTTCGTGCGGCATATCCATGGTCGGCGATACTTGCATGTCTGACACGACACGGGATGGGAGCGTCGACCAAGCAGCCGAGTTCGCACGAGGCGCAGTAGGGTCTGGTGAAATAAGCTGTGTCGGGTCAGAGGAAGCGCTTTTCGCAGCGGCCATTTGTGATGGCAAACGAAGAGTCATGTCGCTTCCATTGGCCAAATTGGACAGAATGTAGCTTGCACGGCGTTCCGTGCGCCGGTCACGCCGCTTCGTTGGCGAATTGGACGGCTCAGTACTAGAGTCGAACGAGGTATTTGGTGAGCTTGTGGCCGCAGATGCAACCTGTACGGGAGGGAGCGGCTGGCTCGCACGATACGCATCGTATTCACGCGCAGCATCCGTGCCAGGGCGCGGAAAAAATGCCGAGAGGTTCCGGCTATGAATATGTGAGAACCGGCGCGAATGCTCACGCTTTGCTGCGTCGCTGGTTTCTGGCACAAGTGGGCGTGCATGGTTCTTGTCTGGTGATGAGCCACTTACGGATGCGACTCGTGAAGGCGCATTGTTTTTAAATGGGGAGACTTGCTGTTTCGGTGGTGACAACGACGCTGGCATGCGTTTCTGGAACACTAAGGCCGGGACACCATGCTGTGGTGATGCCAATTTGAATGTATCACTTGGCTCCGCGGCGGATGCCGAGCCTGTATCCAGAGCGGCTGATTGACGCCCTGGAGTTGGCCATGTCATATTGGTACCGACCGAGAGGAACTGCAGTTCAGCAGACAAGCATGTCATGCACCCGCAGCGCGCGCGTCAATTGCCCTTTGTCCACCATCCCCACCCCCTGCATGACTTGCTTGCATAAGCAATGCGTGGGTGAAAATGAGTCCAGTAGTGGTGACATGCTTAATTCCCGCGAAAGATCACATCAACACTTGCACATCTCTTACTTCGTGCAGGGCGCGCCCTGCGCGTCCACACAAACACTTGTCTGGGTGAGCGACGGCGCCGAGCGAATCACGTGCGTGTTCCATATGCTTTATTTTTGTTTCTAGGAGATGTGGAGTTCGAACGAGCGCCAGTGCCTCATCTACCTTTCGTCCTTGTCTCAAGGGGAAAAAAAAATCAACAAGTGCGCGAGTCGGCCTTCTAGTGTCGCTTTGGGCTCAACGCCATTGGCAGGTGGAGTTGTTGCTCAACCAACAACGAACAAATCGATCAGGCCTTAATAGCCTCTGTGTGCGAACTGTCTATCTACCTATTATCTCGCGAGTGTCGAGATCCTCTTGACGTGTGCGTACAAGTATGGCACCTAGCAGGACAAGCGGAGCCGGTAATGCACTGGGTCTTACAAGTACCAAGTCGCGCGCTGCGTCTGTGCGTGCGAGTGGAAAGAGAGCAGCGAAACTTAGCGCTGCTGCACAAGCTGTGGAAGCGGTGCATGCAGCTGAGCATGCAGCCGAATCTGCGCAGCCGAAATATACGAGAGAACAACTAAAAAAGGCTGAGGGCCTTCCATCTATTCACATAGATGATCCACGCTTTGATGGCATTTGGCAAAGGACACGCAAGACGATGGGGATGCAGCCCAGTACGTATATATCTTGGGAGGCGATGAGAAGAAACTAACTCGTGGAATGAATAGTTCATTCTGAAGGTCTAAGCCGCATTGAGCACATTTTGCGCGTATTTGACTTGGATCCAGCGTATGTCACCGTCAGCTGTGTGTCCAAGTGCATAGTACTAACGACGACAGATTTGGTCCTTGTATGGGGCTCACACGTCTGGAACGCTGGGAACGTGCAAAAGATATCGGCAACGACCCGCCCAATGAAGTGCGTGAGATCCTTCTGTCGCGCGAGGGTGTGCTGGACTGGTCTAGCAGTATTCTTGACCAAGATGCTGGGTTGACTTGAGATCACTTTTGATCCTGCTCGTGTCGGTCTCTCGTGTTTCCTATCATGACAAGCGCTCTATTTCGTTCTTTGTTGCATGCTACTTGCATCCTGTCCCTCCGCTGCCCCTACTTCCTCCTACAAAGATTGATTCGCATTAGCACGTCGTAGTTTTGTATAGCACGTCTGGTGTGAGACGGAAACTCAAGCAGTACATGTCTTTGTTCGGTGCGACGGAGCGCACAAGATGAAGCGATAGGTCAGGTGTCGCATGCGGCGAACCAGGCGGCTGTAAGCATGCATTTCCTTCGAGACCTAGGGCTGCACTAGCTCGTGCACAAATATCATCTCCCGCATGCTCGACATCTTTTGTAAAGCAATGAACATGAACCATAGGCCATGCATGAAGCTGAGGCGCAGCCTGTCGGGCGGCAATTTCTGCGTCGAGTGCATCTGCTCCCACGGCCTGCGCAAGCTCTGCATAAGCACCGCGGAATGCATCTAGAAATTCAAGGGCTGAAGCTGGCAGATTCATGACAAAGTGGTCGATCAGGCGACGTGGTCGTGGATCCAGTGCTGCAAGGCCTGGTGTGCTCACAGGTGGTTTAGAACCGGCATGTTCTTCGACGGAATTGGCCGTTGGACCGCCTCCATTCGCGGCGATGCGACGCTCGCGGCGTTTTTGTCGGCCGCTCATAAGTGATGGATCGTTCGCAGGAAAAGCAGCCTCCCACGCTTGCCGGATGCTGTGCCGTATAAACTTGCGACCGTCGTCACAGCTCGGTAAGCAGTGAGACATAACCTTGTTTTGGCGTATGTTGTGCATCAGACTTTCATAACAGGCAGGGTTGAGGTCATTGGCAAGAACCCAGCAGCCCTTCTTCGCTGCAGGCACTGCAAATGGGCCAACACCCGCCATGACATCTGCGACGACCTGGAACGGCTCGAACAAGTCGATGATCCGACCATGTTCTGTATGCAGCCGGCTGTTCCAGTATACATGACGGAAATCGAGTGTGAAAAGACAACCCGACTCCGACACATCAGCCGTGTACTTGGGTATGCCAGCCAGCAGTTCCATGGCAAATACCCGGAACTCGGTGTCGATGGTATCAAGCTTGTTCACGACTGTCTCGACGCGCGGCGTCTTGTCCAGGATGACCTGTCCAATCAAGTAGCGGTACGCCAAGTACTCTTCTCGCAGATTGACGTGCGCTATGTGGCCCACCATAGAAAAAGCCGATGGCGCACCTTCTTCGAGTTCATCGGGAAGCAAGGCACGTAAAATCTGATCTACACTCCAGTAGTCCCAGTCGAAGACAACGGGATGCATAAGTAGCTCGCCACCATACTGCTCCATAGCGCGTAGCACGGCAGCAGGTACCTCTTGCGTCTGTTCGATGCCCAGCTGAAGAACACGCATAGAAGGATCCCCTCGAGGATCGGGACAAATATGCTTGGATCGCCTCGAACGAAATACATGCGCTTGAACATCCTCGTGTTTCGCCAATGCACTGCAATCAGTGGCTGCGCATCGAATTCCACGAAGCGGAAGTTCTTTCCGAAGTTGTTCTTTTGCGTCAGCGAGGATCTGTATTTGTGCAGCTTGCTGCCGCTGGAGTTCCTTTTGATCGGCCATGGCTTGTCGCTGCATGTCTAAGCCAGCCTGAGCATGGGCCTGGAGTGGGGGTGCATTCGCCGGCACGTTCTCAGAACGCAAGAGCGGTAAGCGAGTGGCTTGCGGCTCGAGATGTGGCTCAGCAGGTGCTGGCTTGATGCGTGCCGGATGCGTGGGTTTGTGGAAACGTGGTTTGTCGATGTAGCTCATGTAGGGACGCACGCATGCGATGCGAGAGAAGCGTGCTGACAGCGACAAAACGTGGATTGCAATGCAAGCGATTCTGCGGGTCCAGCACGTCACGGTGAGATGAATGAACACGTAAGCTCCCCTTCGTGGCGGTCAGAGTGTCGTCCTTTTTCCCCACAGACACAAAAGCTTCGAATACAAGATGTGAAAAATCCAAAACCACACACCTCACCTCACTCTCTTTACAGCTGAGGAGGATTTATGGCTTCTTGCCCACAAGGCAGACCCAGCGCCGAAGGTGAGAGTCCAGTGCGATTGCGTCTTTCGGCCGGACATGAACCGCACGCTCTCTACACGACCTTACGCTCAGTGGCTGAACGCCTTGAAAGAAAGGGAGGCAGCCAGGCAAACTCCACCATTGATTTCATAATTCCCATCCGCTTATCGGTAAGTCTCTCTCCATCTGTACCAAGTGACTGTCGTCTACAGATCGACCCACAAGCTGACTCAGCAGTGAATCTATTCATCGCGGCCATGGCACAGGGCAGCTACGCCGGATCAACGCCGCGATCAATTGGGAGTCCATACTCTGACGAGGAACGATCCAGTGAGTCATGGGGCGAAGATGCATCGTCGAGTGATGACGGGCGTGTGGCACTACCAAGTGCGCCTGTACGTATCAAGCTGAAACGGCACCGCCCACCGAGGCCTGAGCCGACCCCAAATGATCATGACTCCGCTTCCTCTGCGGGAACAGGCGCAGTATCAGCGACAGGTAGGAACTCGCCGCACTCATCTTCTACGGGCCGTAATAGCATGCTGCCAGCTGACAGCAAGATACGTGCACGACCGCTGAAGCAATTGCGGATGAAGCCGTTGCGAGCGGCGCTTGACTCGCTCATACTGAATCTCAAGAAACGTGACTCGTACTTGTTTTTCCACGAACCTGTAAATGCAGATGAAGTGCCTGGCTATCGCGAGGTTATCACACATCCGATGGATCTCGGCACAATGGAGAAGCGCATTCACGAAGGCTACTATACAAATATGGATATGTTCCAGCACGACTTCATGCTTGTGACTCAAAATGCGCAGCGGTTTAATCCGCCCAGCTCGATTTATCATTCGGCTGCACGTCGTCTGGAAGGGTGGGGACTGCGCGCCATCGCTCGGGAGAGCCAGAGCGTCGTGAATGAAGACCAACTTCCCGCGCCGACGTCACCAGGCTCGTCTATGCAGGAAGATACACCACAACGTCGCGGCCGCCGGAAACGCACAGCGCATGAGCGTGCTATGGGGGAAGGCCATTCTATTGAGGCTGAGCCACATGCTGCCCAGCTTAGTCGTCGCATGATGCGCGTCGGCAGCGCGCGTTCTACAACATGGTCACTCCAGGGCGTCGAGACGTCTGACCCGGCTGAGCTCTTGTTTCGGCGCACACTTGCGTATGCAGGTGTCGGGCAACACCAGCTCACCGGCAAGAGTGCATGCTGCGCACGTGAACATGCAAAGCCGAAGCGGCGCTTGGGGACGCCGTTGTCCGATCTGCTGGATGTGCCAATAGCATCATCCTCTTCAAACACAACGTCGGGTCCTACGACGGTGCCTGCATCAACATCGACAAAGACAAGTAATGGCAGCACTCAGGTGGCGTCTGCCACGACGGCACCCGTGACTGACAGGCACCCCGATGAGAATGATGGGTCGACGTTTGTGTTCCATGACGACGGCGCATTGGATGCGTCTGAAATCTCTGACGTGCGAGAATTTCTTGCGCAGCGCATGCTGCTCGCGCCTGAGCTCGAGTCTTTGCAACACTTACCGATGATGCTTGCTGCAGTGCCGTCGTCGTCATCTGGCAACGCACCTACTGAGCTAAGCCTGGTGTTTCCCCCCGCACAGCTCGGGCGTCCAGATGCCTTGCATGCAGCAACGCGGAGAAATCCTGAGGCTCCGAGCGTGAACATGAGCCACACGTTCGATGGCACTCAAGTGCCCGACATGCAGCGGGCAATGCCATATGCCATTGCGTCGACGCCTGGTCCGCCTGGCCTTGGCTCGCATGGGACGCGGCCCATCCGTCCTGTATGGCCAGCACGTCCGCCACCGGCCATCCAGGAATCAGGCCTGCGTCTTAACCGACGTGAGCGTGAGCTCGAGCAAGAACGCGACGAGCACAACTGGACATTCTTTCGCCCGCACATGCGCCGCATACTGGCACTCGAGGATGTTGGCTTGTATGCAAGCATGCCAGCTTGGGCTGCCTGTGTCGCAGACGACCAGCCGCTGCAGCCTTATGCATCTGTGACGAATGAACGTCTTATGCAGGCCTTGCGAGAGCACTTGCGTTCCATGCCATACCGGGCAATGAGTCTTCCACGTACGGCGCAGTATGTGCCGCGCTCTTCTTTGCACCAATTGCCGCCAGCCCTACAGCTCTCCATGCAAGGCGCACAGGAGACAGAACGCCTGATTGAAACCGTCTATGGCAGCGTCGACGGTTTGGCTTATGCACGCAGTCTTGCGGAATTTGTGACTGGGGCGGCTGAAATGGAGAGCTGCTGTGAAAAGGAAGAGCAGGAGGAGGAGGAGAAGGAGAAGGAGGAAGAGAAACAGGATCTTTTTACTGCCAAAAATCCGGCTTCTCTGCCGGCACGAAAGCGACAGCGACAGCGATGGAATGTCGAGCTTCTTCAGCATGTACAGTCCCATGTCGTGGAGCCACTGACAGGCGGGCTTTTGCGTATTTTACAAGACACGGCGCATACTCTAGAACAGTGTTCTGAACGCTCTAGCAATCTGATGGACCTCCTTGATGACAGTGACGGATCTTTGGCCGCTGCTCTGTGGGATGCCCAAGCAGGAGCTGCGAAGGAGCATGAAAACGTGCCAGCGCTGGACAAGGTCCTCGAGACAATCCTAAACAAGCCAAGCGGCACGGGCATGATGTCATCAGCAACGTCGTCGACAACAGCGTCATGAGCGGTCACTATCCGCATGTTCTGCTCGCCTAGACGTGAACGTCATCGGGGCGGTGTGCAAGCAAACCTTCACCGGGCCCATACCCAAGTGTGAGGCGCGTCTGTAGACCGACATGAGCGAGGTTCGTGCGCAAGTAGGCTGCGAGGTGGCTGCGGATCATTGCATACGCAGGATGGTCCTCTGGCGCCAGTTGCACGGAGCGCCACGTATCGTATGTGTAGATATGATGTGGCGGTGTATGAATATCGACGCGTGGCAGCCTCAATGCCAATAGTGTGTCAAGCACCGACTCGCCCAGAGCGGGAGAAGAAGAAGAACTCCTCTGTATCGTGAGTCCCGAGGCATGGTGCATCGACGCCCATTCGAAATATGTTTGTCTGTATGCATCGACATCAATAGGATCACCAAATACCACACAGATATCCGCACCAGTGCGAGGGACCCAGCGAGGTGGTGCACGGGGATGCGGCATGATCTGATCAAAACCCATGAGCCAGACAGGCACGACATACGGACAGATCGGCGCTTCAAGAATGAGGCGCGAAATGCCCCATTTGAAGCGCCGCATGTACGTCGAGCGCGTGAGATTCACTTTACCTTCTGGGAAAATATGGATCCAGGCACCACGTCCTATATGCTGGATGGCTTGGTTGATGGCATCTTGGTAAATACCTCGGTCACGGAACACTTCCAACGTCTGTCCTTGCCGAAAGAACCAGCGATACAGCTCGTTCTTAAAAATAATATCACTTGCGCCTAAGCTCCAACGCACTGTGCGACGGTCCCAAAAGTACGAGCTCGGCAATGCACCCCACATGATCGGCTCATCCAGCACGGAAATATGATTCGCATACGTCACAATTCCACGACCTTCCTCTGCACGCTTTGGATCTGTCAAAATATGCAAGAATTGATCTGTGCCAAGAACACGCACACTCTTGCACCCCCATGTAAGGAAGGCCCGCGACAGTGCAGCAACAGAAGGGATTATAGGCAAGAGGGAGAGATGCGGCATCTCAGTGACGCTCGATATTCTGCAGCGTCTCTCCAAGTTCCGTGATAGCCGGTCCAACGCGTGTGTGCTCAATCGTAGCAGGCAATCCGTGATCTAACGTACGACTGTAAGTCACGCTAGAATTTCAATGCAATGCAATCTTCAGGCGTCTCGTACAGCGGCGCACAGATTTTCAGCGCGCTACAGCACCCGCTCCAGCTCCACGAACCAACACCCGGACGCTCTGCCGATTCCTCACAACACCATACTGGCGGTGGTGTTGGGGCGCATGTGGAGTTGCTAATCACGTGAGATCCTACGGCTAATCGCGCCCAGTCTCACCCATGTATCCAGAGGCCCCTCCCTATCCCTCGGCGGAGGAGGGCACACAGGTGGAGAGGACAATAGCGCCGCCACATGCGCTTGGCCTGGGGTCCATGTAGGTTGTGGCCGGGCGGCAGGAATTTGTCATCGAATTTGTCCACCGCAACGACAACACTCCCAAGGCACAAACATACCAGCACTCAACTATGGACTTTTCTTCAATCACCGGCAAGAAGGGTGCCTCGTCTTCTGAGCAGAAAGATGCACTGAAACAGCGCGTGTCTACTGAGATTGCCATGGCCAACGCACAACAACTGATCAGCAAGGCTACGGACAAATGCTATTGCAAGTGTGTGACATGGCCAGGCCAGTCGCTCAGTGGCAAGGAACAAACGTGTGTCGAGCGATGCCTCGAGCGCTACTTTGAGGCATTTAACATCGTGAGTGCCACGTACGTCCGCCGCGTGGCAGCGGAGCGTGCCTCTGGCGCCCTCACGACCGATGCCTAACATACCTGGGAAAGACACCACGAACGCTCCATCGCGCATGTCTTCTAGGTCGTGTTTGTCTCGAGGATGGCGCAAAGAAGTCAAGTCCAAGCGCATAGAAGAAACCACCCAATGGAAATTACTCACTACATAGTTTCATATATGTGTTAAAAGGCCGTGATGATCCTACGATTGTGAATGGCTGTGGGACATACGAGTTCTTCGTCGCAAGCAGATGAATGTATAAGAGAGTCCCCCATGCGTCTGTCGAAGAAGGAGACGTCTCCAACGCCTGCCACGATGGGCGGGGGAAGGGAAAGGCGAAGACAGAGGTAGGAGAAACGAAAAGCTAGGCAGCAGCCTTCTTCTTGCGCTTCTCGCCCGGAGGCTTCGGCTGGATCGTGCCTGTGGCTAGGCCAAGATGTCGCGTCGACTTACCGAAGGCCATGCGCGCCGAGTAATAATCGTTGGCGCCACCTAGACCGGCGGCACTGTCTTCTTCGTCACTTGAGTCATCACGACGTCCAATGCGAGTGTTCCAGTCAGACGTGCGCCTTCTCAGTGGTCCGCTGTCCTCCTCATCATCTTGACTGCCGTAAGGTACGTGCTGACCAGCGTTGTGAATGTTCATTGGCTGGCTCAAGCGACTCACAGCTCCACCATGGCCATTTCCACTGCTAGTGGATTTGGTGACAATATGACTCGCATTTCGTCCCAATGCGGGGCTGGAAGCCTGGGTGCCGTACGGGAGGGCAGAGGATGTGTTCATAGTGGGCGACTTGACCATGTATGACGGCGTGTGCACAGACGAAGGAGTCGGCGAGGCCCATGTCATGGCAGGCTCAACTTTCGAGGACATGGATGGCACAGCATCAGCTGGTGCCACAGCAGGCTCGGATGCGGTTGTGCTAGAGGACGTCGGCTGGGCTTCCGAAGACGCCATCCATGCGCGGTACAGGTCAGTCGCATCTGAACCCATGTTGTCATCCATGGTGATCCTTGGCAGTGTTGGCGGCTGCGACGACGATTTGACCGACAGGTAGGACATGGCAGGTGCCAAACCAGCCGGCATAGACGACCGCTTTGTCGGTGAGTCTGAGTCGGTGAGATTCATGCCGAGCGACCCTGTTCCGTCCACAGGCCGACCCAGGTCCAGTGACATAGGCGTGAACGTAGTCGTTGGCGACAGACTTGTATACGGCAGGGATCGTGCATCGGCATCACCCAACGCCGTCGTAGTCGTTGCCGCCGTTGCCGTCGGTGTTGGCGTCGTTGCTGCAGCCATATTCATGTAGGACAAAGCAGGCGGAAGTTCTGAGCGGCTAGACGCCACCTGCGAGGCATTGGAATCGGCTTCGGCAATGGAGATGCGCCTGCCTCTCACGGACGGCGATTCCTTCGACTTCATTGCAGATTTGAGCGGCGTCGACGCACGCGTACTCGTGAGACCCTGTGCGCTCGCAGGTCGTGCCGGCAATTGGTCGGCACGCGGCACCCACGAGTCTGTGGCGTACTTGCCAGGGTTGTAGAAGCTTGACGGGGCAGGAGGGGGGAAGGCCGTCGCATCCCGCTTCTTCTTGCCCTTTGTTGCTGTGCCTGGCGGCGAGGTGGTGGTTGTGCTGGCGGTCGTGCCGGTGGCTCCCACGCGGTCAACACTGCTGCGCTTCTTCACCTTCCGAGTCGATGAACTCGTGGATGCAACACGTTGGACCGTAGCGCCATTGCCAAGGTCGACCGAATTGCTGCGAGGCTTGCGCGGCCTCGTTGCCGTCTTGGTCGGCGCACCTGTCTTGATTCCACCCACGACGTCCGACTGTCGTGATGCGGGCCGGCTGCGTGTCGAAGAGCCAAGGCCAGCTCCCATCACACTTTGCCGGATCGCCTCGTCAAGCGCCTGTTCTTCCGGCGAACGTGGGCCTGACTGTGTCGAATACAGCTGGAGCGCTGGACGCTCGTTGAAGTGCTGGTACATGACACCCGCAGGCTCTTCGTCACTACTGTCGCCACCACGGTCACGGAACACTCGTGATGATGAGCGTGTGGGAGCTCGGCTCGAGCCACTCAGTGGAGCCAACAGAGATTCGGAGCCTGAGCGGCGGTGCGAGCGTGGCGGGGATGCTCGGATGTCGGTGCGGAACAAGTTCGATACGCGTGAGAAGAAGCCGCCGCCACCGCCACCGCCACCGCCACCATAATGGTGCTTTGTGCTTCCGCGACGCAAGAATCCCTGGTCCTCGTCGTCCGAATCTGCTTGGCGACGTCGCGTTGGTCGCTGCACGACGGATGAGTCGACGGTGCTTGCGGCCATGTCGTCATCGTGGTGAGCAAAAAGACGCGGCGCAGATGGCACTCCCCCAGGTACAATCGGAGCAACAAAACCATCGCGCGCATGCTCAAGATTCATGCGCGGTGCACTGGGCACGCCTCCAGGAACAGATGGTAGCGACATCGAGGGCAGTTGACTGGACAAGCTGGACGATGCACGCCTGTGTCCTGTGCGGGATGCGCGCGAAGGCCTGTCGCGCGACCGCACGCTAGAGGCCATGCTGCCGGAACGCTGCGGCCTCCTTGCAGATGACTTCGACGGCAAAGGCGAGAGACGCGTACCGAACGACTCAGGCTGCTGCGCCAGCTGTGGCTGGAGCGAATCGTCAGGCACGACACCGTCATACGGAGACGGATCCACATCGTACACAGGCTCGCCCTCCAGCCCTGGAGACATCATGAGAGCGGCTTCGTCCGACGGAACACCATAATCTGCATGTTCCAACTGGCCTGCCTGTTGGACCGACTCTACCTGTTGCTGCTGCGGGCGCGTTTCAGGCATGATTTGATAGAGCGTGTCAGCGTCAGAGAGGAAGATATTCTGATCAGCGGAAGAGCGCTTCTGCACAGGTGCTGCGCCGTAGAGATGCTCGGAGCGATCCATCGGGTCCACAGGCATCGGAGCCACTGGAATGTCCGCATCGAACGTATCGAGAAACACAAGAATCTCACGCGCATTGTCCATCATAATTGCACCCGTGTCGCCCAGGACCTTGGCACGCATCGTGAGGGCTTCTTTGAATGTGCGGCGCTTCACACCGATGAGGGCTGCTGTTTCATTCGCAAGCGTCTGCTCACATGCCTGGAGCTCGCGCTGCGCATCGAGCATGCGCATCTGATGCTCTTCCTCACCCTTCATCAGTTCGCGTTTCGTGGGTTTTCGCTGAGTTAGCTTAATGACGCGGCTCATGAGAATGTCGCGATCTCGCACGATACTGCGAATGCTTTGCTCACGGTTCAGCATGTCCTTTAGCGACTCGCGGTACTGATCGAGCGACTGAGCGTACGTCTTTTGTGCGTTTGCAGCTTTCTCGAGATACTGCGCCACTATGTCGGATGCATGGTCCAAATCGGGCGTTTCTGAGATGCCCCACGCATGCAATGACGACGCAGCGCCAAACGCTGCCGACGTCGCGCTTAACAGTTCGTCGACGTATGTCTTTTCGGCTTTGATGAGGTTCTGTAGCGCACGGCTATCTGTCGCTGGCGTACGAGGCTGGTTCCTGTCCAGCTGTACGTTCATGTTGTGTGGCAAAGGCAGCAGCAGCAGCAGACTTTAGCCCAACCAGGATAACAACAACACAGCTACAACACTCGACTTCTGGGTGAAGAGATTTTTATTTATTCTATGAACGTGGCCCGCCCCGCAGCTGCTGTTTGCTTTCGCATGGGGCGGACGCGTGTTGTTGATCTACACTTCGGCCGAAGCAGGGGCCGCGTCGTCCTCTCCTATGTGCATGGCGCTGCCGCCACCGCTGCCACGGCTCGTGCTATAGGTGAGCTTTGCGCGCTGTGCGAGTCATTGCTGCAACGAATCCGCATCAATTACATACTACGTAGCATTCAAACGGTGGTATGCGGGACTAGGATCTTCATAGTCATGTACAAAGAACCGCTTTTGTTCCTTTGCAAGAAACGCAAGAAACTCATTCAGGTGCTCGCGCAGGATCGCCACAGATTCGGCATCCATTGTCGTATGTGCTACAATACATGGCAGATTCACTAGAATAGGCGTCAGAAAAAAAATAACGAAACATCCATCACAGTTGCATCACATACCAAATAGACGCAGCAGGTGCTCGGCACCATAAATTTCACTCGCTTCCAACTCTGAGTGCGAGCCTAGACTAGGGGAAGAATCGTTTGCGCGTGATTCAGTGGCCTGTTCCGAGTGAGTCGCACTAGCAGCAGTCGAAGGCGTCGAGGGCGTCGCCGTCGAGGATGAAGACGATGCGCGGCCACGGCGAGTCGTCGGCTTCACAGCGGCAATGTCCGTCTGTACATCGCCATCACCCACCTTGGGACCGTGCTGCTTTCGCATCTGCACATATTGCTCGCGCTCAAAGCGGTACAAGAGATTGTGTGCTAGACTTTTGTCAAAGTACAGCTTGAGGCCTGCGAGTACTTCATCCAACACAGTCAGAGTGCGAGTATGTTGAGCATGTGTTTTCTGATAATGGTCGGCATATTCTTTCAAGACACTTTTGACGTTGGGCTTGCGAGGAAGTGGAACGAGCTGCTCTTTTCGTGTGACATTTTCCCAATCGTCAACGAGCTGTGCCTTGAGCGACTCGGGTATAGTCAGATGAATCTCGGGCCTGCGCTCATGTTCGTCGGCGTCTGAAGCATCGCGGCTTCGCTTCGAGCCACGACCACTACCACTTGTTGCTCCAGAAGTCGCACCCGAGCTGTTTGTACTACTGCCGGTCGCTGATCCACTTGCGCTTGTCCCTGTAGCAGCAGCAGCAGCAGCTTTGCGTGATTCCTCCTTTTTTGAACGGGCATTCGTTTGTTCAGCGGCATGAGCTGCAGCTACAGCGGCTGCGGCCGCCGCCTCGGCTTTCTGTGCATCGACTAGAGCTTTCTGGCGAGCGACATTTTCTTCCGTATGTTTTAAAAGCCGTTCTTCCGGCACCCATTCATCCCAAGTCTTTTTCCAGCCCTGGTAATGAACAAAGTAATGGGGCCCTACAGCACCATTTTGATTTTCGGAGCCTTTCCAATCTTCGGCCATCAAAATCTAACTGCATGAGTACACGTCATACGCGCATGTGACAAGGTGGACAGGAATAAGGCGATGGGGGTGAAGGGAGCAGAGGGAAGAAGGAAAGAAGAAAGCGGTGTTGTAGGGTCGTTTGATACGCACCTTGGCCTGGTAGATCAGAGGCCCATGAAAACAGAGTACCTTTTCATCTTGCTGATACTGCATCGACTGCGACGTCGTCGTGCCTACGACAATCAGCCGCCCACCCTCCTCCTATGAATAAATGGTGTCGAGACAGGGGAATGATGTCGACATGGCGCGTTCTCCACAAGTCCACGTGCTCATCGGTCGTCGCTACAATGCAGTAGAATTAGAGGTGACTGGATTGGCTGGAAGTGGTTCATACAGACATCGTGAGGACCAACAAGGCCAGTAGAGTGCAATGTCGCGACAGCAAATGCGAGAAAATCTAGTGGCTCGTGCCAAACAGCGCCGCAACTCGACAGTACCGGCAGTGCAACGTGAGACGCGCGTGGAATGTGGGGCTTGGTTGGGGGCAGAGGGGGGGTCTAAGGAATAAAACTCGGACGGCAGGCAAGCAGGCAGCCAATCTTTCAAGGCGTGATCCGAGACGAGCCACAAGTGTACATTTCCGCTCATTCACACCTTCCTACTAGCTCACCCGCTTTCTCCCACTAAGTGCCTTGATGGAGCATTGGAAGAATTTCACTGCAAGCGTGAGCCCTATTGGTCAACGGCTCTCTGAGCGCTTTGGCGCTTTGGTATGTGACGTTGTTATGAAGAGAGTTCATCCCAGACTTACGCGTGTGAAACAGAATCAGCAGGCGCGTGAGCACTTTGGTCACGCAGATGATCTGACGGAATTGCCAGAAGAATATAAGCAACTGGAGCAGCGTGTCGATGCGCTGAAGAATGCACACCAAAGCATGATGCGGTATGTGTAGGATATCCCGTGCCTAGCCATGGGGCACGACGTCTAGTCAGATGCCGCTGCTCAATGATGCAGTGGTGGTGGTTTCCATGAGCATCACTAACATTGGAACAGGAGTATCAAGACGTATGAGAATGAAATGTACGATTACCCGGTACGTATTGGCTTCATGCAGAGCCTTGGCGCATCAGAGCACGAGCGCTCATGTCTAGCATGCCCTGCAGGAATCCGTATCGCATGGCGCCCAGAATCTCGGCCACACACTTTCGATGTGGGCTTCGCAGGCAACAAAGAATACCAACCTCCCTCAAGTACATGCGACGTCAGCACCCGAGTCGCATCCACGCACGCTGAGTCATGCGATTGCACGGAGCGCAACGGCTGCAGCCATTGATCTGAGCAAGTGTCCACCCAAAGTACCAGCATATACAGGCGGCGAACTTGTCCCGACAACTGAGAGCAAACTAGGCGAGTTGCTGCGTAAGTTTGCCGTGGCTGAAGATGCGGTGGGACATGCACGTCTCACACAGGACCACTCGATTGTGCATTCATTTATTGTGGTATGGAACGCGTTTGGTGCTCAGATTCAATTAGCTGTCAAGGCTCGGCAGCAGGTGCGGGACGCACGTCTGCATTTGGATGGCTGGCGCGGACATCTCAAGTCTGCGGAACAATCGAACACAAGCAGCAGCAAGCTAGACTCGTATCGACATGAGGTCGAGCAGGCAGAAGACAAGCTTGTGAGTGCAACAGAGGAGGCTATCAGTTTGATGAAGACGGTGTTGGATAATCCTGAGCCCGTCAAGAGCCTTGCTAGTCTTGTGCAAGCGCAGCTTGAGTATCATCGCTCGGCTGCAGGAACGCTGGAGCAGTTGAGTCAGGAGATGACTGCTGTCGTTACCAGTGTCGAGTCCGAGTTCCGCGAGTCGCGCGAGTAGTGAGCTGCTGATTTCTCTCGCACGTTACCGGCAGTTACGCCTGGCGAGCCGTGCAACAAGGAAGTTTTGGTTATGTAGGTACATACATGATCTAAGTCGGACGTGGGAGCAATTCGTGTAAGATACTGGGTTGACAGGAAGAGTGCAGTGGTAAGCGACACATGGACAAACAAAACGACGAGGGAACCGGTTTGGAACACCGGGGCCAGGCAAATCGGGTCACAAAACGATGTATAAGCGACGCATAGAGAAAGAGAGAGAAAGAGAGAGAGAGAAAGTGTGTGTGTATTAAAGAGAGTACATTTTCAAAGGAAACGGTAGCTCGTCAATAGTCGTCAACACATTAAGCGTTAAGAAGAGAGGACGTATATCTTGATGCCTGGAAACGAGGCAGAAAGCCAGGTGTCATAAGAAGAAGAAGAAAGACAACGGAAAAAAGACGCGTGGTGTGAATGATCCATGCGTGAAAATCGCGGAGCTCTTCGGCATAGCTGCATATAACGAGAAACATGAGCTGAACACACATCAGCATGATCACACACAACACATCATACAGCTGCCGTACCGTCTCGCGAGTCAATGAAAGAGAGCTGGGCCAAGAAAAGAAACTAGACATATCCAGCCAAATAGAGACCAATGGCATGCGTGGTTGTACGCGTTTGGGTGGTGTAAGAGATCCATGCTTTGGGTATAGCATAGCTTGTGCGTGCATTTGGAGCATATTCAGGCACAGCGCATACACGCCCCATTGCAAGCATAAGACTAGGTACATGATTGTGTAGGAAGAACGGTGAAATGCAGTGAGTGCAGATGCAGCCCATGCAAGGTAACTCCATCGCATGTAGCGCACGAGTCGTGACCGAAAGCGCCATGTCCGCCTTGAAGCACACTCCAAGATCATAATGTAGTTATACAAAAGCTGCATACACATGCTCAGGCAAGCTTCTGCAGACCATATGTCAAGGATGCGCGCAGCAATGAACCACTCATATCGCACGGCCCGAATGATCATTGCCGCACTGCATAGTGCCGATATGCCAGCTGCGTGCGTGAAGTGGTGATTGGGCTTTCGCGTTACAGAGCGAAACAACAGCGCTAGGGTGACGGCGCTAAAAAGGTATGCATATACGTGGATTAATGCAGTGTAATTCGGAGGCCACTGCAATTGCAAGTCAGCGTCCCAGTACGGCATGGCCGTGGGACGTGCCTTGCTAAGTTCGATGCCGACAACAGTTGACCACACCCACATTTACTCACTCACACGTCTTGCGCCCAACTTTTCTCGCATGTCGTAAGCGCCGCGCACCTGAGACGGCGCATATGTGTGGTGATGACTAAATGTCAAGGGCACATTTCCTTCTCCACATGGGTCCGGAGCTCGTAAGAGGACCAGCGGATGGGATATAGGCAACTGGATGAACGAAGTCCCAACGAATGTGCGGTGTGCCAGCAGCAGGGTTTGTCGCGTACGCGTCAGAGGCGAGACTGAGGGCACTATGACTTGGCGTTTCATCGACACAGCAGTAACACATAGAGACAAGCATGCACATCATCGCACATCCGGCACACGGGTGACGCAAGAAAGCGGTGTGTTGTAGAAGAGCAAACCTTGATTTCTCCATCAATATATGCACGAAAGCTACGGAGGAGAGGGAACATGATCTGAAAGAGGTGCGAGAGACATCCATGGGACACACAGCGTGCAAGAGACTCGCACGACATATACACCGAGGAGCACAAACATACTCAACGCGACTTACGACCGGTCGCTGGATTGCATCACCATGGCTAAGAGCGCCATGCGGATGTACAGGCCACAGCGCATCTGGCGGAAGTACGCCGCTCGCTTGATGTCAAAGTCGACCTCGGGATCAATTTCATCCACACGCGGCAGGGGATGCAGCACGGCCAAGTCAGGCTTTGCGCGAGCAAGGACATCGTTGTTCACGACGTAGCAGCCTTTGACGGCCTCGTACTCGTCCTGGGACGCAAAGCGCTCGCGCTGGATCCGCGTTACATACAGCACATCTGTTGTGCCAATGACTTCGTCGAGATTCGATGTCTCGTACACGGCCATGCCATGCTTCACGACCTCGCGGATGACTTCGCGTGGCATTGCAAGCGATGGTGGGCTCACAAAGTTGACGCGAACACCGTAGTGCGACAGAAGACGCACGAGTGAGTGTGTGGTGCGGCCGTTCTTCAAGTCACCAAGCAGAGTCACAGTGAGACCGTTCACTGTGCCGAGCTCCTCGCGAATGGTGAACACATCGAGCAGTGCCTGCGTCGGGTGCTCGCCGACACCGTCACCAGCATTGATGACGGGCACGGGCGAGAATTTCGCGGCCTCCTGCGACGAGCCAACAGCCGGGTGCCGAAGCACCACGGCATCGCCGTAGCAGCCCAGCGTGCGTACTGTGTCGGCGAGTGTCTCGCCCTTGGCGACAGACGAGCGCGACGTGTTGATCGACACGACCTGGCCACCGCAGCGGAGCATAGCCGCCTCAAACGATGCCGATGTGCGTGTCGACTCCTCGTAGAACAGCGTGCAAAGGACGCGGCCACGCAGCACATCTAGTGTGCCGTTGCGCTGCACAAGGAAACGCATCTCTTGTGCAACGGCAAAGAGGGCATGGAGATCGTCGCGCGTGAACTGCCGCACCGAGAGAATGTGGCGGCGCGAGAAAGACCCATGGTACAGCGAGAGGCGCGTCACTGGCGCAGGACCAGCCACTGGCTCGAGACGCAGCTCGTCGATCTGGGACGGCTGCCTCGTGGCACCTCCCACGAGCGGACGGCGACGTGGCGAGCGCAACGCAATGGATGGCGACACAGGCACGTCCAGGCCGCTTAGGCCGGTACCAGCCAAACCCGAGGAAGCAGCACCGCCAGCCATGGTGGAAGCGGCCGCGCCGCCCACGGCCGACGACGCAGCGGGTGCTGTGCCCGTAGAGATGCGTGGCTGCTCAAGCGCACTAACGTTTGAGCCGAGAGGCACGTTCGCACGCAGCTTGCCGTCCAGCATGAGGGTCTTGCCACGCAGCTCGACACGGTTGATCGTGCCACGGAGTGAGGCCGTATCGAGTGGCGACCATGCAGGGCGCCCGTCTTGGTCGTGGTGCTGGTGGTGGTGCTCAATGCGGTCAATTTCAGCAAACACATGCGTCTCCGGCTGCTCCGGCAGCTGGAAGATCATGCGTGGGTTTGTGCCCAGCCGGGACGTGATGTGGTCGATGGTCAAACGGCCCTCGTTCACCGCATTCAGCAGCATGCGCACGGCGTCGTCCGTGCCGATCGTCGGCGAGGGCTCGTGGCCCACCTGGGTCGCAAGCTCCCACGGCACGGGGCCCATCGAGAAAGCATCAATGTCCTCGATGTGGTCCCAAAGCGCGGCCTGGTCCTGTGCCGACGGCAGGCACGACGCCATGGGATACATGTCATTCGAGAAGAAGAGCGCGTGCACAGGCACATCGCACGTGACACGCAGCCCCTTGGCCTTCGAAAGCGCGATGAGCTGCACGTCGTCGGAGCCACGCACATTCGTCACATGGAGCGGGCGGTTGTGCAAGCTGGCCAGCAGGAGCACCGACGCAAGATCTGCGCCACAAGCATCCGTGAGGATGAGCTTGTCTTCCGGCCAGTGGGCGAAGTAGTTCGCCACGTTCGCGGGCCGCAAGCTGTGCTCGCGGGCCGAGCCCGAGTATGAAACGAACAGCGCACGCACACGCGACGACAGGTGCGGCAGCTCTCCGACATGCTCGGGCGTCGCAAGGAGCGTGAGTGACACGTCGACGCAGCACTGGCCATCGAGGGCAGCTTCCGCGGCACTCAGAGATTCTTCATCGACAATGGCAGACATAGTGCTGCTGTCGCTGCCGACGCTGCCGACTGGCGAGCAGACGATCGACGTAAAGCCGCCCCGTGCAGCCGCACGCGTGTACTCAGCCACATGCTGCTTGGTAAGCGCAGCGCCCATCGATGGGACAAACGCCTGCAGCTCGACAAAGCCTGGGAACGTGCACGTCTTGTGCGACGTCTTTGCATCGACCGGCAGAATATCGAACGAGTTGCCCAGGCGGCGATGAACGGCGAGCGCCTCAACAAAGAGCTTGGCGTTCTTGACGTTCGTGACGAGCGGAATCGAGCGGTCAATGGCCAGGCGACGCGCGCGGTAGCCCATGGATGTGAACGACGATGGACGGCGGTACTTGTTCTTGCTGGGAAGCGAGATAAACAGCGAGCTACGGCCCTGTGTCAGGTGCGTCAGCAGCGAGTACGATGCCTTGCTGCTCTCGTCGCCGCGCCAGTCCTCGTCTTCGGGCAGTGCCTCGAGGTGGATGACGGGGATGCCGTTCTCCGAGTAAAAGTCGGCCGTGCCAGACGAGCCGTACAGCGTAAAGCCAAGCTGGTGCAGTGTGCGCACAGACGGCAGGAGTTCCTGCTTCTCGCTGAACGGACCAACACTCAGCAGCACATTGTTCGTCGGCATGCGGATGCCCGACGCAAGCAGCGCACGCAAGTACGCCTCGTACTTATTGCGGCCGAAGCACGCCACCTCACCGGTCGATGCCATCTCGACGCCCAGGATGGGATCGGCGCCACTCAGACGCGAGAACGAGAACTGCGGCACTTTGACGCCGACATAGTCCTTCGGCAAGTCGACCTGCGGGTACGGCTCGACAGGGAGACCCATCATCGCACACGTGGCCATTTCAATCGCATCCACATTCGTCACCTTCGACACGAAGGGGAACGAGCGCGCTGCACGCACGTTGCACTCGATGACCTTGATTTCGTTGTTCTTGGCGATGAACTGGATGTTGCACGGCCCTGTGACATTCAGCGCCTCGACAATCATGCTTGTCGCATGCTCGATGCGGCGCACAGTCTCGATCTCGAGGTCCTGCGGCGGCAAGATGAGCGTCGCGTCACCGGAGTGCACGCCAGCATTCTCCACATGCTCCGAGACGTAGTGCATGATGAGTTTGCCGTCTTTGGCGACTGCGTCCATTTCAATCTCTTTGGCACCCTCGAGATACTTGGTGATAACGACGGGGTGCTCGCGATTCACGGCCGTCGCCTGCGACAGATAGCTGCTCAGATCCTCGGCTGAGTACACGACGTTCATCGCAGCACCGCTCAGCACGTATGATGGACGCACGAGGACCGGATAGCCGAAGCGAGCACATGCATTGTGTGCATCTTCGAACGATGAGAGCTCCTTCCACATGGGCTGGTCCACGCCCAATCGGTCGAGCATGCGGGAAAACTTGTATCGGTTCTCTGCATTGTCGATCATCTCCGGCGACGTTCCGAGGATCTTGACACCTTGGCGGTGCAGCGGCAACGCAATGTTGTTCGGCGTTTGGCCACCCATCGAAATCACCACGCCCGTCGACTGCTCCATCTCATAAATGTCCATCACGGTCTCGAGCGAGATGTTCTCAAAGTACAGTCGGTCCGCCTCATCGTAGTCGGTCGACACGGTCTCGGGGTTGTAGTTCACCATGACCGTCTTGAAGCCCTTCGCACGCAGTGTGCGGATCGCACGCACCGCACACCAATCGAACTCAACAGACGAGCCAATCCGGTACACACCAGAGCCCAGTACCATGACGCCGTGGTCCTCAAAGTTCAGATCATGCTCCACGGCGTGGTACGTTGTGTACAAGTAGTTCGTCTGCGCAGGGAACTCGGCTGCGACTGTGTCGATCTGCTTCACGAACGGCGTGATGCCCAGCTCCTGCCGTCTGCGTCGCACGGCGAGCTCCGTGCTGGCGGAGTACTTGGCGATCTGGTGGTCCGAGAAGCCCAGCTGCTTCGCACGACGAAGCAAGTCCGCTGGAATCTGCGCTGCGCCGCTGTGCTCCATGGCCTTGGCGGCAGCAATGATGCCCTCGAGCTTGCGCAGGAACCAGCGGTCAATGTTGCTCAGCTTGTGGATGTGCTCGACAGACCGACCACGTGCGAGCGCATTGGCCACAGCAAAGATGCGCCGGTCCGTCGGGAACTCGAGCTCTTCGTCGATCTCGGCATCATCGACCATATCATTCTCGCTGAAACCAGCAAACGACGGATCGACCGACCGGATGGCTTTCTGCACACTTTCCTCGAATGTGCGACCAATGGCCATCACCTCGCCCACACTCTTCATGCTGCTGCCCAGCTTCGAGCTCACGCGCATGAACTTGCGCAGGTCCCAACGGGGGATCTTAGTCACCACGTAGTCGAGACTGGGCTCGAAGCATGCACACGTCTCGCGCGTCACCGAGTTGCGCAGCTCGTTCAGTGGAATGTTGAGACCCAGCTTGGCGGCGACGAACGCTAAAGGATAGCCCGTCGCCTTCGATGCCAGAGCCGATGACCGAGACAGACGCGCGTTCACCTCAATGATACAGTACTCGCGCGAGTGGGGATTCAGCGCATACTGGATGTTGCACTCACCCACGACGCCGAGATGCCGAATCACATTCACGGCCGTCGTGCGCAGCATGTTGTAGTCCTCGTCGGACAGTGTCTGACTGGGCGCCACGACGATCGAATCACCCGTGTGCACACCGAGTGGATCAAAGTTCTCCATGTTACACACAGTAATGCAGTTGTCCCGACAGTCACGCACCACCTCGTACTCGACTTCTTTCCAGCCACGCATACTCTTTTCCACAAGCACCTGTGGACTGTTTGCAAAGGCTGTGTGGCACAGACGCCGCAGCTCGTCTTCGTTCTTCGCAAAGCCAGAGCCAAGACCACCCAGCGCAAAGGCCGCTCGCACGATCACCGGGAAGCCAATGTTGTGCGCCGCCCGAAGCGCCTCGTCCCACGTGTTCGCACTGGCTGACGGTGCACACCGTTCGCCGATCTCTTCCATCGCACGTGCAAACAAGTCGCGGTCTTCGGTCTTGATGATGGTATCGATAGGTGTGCCGAGGTTCAGCACGCCCAGCTTCTCAAACTCGTCCTTCAGGTGGATGCCCACATTCAGAGCTGTCTGGCCACCAAACGTGCAGTAAATGCCGTCGGGGCGCTCGTGACGCAAGACCTTCAGCACAAACTCCGGCGTCACTGGCAAGAAGTACACCTTGTCGGCTAGACCCGCTGAGGTCTGGATCGTTGCAATGTTGGGATTGATCAGCACCGTGTAGATCCCCTCTTCCTTCAGCGCCTTGATCGCCTGCGAGCCGCTGTAGTCAAACTCACCAGCCTGGCCAATGCTGAGACCGCCACTGCCCAGCACCAGCACCTTCTTCGGGTGCAGGCGCGGGAACGCTGCTTCGTGGTCGGCGCGGCGGCCCCCAGGGAAAGCGACGGGTGCCAGTGTCAGCGCGTTGCCGCCGCTGTGTGCCGAGTGGCGCACAGCTGCATTGTCCACTACAGAGCGCACAAACACATCAAATAGGAATTCAGTGTCACGTGGTCCAGGCGTGCTTTCTGGGTGGAATTGCACACTGAAAAACGGCGCATGCGTGCAGTAAATGCCTTCGTTGCTGTGGTCGTTCGCATTGACAAACAGCTCGGCCCAGCCGTCAGGAAGGGATTGCGCATCAACAGCATATCCATGGTTCTGCGAAGTGATGTAGCAACGACCCGAGAGCTGGCTTGTGCAAGGGATGTTCTGTCCGCGGTTACCATACTTCATTTTGGTCGTCTGAGCGCCAGCAGCGAGGGCTAGCAGCTGGTGGCCAAGACAGATACCAAAGATCGGGATCACATCCGACGTGCGCGCCAGGAGCGCGCGCAGACGCTGGATCGTCTGCGTGCACTGCATGGGATCGCCTGGCCCGTTCGAGATGAACAAGCCGTCGTATGGCTCAGGCTCAGTGAGGATATCATGGTCAAACGGCACGACTTTAAGCTCGACACCACGTGATGTGAAGCACCGGATCTGGTTTTGCTTCATACCGACATCGAGTGCCAGCACACGGATGGGACGGCCACTCGCGTGCATGAGCGTCGGCTCATTCGCCATCCGAAGGCCAGCAGGGGCAGTGTCCTGTGGCGTATACAGCATCGGCATCTTGCACGACACTTTAGCCACAAGGTTTTCACCATTAGGATTGTGCCACGGCACGTCCAGCACTTGCTCGCGCCAATCGCCTCCCAGAGAAGCGCCAGGCCTGGCGGCGAGAAGACGCGCCAGCATGCTACCCTTCGTCCGGATCCGTTTTGTGAGCGCACGCGTGTCGATACCATATACGGCTGGCACACCATTTTCCTTCAGCCAGTCGCTCAAGCCCGAGGCGGCAAGGTAGTGGCTAAAGTCATGGCTATAGTACGCAACGACCAGACCCGCCACGTGGATGCGCGTCGACTCGAAGGGCGCTTGCAGCTTTGGCGGCACCTGTGTCATGGCCGCGGCGTCAGTCGGGCGTGCTGGCACGCCGTAGTTGCCAACCATTGGGTACGTTAACACAAGGATCTGGCCCTCGTACGATGGATCCGTGAGAGACTCGACGTAGCCGACCATGCCTAGCGTGTAAGAACATTGAGTTCCAAAGCAGCGCAATGACACCACACATACACACACATAATCGTGCATAGCGCCATTGCAATTTTCTTCATCCGTACGTACCTGTTTGGAAGACGCATTCGCCAGACACACTCTTGCCTTCTGCGCCAAAGCTTATGCCCTGGAACTCCGTCTTATCAGCAAGTTCAAGCATCATCTTCGGTGCACTTGGTACGGAAACCGGCGCCAAGGTAGCGGGAGGCGCTGGCGACGGTGTCCGAGAGGGCATCTGGTCGACCAGCGAACTGTGTAACGATGGCGAAATGGCTGCAGGCACGGCCTGTCGTTGGCCAGGTACCAACGAATTTTCAGCAGACATGCAACGTATATGGATTGACTCTTACTTGGTCAATATGAATCGTCCACCACGGTCGCCGCAAGCGTCTTTGAGAGACGTAACAACCCAGTCGTTCGCCAACTGCCAGGACAGTGGTGGAGCGTAGAGAGCTTGAACTTGGCTAAAGAACGAGCAGAAAAAAAATTTTCCCCCGTAGACTGATGCACGGGTAAAAAGGACATGGAAAAATTCAATGCGCCGGAGGCGCACAGGCGGACGAAATTGAGTCAGCTTTCGTCAGCACGACAATCCTCCACCAGCCTTTTCTCGTGTGCACAAGCCAATCGGCCTGATTCAATGAATGCAGCATGCGGTGCGGAGCTCTTGCGAGACTTTCTCGTGCGACGCATGGCCAAGCACACAAATCTGCCATGTCGCGCGGTGCATAGATGTCGTCACTGGTCGCACAGCTTCAAGGGCGCACACATTCTACATATGTATCTTACAAGATAGCGCGCTACTTGCAGAAGATGAGAAATGGATAGAAAGGGTAGGTTAACAGCGGAAAGTGTATGCACCGTTGAAACAAAAAAAAAAAAAGAAAAATAGACGTATAACTGCGATTTGTCGTGGAATGCAGGCCCACCAGCCTATTGTTCGGCCTCCTCATTAGCAGTGCATGTTTCTGGCGTTTCTTGTACATTGGCATCACTCTTGACAATAGAGGATGTAGCGTTATCTTCCTATACGCGCTCAGGTTTTGCGTCATGCTCATCTTCTGCACCATTTTCGTCTCTATCCGCATCTTCACCATTGGCTTCTGCACCAGATGGATCCGCAGTACCATCGTCATGGTCTGCCTCAGTGGCAGCAGCGTCATCTTCATCAGACGGCGATTTCGTGACTTTGCGCCGCTTCGTGCCACGTGAATGACCCGCTTCCAGAGGATCAGGCACCTTCTCTACAATGTCCTTCAAAAAGTCAAACGTCTCTGTCGTGAGGGCAGCGCGTTTTCTACTGTGAGCGCACAAACGTACGTACAAGTGGTAAGGAGCGACGCGTTTTCCACCAGTCTTTCGCGTCTGCTCCGCTGCACTTTCCACGATATCTTGCATAAAGAGCTCGAGCGCTTTCGCTGTACGGTCAATCACAGACTAGCACCGCGCGCGCGTGCGCGCGTGTTTATACACACGTACAGATCACAACGGGTGTCGCCTGAGCGACTTTGCCGACATCTTCGTCAGCCTGCATAATGCGTTTGATGCGTGCGATGGGAAACTTGCTGGCCGCACTACGTTTGGCCATGGTGCAATGTGTGTTGAGGCTGTGAAGTGAGAAAAAAAAAGATAGTGCTTTGGATGCTGATCGCGATGGAAGTGTCTCTTATCACGGTCCGCGACGACGCGCGCGCGAGGAGGCATCTGACGTAATTTTCATTTTTGCTCATGCAGGCAGGCAGTGGAAGCCCGCCACCTGAAAATAAAAAAGACATCGGTAGTTGGAGTGCGCTGCATGAATGTGCACAGGAATTAAGACGATCAGATTGGCCCAATGTCTGGCTGGGCCCAAGCGCTCATTCTCGCTGATATTGCGGCGGCCCGCGAGTGAGTATGGGTGACGAACTGGACGACGGACTCTTGGTCGAGGATGACATTGTGGCATATTCTGATGATGGCACCTCGGATGTTGAGACATTCCGACAGGGCAGTTCGGAGCGTGCACCTACTTCGCACGTGGTCGAGGAGGACGCAGCATCACAGAAGAAACGCAAGCGCCGTGAGCGAGCGAAGGTGCAACGCAAAAAGGTACGTCAGAAGCAGCTTCGAGACGACTAGTGCACGTGTGTTTGACAGATCCCTCACCGTGCCTGTTTTGTGTATGTCCGCGTCTTGCTCACGCCCTTTTAGAAATCGGCCGCGTTCCACGAGCAGACAGCAGCAGCGGTGTCGGTGGCTCAGCAGCCGTCTGACCTCCAAGCAGACTATTTGCGCTCACTCCAACGCAAAGCGTTTCCCAAACTCAGTGATATGGAGCTACATGAATCTAGTGTGCCAACGACCAGTATCATGGAGACATTCATGTTCCAACCTGCCCGCACACTCGAACATTTGCCCTCGTTCGTCCAAACATGTACGTATGCACGAAGTTGACTTACACAGACGTGGACATGAATCCGTTACAAAGTGCACAGCATCCATGCCGAGCTGAGCATGGCATGCCGTACGTGCTTGTGTTAGCAGGCAATGCACAGCGCGCAGCTGATATCGCACGTACACTCCGCACCTTTATGCCTGGTAGCTCGGCAGAGCGAGTCAAGCGACCTCGCAAGGGTAAAAGAGACGACGTAAGCGCGGCGTCGATCTCGAAAGACGAGAAGGCTGCGGCGCCGGCGCCCGTCGTTGCCAAGCTATTCGCTCGACATTTCAAGGTGGAGGAGCAGGATGCCTGGCTTCGAGCCCAGCCGGCGCCACTCGGCGTAGGAACGCCTCACCGCGTTCACACACTCATTCAGCAGGGCTCATGTCGACTGGACCACCTCGCAGCTCTGATCATTGACTTTTCGTGGACAGATGCGAAGCAGCGCACGGTATTTGACACGCCGGAAACGCGCGATGCCATGTTACACCTTCTGAGTGACAAGCACGTGCGTGCCGCCATGCAGCGAAAGATGCCGCAGCCTGCTTGCCGCCTTGCTCTGTTTTAGAGGGCTGTTGATATACGTAGAAGTGCATCTACTTGCCTTTTCTTCCTATACGATCATACCACTGCAGTCTATGTCTTTGGCGCCGAAACCTGTCCGCCCCCTCGCCTCCTTCCTCTTCTTCTTTCCATCCATAGCACCTGAATCGTGCCCTGATATCCTCCTTATCTGTTTCGAACGCCGTGCTAGTAGACGCTTCTTTGAGTGAAGTGCATCTGAGTGCCATCACAAGACATGCGAATATTGACGCAACGTGCCTAAAAAGCCCTCAAGGGGCGCGCCGCCCAGTTGCCTGGCTGCCTGCCGCTGCTGTGGGTCTCGGCCGCAAGGGAGCGCCGGACTGTGCCTGGCAGGCGCGTCGCGTGGATCGAGGCTGTGAAAGCCATGTGACTGTTGTGTTGCACGAGCCGAATAAGCAGCGCTAATTGGCCAGATTCAAATTCTTAGGGTTGGACTCGCCGCATACACACACCACGCGTCTTGATCCTCAGCCAAATGCATGACAGCCTAGACGGCTCAGCGAGCCCGAAGCGGCACAGTGGGGACCTGTTCACCACTGGCTCACCAGCGCTGGCGTGGATCAATGCGCATGGCCGTACAGGCTCTGTGTCAACGACGACAAGCCCGGCGTCTGTGCCGTCGGGCTCGTCGCCGAGCGGTGCGAATGCCCGAACTCCAGCCATTGCTCAAGTGTCTCGGGGATCGTCCAAATCTCGAAGTCATGATCACGCTATACCTGAGACGCATCATCTTGTTTCTTCAATGGCTTCCGATGCCAATGCGCATTCATCCACGACGACTGCGCCTACCATATCGTCTCTGGGCCTTGGCTTGTATATACCTCCAGAGCAGCCGCCGACTTCTGCATCCTCCCACGCAGGCAAAGATGTCCTATTCTTTGACGGCGTAGCCCATGAATCAGGAAACGATACAGCCCTGTCTTTAGACAACATGTCTGGTGGTGGGATGGATGAGCCGAATGTTAGTGCAGTGCTGAATGACGTCATGCACTGGCACGTTTCTCCCGTGCCACCAGCCACTTCAACGTCGTCTTCATCTATTTCGCAGAGTCGCCATACTCTTTCACAACGACCGCCTGCCCCATCTACAGTCACATCGCGTGTGAATGTGATGACGAAGCCAGACACTACGTCGTCCTCTTCGCAGTTGCTTCCAAGTGAGTCTCAGGCACGTGTGCGTATCATATCATCTGCATCGCAAAAAGCCCCGCGACTGGTGGACCCGGTGCCTGATGATGATGACGATGCTATGCCGCTGCCCCCTATGAAAGCGCCTCCTGTAATCACGCCTGCATTCACATCTTTGCCGACGCGGCGGCCGCCGGCGTCGCGTCGCACTGAACCGTTGCATCTTCCGCACGTGTCCAAGCCGACAACACGTGCCGCAGTCACGGCTGATACACCAGACGTCTCAGCAGCGGCACAGGCAGTCAATGCGACACCCACAGCTGCGACAGCTGATACCGTACCGGAGAAGACAGACATCACAGGCGCCGCCGCGGTCGAATCCACCGCTGCTCACACCGCTCCGGGACTAACGAATGCGTCTGACGTACCGCCTGCATCTCGGTCTGCGGTGCCGACATCTAAGCCAACGACACTTATTGCGCCTTCCGTGCGAAAGTCTATGGAGTTTGAGTCCAGACGACCGCCGTCTCGCTCCAACACGCCCGGGTCTGCATTAGGTCTGTATTTGGATGATGAGCCGGCGTTAGAACAAGTCAGTGAGACTGAGCATGAACCTATCCCTGATCCACCCGCGAAGCCAATCAAGGAATTGAGCGGCGCTCAGCGAGGCCAGCTTCTTGATACGACGCCGCCGCTCGACTTGATGCGCCATGAAAGTGATACCGAGAATCGTGACTTGTTTGCTGACAATAAACGCACTGAGGCAGCTCGTAATCACGACCCACGTCCACAGTCTGTTGGTACGAGTGAGCTGTCTATGAATGCGAAGGCGCGAGTGAATGCACGCGGGAATAAGAGGGCTAGCGAGGGCGCGGCCAGTGCCATGGGGTTCACCCTTCCCACTGCGCATGATCATGAGCCTATGCCCATGCCGAACACGCGCGGTTCGTTGGAGCCAGGCTCAATGCACAAGGCTGTGATCCACTCTGTGTCAACGCCCAGGGCAACGTTGATATCGGACATGGCGCGCACACCGCCGCAGGCTGAGAGAGAGTCTAACCAGCCGGCTGGGCCTCATACGCATGCGCCATCACATGTGGAATTACAGCCGTCATCACAGCGTGCGGAACAGCCAACGCCAAGCGCAAGTGCAGCGTCACCTGCCACAGAAGCACACCGGTCACTGTACCAAGATTCGGTTGTCCATGCGCCGGCGGTGCATGACCCGGTGCGAGTGTCGACGCATGATCGTGTGGAGACATTGCATCGTCCGGACGCTGTGCTGTATTCGTCTGATGCCCACTACCAGCAGGACGGAGCTGAAGCCAACGCTACTGACGGCGAACGTGCGCGCGACGTGACACAGTCGACCGAAAAGGCCGCAGCGCCAGCACTGACGACCTCGCCCGACGGCACAGCAGCTGCGCATTCGCCTAGGTCAGTGGCTGGGCCAGCACTGCCGTCCAAGACACAGCCACGTCATGACAGGGGCGCAATACGTGACTCGACCCTCCTTGGGACGCGCGAGTCTAGCACCCAAAGCATGTTGCAGCGCACACGCACACAGCGTCCAGCGACAGTGTATGGCTATACGGGCGAGGCATGGGACCAGCTGATCGACATGGAGATGGCCACGGCGTACGTGATTCGGATCGTGGAGCGGATCCGCACGTTTGGCGTCGACATGCCGCTGATTCTAAGCTCGATGGCAATGGACCTCTCGGCAGCCGATACCAAGCGGCTGATCCGAACCGTCATCGATACGCTGCGCTCGCCCAGCACGCAGGCGGACCGCGCATTCCATGAGGAGCTCAAGTTTGCGAGTGTGCACAGTCTCGTGGCGCTGTTGAAGTGGATCCTTGCCCGCGTAGGCTGTGTGGTGGCGGAGCGGACTGAGAACCAGACACTTGTGCTGAAGCAGGAGCGTGGCTTTGTCCCATGGATGACGTACACGAGCTGGCGTGCGCAGGAAAGCGCCAATGGCTTTTCGACACTGTCCTATGTGGTGCTGGCGAGGCGGCTGGAAAAGCGCGTCGCACGGCTCCTTGACACGGTGATGGACTTTCTTGCGCTTGTCGCTACGCATAGTGCGCAGAACCACATGACGCCCAGCAAGGTCGGCCGCCACTTTGGCGCACTCTTGTTTGGTCTGCCGGAAGATGCAAGCTTTGCCGAGACGTATGGCGCGTATGTGCGAGCATCGAATGCGGCGGAGCACATTCTGCTCGCCTTTATGCGGTACCACGTGTCGATGGCCAAGGCATCGACGTATCTACCACGGCGCCTTCTTCGTCTGATCGACGACTACCCAAGGATGCTGTCGCCCGACCTGGACGCGTCGTCCAGTGCCGTGCAGACTGTGCCAGCGACGTATGTGGCGCGACACGTCCGTGAGTATGCACACGACCTCATTGACCGAACGTCCTGGCCGTCGGAGCTGCAGGGCTGGGACTTTGCGCAGGAGACGTGCAAGATGCTCAATGTAGTGCCGTACCGCTCGCTGCGCCCGCGCTCGTCGCAGTACAGACACGACTCGCCGACAGAGCTCGCGGATGGATACGTGTCGACGCTCATGCAGCGATGGAATGAGTTCTCGTTCGAAGGGTTCAATGACCTCGACACGTCGTTCCTCAATTTTGACCTTCGGGAAAGCGATCGACGGCAGCGGATGAAGCGGCCTGAAAGCATGCAATGGTACCAGTTTGAGGAGCGTGGCTTCCACCAGAATGCCGACGACAACTCACGCTGGGACTGGGTCATGCGCCTCGACGAGCCGTCGGAACAGATGCCAGTGCTTGTGCACGAAGGCGTGCCGCGCAGTGAGTCGCACGTGTTCCAGGGCGAGCAGGTTGATTTCCCCTACGACACAGTGCCACACACGGCCGAAACGGTCATGGACGAGCTATTCCCGCAGGTCTGGGCAGACTATCTGATCGGCAATGGATGGAGTCAACGTGATGAGCGTGTGCATCGGGATGCGTCGTTCGTCGTGCTGCAGCTCCAGACAGACACACGGCCTAGCAGCGGTCGTCCGGCTGACGCCGCCTCGCCGCCGCCGCTGTCTTTGTCCACCAAATGGTACGTGCTAGAGGAGGTCGTCCCTGCTGCGTACCGCGACACGCTTGACCAACTGGGCCGCACACGGCGCCACTCTATGCCGATGCTTCGCAAGCTGAACCAGTTCCGCATGGTGCGAGCTGGTCTTGCCCCTGAGTCTACGGTCTCGGTTGTGTATCGATTGGGCGCGGACGGATCAGCAGGTGTGAGCGCTGCTCCCGGTGTGCCTGCGGCATTCGAAGCGAACAAGACGAGCGTGCCGCACGGCTCGTTGGGTTCCACACCCAGCGAGAGACCCCAAGATCCATCGAGCACGGCCGCTCGGACGTCTGCGCCGCCTCCCGCTACAAGCACGCCGCTCACCGCACCTGCGTTCCCTCGCGCATCAGCGCCGCCTGATCCGTTGCCAGACCAGCCAGGGATCCCCATGGATCATCAAGCTGACATGCCACCACCCGCGCCACCCAAGCCGTGGCGTCGGGAAGGAGCTGCTGCTCCCACGACCGACGCACACGCAGTAGATCATCGTGCCGAACAGCACCAGCTGCATCAGCATGATAAGCATCAACACGACAAGCACCAACACGACAAGCGCCAGCACGACAACTTCCAGCGCCCCTCGGCCAAGACTTCAACGTCGCCAGAAGTAGCCACCGCCTCTGGCACGACTGCAGCTACGACACATCCAAGCCCCGTCCCCGATGGCGAGCCTGCGCGTGGAAAGCGCTCGATCCGCAAGATTCTCTCGTCCATTGGGTCGCCTCGCCGCATGCATGAGAGCCCACGCATGCCATGGAGTCCGTTTGCGCGCTCACCACAGCTGGAAAGTAGCGTGCAGGACCATGGGCCAGCTGTACCCATGGCTGATGCCGCTGCCACCACTGACGGTCATGGTGGTCTTGGCAGTGCTGCACACTCATCAGGCAAGACGGCGGCTGGGCTTCTGGGCAATATCCGGAAGCGGTCATCACAATGGATCCTCAAGGGTAAGCAGAGTCTTCGGTCTGTTCGTGCGCATTCAAACCAAGAAGACAGAGCGCCGATTCGAGAGCATGTCGGACCTACAGGAGCGATGCATGGCGACCGCATTCCGTCGGACGGCGGGGCGCCTACGTCCGATGCGCCTATACACGCAGATGCATATCCCGCCATGGATCGAATGCTGCCCCGTGCGCCAGAGATGGACGAGCAGAACGCGCCGTATGGGCAACCACATCCACCGTCGGTCAAGTACGAGGACCAGGCGGAACTCAGATCCGGTGTCGCAACGAACCAAATGCATCATTTGTCACCCGACACGGGAGCGTCACCGCCGACGCAGTCGCCATCGTCCATCGTCGATTGGGACAAGTTCTCTCCGCTTACTGGTGGGGCGTCTTCACGACACAGCACGCCCGTGGTTGGTACAAACGCATCACCACGTGTGGACCCCCAGGGCCTGTGGCGAGATGCAGGCGCCAAGCCGCACGGATCACCCGCTTCACGCCCCGTCTCGATGATGATCCCGCGCAAGCAGACACCGATCTTGTCTCCCGAGCAGGTTGCGGCCATCTCGGGCACGTCTTTACCCCGTGAAACACCGCCCATGGTTCCAAGACGTGACAGTGCATCGCCCATGATGCCCCAGCCGGTGGCACAAGAGTCGCGTCCCACATCGTCATCGCCATTGGTGCCTCACGCCGACCAAGACAAACCGACACATTCCACGGCGTCTCGCATACCGTCAGGTGAACATGCGCCTGCCGCGCCGGACCTGCCGCGCGACGTTTCTGCAGAAAAGAATGCGGCGCGTGCCGCCGCGTCCTCCAAGCTGTCAATGCCATCGCCCCGGCAGCAGCCAGACGGCAATGTGCCTGTCATAGCTGACAGGCACACTCTGCAGTCCGGGATAGATAGCGCAGCTGCGACGGCCGACGCATCTCGACCGATCAAACGCACCGATGAAGAGCCTCGTCATGACCACTCGCCGTTCATGCGACCAGCGGAAACCACGGCCGCTACGATGACTGTGCCCCCCCATGATCCTGCAATCCCAACGGACGTCGAGACGACAAGCACGCCACGACCGGCGTCGCCGCTACTTTCTTCCTCTTCCGCCAACGCGGAGCCACGAGCGATGCACGAGTCTACCAAGTTGTCACCGCCCATTGTCGGCGCCGTATCATCGCCGCGTGCGTATGACACTCAGCAACTTGTCACCGTGCCCCACATCACACCTGTTGCTCACGAGCCGCCTTCCCGGGCAGCCGCGACGACGGCACCTTCGGCATGGCCGCCGATGGCATCGACAGCATCCACACTACCGGCTACCATCCCCCCTTCTGTCGAGTCGCACACAGATGCCATGGGCCAAGGGATACAGTCGCCCGCGTCGCAAGATGCGCCGTCTGCCACGCCGCTCGCAGTGCCTACGCTTTTACACAGGTCGCCGCCGTCCACGTCGTCCCCCGACAATCACAGCCCCGTCGCGCCTCCCATGTCATGGACAACGCTTCCTCCCTATGTGTTCAACAGCTCGGCGGCTGCGTACTTGTCACCACCGACGCCCGAGAGTCCCGATGCTTTTGCTGATGCAAGTAGCGAATTCGGTGCACCATCTATACAGAGTCCGCTCATGAGCGGTCCGACCCTGCCTGGGGTCGCTCCGGCCTTGCCGCAAGCAGTGCCGCCAGCAGCCAAGCCACATGACTACCGACTGAGCTGCATCACCGAGGTCAGCGAAGACGATGCAACGCGCTCTTCACACCGCTTCTCGGCCACATCTCAGCCCATGGAAATGGCCTTGCGTGATGCCAGTGTACAGACGCTCGTGGAATCTGACGGGCCGACGACGCGCGCTCCTGTGGAAGAAGTGGCCAAAGAGAATCACGGGCGCCCCTACCAGGCCGACACATATGGCACTCTTCACCGCGGTCCAACGCAACCAACACACCAAGTTGATGGTGCAGATGAACTCACACGCCATGAGCATTCGAATGTGCACCAGGATCGTCATGTCCATGAAAGCCCTGATGTGCAGGAAGATCGTCACGTGTATGGCGGCCGCGACACGCATGGCCTGGATGAACACGAGAGCGCCGGCTTCGACCGAATCCCCGAGGCCCGTCACATCAACAATGTCCACACTCATGAGCTCCAGAATCATGCGAGCGACGCCGAGATACCAGCTGCAGTGCCAGATGCTTCCTCCACAGCGCCGACCGACACACTATCCATGGAGCATGGCAGCAGTGTCTCGTCGGCTCTCGGTCAAACCTACTCTGCGACCAGCTCCGTCACGGATTCGGAGCAAGAGCATGACGCCAAGCGCCGCGCTCGTTGGAGTGGTCTGTATATGGATGCTTTGGATGTCTTGGATGCACCGGATGAAAACGCCTTCGTTCATGCTCCGACCGAGCCTAGACAGCCTATTGATCGCAAGACCGACTTGCCTCAGAGCGTGCCATATGCAATACTCCCAGATACGGATGCTGAAGAAATGGTGGGTAGTGACCCCGAGTTGCAGCGCATGACGGATGGAAACACTACGCTCCATGCCCAGCAGCCTGACAACACCGCAGTTGAGCGTGCAGACACACTAGCTGGCGAACCAGCTGGCCCTATACGGAACCCGTTCCTTCTCCCCCAAGGCACTGAGCCACGAAGCGAGCCCTTTGCGCCATGGCTCAAGCCTGAGTGGATGAATAAAAATACCCAACCACCCACACGTCCGGCAGAGCTGGCTGGCGCCTACGTACCGTTTTTCAGAGACTCTCTCAACGCGACAGACTCTCCTGCCGAGGGGCAGAAAGACACCAGGCTGCCTTTGCCTACAAAGGAAGCTTCTCCTCCGCACGCAGTTGCAGAGTCTTCGTCTACTACCATGCCGCACAAGTCGAGCTTCAGACGTGTGCCCCAGCCCACGACACTGGAGTCCGTGCCCGATGCCGAGGCGCCAGCTGACAACAGCATGACTTCTGTCGCCGTCGCGAGTGCCAACGACTACGATACGCCCGGCACTCACGCTCCCATGGATGCGTCCATGACGAGTCGGACATTCACATCACGTGATATCGCGCCGGCAGACTCTCAGCCGCCCTCTGTGTGGATGAAGAAGGCGCCACAGGACAACGACAGGGACTTGCTTAAGACGTCGGATGCGCAAATAGACGAAGTGCCAAGTATTGGCATTCCGTCGCCGACAAGCATGCCTTTGTCCACGGAAGAACCTTCTGAGACGCCAATGAACTCTACGATGCCACTTCACACAGAGCCTGTCTCCACACCCACAACGTCGTTTGCTCCCGCAACTGCTTCCAAAGTACGAGTCCTATCAACATCAGAGCTGCCAGCAGCTGCAACTGAAATCGCTCCCGAAGTGTCGACATCACCGGTGCAGGCTCAAGCTCAAGCTCAGGCCCAGGCCCAGGCTCAGGTGCCCGCGACATTAGTGCGCCACATGGATATGGCTCCGTCCGTCAACAATACCAATCACATCGCAATTTCTGAACTCAACGCCTCGACGACTGAGTCGCTTGCGAATGAAAACACAGATGCGATATCTCCAGTACGACCAAATTTTGCCCAAGGCGCTGGACCAAGTCAAGCAAGCTCGTCTGCTGACAGTGCGCCTGCATTGACACCGACTGCGCCAGCGGATACCAGACAAGATCAACAGCTCGTTGAGAATTCCCTTCCCAGATCGAGGTCATCCATGACCAAGCTTGCAGGATTCACTCGCCCGAGTTTCTCATTTGACAACTTGATGCAAAAGAGTCATTCTAGACAAAGCCACCAGAGCTCGGCCAGCTCGCCGAAGCCTGATGATGCCTCCACATCCAAGAAAGCGTTGCCCACAAGTCCAACACCGACTACGGACACACCCACGTCCTCTGCATGGCCCCAAACCGTCCAGGCCGACACATCGAGCGATTCAGACTGGGCTTCGTCGCAGCACGCACGCCAGCCCATAGTCGTGAGCACCAGCACTATTCGACGTGTTGATCCGTCTGTCGAGCCCCCGAGACTAGACTGGCACACCTTCAGCGACGAGACGCATGAGGCTGACACAAGTATTCCTGGCGAATTCCCTGTGTCATAAGAGTAAGAGTAATAGCTGCTGCATAGTATTCACAAGCAATAAATGCCATCACATTTCGTGCCCTCGACATGATTATGCCGCAGCCGACACTTGCGCGGCACCTGTATCCATGCAGGGCAGAGTCCCTTGATCATCCTCGAGGTCCAGCGGATCGTAAATGACCCGGATAATCAACGTGCAGCTCGGACATCGAGCGACATCTTCCTCTGCTCGAAGCTGCAGCAGAGAAATCTCGAAGCGATCGCCACACGGGCACGGGTAATGAAACACCTGCTTAGATTCGTCATAGTCCATATCCTCTAGCTCAATCTCGTCGTAGTATGATAACGGCATACTTGAATACGTAGATGTGACGGTCGTAGAAGACCCACTTGGAGTGCTAACACGTAACTGGAATTTAAGCTTCCTATCGCCCACGCGATGGAACAAAGATGAAAATTTCGACCCAGAATATTGGTTGCCACTCATCACGTGTCGCTCCACTACACCATCGGTCTCAGAAAGGAGCATGGCCAAGAGCCGGCGAGAGCAAAAGGAGCAGCAGCAGCAACAGCATGGTGCGGCCATCTCAGATGAACGCTTCGACTTGTCATCTTGGGAACCAGCGTCACATACAGAGAAGAAGCGCAAGCTCGAGGATACGGATGATGACGTGCTAGGAAACAAAACCGACAACGGCTCACCAGGCAGTGACGCTGACGACAACGACAACGACAACGACAACGACAACGACATGCATAATCATGAGGCACACGAGTCATACGAACCGCATGGATCGGAAAGCGTGCTTCCTGTTCTTAGCAGGGAAGAGCTTGAAGAATACAAAAAGAAGCAACAAAAGCGTGGTGTTATCTATCTGAGCCGCCTTCCACCGGGCATGACACCAGCCAAAGTGCGACATATATTTTCTCAGTTCGGCGAGGTTGGTCGCATCTACTTGCAACCAAAAGACAAGCAGAATTCTTCTTCTTCTTCTAGCAAAAAAAAGAATCGTCCCTCACACTTTTCCGAGGGCTGGATCGAGTTTGTGTCGAAGCGCGTGGCACGAACCACAGCTGAAATGCTGAATGCGCAGCCAATCGGAGCCCTGGGCGGTGCATCGCATTCTTCCCGGCGCTCACAATCAGGGGCAGGCGCTATTAATCGATGGAAAGATGACGTTTGGACTATGAAGTACTTGAAGGGTTTCCGGTGGCCCATGCTCATGGAACAATTGTCGCATGAACGAGCAACGCATGCGGCACGTCTGCGTATGGAACTTTCTCAGTCGGCGCATGAGCAACGCGACTATCTCCGTAAGGTTGAGAGGTCCCGTATCCAGCGGAAGAAGCAGGCAGAGCGTGCAGAGCCGCCCACAAACGAGGATGAGGCCCCCGCACCCAAGCGCAAGTTTCAGCAGCGAACACCCGTGTACAGAGATGTTCGTGATCAACGCGTGCAAAATCATAGCAGAACCAGTGCACCTGCTGGACAGGACATGGAGCGTGTTTTATCACAGATATTCTAGATAGACACCAACTCAAAATAAAGATATCGCGGGTGGCGTCTTGTAGTTAAGATGCATCGAGACTACACTATCACAGTAGCAACGCCCCCCAGCTGCTCAATCATCGCATCGATTTCGTCTTGGTCATTCATATCAAGCTGTCCCATGTTAGTTCTCACTTGTCCACGTAGCCCATTGCAAAGAAAACTGGTACGTACAGACTCAGCGGTATCGTCGTCGCCAACACGCTGACCATCAAAAATGAACCGGACACTGTTCTCAGGCTTGCCCATACGCTCAGCGTAGGCGCGCTTCAGCTTAGCAAGCTTCGTCGTCCGCTTCACCTTGAAGAACACCTCGTTGCCTTCGGCATCCTTGACCTTGATATTCAGCTGTTCTGGCGACACTTCTGGCTTTGGCACTGTCTCTTCCATCGTTGGATGAACGCTCTTCTAAGACCAACACAGTCGCACATCCCACCCACCTTTATTAGATCATGGACCGATGCACCTGAGAGGTGTGTTATAGCGGGGCCAGGCTGGCCTTACTAGGACCGTCCGTGTACACCTGCTAGGGCGGGGCAAGGGTGGGATAGGCTGACAGACACTAGCACGAAGTTGAGAGTGCCGAGCTCTCTCACGTGATGCACTTTGCCACGCAGGGTTCTTCGGAAGGCCTCGCTCCTCAACACTTATTTACACCACAGACCACAGACAGACGACACACTCCAAGCATGGCGTCAAACGCGACTGCAAACCGTGTCGCGCGGTGGATCCAGGATAACCGTGTGGCAGTTGTGGCTCTTGCTGCTACTGCCACCGTTGCCAGTGCAGCTGGCCTTTATTTCCTCGCAAGCTCATCGACCGTGCCTCGTGCACCGACGCAGCCCAAGTCCTCGTCGTCATCGGCGGCGGCTTCAGGAACATCATCCACAGCATCCAAGAAGAAGCGTGCTAAGAAGTCGTCAAAAAAGTCAACGAGCAAATCGGCAGCTGACGGACCCATTCTTGACGATGCATCCGACGAGAGTCTTGCCGAGCTGAGCGAGTCTGAACTGCAACGTCTGCCTCAAGAACGCAAGGATTCTGTTGCGCAATACCTGAAAGGTTTGGGAAACAAGGCCTATTCGAATAAGAAACATGAAGAGGCTATTCAGCATTATACCAAGGCTCTGTCCATCGTTCCCTCCGCCGTGTTCTACAGCAACCGCGCGGCTTGCTATGCCAATGTCGGCAAGCCAGAGAATGTCATCAGTGACTGCAATGAAGCTCTGAAGCTTGAACCAACCTACATTAAGGCTCTTAACCGCCGCGCTGTCGCTGCTGAACAGCTGGGCGAGAAGGCTGAGGCGGACAATGCTGAGGGTGAAAAGGCCCGTCGTCGTCTCGAACAGAGTCTTTCCGACTTTACGGCCGTCGCGATCCTCGGTCAGTTCCGCGACACGAGTGCTACAACGAGTGTAGAGCGTGTATTGAAAAAGCTTGCATCTAGCAAGGCGAAGCTTATCCTAAGCCACCGCGAGCCGCGCTTGCCTAGCCCAACCTTCGTCAAGGCATACCTGGATGCGTTCCGTCCAAAAGACCCACCGTCTATCGCTGACGGCGCGCCGCAGGGAGACAAGACTCTCCAACGTGCATACGAAGCTCTCCAGGCTCAAGATTACGCACACGCTCTGACGCTGTTTGAAGAAGCAATCAAGCAGGGCTTGTCGTCCAAGGAACTTGAAGCAAACGCATACAACATGCGTGCTACTTTCATGTTCGTTATTGGTTTGGCGAAACGTGCGCTCGAAGATCTAGACCACAGCACGGACTTGTGCCCGGACTACCTGCAAAGCTGGGTCAAGAAAGCCAGCGTGCATGTGGAATTAGGAGACAAGGACGCAGCATTTGCGGACTTTGACCGAGCCATTGCAATCAACGCAGACGACCCGGACATCTACTATCATCGAGGTCAAGTGCACTTTATCCTTGGTGAGTTTGATGCGGCACTGAGCGACTATGAAAAGTCCACTTCGCTCGATGACACATTCATCTTCTCACAGGTGCAGCATGCTGTAGCAAGCTACAAGCTGGGCAACATCGCTCGTAGCACTGCTGCCTTCTGCCGGATCCTCAAAAAGTTTGAGAACTCGTCAGAGTCCTACAACTACTTTGGCGAGCTTATGCTCGACCAGCAGCGCCATGAAGACGCGGTCGCCAATTTCAACAAGAGTATTGAACTAGAGCGGAAAAAGTCAAAGGGTACGAATGTTCTTCCAATGATCAATAAGGCTCTTGTGTTGTTCCAGTGGAAGCACGACTTGGCAGGTGCTGAGGCTCTGTGCCGCGATGCTCTAGAGATTGACCCCGACTGTGACGTGGCGATCGCAACTCTTGCACAGCTCAGTCTGCAGCAGAGCAAGATTCCCGAGGCGATTGAGTACTTCCGCCGCTCTGCGGACATCGCACGCACTGAGCCAGAACTCGTGAATGCTATCACGTACGAGTATGCCTCGCGTGCGCAATTGCAATTCATCCGTGACTATCCTGAGCAGGGCGCGGCTTTGAGCCAGATTGCCAGCTCGCTCATGTAAGTAGGTTTTTTTTTGAGTTTTTGTCTGGAATGGTGATGTCATGCTTTCCCTCTCTTTCCCTCTCTCTCTCCCTCTTTCTCTCTATCTAAGCAATTCTGACCATGCTCCTGAACGACCGAATTGTGCACGTTCGCGAAAATCCCATGCTCGGTGTCGAAGCTTCCCCCAGACGGCCTGATTTTTCTGCGTGACACAAATTCGTAACTTCAGTTGCCGTTGCAATTCTGCAGCAGACAATGACCAAAGTAAATGGATATCATTCGCGTCCTGAGCACAAGTAGACCCCATGGTTCCCGTGCTTGTTGTTGGAGGGGCTGACCCTGCCACAGTCGAGCGGTCTTGGAGTAAAAGTTGTGGTCCAAGCTTGCTGGCCATATGTCGTAAACATGCTAGCTCAAGCACCTCGACGTCAGATACACTGGATCCGCGCATCTCAAGGAGCAAAGCTTCTTCCAAGTCACGATGCGCCACCAAAGCCGCAAGAATGCCACATGCATTGGGACATAAAGGATTGCTTGTCTCGATGGCCAATGTTGCGTGCGCACTTGACACGCGCAGGCGCCAGGTCGGTGTATGAGAGAGACATGCCAATAAATGAAGCGACTTTCTTGGCTCCATGGCAATGTATACGTCGAGCTCTTCCACGCGTGACCAGATCGCCATCCGGGCAAACAAGTCAGGGCGCTCGTTCTCATAAAAGGGGTAGTACAACACCAAGCTGAGAAAACGCGGTGTGCAGAGACGTGGTTTTGGTCGCAAGGACCAAGCGCGAGGCTTTGGTTCAGCGCGCGGCACAAAAGGAAAATGCGCCATGTGCTGCCTAGCAACATGTTCCGCCGGTGCTTGGGCCAATTCATCACGGAGCCAGCGCGGAATGTCATCATCAGACATTTGGGTATCTTGAGATGGTGGATGATCTTCATCAAAAAGGTGTTCACCTACAGCCCATGCGGCTTGTGCATGTCGGCCGCTGACCTGAGCCGAGTCACGAAGCAATGCGCGAGACTCTGTCTGCCACAATGACAAGTACTCGATCGTAGAGCCGCAATAGTGCAACACACGTAGCAGCTCTGATTCCCAGCCAGCAGAAGTTTGTGTTAATCGTGTGACCTGCAGAACGTGTGAGCGATTCGTGCACACGGTTCACGTACATCATCGATCCCAACAAATAAAGCACGCACGTATCCCATGCAAGGGAATGGCGGCTTGGCTTCTCGCATGCGCGCATGCCATCTGCGGAAATCACGCACATGTCGTGGGAGAAATAGGATATCATATAATGCTTGGAGGGCCCAATGGCGAACGATGACACACACTACACTCAGACGTACGAGTGTTTGGACACACGATGCATCGCCCTCAGAAGCAGGTATATGCAATGCCCAAACGATGCGATGTATAATTTCAGGCGGAAGCGTAGGAATTCCCGAAGCGCGGCGCCGATCTGTTTGCCGCATACCTGAGGGAGAGGACGGGCAAGCTCAGCAGCTGAGCTCGGCAGCTGAGCGAGCCCAAACTAGTACAATAGTCTACATACCGCATGTCCGAGGAGCCATTCATACTGGCAAGGACAATGTGCATCTCTCCACATTCAAGCGCTGACATCACAGCTCCACGTGACGGCGCTGCATCGGAATCTCAGGAAAGATTATGTTAGTAGGTACGTGCATACGTTGGCGGCTGAGTTAGTAAGTCGTACAGCCGATCGAATAGAGCGCATGGAACACGTTCGATTTAAGCGTACACCTACCACAGACATGCCCCCTGTGCCTTCTGTCACTCGCACACCCGCAGATTCGACCGATGCAGAAGAGGTGAACATAAATACAGCTACAGATCCTATTCAGTCGACACCGGCATCAAGCCAGCCGCGTCGGAGTTTGCCGAACATTTTTGGCGGCGCGTTCGGACGTAGCAGCGCGGATGCACGCAAAGCACAGTCACCTTCACGACGGACGTCAGAGCCCCCAAACAATCCATCACCTGCTGCATCGTCAATTCCTCTTGGCCACGAAGGCAATCTGTCAGACGAACAAAAAAAGATCCTTGACTCTTTCACGAACGAGCTCGTGGCAGCGAAGGTTATATCCATCGAGAATGCGCCGCCGTATCAGACAACGCAGCTCTTGCGCTTCTTGCGCGCCCGCAACTTTGACTTGAAGGCATCCAAGGAAATGTATCTGCGTGCAGAAGACTGGAAGAAGAGTGTCGATCTTGACCGTCTGTATGAAGAATTCGAGTTCACGGAACGCGCGGCCGTGTCGGAATATGGCTGGCGCATGTATTTCCACAAAACTGACTTACAAGGTCGTCCGATCTTTATTCAGGACTTGTCAGGCTTAGATACAGAAAAGGTATTTTCAGTGACGACAGCCGAACGTATTGTACAGAACTTTGCTGTGACACTCGAACATGCTGTGCGGCACCGTTATTTGGCTTGTACAAATGTGAAAGGTGAGACCGTCGATGATAACTTGATGGTTTTAAACGTGCAAGGTCTAGGACTCAGTACATTTTGGACCATGAAAAACAAGCTACAAGAGTTGTTGTCAATTCTTGATAACAACTTCCCTGAACTATCTGGACGTGTGCAAATCATCAATGCACCACTGCTTTTTAGTACGGTCTGGAGTTGCATCAAAGGATGGCTACCCACACAGACAGCCGAGAAAATTGACATTAGTGGAAGTGATTATATGCCGACCATCAGTGCTTTGGTCAACATGGAGAATTGGCCTAAACATTTGGGTGGCAAGTGTACATGTGGAGCAAAAGAATCTCGTCCTTCGTGCGAGACAAGCGACAATGGTCCATGGCCCAAGCAAAAAGGGTTTTGAGTTACGACGTACTTAGGACATGTGTAAAAAAAATGTGACTATGGAGATGGTTTTTGTTTTGAACGTGTGAGTCAGAGTGAGGAAGGAAAGAAAACAAGCTAGAAGGCTTAGACAGTCAGAACGGGCCAAGGCAACAGAAGAGAACAGAGTATCACAAAAGTATATTAAGTGAGAGCCTGTGAAAGATATGACAACTTGAGACGGGTATATGCAAACAAGCTTCGAGCACTTGTGAGTGCCTGATAGAAACAGATTCGAAGACGGAGCCCTCGTTTCACGCCTGTGTCTCATCAGTCAGTCTTCATTACATGATCTGATCATGACAGTTGGTCGTTTTTTTTTCGGTGCGATTGCTAGCATTATTGTCGTATCTGAACAAGAAACAAACTTGAGACGTAACAAATGGAGCAAATAAAAAAATACATATTTATGCACTGGCCTGAAACCGAGTAATGGTGAATTCGGCCAGCAGAACCCAAAGCGTCAAGTATCCTAATATGCCGATAGGCACAACGTTGCGCCAAATTGCAACGTTCCAGTGGAAAACACGGCGCGAATGGATCCGTGCAGCGCGATAGTTTTGAAAAAAGGCTGACATGCGAGACTTTTGCTTGCTTCGCTTGTGTCGAGAGCGGTGCTGTCGTTTTCTGTTGCGTCTGGCAATAAGACGCCGGTGCCAGTGATCCATGTCCACCACAGGAGACAGTGCATTCATGTCCTCTTGTACAGAGGAAGAGAAGCCTGATTCAGGCTTACTGAAGGTATCGGAATCAGAGTCAGAAGGCGTAACCTCCGTCGGTGCACCCGTGAGAGCGCGAATGACTCTCAAACTCTGATTGCGATACTTTTGGTATCGATGGGAGCGGGCTGCGTGCCTTGCGCGTGGTTGATAGGAATCATACATAATTTCTTGCTCAGAGTGTAGCATACCCTCAGCATCAGACGCGCCTGTTTCATTCATATCAGAAAGCAGACCATCAGTTGATTGCGTGTCGTCAACATCCGTGATATTGCTCGTGATCCAGCGAGCAAAGATTTCAAAAAATGAGGTAAATGTAGATACAATGATCCAGCTTGCAACAGGCTGGGCTGGACCGAAAAGCAGAAGGACAGCACGCACGAGTGACCAGCAAATCGCCTGGAATGTGATGAGACGGATCAGTGATGGTACAAGCGTATAGTAAATAAGCCAGCGGCGTAGTAGCATGGTCATGAGCGAGAGAGCATGAAACGCCGTACAGATACTCCAAAGAGAACAGGCCACATATTCAATTGCACTGGGTGTAAGAGGTAGGTACGTGTCACGCAACCAGCGGTTCTGCCGAGCTTGTACATACGATGCGTGAAGCATGTACACGGTGCCGATAAGACCTGGAACCACGGCAAAAAGGCGCAGTGTGTGAAGTAATACCTCGAACGCCATTGGTAAAGGTTCGAGCGGCTCGACTTCTTCTGTCGTCTCTTTCGTGACAGGGGAAAAGGACTCGTTGACAAGGAGTGACGGGACCATAGAAAAAAACCGCTGGTAATTCGAAAAGTTTCCATGCCTACGTCGATGAAGTGTTCGGTGATCGATTGGCATCGCAGACGATGTGGTCGAGGACGAGAGTTGTGGTGTTGAGCGGAATCGCTTGATATGAACAAAGTCGGAGAGTGTCTGTTCATCATCATCAGAAGGAATCAAATCTAATGAAGATACAGATGTAGCATCGGTCTCAAGGGATTGCATCGTTGCTTCCGGCGAAGAATGCGTGACAGAGGAAGGTCGAGAGGACGTCTGTGGATTGGATTCCTGCGCTACAATCGCGTAGGGCGGAGGAAAATCCAACATGCTAGCATTCATTGAGCTGATTTCTTGGTACGATATTGGTACAATTCCATCTGATCGGGTATAGTGATCTTGTCGAGGCACATGAAGACGTTGAGAAGCTCGGATGGTGGGGGTATGTGTCTCACATGGCACGCGGTCGGCATATGACGCACTCGACGACGTGTTGCAGGAACTAGCCTCTTTCACATTTTCATATGATCCTGAATTGTCATTGGGGTCTCGTCGCCGGGACCTGTGCCTCGCTCCTTCCATAACCCTGGCGGCTATAAACAAACCTTGTCGACTGCACAGGAACGTGAAACCAGTATCACAGCTGGATGCTGGCATCTGTTTCCCTGAGCGTCCATGTGTATTAGTCAGGGATCGGCACGGCACGTGGTCGATCTCGAGCGAGGAGATACAGCCCCTGGCGGGTGATGCTCGTTTCTGAGCGTGTGATCAACGGTGGCTTGACACCGCTGGCTCTCGACATGTCGGAATTCTATGTACGATACTAGTACGTACTTTTGGCATGTGTGGGACGTGGAATGTGGAATACCTAACAAGCGTACAAAAAGCACCGGACATCAGGGTCGGCACGGCCACGAGTTTCTTGAATTCGAGTATGACCGTGGACGTCTCCGATATGCAAACAACAGCAACTACCGTAATGACTCGCTCATTCGCAAAGAAAGTATGTATCTATATTCGGATGCACATACGTGTGTTGGCTAGTGCAACGTATTGACGGGAAAGTGTGGATCAGTCCTTTGATGGCGCAAGAGCTCCGAAACATTGTGGAGAGCAGCGAGATCCTAAAGTACGTGTTGATCATGATCTTGAGCTGACTATGTGCAAGAGAAGACGATGCCAAGTGGCCGAAGCGAAATATAGTTGGGCGGCAAGAGCTGGAAATCCGTCTAGGCAAAGACCATATTTCTTTCGAGGTATGTTGCGCAGGGTTCGCTGCATAGCTCCCTATCCCACCTACCAAGTTTGCAGCTCCGTGACCGAGACTAACACGATGTTGTTAGACAGCTAAGCTCGGTTCGCTCCTTGAAGTGCAGGACAGTGAAGATCCAGAAGGTTTGCGTGTGATGTACTATCTAGTCCAGGATCTGAAGGTACGCCGCACGGTCTTTCGGAGGCGAGACAGAACTGACATGATGATGCCTCAGTGTCTCATTTTCAGTTTAATTTCTTTGCATTTTAAAATCAAGCCCATTTCAGTATGAGGCAATAGATGATCTATAAGAAATACTGAGGTCCGACCTTATGTTAGAGATAAGGTCTGCAATCGCCTCCATATTGATCATCAATATGCACAGGATATACCCCCGTAGAAAATGGATATGCTACTATTGACATGCCAAATTATTCCTGGATCTTGGCGAGAATCTCCGAGTCACGGATAAGTAGGTATTCCTAGAGGACAGTTAGGACCTGTATTTCACTGGGCTGGCATGCTCGCGCACATGGTCGCGGACACGCAGAAGCATAGTACGTACCTCCTCGCCAACTTTAATCGAGTTACCACCCCATGATGGTAGCAAGACCTTGTCACCGGGCTTCACACTCGTTGGTACGACATGGCCGTCCTTATTCGGTGCGCCTGGACCAGCGGCAATTACAGAAGCCTCTGGCATCGGAGTTGAGCTAGACGATGACGGCAGGAACAGACCCGAGGCCGTCTTCGACTCAGGCTTAAAGCGCTGCACTAGCACACGGTCCAGAAGAGGAACCACTGACTTGATGTTGCGAATCGTAGAGGCTGCGGACTGCAAAAGACACGTCAGTGGGAGTATGCAGAACGTACCATGGCGTATGGAGAAAGTGAGTGAGGATGAAACTTGTGTGTTCAAAGTGCGCCCACCATGCTTAGATGCCGACTGACGCGTCAGTCTTGTACTTGGTGTTCGAGACTGTGGACGTCATGCATCGGCCGAGTAGATCTACTTCGATGTGGTTCGGTTTGCTTCCACGTTGCTGAGTCCATGGCGTGGAGACGCACGGTGAGTGGCTCAACACTCGGCCATTAGGGCGCTGGGTGGCAATTTTGTTCCAGTAGCTTCTTCCGAATTCCTGCGCGCGGACGTATTAGAAACAGAAAGGCTACGCTGATTCTACTACTTATTCGACACATTTCTGCATCCACTGCGTCCAGTCGCTTGACAGACAACCATGGCCATTATGCGTTCTACGGCGGCGGCATCGCGGATGCCGCGTATGCTGAACTCGCGCGCCCTGTCGACTTCGGCAGCTGCGCTGGCACACAAGGAGGTCAAGTTCTCGAATGAGGGCCGTGCTGCGATTCTCAAGGGTGTGAATCTGCTAGCCAACGCTGTGAGCGTGACCCTCGGTCCGAAGGGCCGCAATGTAATTATTGAACAGCCTTTCGGTGGGCCAAAGATTACCAAGGATGGTGTCACGGTGGCCAAGGCCATTGACATTAAGGACAAGTACGAAAACCTTGGTGCTCGCCTGGTACAGGATGTGGCAAGCAAGACGAACGAGGTTGCTGGTGATGGTACGACGACAGCCACTGTGCTTGCGCGTGCCATCTACTCGGAGGGTGTGAAGAATGTGGCCGCTGGCTGCAACCCGATGGACCTGCGTCGCGGAAGCCAGGCTGCTGTGGATGCCGTCATCAAGTTCCTCGAGGAAAACAAGCGTGAGGTGACGACGTCGGAGGAAATCGCGCAGGTCGCGACGATTTCGGCGAATGGTGACAAGCACGTCGGCACGCTCATTGCCACTGCTATGGAGAAGGTCGGCAAAGAGGGCGTCATTACTGTGAAAGAGGGCAGGACGCTCGAAGACGAGATTGAGATTACGGAGGGTATGCGCTTTGACCGTGGCTACATCTCGCCTTACTTTATCACGGACGTCAAGACGCAGCGGACTGAGTTTGAAAAGCCACTTGTGCTTCTCAGTGAGAAGAAGATCTCGGCGCTGCAGGACATCCTGCCGACGCTGGAGGCGGCTGTGACGATGCGCCGTCCGCTGCTGATTATTGCCGAAGACATTGACGGCGAAGCGCTTGCTGCTTGCATTCTGAACAAGCTGCGCGGTCAGCTCCAGGTGTGCGCTGTGAAGGCACCTGGCTTTGGTGACAACCGCAAGAGCATCCTTGGCGACTTGGCTATCCTCACGGGTGGCCAGGTGTTCTCGGACGAGCTTGATGTGAAACTCGAACGTGCCACGCCAGACATGCTCGGCACGACGGGCAGTGTTACGATCACGAAGGAAGACACGATCTTCATGAACGGTGAGGGCAACAAGGATGCCATCACGGCCCGCTGCGAGCAGATTCGCTCGGCTATGAGCGACCCATCGACGTCAGAGTACGACCGGACGAAGCTGCAAGAGCGTCTTGCGAAGCTGAGTGGTGGTGTGGCTGTAATTCGTGTGGGTGGCTCGTCCGAGGTCGAGGTGGGCGAGAAGAAGGACCGTTACGATGATGCTCTGTGTGCAACGCGTGCAGCTGTGGAAGAGGGTATTGTGCCAGGCGGCGGCGTGGCGCTACTGAAGGGCACGAAGGCCCTCGACTCCATTGCCACTGCTAACTTTGACCAGCAGCTGGGTGTGTCGATCATTCGCAATGCGCTGACGCGTCCGGCACGCCAGATTGTCGAGAACGCCGGTGAAGAGGGCTCGGTCGTTGTGGGCAAGTTGCTCGAGAACCCAGGCGAGTTTGGCTACGGCTACGACGCGAGTGTTGGTGAATACAAGGACCTGATTGCTGCTGGTGTGCTGGATCCACTGAAGGTGGTGCGCACAGCTCTTCAGGACGCTGCGGGTGTGGCATCGTTGCTGACGACATCAGAGTGCTGCATTGTTGAAGCACCTGAAGAGAAGCCTATGGCCGCTCCTGGTATGGGCATGGGCGGCATGGGTGGCATGGGTGGCATGGGCTTCTAAGCTACGTCACTCATGATCATGTCTGTACGAAACGTTATCCATATACCGTTATTTAGGGAAATAGATACAGAAACGTCTGGAAGGAGTACGTGCTACGTGTGCATGAAAGCAACATGGAATGTATCATCACATGGGCCGCATATCCTTGCTAATGGAGCGTGGACGCCGGTTATGATACATGATGCGCATTTCCAACGTTGTGCGCACCTTGCTGTTTCCCATAATACTTATATGAACATCCTCACGCCGAAGGACTCATACGAGGACCAAGGGGAAGGCCCCTAGCCTGCACATGCGTTGGCACTACATTTGAGCCCAAGAAGCACGACACCAGGTGCAAAACGTTGCTCTTCTCAGAAAGGATAGGGAATCGGGTCTTTCGATGCATAAAACGAGCTAAACATGGACATCTACACATGCATTCTAATCTTTCGTGAGGATTACGAGAAGCGCGAGAGTTCGTGCACACGAGCGATCAAAGAAATCGCATTTTGAGTGCCATGGTAATCTTCATGATTAACAACAGCCGGCACTATTTTTTCTTTCGTTTCGAAAGGCGAAGGGATAAACTTCTTAAGATACTCATACGTGACCAGAGTTGCGCCAAACTGAGGGCTAGAACGAAGTACACGAGCCAGCGAGCCCTTGAAGAAGGCCGTTGGCGACTCATTTTGAAGAATCTTTACAAAACAGTCGCGCATGCCCGTGTACGTAGCCTGGCCCTTGCGCGCCTCGACTTGCAAACGCGTTTTGATGACATCTGCTGGTGTCGTAAAGAAGGCGGCAGGCACACCAGCAATGGAGGCAGCGGCCATGAGCTGGCCAAACGTCAACTTGTTGTCGGGCCGTTCACCATACAAGTCTTTTTTAAGATGTGCATACGCAGGGAAGTAGATCGCACTGAAAGGAATGTCGCGAAGAAGGCATGCACCAGCACCCTTGTACAGACCGAACAAGCCGAGGCGGCGAATAATATGAAGGGCACTAGCCTTAGCCTTGGTTGGGTCTGGTGCCTCGCCCTGCACTTGCAGACGAATCTTGACGATCTCGAGCGGGTTCGTGAATACGACCTGCGAGCCGCCTGCCACACCACCAGCGAGGATCTCTGCCGAGATGGGCACATGGCCATCTTTGTCCTTTGAGAGTGTACGGACAAGATCATTCATCGCGAGCTTGATCGCCTTTTCAGGCGCGACGCCGAGCAACTGCGGAAGCAGGCCTGAGTAAAAGCCCAAAAAGCCTTCATTCCGCATCACCTTTTTCGCACAGTCCAAACTGTTGCGGTACATAAGAGCTTCGCCCACGATATTTGAGCGTTGGTTCTGCATGCGTGTTTTCACAAGGTCAATGGGATAGACAAAGGCAGCACCCACAGCACCAGCCAAACCGCCCAAGACAAAGTTGTATATGGACTGGCCAGTATTTTGGAGGGTTGAATGCAGCGCCGATGCTTTTTTCGCTGGCTCTGGCGCTGATCTGCTCATGACAGCAGGCGCAGGCTCGACGCCTGCATCCTCAATCGAGACGGAATGCCGCATGAGGTTTCCACTCGGTGCATCGGACTTTGTGTACCGCAGCTTGGCGTTGTCACGCTGCGACTCTGTCTCAATTTGCCCGAGTGCTTGCATCAGTGCCGGTGATGCGTGAGGGGACGTGTATATCTGGGACAAATAAGCACAGCTGAATCCATTGTGCGAGGACGTACGTGATAGTCCAGCCTTGATCTTCCTTTTGATGCCTCAGAGGGAGCTGAGACAAGTGGCATGGTGTCGCAAAAGAGAGGTGAGAATACCATTCTGATCGATGGCGACGAAGGGCTTGGCTTCAGCTATACTGGTCATCTTCGTTGGAGCGACGACTACATAATTGCAAATATACCCTGTGCTGTTATGTGGAGCCCACGTGGACGCGAGGCCAACAAACCGACACGATGGCAGGAGTCCGTCCACGCATCGCATGAATCGACAAGCGAGATGGGCTCGTGCACCGCAGGACTAGGGCTCAGACGGGTGTCCCACTTGGTGTGGTGCCACGTGAGCGACCGCTGCCAGTGCTACCAGTGCCTCTAGTCCCGCTAGCTGTGCGTCTCGCAGGAGCCGAAAGAGGACGCGAGGCGGTGGCACGAGAGTCCTTGTCGGGCACGTCGGAGGATTTCTGGGCGATCCGCTCCACGACACTGGTTCCATCGCGGAAACGAGCACGGAAAAGCACGTTGGCATTCGAAAATAGACCTTCTTTTAGCGAGACAACAATGAACTGCGAGCCCTTGAAGCGAGTGCGAAAGAGATGGCCGATGTGCTGTGTATGTGACAGGTCAAGAGCAGCATCGATCTCGTCCAATATATACATAGGCGCCGGGTTGAATTGCAAAAGCGACATGATGAGACTGAGCGCGATGAGGGAGCGCTGTCCACCACTCAGCTCCGTGAGACTCTGCTTCCACGTTGCACCCAACCGGACACGCACTTCGAGTCCCTGGGTAAGCTCTTGTCCCTCGGGCGGCTGGAGCATGGCGTAGTTCCCGGGCAGTAGCTCGCCAAAGATCATGCCAAAGTCCTGGTTTACCTGCTTGAATGTTGTCTGCAGTGCGTCTTTCTTGTACCGATCGAGTTCCTCGATCGTTTGTTCAATTTTGCTCTTGTCGCGTAGCACCGTCGACAGCATGTGCTGCAAACTCGCATCTTTCTTCTCGACATTGTCGATCATGTTCATCACGCGCGGATTCACTCGACGTTTGAGCCCACTCTGCTGTTCATCCAGCTGCTTACACAGCTTGCGCACATCGTCCATATTGTGCTTGGCAAACTCGTAGGCAGAGCCCACCCGGCCGAACAAGTGGCATTCTTCCACAATCCAAGGAAAGGCCGACTCCAACGCATCCTTGGTCTGCTGCATTCTTGCATGTTCGTGCTCTTGCTGATCGAGCTCACGACGCCACTGCTTGAGTGTGAGTTCAGCATCTTCTACGGCAGCCTTCTTTGCCGTAAGAGCCGTCTGTAGCTCATGGTGCTCGTCACTGAATGCTGACAAGGCTGCCTGTTCTTTCGTAATGGCCTCTTCGCTTTCAGACACACGCATCCGCAGTGCCTCTACGCTCTCAGCACTGTCCTTGACATCCTGCTCAGCCTGTGCGAGCAGCGCGCGTGCTTCATGTAATCGCTCGCGCGCAGCGTCGGCATCCATGCGGTGCTGACTGCGGTCGAGCTCTGACGCACGCAATGCGGCCTGCCGCTGCTTGAGCTCGGCAGCCTGCTGCGCAAAGGCCGACTTCATGTTTTTGCATGTGTCACGAACCTTTGCGACCTTGGCATCTTTGTCGACGCCAAGCTCAGCGATGTCTCGCTCAATGTCGGCCATCTGCCGGGCTGCGTCAGCTTGCTTCTGACGAGCAGCTTCCATGCGCGCACGGAGCTCCTCCAAAGTCGCATAGCATGCACGGATGTCCGCCTGCAGAGACGCTGCACGCCCGCCATCCACCTGCTGCTGCACCAGCGTCGCTTCGTGCTGCTTCAGCTCGACGGCCGACAAGAGCTTCGCATGCATCGCGCTCGCAGCTTGGAGTGCGCGCCACTCGTTGTTCGTGGCCTCATGGGCAGCGTGTTTGGCGTTCCACTGGGCTGACAGAGCGGCCATCTGCTGCATCCGCAGCAAGATGCTCGAGCTGGAAGACGACGTGCTGCCGCCCGATAACGTGCCTGCTGGATCATAGACATCGCCATCGATCGTGACGCTTTTCATGCGTACGGCGGCATCGAACGTGACTTTTTTGGCGGTGGCGGCATCGCGGCAAATGAGCGTCGAGCCAAACACATACTCCAGTGCTTTGGCCACGTCCGACTCATAGCCGACGAGCGAGAGTGCCAGATCCACCTGGCCAGGCGCGAGGCGCTGTGCGGCCGACACCTTGGCGGAGGGGGCTACGTGGGCCTGGATCTTGGTGAGTGGAATCAGCGTCACGCGCTTCTTGAGCTGGCCATGAGCCAAAAGCTGAGCACCCACATGCTCGTTTTCAACGACCACACTGTACAAGCGGCCGCCAGCGCACGTTTCTAGCGCCGTCGCATACTTGGTGTTCGATGGATCCAGATGAACGAGACTTGCAACGAGGCCCTTGACGCGACGGCGATCAAAGTCCGGCGTCGGGTCCACGTAAGTGAACTGCAAAGCAGACGGTAGGCGGTCCTGCATAGCTTCGCGCTCGGAAGCGAGGCGCTGCATGTCTTGCTCGAGACTTAGGCGCTCCGCACGCAGCTGTTCATACCGCTTTTCATCGAAGGCGTATGCATGCAACGCTTGCTCTGCCTCCTGTGCAGCCTGTTGGACGCTCGCGAGCTTCTTGTACAGAGCACGGCTTTCTTGTGCTTCGTGCTTCGCTTGGGGCTCCTTCACACGCAGCTCCCGCTCGATGTGGTCGATCTGGACCTGTGCCTGCTGCACCTCCGACTTGGCGGCAGTCGCCTTCTCACGCGCTTTCGCGAGCTGTCCCTGGAAGCCGCCCTGTGTTTCATGCTGGCCCGATGCCATGCCTGTGAGCAGACTCTGTAGAAGCGACTCTTGCTCGCTTACGGCGGTGCTCTGTGCGTCATACGCGGACTTGAAGTCAGCAAACGACGACTCTAGCGACGCATGCTGCTCTTCTTGGGCCGAGAGTGCCGCGGACGCAGTCTCCAATGCAGCCGACTCGGTGTCGACACGACGGGCTTCCTCGTCTCGAGCTGCTTGCCGAAACTCGAGCTGAGCAGATGCTTCTACCAGCTGATGATTCAGCGTCTTGGACTGCTCCATGAGCGACGCAGCACCCGCTCCGACCTGCGCAGCGCGGCGCTTCTCAAGAGCCCGAAGCTCGGCGTGCAGACTCTCGACGTGGTGCTTCCAGGACTGGATGTCAGATTCCTTGTCATAGATCCGCTGTCGAACAGATGCAAGACCCGAGACGGAGTGGTCTTCAAGTCGGCGGTTCACCGTATGCCATTCGTACGCTTTCGCAAGGCGTTCGAGACGCTCGAGCTCCGATGCTGCCTTCTGGTATTCTAGGAACGCCCGTTTCTCCTCGCGCAGCCGATCAAGTTTCGGCCTGATTTCTTCATCGAGCAGCGTCGTGATCTCACGGACTTTCTGGTCTTTTTTTGTCATCGTACGAAATGCGCGCTCCTTGCGCTCCTCGAACATGCGTGTGCCTGTGGCCTCTTCGATCATCGATAAAATTTCTGCCGGCTTCATGTTGAGCACCTTGGTAATACGTCCTTGCATGATAAGGAAGTTTGGATTGTTGATGTTCAGCTGGACACTCTGAAATAGGTTCTGGACGGCCTGCTGCGTTGCCTTGTGACCATTGATGAGATATTTCGATGCCCCACCCATGACAATTTGGCGCGTCACCGTGATGGTCGCGTAGTTTTCGAATGCGACGGGAGAGCGATCCTTATCGCTGTTATCGAACACGATGGTGACGGATGCCTTCGTGACGCCGGCTTGGCCGCGTTTGTAGATGAGATCCTGCATATTGGAGGCACGCACAGAGCTTAGGTTCGTGAGACCCAGCACGAAACAAATAGCGTCGAGGATGTTGCTTTTTCCACTTCCATTTAGGCCAGTGATGGCATTGAAGCTGGGGTCAAAGCCACGGACATGTGTGCGAACGGGATAACTGCAGCGCGTGTATTAGACGTCTGTATATACATACCTCTTGAACCCATCGATGATGAGTTCTTCGATTCGCATGCTAGTGACACCAACACGAGCAAACACACACACACACGCTTGCGCGCGCGCGCGCCTGTTACTCTTTGGAGAGGGTGAGAGGTTCCCTGTGAGCTCTCTGTAGGCGAGCTAAGGACGACGCGTCACACACGTCTCAGTTATGCTATCTAACACACTTTCATACATTCGCGCCCCGTGGAATACGGTGATGAGTGCACGTGACACACACACGCCAAGTGTCAGCCCACCAAGTTGGCGTCGCGTTGCCAGCCATCTAAGTGTGTCCGGACGCGCGACTCGTGTGTCGAGGCGAAAAGGTTCCAAGTCGCGACATGCCGCCCAAGAAGCAGGCGACCTTGGAGTACGTGGACGTGACACTAAGACTAGATCCCTATTTAGCAAAGAGCAGCCTGTGCCAAAGCGTGCTCGTGTAGAAAGAGATGTCCACGAGGGTGAGCGTGTCCATCCGCCTAGTACCGAGTCGGCGGAGGCAGAGACGACTCTCAATACAAAGGTCGAGGAAGACACAGCCTCAGAGTCCAGAGACGGCACCGATAGTAACGCCATATCATCCTCGGACAAAGCTGTACATATGGGACATGTCGAGTCGAGCGTGAAAACTGAGTCGGCCACGAGAACCCCGATGGACGCGATGCAAGGACGCACGTCCACGGGCCAGCGTGACGCGACTTGTGCGACAGACACAGCTGGTGCGCCTATACCGTATGCAACACTCGTGGACACATTTTCCAAAGTCGAGGCGACGAGCAAGCGCCTCGAGATCCTCGAACTAGTGACGCAACTCTTCCTCCAAGTGATCTATTCAAGTCGTGGTGGCGACGACAAGCCGCTAAAAGCAGCGAGCGAGAACTTGCTGTACACAGTCTACTTGTGCATCAACCGACTGTGTCCAGACTATGAAGGCCTTGAGCTAGGCATCGGCGAGGGACTCTTGGTCAAGGCCATTGCACAGAGCACGGGCCGCGAGATCGTGCGGATCAAACGGGATTTTGAGCGCTTGGGCGATTTGGGCCTTGTGGCACATACGTCGAAAAAGAACCAGCCAACCATGTTCCGAGCGCAGGCACTGACAGTGCGCTCTGTGTTTCAACAGCTAAAACAGATTGCCGCGGCTTCGGGTGCCAAGTCGCAGGAGAAGAAGCTTGGGATTATCAAGCGGCTTCTCGCAACATGTTCGGGAGAAGAGTCCAAGTATCTCATACGCAGTCTAGAGGGCAAGCTGCGCATCGGTCTAGCAGAGAAGACTGTGTTGGTCGCAGTTGCGCAGGCTGTGATGCTCGCGACGCATGATGGCAAGCCACACGAACCCAAGCAAGCTCGCGATGCTGGCGATGCGAATGACGCAGCGAAACTGACGGAGCGACTTGAGCAAGGCACACACACGGTCAAGGCAGTGTTCAGTGAGGTGCCTTCGTACGATTTGCTGATTCCCGCGCTCCTGGAGCACGGCGTCGAGCATGTCCAGGAGCATTTGAAGCTTTCGCCAGGTATACCACTCAAACCGATGCTGGCGAAGCCGACAAAGGCCATCGGCGAGGTGCTTGACCGGTTCGAAGCACATGCTTTTACGTGCGAGTACAAATACGATGGTGAGCGTGCACAGGTGCACGGTTTTCGCGGCAGCGATGGGCAACTGCAGGTGCGCGTGTTCAGCCGGAACTCGGAAGACATGAGCGTCAAGTACCCGGATCTGGTCGTGCAAATTCCTCATTGTCTGCGTGGTGGCGGAGAAAATGTTCAGAGCTTTGTGCTGGATGCCGAGGCTGTGGCATGGCAGCCGCGGGATGAGGCAAGCCACACGGAAGGCCGGCTCCTTCCGTTCCAGGAGCTGAGTCGGCGAAAGCGTAAAGACGTGCAAGCAACGGACGTAAGTGTGGCTGTCAAGCTGTTCGGGTTTGATCTCCTGTACCTGAATGGGGTGCCTCTGCTCCATGAAGAACTGCAGCGGCGCCGAGCGCTTCTTTATTCATACTTTGTGCCTGTGCCAGACGAGTTTGACTATGCGACGCATCGCGATTGCTCGACGACCGAAGAAATCCAGACATTCCTCGATGACAGCATCGTTCACGGATGTGAGGGTCTCATGGTCAAGATGTTGTGCGGAAGTGACGCTACGTACGAGCCAAGCCGGCGTTCGATCAACTGGCTCAAGCTCAAGAAAGACTACTTGTCTGGCACGGGAGACAGTCTGGATTTGACTGTGATCGGTGCATACTACGGCCGCGGCAAACGGACGAATGTGTATGGCGCGTTTCTTCTCGCATGCTACGACGAGGACTCTGAAACGTACCAGAGTATCTGCAAGATCGGTACAGGTTTTTCGGAAGCGGATCTAGACGCTCACTATTCGACGCTGAAGGAGCTGGAAATCCCACGCAAGAAGGGCTACTACGATCTGGGCGAAGCCAAACCAGATGTAGGTAGAGGAAGGATGGCTATTTTCGCGATAACGACTAACTCGACAGGTTTTTTTTGAGCCGCGAATCGTTTGGGAAGTGCTAGCGGCTGATCTTTCGCTCAGCCCTGTATACACAGCAGCGCGTGGTGCTATTGATGCGCGAGGAATTTCGTTGCGGTTCCCTCGCTTCATTCGTGCGTACACATTCTACCTTGCTCTGAACGTATCCTCTGACGCAGCCAGGCATCCGTGACGACAAAAGCCCTGACATGTCGACGACACCCGAACAAGTCGCAAGCATGTATCGGGCACAGGCCATGGCCACGCAAAGTGCGCGTGGCAAGGATGATGAGGACGAATTCTGGTAGCTGCTTGTAAGGCTACTACGGCCCCTCGAATCATCGTGCTACAGCGATCTTTTTTTGTGTGGCCTGGTGTGATCGTTAGACCCAATAGAGAGTGTCGTCACAGACGATGACATAGTCATACCCAGATTGATGCTATACTTGTTGGGGCATGCGAATCTATATGACAGGTGTGCCCAATGTGCACCCTCAAAGTCCTGATGAGTCTTGAGTCATGCTGGACGTTGGTTGCCGGCAACGTCGCAGTGCGAATGAGGCGATTTGTTTATGACTGCGCGACGTTGACGTTCGCGTCTTGGCATGAATCTGAGTGGAGACAAAATTCTGGTGCATTTTCTCCAACGAACGCACGCATACATCGCTTTCACCCACACCAGATCTGGCGTCTGATCAGTAGGCATGTGGGAGCACGTCACAACGCACATTCAGGCGGCCGAAAAGTTCCTAGACACGCCAGAGATCCCCTGGAAGTCACTTATTACATCATTGCTATGGATCGTGTACCTATTCGAGACATACGTGTCGTGGCGTCAGTACCGGCTGTATAGTCTGACGACGCCACCCAAAGCCTTGATGGCTCATGTGAGCCACGAAGACTTTGTGAAGAGCCAACGATATGGTCGCGACAAGGCACGTTTCGCGTTCGTGTCGGATGCCGTCGCGCACATGGTGAATTTGGCCAGTGTTACATACAATCTTAGTGCACACATTTGGGTTTGGAGTGGATACGTCCTGGACTGGATGAAGGTGGCACATTCAGAGAAGGCGCTCTCAGGCGCAAACCTGGTTCTGGGCCTGATGCTCCAGATGCCCGTAGGGTTTATTTTGGGTGCCTACCGGAACTTTGTCATCGAAGAGCGGCATGGCTTCAACAAGCAGACATGGAGCATGTACTGCATGGACCATGTGAAGCAATGTCTACTAAGTGTGATACTGGGTGTGCCGATCATGGCGCTGATCGTCTCGGTTATACGTTGGGCTGGAGATGCCTTTGTCGTGTACACGGTGCTTCTTTTCACGGCGCTCATCCTGTTCGGCACGATCATCTACCCGACGCTGATCCAGCCCCTGTTCAACAAGCTGACGCCACTGAAGGAGGGCATGCTTCGTGATCGCGTCACAGCGCTGGCATCCTCGCTCAAGTTCCCGCTCAAGCACCTGTACGTGATCGATGGCAGCAAGAGGAGCAGCCATTCGAATGCCTACTTCTATGGCGTCATTCCCGGCGGTAGCAAGCACATTGTCATCTTCGACACTCTTATTGAACAGTCGACGACGGCGGAAATCGAGGCTGTGCTCGCCCATGAGCTCGGCCATTGGGTCTACGCACATCCCTCGAAGCTCTTGATCATTTCTCTCTCGCACATTGCTGTGACACTCAGTCTGTTCACGCTTTTTATCAATAATGCGTCGCTGTTCCGTGCTTTTGGTTTCGGACAGGATCGTCAGGCCATTGCCTACGTCACGTATCTGCCCGTGGCGGTGGGCTTTGAGCTGTTCAATCTCGTCCTGCACCCCATTGATGCACTTGTTCAGTTCGGCATGCATGCCGTTACTCGTCAGATGGAATATTCTGCCGACAGGTACGTCTTCCTTGAACTCTTCGGAACGCCCGTGAATGCTAACAGGATCTCTCTCTCTCTCTCTTTCTCTCCCCTACGTCAGATTTGCTGCGCTACTACACCGCCCCGGCAAGACTTCGGCAGAACTGGAGGCACAGTCCCTCTTGCATGCACAAGGCGAGGGTGTCGTGCCCAAGACGGAGCCGAATGCCACCGTCATGGATTGGATCAGCCATATGTCGAATGTGCCCGCACACCGCATGCCGTCGACCGTGCCTGGTGATGCTCTACCAGAAGACGACGAACCGTACCCAGACCTTTTGAAAAAGGCGCTGATCAAGCTTCAGATCCACAAGTATGTTGCCCACCTGTTTCTCCCTTCAGCATGCTAACGAATGTGTGTTACAGCCTGTCCACTATGCACCATGATCCATTGTTCAGCGCGTACCACCACAGTCATCCGACATTGACGGAGCGCATCGTTGCGATCGACCGCGCTGCTGCCTCTGCTTCTGCGCCGCACAGCAAAGCCAAGATGCAGTGACCTTTCTCGGATTGTCTAGTAGGGGTCACACATGTATGTCATCTCGGTAGCCAGGCCGTGCCTGAGACGAGGTCGATGCGTGCATGTGCCACGTGGCGTGATCGGTCTTCTCTCCGCGCCCGTGCGTCATAGGGCCTCGCATCCAAGTCCACACGCGATCGTCTTACAGCCGTGCGGTAGCTTCGTAGAAGACCACTGGCGACCAGGCTCGCATTCTCTGCGTTCATCGTACGTCGCTTTGGCTGTATCTTTCGCAGCTGGCTGCGCACGCTAGCCCTGCATGGAGTTTGTTGTCGATACATTGCGCGATATCGTCAGCGTGGCTGATGCGCCTGGCATTCCGTGGCGCACGATCGTGCTGGGGGCGTTGACGTTGCAGTATGTGGTCGAAATGTATGTGGTGTGGCGACAGGCACAGATGTACAGGAACACGTCGATACCCACTGCGTTGGCACCGTTTTTGAATGCAGCCGACTTTTCTGCGCGGCAGCGGACTAGTCAGACGCAAGTGCGCATGCAAATGGTACACAAGACAGCCAGGTATGCATTAGACGTTGTGCGAGTGGCATTCTTCGTGTACGCGTATGCATGGAAATGGGGCGACGCGTTGCTGGACAGGCTCCATTGGTCACATACAGAGCTGAAAGTGTCGCTCATGTATGCCGTTGTGCTGGCCCTCATGCTCTTCCCACTGGAACCTGTGATGGAAGCGTACGAAAAGTACACGATCAAGCGGCACGACACGCCAGGCATGCCACAATGGCGCTCGTACCTCACAACTTACATGAGCATGGTGCCATTTGCGCTGCTACTAGGGATTCTGCTCACGAGTGTGTGCGTGAGCCTGGCGCGGCTCGTTGGAGATGCGCTTCCGCTGTGTATTCTGATGGTGGGATGGGTCGGCTCGACCATATCCAAATTCATGTGGCCACAGCTTATTCGTCCCCTTGTCGATCAGCCATATGTGCTTACGAGTGGCACGCTGTATGATCGAGTTCATGCCGTCGCGCAGAAAGTGCAGTTCCCCTTGGAGCATGTCTTTTTCGTCGAGAATAGTTCGCAGCTTCACCAAAGTTGCGTGTACTTGGTGGGTCTCGGCACAAAGACCAAATGTATTGTCCTACGCGACAAACTTGCGGCGGAGGATGAAATGGAAGCGTTACTTGTGCGCGAGCTTGGACACTGGGCTTTGCGACACACACGTGTGCTGACGGCCGTTTCATTCGTGGACCACATGCTCAAGGTGCTGCTAGTGGCACTGTTGATTCAAAATGCATCCCTATTTCGAGACTTTGGCTTCGACGTCGTCGCTGAGGCGGCTGCGCGTCCGGCCGCTCACGCTGTGGTGTCTGTGCCTTACATGCCACTTATTGTCGGCTGGCATTTGTGTAGCCTGCTTCGCAAACCGATTTGTGCACTTGTACAATTTGGATTGAATCTATACGTACACCACATGGAACTTGCCGCCGACCGATATGCAGCGATGATGCAGCGCCCAAGTGCAACGCGGGCTGAGGAAGGCGCTCGCGAAGCTCTGCGGAAGCAAGAGGATGTCGCCAAGCTAGACGAGACGTCTCGTGACTGGGCGACAAAGCTGTGTGCGTGGCCAGCGCCTAAGACCAGTGAAGCCTATGCGCCCTTACTTGCTCGTGCCATTGTGACTTTGGAGATTCAGAAGTATGTATACAATGGGAGGCGGGCGAATGAACGTGTGCTGACTTTTTTTTTTTTTACACAGTCTCTTGTTTGCCTCGGCGCATGATGATGCCTTGTACAGTGCCTACTACTATGCAAGGCCAACGCCATCACAAAGGCTCGTAGCATTGCAGCAATTGCGCCATAAGAGCGAGTAGGTGTTTTGTGTAGACGGGCGAGCAAACACGACGCATGCCGAGCTTGGTTGATAGACAGGAAGGAACCGGATACGTCGGGGCTGAATCGAGTGGACTGGGAACCGATGACAGGATGAGACACGTGTCATGGCGATGGGAGGCAGGAATCGGCGTACGAGTGCCTGGACCAAACACATAGACAGGCCATCATTGCGACTCGGCTGCTGCACAAAGCAGGCACAGGCGGACAGGGCCATCTAGGTCACGACGGCGGAGCACGCCGTACGAATTCTACGGACCAACTGTGGCGACAGCGCCGAACACGACATGCTCTTCGTATAGTGGTCATTTTACGCTATCATGCGTACGCCTATTTCTTCTCCAAGCTCTTCTTGTACGCTGCCTCCATATCGGCTTGGACGTTCGGCATCACTGGCTCGTGTTTCTTGTACTCCATGGAGAACTCGCCCTTACCCTGCGTCAAGCCACGAAGCTGGCTCGAGAAGCCAAACATATCGTTAAGACTCACTTCGGCCGTGATGGTAAAGTCATCCTCACGCACTTCCGTGTCCTCGATGGTGCCCTTGCGCTGGTTAAGTGCGCCGATGACCGTGCCCTGGAATTCAACAGGCGCAATGACTTCGACGGACATTTTTGGCTCAAGAATCGTGGGGTTTGCCGCACGGAATGCCTCGCGGAATGCAGCATGCGCTGCGATACGGAACGCCAGCTCGCTCGAATCCACACTGTGCGCCGCACCGTCCTCGAGCACCATCCGCACACCACACACCGGGTAGCCCGCCAGTGCGCCTTTCTCCAGTCCATCCGCGAATCCCTTCTCACACGCAGGGATGTAGCTGGGTGGAATGTTGCCACCCATCACACTGTTCACGAAGGCCGTGTCCTTGCCAGTGTCCTCGTCGACAGTCATCGGCTCAATGTAACCAATCACACGACCAAACTGACCGGCACCACCCGTCTGCTTTTTGTGTGTGTAGTTGAACTTCGCAGGCTGCGAGATCGTCTCGCGGAAAGCTACACGTGGCTTGCCAGTCGTGCAAGGCACATTGTACTCGCGGCGCATGCGTTCGACGTAAATGTCCAGATGCAGCTCGCCCATCCCTGAAATGATGGTCTCACTGGACTCGCTGTCGACGTGCACACGGAACGTAGGGTCCTCCTTCTGGAAGCGGTTCAACGCACGCGAAAAGTTCACACTAGTGTCTTTGCCCTCGGGTGTGAGCGAAAGCGAGATCACCGGCTCCGGCACAAACATCGCGGACATCGACAGCGTCGTGCTGCCATCGGTGAACGTATCGCCTGACGAACACTCCACACCGAACATAGCGCAGATCTCCCCGGGCCCAATCTCTTGCACATCCTCCATGTCATCCGCATGCATGCGTACGAGACGCGGCACCTTGACCTTCTTGCCAGTGCGTGAGTTGAAGATGATGCCGCCCCGGCGCAGGATGCCTTGGTACACACGCATGTACGTCAGCTGACCGAACCGACTTTCCTCCAGCTTGAAGGCAAGACCCACAAGCGGCGCCTCCGTCGCCGGCACAAGCTGCACTTCGGATCCATGCTGGGCGGACGACTGCATGGCCGCCACGTCCTGGCCCTCTTCGTTGGCCTGCGCTGCAATCTTCTTCGCGACGGCCGTGTCGTTCGCAATGGCACGCACCTCCATCGGGTTCGGCAGGTACGCACACATGCCGTCCAGGAGCGCCTGTACGCCCTTGTTCTTGATCGCCGTGCCTAGGAACACGGGTGAAAAGCGGCACGCAACCGTTGCGCGGCGCAGCGCAGCAACGAGCTCTTCGATGGTGGGTTCGCGCTCTTCAATGAAGATCTCTGCCATTTCATCATCCACGTCCGACAGCTGCTCAATGAGCTCCTGCCGCTTCTCCCTTGCCAGCTCAAGCACGTCCGCTGGAATGTCATCGGATTCACGAACCACATTGCCCTTGGTGCCCTCGTTGTACACGGCCTTCCAACGCACAAGGTCCACAAGACCTTGGAAGTTGTCCTCGGCTCCTATAGGGACTTGCATCGCTGCCGCAGGCATACGGAGCTTCGTGCGAATCTGCTCAACAACTCGCCACGGATTCGCACCGGCACGGTCCATCTTGTTGATGAACGAGAGACGCGGCACCGAGTAGCGGCGCATCTGGCGATCAACTGTCATTGTCTGCGATTGCACACCCGATACCGCACAGAGTACAAGCACAGCTCCATCCAGCACACGCAGCGCACGCTCCACTTCAATAGTAAAGTCAACGTGGCCAGGCGTATCGATGATGTTGATGTGGTAGTCGTGCTTTTTTTGTGTTGTGACGGTGGACTCATCAGCTGCATCACCTGTCATGTTACTTCGCTCCGTCGGCGGTGTCGCTTTCCAGTTGCAGTACGTCGCAGCTGACTGGATGGTAATCCCCTTTTCTCTCTCGAGCTCCATACTGTCCATCTTCGCACCGACTTCATCACGTCCACGCACTTCGTGAATGTCTTTGATTCGTCCTGTGTAGTACAGCACACGCTCGGTGAGCGTTGTCTTGCCACTATCGATGTGTGCACTAATACCGACATTTCGCTGGCGTAACAGACGCTCGACATCGGACTCGCTCGGCTGCACGTCGGTCGCCATGGGCCGTTCCGCTTCTGTCACATACGTGCGAAGGTACGATGCGATGCGATTCATGGTCGTACTCCGCGCTGGACTCTTCCATGCAGGTACATCTCGCCGTAGGATGGCAGGTCCACGCGCCGGGGCTGTAGTACTTGGGCATGAGCCTGTCATTGTTACTGCTGACGCATGCCTTGCCAGGCCATCACGCAGAGCCCATCCCCTTCGTATCGCACCAATACCTCGTTGCATGGCTTTGAAGAACACCCACTTCTACCTGTCGACCGAAGGAGAGTCGTGGAAGTGTTGTGTATGTAGGGAATCTACTAAAAATGACGCAACCTTCCCAGGTTGACTAGCGTGAAATTTCGCGGGTGACAAAGCACCAACCTAGCACTTGGCAATGAAATTATGCGATCGAGAGTAAGAAAAAAATTATAATCAATAAACTCTCTCATAATGACGCCTAGTCCGGCTAAGTCTTTCAGCATACAGTTGCTGCAAGGAAAAAGGAAGCGACAAGAACAGGATTCGAACCTGTGCGGGCAGAGCCCATTCGCTTACCGCTGACTTACAGCGTCGAATAAGTTCGAGGCGAACCCGTTAACCACTCCGGCACCTTGTCGGGCAACCTGTAAGTTGAGCAAGGTTAGACCTTCTCATTACCAATGCATGCAGAAGTGTGAAGCTCACATCGCTTCTTGTCTGGCCATACTTTTTTCCTTTGGCAAGACATGAAATAAAGACCGAGACATCCATGTCCGGGGAGCACTGCGGCACCACAGATGCTTGTGATTCTGGAGAGACGCATGATGATTACGCGTTCTTGCGTCTCGTGAAACTGTCATCTGATGTACTTCCCACGCGCAAAACTGTTGCCATCGTAGATGGTCGGCACGGCGGCGTCAGTATAGGCCGCGATAAATCCTTTACGTCACGTTTGCGACTACCCTCAATGGAAGTCAGTAAGCATCATGCCAATTTGTTTTCCACTTCACGCTCGCCTATCCGCTTCTCTGTTGCTGATACCGGGTCTATGCATGGCACCTATGTGTGTCGACGTGGCTGTCCTACATCCGCAGATTCACTAGCGGCCATACCTTCGACATCGTTCGAGCGCCTCTCACCCGCTAAGCACGCAAGCCAGCCATATACCCTAGAACACTATGATCTTTTACGCATTGGCGTTCAAAGTACCGTCTTTGAAGTGCATTTACATCCACATGCCTGGGATGTTTGCGAGAAGTGTGCGGTCCAGACCGACGGTGCGAACGAAATTAGCTTAGCTCCGCTTGCTGGTGCTAAGCGCGTACAACGTGAAGCGGAGCAAGATGTGGGCGAGCGTGACAGTCGAAAACGACTAAAGGCACTGAAACACATGTTCTTACCCCGCCCCGACGTGATCGATTCACAACAGCAGGAGCAGCAGGAACAGTTGTCCAAAACATACCGGGACCGAGCTGCTTTGAGACGCAGCTTATATCCGACCGAACCACGCCCTGAGTCCACAGCTCCAGCCACATCTGCCAATGAAGATGGTGCGTCGGCAGCACAGAATGAGCATGTGGGCTATCGAATGTTTAGCCAGATGGCCAGAGACGCTGCGGATGCGCCGCTCTTACAACAGGCACCTGTTGTACCGCGTGTCGTACAAGGCCGAGCTGGACTTGGCAGTACTGGACTTGTTGATGCCGAGACGTTTGGCTCCTACCAAGGCCAAGGTCATGCGTCCGCGCGGCATCAGTGGAAGAAGGCGTCTGCGTTCAAGCCATCTTCGTCTTCGTCTCTCTCATGATTCACTAAATAACAAATACCTGCGTACGACGGAGTCCGCCGGCTGGGCCGGCGGCGCCTCGTCCTGTATCTACAAAGGAATGTTTGGACTGGAGCTCCGTGAAGGCCTCGTGAATGTGCCAAGCCTCCAAAGGCGGTTCGGAGTCGGCTGGTAAGCGGAAAAGCGTACAAGCCTCCTGGTGTTCATGATCCTTTGACGACAGCGGTGGTGATGAAAACGATGGATCTGTCGCTTTGGCATTCCGTCGAGTACGGAGCGTTTTTGCGCGCTGTTCCCAGTCGCGCTTAATGCGCATCGCTCGTGTACATAGCTCATGCACAACTTCGAATGCTAAGAAGCCAAGAATATCAATGGTATCATCGCTGGGCTTTACATCCAAATACAGATTTGCATGGATGAATTCGCGGAATCGCTTCGCTTTGCGGAATGTAAATGATGCCTGTCGACACTCGGAATAGTAGACGTATTCTTCACGTGTCATGCGCCGTGTCGTTTCATCGGCTGCCTTCAGCCGGCGAATCGAGTCTTCGTTCGTCTCATTCGCGTCGTCGTCGTCATCTTCTGCATCCTCGACCGCCTGGCCTGATACGCGTGGGAACTCAGAGAAGATGGAGCCGAGATCCCATGGCAAACGCATCTTGCGCTTGTTTACTCGAAGCGGTGTGTCTTCGCCGGCCTCGTCAATGCCATCGCCCCCGTCACCCGCACCGGCGCCACCGCCGCCTGTACCGGCTGAGTCGCCGCCACTTTCCTTGGCATTCTTTCGCACGTCTTTCCAACTCAGGTACGTGCGTAGCCGGTTCACTTTCGCGCGGTCATATCGGATTAAGAAGATTAAGTCTTCAGGGGCGAGGTATTTGGACATACGCCGCTGCGAGAGCCGACGCGACTGAATGATCTGCGCGCATGCGTGAGAAGCACATTTTCCAGGCTGTCCAACATACCATTTCGATCACTTGATTCCTCACAATGTCCTCGATGAGCCGTGTCACTCTGGGATCGGGGTTTTCAATTTCCGTTGACACGAACATCTGTGGTACAGTTAGTTTATTCGGTGCACAGCAGAGCCAAATTTTGAAAATGAACGAACCATTTGTGCAATTTCTTGTTGGTATCGATAAACGTTGTTTGTTTCGGCGCCATCATGGCGCGGCGTGTCGTCGTTCATGGACTGGTGCAAAACCAGAGATATCGTGGGGTGCTGCCACCTTAGCGCAGAAGATGTCCAAGAAGCTACGGCACACAACGCAGGAGGACACAGACTGTAGCCGATATCTCTCCACAGGATCGGCGTCCGTGAGCGCAAGGCACTCCACTCCATGCAACGACGCTCTGCTGCACATACTTGCCTTTGTTATGTCAGGCTGCAAAAAGCAGGCATAAATCCTACGATAGCCTCCCCTCTGGTAGGAGAGAGGTCCGTCAAATTTGGGTCGGCAGACCCCGCCCTGTCCACGTGGCTTCAGCTAAAAAAAATACCCAAAACAAAAATTCATACGCGTATTGAAAATAACCTACCTACCTACTCGGATTGGTGGGGAAATGAAATTTGAGTCCTGTCCATAATTGGCAGGTGCGAGCGCCCGTAAGCCTGTGCCAAAGTCGCTCAGCACGCACACATACAAACAATGGCCGAGCTACCTGAGCTTACAGACTTGTCAGACAATGCGTCTGTTGCCTCTTCTATGACGATGCGTGCATCCAGTGCACCAATACAGGATGCTCACGAGTATACAAAATTGTTCCGTACGTGGGAGAAAGTAAGAGAGTGTGGTCAGACGAATGGCAGCGGAGCCAGATCTGAGGCTCGAGGGCAACGTGATATAGCGCTTCGTTTGATAGACGAGCGATATCCAGCTTCCTTTGGCATCCTGTAGCCTCGCCATGCCAAATGCTCGCTTCTAGTCTTTCAGGTACTAACGACTCAGATCGTCTCGAGGCATTGGGCAACGTTTCCACTAGACAAGATCGCGTTCGAGAGAAAATGTGGAAAGTGCGCGGTGTCGTTGAGTCTCGCAAGAACACCTTTGCCCGTCATGAAAAGACAGCGTACGTATCTGGTGTATAACCTATACTAACATAGCCCAGGGAAACGTCGCGTGCTGCATACGAGCGAATGCAGCGGTCTATCCTGACACGCTTTGCACCGAAATCGTCCGCGCGAGGCATGCGAGCGCGGTCGACAGCAACAGCTATGACGAATGCACAGCAGCGTATGAGCGACCTTGCGCCTCTCTTAGATCGGGCACAGGCTGAACAAGCTCAGCTGGAACAAGAGCTGGAATCTCTCGCGCGGCAAAGCGTTGAAATACGCATCATGGAAGAGCGTCTGGACGATCTTGGCAGGCGACTGTGCCCTCGAGGATGCTGTGGCACTGAACTCGATGCCCTGTTCTTTGAGGTGGATGTGTTGCTGCTCTTGACCAAGCTTGTGCCGAGTGAAATTATGCGCGAGAAGCGCGCTCGAGAAGCCTTGTTGTCGGCGGAAAAAAGCGGGCGCGCATGTCTAAAAATCATGCGTGACGTGCTACAAATGTCGATCAATTTGGGCATGGCAAACGACAATCGCGATCGCCTGTTTCCTGGACAGCCCTCTACCCTGACGAAGCGAAGCATGCCACTCTTCTTGCGCGCTAAGGTGTGTCTGGGCGAATTCTATACGCGCGTGTCGCGTGCACGCATGCGACAGCCGCTGGTCTTGCGGGCACCTGTGATGGACTTGGCCGACCTGACGCGCCTGCCAGGTAAGAAAAACAATCCTTTCACTCGCGATGATATGCAAAAGTCTATCGAAACTTCATACACACAGTGCCAGCACGTGTGCAACTATGCGCAATCGGAAGCTCGTTTTTGCCTGATGAGAGAAAGAGCGCTCAAGTCATTTTTGACCGAGCTTGATGAAAGTATTCGCGCTGCCATGTGGCGTATCCGTAAGGCTCGGGCCTATATATTGGAGTTGGATCCGTCGGCAGCTCAGCTCGCACTTGCGCACCTTATGGACGAATTGCCCAAAACAAACGATTCTGTGAAAGCAATAGCACCGCCTCGTACGCTCGATGCTGAGGATGACGATGGAAATGAGATTAAGGACGCGGATGACGTTGACACTGCTGCTGAGCTGGGGAGCGACAGCGACGGTGAGGTCAAGAGCCAGGTATCGAAAGGGAGTGTCTCAGATACCCGCACGATGTCCAGTGTATCGCTTGCTTCTACCATGACGGCTGTATCCGTCATGAGCGCCACACCCGAGCTGTATGGTGCGACGATTGCGAGACTTCATGCCAAGACCACGGCGACTGACCATGAACTTCGCACGGACCAAGATGACGAAGATCTGCCATGGCACTCACTGGCGCTGGGCTTCTAAGCCAATGTGTTTGCCGACGAGTCTTCGTCGTGGACGTGACACGTGATTTCACGTGATGCGCAGCATGCGGTCGAAGCTGTCACCCAAAAGCGGCGGGACGTGTGTGAAAGGGAGAGAGGGACAAGAGCCGTGTGAGGCCAAAAATGCTGCTGCGATTATGCAAGCCTATGCGATAGGGATGCAGTGGGTTGGATCGGTGGGATTGGTGGGGGGGTGAGAAGGAGAAAGTGGAAGAGGCGGCGCCGCGAATAAAAATTGACTGGCGCGATCTATTGGAGCAAGACTCTCAGCTGTCATTCCATTTCATCTTGCTCTTTTCTCGTGTAGTGGCAGACAGTGGACCAAGGGCGAGACGACCTATGTCGCTGTTACACAGCATCCGGTCGTCGCCCAGCTATTTATTTATTAAATGCTATTTGATATGCACGCTCGTTACGCTGTTCGCAGCCCGCCCCTTGTCGTCGAGGCTAAATGCGAATGGCCCGTGGACCTGGTACGAGTCTACGGAAGGTGGACATGGGATGTCGTCCTGGGGGCGCATGCAGGCTCTATTAGCAAGTGCGACGCGTCGCGAAGGGCGCGCATCGATGTCTTCAAGCGTGGATCGGACTGCCTCGGCTACGGGCGCAGGTGCTGAGTCGTCAGCGGCTAGCGGCGGCACCAACGTTGGGGGATTCTGGTGGCAGGAACGACGGTTTCCCTTCTTGTTTCCGCCACCACAGATCCCACTAAGCTTGCCGCCGCCTGTACGTCTTCCACGCATTCCACTCTTTGAGCGATGGCGCCTCCGTTGGCACGACATGTCGCATCTACGCCGACTTGTGGCACACGACGACAAGGATGTTGAGACGTTCCCTGAGCTGGAGTGGGATGCACAGGTGCGCTGCTCATCAGATCTGCACGCGGACGAAAAGAGTGCGATGCGTAAGCGGCGCCTTCTTATGTCGTCGGAAGGCACAAATGCTCTGGCCCAATTCCTGCAGTTGCCTTCCAGTGAATATGTGCACCCCGATGATGTACCACTGATAGCCATTGGCGGCTCAGGCGGTGGTTATCGTGCTATGTTTGGCTATGCAGGATTCTTGAAAGAGGCTGAAAATACTGGTCTCCTCCAGTGCACGATGTGGTCATCTGCTGTTAGTGGCTCCTGCTGGACATTGGCCGTCTACTACACTATTGCCCAGTGCTCAACAGATGTCATGATTGCGCATCTGTTAGCGATGGCGCATGAAGAAGCCCATCCCATGAGTCTGCATGCCATGGACCGCGTCGCTCGCTCATCGCGTGGCATCTACTATTTGCTGGGCCCCTTACTTCGCAAATCGCGGAACAAAACACTGCATTGCCGAATTATGGACTTTTATGCTACCCTCGTTCTTTCATACCAGTTCCTGCCTCGCCCCCTCTCGCTTTTCGGCACGGATTACTCGTACAACGGCCCTGACTCACGACGTGAGCCAAGTCTGCAGGAACACGCGATGTGGGCCAAGTACGAGCCCAGCGAAGGTTTGAGCCGCAAGTCATTCCAGTGGTCGAAGGTATGGACACGAGCGAAACTCAACGAAGGGCTTCAACCGATCCCGATTCTCACAGGTGTTCGACGTGTGTGGCGGCCATATAGCAAGGCGGAAGTGACTGTGGCCGATAATGTGCCCGGACATGAGAAAACGCCACTTGTCGGCAGTGGCTACGATTGGTATGAGATTTCGCCTTTGGAGCTCGGGTGCCGGAATATCGGTGCATGGATTCCTACCTGGGCTTATGGCCGAGCGTTTGAAAATGGCCAGTCGAAGCATCGCGGCCCGGAGGAAATGCTGGCCTCTATCGTTGGCCAGTGCACTGGAGCGCCGGCCGGTCCTCTCACTGCTTACATATCGACGTTGCTGGCCTCTATACCTCAGGGCACCGTCATGTCGACGCTCCTCAAATGGGTGAATAATTTTGTCATGATGAAGCAATGGGAAAAGCGTTGGGGGAATCCTATCCGTGCTGCAGATGAGCCAAATCCATTTTACGGGCGAGGCCAGGACGATGTCATTGTTGATATGGGCCCGACCCTAGAAAAAGTCGAGCCACCCGCGTCGACTGTTACACATTCGCCCCGAGCTTCATCTCCTGGACCGGCAGAAGCACAGCAGCCGCGCATATCTCGACCTACTTCTAAGTTGCACCAACCGTCTGAGTCTGCGCAGGCGTCCGCTCCAACGGAGCCGAACTTGCCGCACACACCGTCGCAACAAGACGTGCCTTATGAGCGTGAATCGAATGAACAAGCGTCGCCGTCGATCAAGCGACCTGAGCCGGCTCACACATTACCATGGGAAATGCGGCATACCGGAGAGCAAATCAATGCCTTTCTTGCCAACCTCCCACGCCTCCCTGAGCTGGCCATGGAGCATACCTTGCGACCGCGCCGCGATAGTGGTGCGTCTGCGTCCACATCATTGTATGAACACGACCCAGAAACGTTCATGGCTCCTATTGAAGACCTCGAAGATGTGACACCTACTTTCGATGAAAACGGCAAGGGGCAGCCAGCAGCTGACCAACCAAGCCAGCCTCGCTCAAAGCAGTGGCGCTGGGAGCACACACGACGCCTGCGACTGATGGACAGTGGTCTCTCGAACAACCTACCGAATCATGTCCTGGCACGTGACGAGAGGCAAGCAGATGTCATTATTTCGTTCGATGCATCGTCAGATGTCAAGACCGGTGCCGCGGTGGCACGGATCCACGAATTTGGCAAGGAGTGCGGCATAGAAATCAAAAAACGCGAGCTGAATTACGAGAGGCCACGGACTGACGGAAACGAGACAACGTCTGGCGAGAACAGGCCTGGTCGTGTAGCGAACGGATCCGTATCCCCGTCAGAGCTCGAACGCCATTACAAGGATGAGGCAGACAAGATCCGAGAAGAATATGAACCGTTATCTGCTCAGCGCTTCGATGGATGGCGCATGAAAAAGAACAGGTCAACAGATCGCGCGCCTGACGTGCATTTTGTATACTGTCCACTCTTACCGAATGCTGTCCAGCCGGGCTTTGATCCCACGACGGCTCATTACAGCACGTCATACAACCTGATCTGGACAGCCGACCAAGTGCGTGCGCTACTTCGCACAGCCATGGCCAACGTCGAAGAAAACAGTTATGCAGTGGGCGTGATTCGCGACGCCGTGCGTGAGGCATACGAGAATAAGAAAAAAGCTCGTCTGACGCGCGAAGCACAATTGCGCTCCATGTATAGGCCTCAGTATTCTCATGAAATGCGTGCGTCACCGGAGCCCATGGACCAAGCGCAGGACCGATGCGAGGGGCTGCCACTCCGCCATGAGAGCAGTCTGAATACACCCGCTCCCACGACGCCTGATGCGAATGCAACGGCTAAAGCGGCTCCGCCGATCATTCCCACTGCGACCACGCGTCCTTTGAACTCGACTCCATCGCTGGGATCTCCGGCACAAGGGCACGCGGCGGCGCCTTCGCCACCCGCCTCTGACCCTTTGTCAATGCTTGCGCCACCCATATCTCTCACAACTACCTAGTTTCGTAGATTGTCTAGATACCCTATTTATCAACTTCTTTTTTTTCGGCTGTCCGTGCTGCAAATCATAGAAAGTCGCTCTTCTCGAACTGAGAAGCCTGACGATGCGCGCCTTTCCGACGCTTGACTCTGACCCACATTCGCAGGCTGTTGCGGTCTGCGGTCGCAACACTCGCGAGATGGGAAGGGGTGCAAGATGATATTATATAATCATACATATGACTGTAAAGAGTGAGCCATCCGTTCGTCGACCTCAAGCGATTTCTTGGGAAGGACTTGTCGCAAAGCGCTGGTTCATCACATGGCGTGGGGACCGAGTCGGCTCATGAGCCCGTCTAGCAACGTACTCGCACGCGCATTCTCTACATCTGCGCGTGCATACAAAGCACAAGGGAAACGTGCGACTCAAATAGCGCAGCAAAGCGGTGCGGATCATGTTGCTGCCTATGTGCCAGCACTTGCATCGCCGCCTTTGACACATGGCGTCCATGTCGCCACGCTTCAGCTGACTTCGAACAATGCTAAGACATTTGAGTTGGATTTCTTTGCTGATTTTGCAATGCGTGCGGCACACGCACTTCAAATCCCCACTGGCGGAATAGCCATGCTCCCGATTCGGACTACGTTGTGGACGGTACCACGAGGACCGTTCGTTCATAAAAAGTCACAGGAAAACTTTTGGCGTCGTGTGCATCGACGGAGTATCAAGGTGTACGATGCAAGCGACATCACAGTTGACCGATGGCTGCATTTCCTGCGTGCCCACGAAATGCCAGGCGTAGCATCGAAAGCTCAGCTCTTTCGTCGATACCCGCTGGGAATTGGACAGCACATGCAGACAGCCGCCGTTGCGGAGGTCGATACGTCTGCTGAGGCAGTTCGTGCTATGGCGGAAGACATTCTACGCATGCATGCATCAGAATAGAAAAGGATGCCAACTCATGTTTCCGATACCTACGGCATCATAGTTCGTATGACGAGTCGAGATAGCAAAAATTGAAAGAATAAAAAACAAAAAACAGGCATCAAGTCACTCGATGAATCATAGGAAGAAATACACATGAACATGCAAGATAGGAAAAACTACAAAGAAGTTCTTATTCAACATGTTTTGGATGAATGAAGAAAGACTGGCACTTAGTACTGACCGGCACAGGGCGACTGCCTGACAAACCAGAGACAATTCGAGGGATATATGCCTTCTGCGTCGCCTCGAAGAGTGTACGTGCGTGAGACGAAGCAGCCTTGGATGATGGGTATAATCCGTCCTGAGACGTTGACACATGCAAGTGGTGATCTAACAATCGACTCTCGTTCACGCTCGGGTGAACATACTTAGACCGATGAGACGGCCATTCGCCAAGATCTTGGTAGTGTTTCGAAAGCATCGGCGGCGGCGTCGTGCAAACTCGACCTGGAGAAACACGGTCGGATCCAGCCGGTGGAATCCAAGAAAGATGCTTCCGGGTCTGTGCCGATGACTTTTGATCCAATAATTCTTCCTCAATATCAATATCAACGTCCTCGATATCTTTAACCGAGGGGTCGCCGCAAGGCTGATCGAGATCCGTCTCAAAAGACGTGGTGCTACAATAAGAACCAGGCCAAGGCTGAGCCCAGCAGCATTGGATTTGGATAGCCGTATCAAGACACTTATCATTCTCATCCGTGCCGAGCAGACGAGCTTGACAAGAACAGGCGCGAGTCCTAAAATGATAATCTTGAGATCGAGAAGCTCCCTGGCACTCATGACCGGACTGTCTCGCAATACAGATATGATCATCGAATTCCTTTTGCGTTGCAACAGGTAAAGAATAGCTGCGCTCCATCGGCGAGCCCATCAAAGGACTCGTAGCTACTTGTGCAGGCGAGTGCGTGTGCAAAAGAAAAGAGTTGGGGGAAAAGGAAGTTTCATCACCCTCATTACTCCCCCCGTGTAAAGACTTGGTTTGTTTGGGGCACGGATATGCCTTTTCGTCAAGACGCATCGTACCTTCATAACCCGCGCACGTCGGAGACAGAGGCACTGGTTCCTGTGGCCAACAAGACATTTTTGTTAGCGGCGTATTAGTCCGGCGAGTATGAGATTGAGCACCAGGCCCGTCACTCACTCTCATCGAACCAAACCAAACACCAGGGGGGAGGAGGGTGAAGGAATCTCTAGCGCTATAAGGGTGGAAGAATCACCACAGTTGGTGGGTATTACGTGTGTAACCGTTCGTAATGAAGAATCTGTGTCTCATGGAAATGTGGCAATGATTGGAATTATTCCCCAAACGGCCAGCGGCTGTGCACCATGTCCCACAGCATGTGGAGATTTCACGAGCAAATAAAATAGACTCATGACCCCACGCGTTGCTTTGGCGCAGCGGAACCAAATCAGTACTTGCTTGTTACAATAAATCTATTCCAATTACTTGGCTTCCTAGCCCGGCCGACGCATTGTTTGCGTAACGCATACTTCCCACATGGTGTCCATACGTAATGCCACATGCATCGATACCATAGAGGAACCAAAAAAAAAACAACTGCGCTTGGATTTGATGTGCGCCGACCGCAGTGTCGAGCATGTGATTTGATAGTGACAATCTCGAATCACCAACTGTTTCTACGTGGAACGAAACACATACACTCTATGGTGATCATATCTTGTGATGCATTGTAAGGAGCGAAAACAAATGGGAGGAGGGGGATGCCACGAAGTGGAGAGAACCATGGGAAGGACCAAACGAACGGCCACCTGAGAGCAGACTTGGGTATCTTAAGGTTTACTCGTAGATGCATTTAGATCTGCTGTGTTAGTTGTTCGGAATGCACTGTCATACAGCGTGAGCCGCAAGCAACCGCACACCACAAGGTGAGCGAGAAGACTCGGCCTGAGACTGCGAGCAAAGATTCCTTGGAGATGCAGACCCCGTCATATTACTTACCAAGCTCACTTCTAATGTCCATACACGACGAACCCAAACACGAACGCACTGCCCAATGCCTTGATCGAGCCAGCTACGCTCTTGCGGCGATAAAGTGCCCAAGACATGCGGCGGTAAAGGCGTGGGGGGCTCAGAATGCATGGTGCGCTGGGGCACCACAATGTCAATACCATCCCACCAGCACTTGCGCTGAGATGAAAGAAAGATCGCGTCAGTACATGTGTGCTCGAGCATTTGGCATTTAAGAATGCCGACGCACTCGTAAATACATACCGCAGGCTTCCGCCAGAAGAGAAGCAGTTTTTGCGTCGTAGAGAGTTGTTGCTGATTGACACACAGCGAGCCGCCCTGACCATCATCAACCCACTCGCCCAGCTCGTCAGGGGATGGCGTCAGATTCACAGGGATGCCGGTATCCATGTTCACACCTGCACGATGTACACCAATAGGACGCTGGAGAGGTGGTGCATTGGGGGCACGGCCATCAAGCAATTCACCGGGTTGTGTAACGCCTGTTTTGAGCAGAACAAGCGCTGTGCTTGTAATCGCGCACCGCGCGGGTTCTCGTGCACGATATCCCCACTGGTCGTTCGGCTCAAATCCACTCATACATAACATGTCAATGAGGTGCTGTTCAGCCATGTTGTTTTCTTTATTGACATTGCGCTGAAGAGCAGTAAAGATCTGCCGCCGCATGAGAAGCGCATTCCCGCATGCATCTTTGAGCTGTGTAAATGCGGGAGTTGCATTTGGCGGCATATTGGGGGGGACGTCAGGCATGGCAGCGGATTTGGCCATCGACCGGGGCGGGATCGTGAAAAACTCGAGTTCTTCACGCAGGAGGATGACGGCCTGCTTGTGAAAAAGCGGTAAGTGCAATGGATGGCCGAACCCATTCATCATATCACCGTTTACCGGGTCTACAAGATCGAGATAGCTCGGGCTTAGTCCTGCACCTCGATACACGCCGGCAGCGACATCAGTGCCATAGAAGTATTCCTGTGCACGTCGGAAGAACGAGAGCACAAACTGAAGACACTGTGGATCAGAGTCAACAAAGTATACCTGTTTCTCCTCGCTTATATCTTCATTGGGATCCGGCAGCAAAAGACCGTTCGGGAAGAGACACAACAAGATGGACTCAGGTAAGCTCATAAGCGTCTCGCGATCAATCACGAAACACACGCCACGGAGATCCAGGTAGAGCCGCGAAAACGTAGCTAGCCCATCACCAGCTGACTCATACTCATCCGCCATGATGTCGACGTCGATGTTATCGCTATCTGTAGGGCTTAGCGCAATAGGTCGAACTGATGGTAGGACTGTATGCCTGTGTTGGAGCGCGAAGCGGGCAGTGTGTCACGACAGGTTGGTGCGCCTCGCGGCACGTGGAGTTTGGGGGAAGAAGGGGGCTCGCCGCGCCGCGCCGCGCCGCGCGCCGTGTCGCTTCCAAACGCCATGTGATTAGGCAACGAGACTAGTGGAGGAAGAAGTGGACAGGCAAGATGAAAAGCAGGGCTGGTGAGACTACGACCGAAGAGAAAGGATTGCTTGTGTGTGTGCATTGCGGGCCTGCCTAACAAGAGCACTCCAAAAGATGGTCCGATCCACGCAGATTGCGCGAGTTTCTGACTCTCTTCCACTCGCACAGAGTGTAGATGATCCGCAGGGACCAGACTTGACACAGTACAAGCAACAGGCAAAGTTGATCTTTCGCAAGCTGACGCCGTCATCCGAGACACGCTGCAGCATCGACAGTGGCCCTATGGCATTGCAGTAGGTATCCTGACATGGTTGGTGCAAGCATGTGCCCGAAATGTGTTTTCTTTTTCTTGGCAACCGGAATGTGGACTGACTGAGCATGCAGCTACTTGGTGCAACCGCCACCAGGTGATCCAGCCTCCGTGGTGTACCTGACGATTTCCGATCGGTCGTACCCAAGGAAACTTGCATTTTCATACCTCGATGAGCTTGCGCGTGAATTTGAAATGAGCTATGGGCGTCAGGTGCAACAGCGGAACCTGCGTCCCTATGCGTTTGTGGCTTTTGATACATTCATGCAGCGAACGAAGCGACTCTACGCTGACAGCCGCACAGCCGAGACAACAGCCGGATCACACTTGGACAAGCTGAATGAAGATCTGCAGGATGTCCAAAAGATCATGACGAAGAACATGGAAGATCTGCTTTGGCGAGGCGATAGTTTAGATCGTACGTGTTGCTCGACGTTGCAAGTGCTCGTGGTCGCTTACGTATATGCAGATATGTCGTCTCTGTCTTCATCTTTGCGTGACGAGTCACTCAAGTACCGCCGTGCCGCGCGCAAAATCAATGTTGATGCCATGATTCGCAAATATGCCCCGTACGTATGCATGGCAGTTTTCTTGCAGTCGTTCTCACACAACCCCCCTATCTCGTACAGTATCGGCGCCATTGCTCTTTTGTTCCTATTTATCCTGTATATCAAGTTCGGATAGTCGTCTTTATAGTTCTTATTTCTTTTCCTTCCTCATGTCGTTGCTACTAGCATAGCAAGCCATGGTCGTTGGTCGTCACGATGTTGTATTCATTGTAGCAAGGCCGGATCACGTGAATAACACTTGCGGTACGCGTGAAGCACACGCAGCACACGCGTCGAATTCATGTTACCTGCACAGCACAGTCCTTAGAACAAGGGTCCGACAGCCATATACACACGCAGGTACGCTCGCGCTGAGCAGGCTGTAGCTACGGCAGTACGACGTAATGGAAGCGGAAGATGAAATGCGCACGGGATTCGACTCATCGCATAGGAAACGAAGTCGTGGAAAGGCCGAAGACGACGACAACGATGCACTCGTGCCGGAGATGGATCCAGAAACAGGACTACCGCTGTGGAGCGCCACACGTATGGCTGCCATCCAAGTCAAACTGAACCAGAGATTAGGCCCTGAATTTCTCAGTCAACGACCTGGTCCCGGTGGCGTGCGAAAGCTCACATATATCGAGGGATGGAGAGTCGTGGACCTCGCGAATGAAATCTTTGGATTTAATGGCTGGTCAACGAGTGTAAGAAGTTTGGATGTCGACTATGTACGTACGAGCCGGTGTGTCTAATGTATTGCTTGATGTCCATCCCGAGTCAGGCAAGTGCAATTGTGGCGTGAGTGCGATTGTGCGCATCACGCTGCGGGATGGCACGTTCCATGAGGACGTGGGCTACGGTCACGCGGAAGGCGTGCGAGGAAAACATGCAGCACTTGAAAAGGTACGTATGCGTGTTCGTCGAACGGCGGTTCATACGAATCCTAGTGCAAAAAAGAGGCCATTACCGACTCTATCAAGCGAGGACTCAAAACGTTTGGCAGAGTACTGGGGTACGTGACGCGATGTGGCATTTGGCGCTGGTATACCCAGATTCTTACGACAGAAACTGCTTGTATGATAGTCATTATGCACAGGACGTCCTACGGATGCCGACACCAGCGCGTATCCCACTTGACCCAGCCAGTTTGTACCGGCACACACCAGCCTCGTCGTCAAGAAGCCCCTCGAAACAAGCGCCATCTACGACAGCATCCAGCATACCCACAACAGCGCGAAAAGGTAAGGACGTGAACGCATGCCGATCGACGCCACATGCGCGACAAGCGTCTGCCATGCACGCTGCACCGCCACCTCGTCAGGGCCAGCAGCGTCAACAAGCTCATCCATCTGTGACAGACGAACAACGCCACAGCACTATACCACAGACTTCCGTCGCGTCACACCCGTCCATCAAAATTGACGAGAGCTGCGCAGACGACGATGACCTATGGCAAAATGACAATGATGCAGAAGCGGCGACGATGGCTCTGGAACTGGAACTGGAAGAAGACCTCTTATTAAGACAATCTCAGCTAGCGCGGGAGTTGGATGGAGATGACCATCTCGTAGACGGCAAATACTGTAACTAGATGGTAGCAGCTACAGCTAGATGAAGACGAAGCATCACAGGGAAAAGATGAATAAGGAAAGATAGAGACATTGGGCGCTGGTAGGGCAAAAGTGTTCACGCGGTGCAAGACAAATAAAAGAGTGAGTGGGAGGACAGAAGAGAGAAAGAGTCACACCAGTCAACTGCTCAGCACCAACACACCAACATTTTCTCTCTCTCTCTCTCTCTCTCTCATGTTCTCACCACGCCATCTTACCTCCTCTGCGTGCGCGAAGCCATTTGCAAGCTCTCAATCTCTGATTCAAGTTGCTTGATCGCACCATGAGCTGTCTCGAGGTCCTTATTCAGACGGTCACGCTCAGCAATCAGGTGCTGCTCCCATTGACGGAACCGGCCCTCCTCAAGCTTGACCTGGTCAGTAAACTTGCGGCGCAAGGCTTCCTCTTCTTCCTTGAACCGCGGGTTGTCAAACTTCTTCACCTTTGGCTCGCCATACTTGCGAGTCTCCATTTGTGTCTGACGGTAATTTTCATAATGGTAGTCTTCCGTGTTCATAATCAAGTCGAGCATATGCGTGCGAATCAGGAGCGAACGTAGCTTCTTAAAGTCACAGTGGTGTTCATTTTCCACCTCGGCCACACCCCACAGGTACTCACGACCACGCACCATTCGGCCGTCGTACGTGCGAACATCTTTTGTGCTGCCGATGATGCTGAAAGGCATCGATGACATGAGCGCACGCGCATGCTCGGCGCTAGCCTCGTCGATCGAGTCGACAGGTGGCGCAAATACAGTAATGCCATGCGTCCGAATCACATCGCGAATACGTTCCTTGAAAAGGGCCAAGTCCCGTGGTGTAAGCGTGTCAGCCTTGGCCACGACTGGAATCAAGTTGACTCGCTGCGACAGGCGCTTCATGACCTCAATGTCAAGAGGCTTGAGTGTGTGGCCAGTGGGGGCAATGAAGTACAAGCATGCATGCACGCGCTGGTCATGCAATTGTTTCCGCTCTGGCTGCTGCTCCTGTCTCATATACGACTCGTATTGATCGTCAATAAAGTCCACGAGTGGTGCCCAACAGTCGCGGTTGTTTACATAGTCACCAAACCCTGGCGTGTCGATAACCGTCAGGTTCACGCGGAACTGCTTTTCCTCAAGCTCAGCACGGATCACGTCAACTTCCACAGCCTTGTCGAGCTGTGTCGAATGACGTTGTGCGTAGTTCGTACCCGGAGCAAGCTCTGTGCGGAACAGTGTATTGATCACTGCCAAGTTAGGGCGTCAGCATTATGCGTGTGGGAAAATGTGCCAACATACGTGTCGTCTTGCCAGTTCCACTCTCGCCAACAACCATCAAGGTAAAGTTGGCAGCCGATCGAGAGGCAATCCTGTGTCGCTACATGGTCAGATGCAAGAAGCGTTATGAACAAACCTGATTCGGCAGATTGGAAATGCCTTCATGGTATTAGCTTCACGCTCACAATGGCATAGTTCTCATTACGTACCAATAGGCTCGGTAGTTGTTGTCGTCATTGTAGACAATCCGTCTACGGCTGCCATGGCTGAGGGTTTCGTCGGTCAGTCGATGGTGGAGATAAACAGCGCTGGTGAATGCTCCAAGGAGTTTGCCTAGCAGCCGCTTTGCCCGTCGTCGGCCGTTGACTAGCGCGGCACGCGTGTATTCAAGCCTAAAGGGCAGGGCATAGAATTCCGTCGTCAAGATAGACTCGGCCGAATGGATGCACTCAGGCTTCGCGGTGTTTTTTATTTTGCGTGCCACCCCGCGTTGCATTTGCGCCTGGCGAGCGTAAACGATGTGGACGTACGTCTATTGACGGTGGGCGAGGGCGCTGGTGAGAGAGGAGGGGCTGTTCGAGTCCCTCCACGTGATTGGCGGTCGTCGACGCATGAACAAGCAATGCAACGTAACGTCGACTGAGTGACGACACCTCGAGATTTAGTCGCGGTCGCCACCAACATCGGATCTAGCTGACAGATGGGTACGTGGTTCTTGCGTATTGGTTCATATCCGTATTCATACTCTGCGTAGACTATCAGAACCGAGCGGGAAACAAGGGCGCTGGTATAGCAAATGCCAGCGATGCAGCCATAGATCGGCGTGAGCGTTTGCGGCGCTTGGCCATGGAAACGATCGACATTTCCAAGGTACGTCGTCTGTATGCACCTAGCACCTGGAGTCGTGGGGTAGGATCGAGCATCGAGGATGCATTCCTTCTGCTTTTTTTCTTCTTTTTGGGTTATGAAATTGGACGACCATGGTCCCGACATCGTGCCTGGTGCACACGCCCCCTCCTACATGATACTTACATAAATCGACAGGATCCGTACATTCTTCGAAATCATTTGGGCGGACTGGAATGCCGTCTGTGCCTCACAATGCATGCAAATGAAGGATCCTACCTCGCACACACCCAGGGAAAAAAACATCAAACAAACCTCCAGCGTCGTGCTGCTCTTGGAGCGCGGACAAATGATGCGCAGAACAGAGCAGCTAGTGCACTTCTCGCACCAGCACCTGAGATGCCAAAAAAGACCTTCGTCAAGATTGGGCGGCCTGGCTATAGAATAACCAAGATTCGCGAGCCCATCTTGCCCGTTGACATGGATGGCAGCGACGTTGACGGTGCAGTCCCCAACACCGCGGCTTCTGCTGCTGCTGGCACTAGCGATGACCAGAGTGACAGTCACAAGAATATTGATGTGGTGGCTCAGCAGCATGCACGAGCAACAAGTGGGCGTGTGGGTCTTGTTTTTGAGGTAAGCCTACCAGAAATCAAAGAAGACGTCATACCGTTGCACCGATTCATGAGCAGCTTTGAACAGCGCAAAGAAGCGCCGAATAGAGCGTGGCAGTATCTCCTCGTGGCTGCTGAGCCATACGAAACGATCGCATTCAAGCTGCAGAGTCGAGAAATCGATCGATCACACACGCTCACCCTGCCGGGTGTGCCTGTGCCTGAGCAACGAGATGAGCCATGTACGTGGAGTCATTGGGATCCATTCCAAAAGACCTATACCATCCAGGTTCTGTTTCGGCCCTTGTAGAATGTACATTAGTTGATAGAGAAAAGCAGAATATTGAACAAGGAGTGAGGGGGGAAAGGAAAGCTGGCGTAAAGACGCCGGCGCAGGGACAGGAGGGGAGGGTGGGTAAAGAGAGTGCTTCGACTTCATGCCAAGATCTGTGCCAGCAAGAGGATGAACGGGTTCATGCAACCGATAACACGAATGCCATGCCGTCACACTGAAACAAACGAACACGTATCCAGGCATGGGTCAACTAGTGAAGCAATTCGTGTTTGTGTTACAGGAGCTTCAGCATCTCGTCCACACGCAGGAACTTTTCACGTGGCTTTCCCAGAGCCAGTCCACGCTCCCGTTCGGCAGCATCGATCCTCAGCCAGTCGCTGTACGAGACGATACGTTTTCCCTGTTCGTGCAAAGCGGTCGGCACGCTGAGCTGAGCTTCATTCACGCCCACAGATGCACACAGCGTATGCTTGAGAGAGTCAGGTTGGCGCCAATCGGCCAGCATATCGTCCGCAACACCAAATGCATCCAACATGGTCGATACAATCACGCCCACTGGACCTGTAGCAAGCCAGCCAGACACATACATGCCGGGGATGTGCGAGCCATCTTCACGCACGACGCGACGACGCTCATTTGGAATAATATGTTGTTTTGAATCAAATGGCACAGACAACGAGCCATGAGAACCTGCCAAAGGCTGTGAGCGGTAGCCAACACTGGCTAGCACCAAGTCTGTTGACGTTGTTTCCGTCCGGCCAGTAGACACAGCACGACCATCACGAACCTCTGTCAGATCCCAAGTGGCGTGGGTCACGCGCTTAGAGCCATGGGAGCCAGTAAATTCTTTCGGAGAGTGCATAAGCTTAATGCCCCATTGTGGCTTGTGACGTGCATCAAAAGGCAACACGCTTCCTTTCTGTAACTGCTTGAGAAGGCGCGTCATCGCACGCTTGTAGGCGGTATGGGAGCTGCGAGATACATCAGCTAGGGCTTCGTCCAAAGTCTCATGGTTCATGGGCTCGAATGGCACATGAGGCAAGTTGAGCATTTCACGCAGCTCCTTGTTGGTGAAAGCAAGCTGAGCAGCGCCGCGACGCGCATAGAGATGTACAGTTTCCACGTCCCACGACCGCAACTGCTCAAGAACAGACTCTGGTGCATCTGTACGTTGTAGTGAAGCATCAAGAGGAGCCGATTTACACTGACGAAGAAGGATTCGCGCTACATCAATAGCGACATTTCCAGCACCGATGACAGAGACGTGCCTTATATCAGAGCCAGACATTTTAGAGAATGGGGCATCTGGCAAGTGTGCGTCAGGATGTCCATTGTACCACTGAACAAAGTCGAGCGCTGTATGTACGTGTTCAAGCTCACCAGGACTACTGCCTGGCACGTGCAAGTGACGAGCATCTGACGCTCCGTAGGCGAATAGAACGTGTGTGTAGAAGGGAGCCAAGGATGAAAGCGAGATTTGGGCCGTAGATGCTGATTGGGGGGGCGGTGCATCATCTGCAGTGACGCGGACATTACCAAAGAAAGAGAAACGCGGGTCTCGAGCGACCTGATCGAATTTGCTCTCAACATTGCGGACTTCTGGATGATCTGGCGCAACGCCATACCGAACGAGGCCGAATGGAGTAGGCAATCGTTCATACATATGAATTTCTGTGCCATCTGTACCCGTTCCATGCTTAGCGTCGAAGCTTTGGAGTAGACGCGCAGCGGCATAAAAGCCTGAAGGTCCTGAGCCCACAATGGCGACACGCATCGGAGGTGCATTGGCTACGAGCGACGCGGCCATACGCAGCGTCGGAGAAGCTAACATGGGACGACAAGGCGCTCACGGAAAAGAAAGGTAATCGCAGGAACACTTTCAGCGAGATGGGAGCGGGTGATTCGGTGATGTCGTCACGTATGTGTCGTGGCGTGGCTTGGCTGGATGTTGTGGAGGAAATGGAAAACGTCCGACACGGTACGAGCTTTTGGGTAGGCGGACGGGCGCAGAAAGCACTAATGCATGTGCGCGGGGATACAAACATTGATGAGATCATGATGGAATAGCATTAGCAACTATGGAATGCATGGTCGGATAAGGGCCGGACATCTATGCAAAGTCAGGATTTGTGAGCCAATCGAGTTGCGTGTTTTCCAAGTGGTCGTCCCAGTCGTACAAGAATTTCCATGCGCCCTGGTCGAGCTCCTGTGACAAGGCGAGAGAAAGCGCTTCTGGCCGGGCGACCTGTGCCTGAACAGATTGGCCACTTACTGTGGCATGAATGGCTCCGTCAACGTCCAAGAGTTTTGCGCCGTTCATCTGAGAGGTAAGCACGATAGACCCATACAAGCATGCGTATGAAATGTACATACATGGAGTACGAGTGGCGCAGTGCCTGTTTTCTTTTCCAAAGTTTCTGCTAGGGCTGTCGTTGTGGGAGAGGGGATTTTTTGATCAAGACGCTCGGGAACTTCATACAGACCCAAGAGCGTCCCGCCAGTCTTGCCAAGGTGTGCCTCGACCTAAAGAGACGATTAGGACGATGGATGCGATATATTGAACGTACCAGTGCCATGCCTGCCTCAGTCATGGGACTGAGTGTGTGCCAATGATGAACTAGGGGAATTATGTCGGTGACTGTTGTGTTGGGCTTGTTCGACTGGCTTTTGGTGCCCACAAGCACACCAACCACAGTCGATGACAAGTACTTTGCCGAATGGTACACGATCTTGCGGTACGCAAGCGGCGAAATGTCGATGCTCTGTGACGCGCTCTTGGACATGATAATCACAGACGAGGTGGGGATATGCTTTTCTGAAGTGTGTGCGACGCACACGTAATCGGCGAACAGGCTTTGGGTATTTTTGGTCAGGTTCCCCTTGTCTGCCGACGAACGTGGCTGACTCAGGAGGCTCGCGGCTGCCTGGGGCCCTGGGCCTTGGCCTGAGCCTGGGCTTTGATACTCAAAATCCGCGTGCACGCACGTACCTCCACTTGCAAAAGACCCATCCACATGCAATCCTACATTTCTCCATCCCACGTACGTGCCTTCCTAACAACACTTTAGCCTGTACAAAGAGCGGCCGGACGTCACGAGATGGGAGAACCAGCGACGACGGCCGAACTTCCAACCCTCAAGCTTCTCCTGATTGGGTCGTCAGGTGTGGGAAAGTCGGCCTTGGTGCGCAGATATACGGACGATGTGTTTGTGGAAGAGGATGCTGCTGCGACTATCGGCGTGGACTACAAGATCAAGAGCTTGTGTGTGGATGGCAAATGGTTTAAGCTTAGTATCTGGGACACAGCAGGGCAAGAGCGTTATCGCACGCTTACAAGTAGTTATTATCGGGGCGCACAGGGAGTGGTTATTCTGTACGACGTGACGGATCTGCGTTCCTATGAAGATGTGCCACAGTGGGTGCACGAACTACGCACATTCGAAGGCGATGTGCCTCCAGTATGTTTACTGGCTGGAAACAAGGTGGATCTCGCGGAGGAGCGTGAAGTATCGACGGAGCAGGGCCAAGCATATGCACAGGAGAATGGCATGCTCTTTGTCGAGTGCAGTGCGAAAGCAGGACAAGGTGTTGATCATGCATTTGACGAGCTCGTTCGCAAAGTCGTCTCAACACCGGCGCTGTGGCTGCATGTAGCACCGGGTGTGCGACGGCCGGGTGATCGGATTCCAGGAGGCGCACCTGACGCGGGTGGTACAATTTCGTTATCTAGCGTCACGGATTCTATGAATAACAGCTGGGACGCAGTGCAGCAACGCTGTGGTTGCTGAAGGAGGGGAGAAGACATGAGAGAGAATGGGCGGATAAAAGAGAGACAGGCAAATTACGCACAAAATGATGGTCATGCTCAACGGGCCTGCTTCGTTGTACTGCGCCCACATGCGGCCTCCTTAGCTACGAAGATGCATCGATGGACTGTTTCGTAAGTTCCTTGTGCAGATGAGCGCTTGTGTCTGTGCGAAGAAGCTCACGGAGCATGACGGTGGCGTACGATGATGGCGGTAGCTCAAAGGTGAGCTGCAGAGCGAGGAACGGCGCTTGCTGGTCCTTGTCGACGACGTCGACGGCACCCGGACCTTGTGTTCCGTGGTCTGGAAGAAGTACTTCTTCATCTGTTGCACACAGGGTTGCATTCGCATCGTTGTATGCCAGCAGCGTATGCCGCAGGTGTTGCGGCATTTGCAGCATGCGGCGGTACGCGCCCTTCAGCCGATACTCAGGTTGAGCTGAGGACGACAGGGATGATGGTGTGAGTCCATCTTCACGAAGTATGTCTTCGTACATAGAAGCAAGCCAACCATTGGGCGGAAGGTGCACATCAGCGCCTGGCATGGGCATGACGACGTCTTGCATCGTATAGCGAGAGACGCTCTGTTCGTCAAGCTCTACGGCCATATTGTTCACAAGAACAAGATCTCCCACCACAGGCTTCAAGGCACCGAATCGCCTGACACGCTCAGATACAAGCCTGTTCCACACGTACGACTGGTACGCATGCACATACATCAGCCGAAGCGAGCGCGGGATGTTTTGAAAAGCACCAAGCGGATCGGTTGGTGACCAGTAAGGGGCCTTCATTTTTTCCAACACGGCACGCTCTGCCACACACTTCTTGGGCATCAAGCGGTAAGCATCATGGTACCGCTGATCTCGCACAGCTGCTTGTGCCTGGCGCGAGGCCAATACGGCTGGCGGCGCGCCGTCGTCGTCGTCGTCGTCGTTCTCGGCATCATGGCGGGGTTGGGTCGGGACATGTTTGTCGTTGTGGCTGTCGTGGCCTGAACCATGACTGCGGTTGCTGCCGTCCTCCATAGCACCAGCGTCCAAGATCAGATGCAGTGCCTCGTGATAATCGCCACGAAGCACAGCGATACCGATTCGATGTGTCGAGACAAACCCTGTGCCAAAGCGCTGCATGCCAAAGTAATTGATAAAGCCGTGCGCCTGAATCTCTTGAACTCGAGTAGCAAGGAATGCACGCAGCTCCGCTGCGTCACTGCCGAGCTCGGTCGTGTCCGCCCAGCGCACGTCCCGCAGGGTTATGGTAAACTCGTTACCATTGAGCATGCCCAGCTGCAGAGGCGCATCCGCGTACGACAGATGGGCAATGCGCAAGCCACGCTCGGCACGTGTAGTTGTCGCGTACGTAACGGAGCGACGTCGCGTGTCGCCAGGTGCACTTGACACAGGCTGTCCGATGTGATTGACCATGTTCCATACATCATGCAATGTGCGACGCCCGCGCTGTAGAGCGACGCGCTGCACCGTCACGGCCCGTTTGTCCTTGGTCCCGGCAACACTCAGCATATTGGCTGAAGAGGAGCGACCGCGATGATCCAGTTTGAGGAAACGCGCAAGCCATTGAAGAGCCTCTTGACTATCCCTGTTGGTCTTTTGGAGGGTGAAATGAATGTACGGCGGAGCCGCCATGGCTTCAGAGTCGGGGTCGGCATTCGCTCGGGAGCGGGGGCGTGAGTGTGAGTGTGAGCTTGAGCTTGATTGCACTGGCGCTGACGACGACGACGACGACGACGACGATGTGCAAGAGGTTGACCCCCACGTCTGTTTTTGGACACGCACAACTGAAGCTGGGGCGGCATCGGTGCTATGGCCCGCATACGCACCGCTTTCGACAACGACGGTATCTGAAACAAGCGAGTCACCAGCCAGGGCACGGACGAGGCGGTGGATTTGCGTGCGCTCTGTTTTGTCGGCTAAAACACGCGAGTCAACAGGTCCGTGCTCGCAGAGAGAGCGCAGCTGAGCGAGCTGTTCTTCGCCGAAGTAGGGGAGCAGGTCGTCCCACGAGGCCGAGTCCTTGGAAGGTGCCTGTGACCGGAAGCCAGAGTCGCCCGGAGGATCCAAGGAGGTAATGCGCACGACCTGGCCATCAGGCGCTATCTCGCGCACGAGAAAGTCGGCATATCGCTGCTTGATGATCGCGTGCACCGGTCGCCAGTCCGGGTGCACATACGTCAACAATCCAACATCGTGCTCGCACAGGCGCCTCGGCTCGCTCTGTCGCATACGCTTTTGTGGACGCACATCGCCTGCATCACTAGCTGTGCAGGTAGACTGCGACGCGCTGTCTGGTGGTTGCATGACGGACGGACAAGCAACACCCAAGCCTTACTTCCTGCGCGTCGACAAACCCAAGTCGCACCCAAAAAATTTGTTGTCGACGACGCATACCCACTCACATGTCACAGTAGCGGAGGCGCCGAGCGTGTCCCACGTGGTAGACAATGGGAGACACATGCACGTGGCCATAATCATGCACGTTTATCAAACTCGTTTCTTATCAATTGATATGCATGCAAAAGATTGCGTGAAGGCCAAATGAAGCGATGGATGGGCACAGTAATAGAGAGAGAGATATGCGTGGCAGGCAGGGCCAACTGCAGACAAACAGATGAGAAAGGACATGAAACGAGGGATGCGGAGTCCTGACGTCTGAGTGTGTCGTCTTTGGACCATGGTTAAGTTCAACACCACGGCGGACGAGAACATCCGCATCATCAGCGATGGCGAACCACTTGTATACAACCTGGGCGATATCGCTTGGGTTCTCACATGTACATGCCTGGTGTTTCTCATGATTCCTGGCGTGGCCTTTTTCTACTCAGGCCTGCTGCGTCGAAAGAATGCACTCATGGTGCTGGCCTTATCGATGATGGTCATGGCGGTCGCCTCGTTGGAGTGGTTCTTCTGGGGCTATTCGCTTACGTTTAGCGAGACGGCGACGCCTTTTCTTGGCGACTTGCGCCACTTCGGCCTCATGCACGTAGACATGGCCCCATTGTCAGGCAGCACGAAAGTGCCGTCGCTGGTCTATTGCATGTACCAGCTCATGTTTGCGGCCCTGACGCCTGTGATTGCGTGTGGCGCATTTGCGGATCGCGCACGCGTCGGACCTATATTACTCTTCACGTTCTGCTGGTGCACGATTGTGTATAATCCTCTGGCATGCTGGACATGGAACAACAAGGGCTGGAGCTATACCATGGGCGGTCTCGACTATGCGGGTGGCACGCCCGTCCACATCAGTTCAGGCACCGCGGCGCTGGCGATATCACTGTACCTGGGGCGGCGGCATGGATACGGCACACCTGCGCTTGCTTACCGTCCAAATAACGTCACGCACGTGGTGCTTGGCACAGTGCTGATTTGGGTCGGCTGGTTTGGCTTCAATGGTGGCTCGGGGATCGGTGCGAACCTTCGCGCGGTCCAAGCGATGATGGCTTCACACATCTCTTCGTGTGTTGGAGGAGTAACATGGATGCTGCTAGACTACCGGCTGGAGCGCAAGTGGTCCGCTGTAGCGTTCTGTTCAGGTGCTATTTCCGGCTTTGTGGCCATCACGCCGGCGTCTGGCTTCGTTGGCACACCTTCGTCTCTTGCATTTGGTGTCATTGGTGCCACAGTATGCAACTTTGCGACGGGGCTGAAGAACCTGCTTGGGTACGATGATGCGCTAGATATCTTTGCAGCACATGGCATTGGTGGCATTGCTGGCAACCTGCTAACTGCCCTGTTCGCTGACGGGCGCATTTCCACCTTCGATGGCACAGATGCAACGGAGAATATGGGATGGATCAATCACCACTATGTGCAGCTTGGTTATCAGTTGGCCGATTCTTGCGCTGGATTCGGCTGGTCGTTCGTGTTGACGATGATTCTGTTGTTTCTCATCGATCACATCCCGGGCTGCTCATTCCGGTGCAGTGAAGATGACGAGATTATCGGCTTGGATATTGCGCAAGTTGGCGAGGAGGCTTTTTCTATCCCACACTTTGGTCACCTCATGCAGCAATCAAAGTGTGTGGGCGATGAGGCTGTAAGACATGCTGACAGCCTACCTGAAAAGAGCAACGTGGTCGGCACGAACATGAATCCTGCCGTCAATGTACATGGATCCCCTATGTACTTGAATAAAGCGTGTGACATGGATTGATGCTGTCCCTTTACTCGATTCAAATAACATGGAATAATGGTCGCTTCAAAGGCGGCAGTTGCAAGAATGGGTCCTAAAAATAGCATTCCCTCATTTTTCAAGTTCATGTACAGATAAATAGCATCCATTGACATGATTTCCTATGGACATGCCTGCATGGCGCGCTCGTTTAGCTTGCGCTCCGGAGACGACTGCACCTGGGCACATCCCTCCTATGATCCTGACACATGACAGGGACACCACGCCATGAAGTGGGGCGGATGGTGTCGTCACGTGAGATTCGTGTCCCTCTGACCCTCTCCCTATTCCCCCCAACGACAGGTGTAGGGCCCTATCGGGCGGAGAGGACAGAGTTGAAACAAGTGCAAGTGTGTCTTGGCAAGGACAGACAAGACTTGAGACCAAAAAGGCATTGCAAAACTAGCTAGCTGCCTGGCTAGCAGTTTTCTGGAGATTGAAACCCAAAAATAAAAACCGCATACGCGTGCGCGGCCAACCGAGTTGGTACTAATAATATAAGGGCTACTTTCTCCGAGCCAGCCAGCTGAGTCGGTGTGTCGTAACATACACTCCACGCGCGACGACGAAATCCTTTGTCTTCATAGATCTAAACGAGACGAACAAAACGGAGCCGAAGTGTGGCGATAGTGCCTGACAAGGATGTCGATTCAGAACATATCGAAATCTGCCGTGCGGATCGGTAAGAACTACATCAAAGGCTACACAGATACGCAGATCAAAGTGCGGGAAGCGACGTCGAATGATCCATGGGGTCCAAGCGGAACACAGATGAACGAGCTCTCACAGCTGAGCCACAATGCGACAGACTTTATTGAGATGATGGAGATCCTTGACAAGCGGCTGAATGATAAGGGCAAAAACTGGCGGCATGTGTTCAAAGCATTGTCAGTGCTGGATTATCTGCTGCAAGAGGGTAGTGAGAATGTATGGAACTACTTCCACGACAACATATACATTGTCAAGACGCTGAAAGAGTTTCAGTATGTGGATGATGCAAACATTGATCAGGGGATCAATGTGCGCCAGAAAGCCAAGGAAATCACAGCGATCTTAATGGATGAGACACGCGCACGGAACCGGCGCAGGATGCGCATGGAGAATGAGACGCGGAACCGTGATCCACACGACTTTTCTGACGAAGCTGGACGACGCCGGCGTCAGCAACAACGCGACCGCATGTCGGCTGAAGACCGCGAGTTGGAACAAGCGATTGCCGAGTCGCGGCGGATGGCTGAAGAGGAAGAAGCACGACGTCGCCGCGCTGCACAAGACGATTCCGACCTGCAACGCGCGCTGGAAGAGTCGCGCGAAGAAGAGCGCAAGCGAAAAGAAAGCGAGACACTTATTGATCTTGACAAGGACGAGACGCCGTCTACGCTGCAGCCCCAATACACCTCGTTTATTCCATTCCAGCCAACTGGCTTCAATCCCTTCTTTCAGGCCCAAATGCAGCAACAGGAAATGCTGCAGCAGCAGTACATGCAACAGCAAGAATACCAGCGCCAACTTGCTCTGCAGCAGGCTGCCCAGCAATACCAATACTTGATGGCACAGCAGCAACAACAGGCTATGATGCCACAGCCGACGAGCTTCGGGTCCAACAACCCATGGCTTTCGCAGTCGTCGATGGCGGCCTCCTCGGTGCCGACGCCATCAGCTCCGCCGTCGACAAATGCATCCAGCCAACCAACCGATACCCTGATCAATCTCGATGGACCTGACGATAACGACGACGACGACGACGAAGGTCCCGAGGATCCCGAGCCATCGACGAAGCCGAAGCCGACACCAGCAGGCCCACCGCGTGTTAAGGTAAGCAACATGCATCCTGAGTTGGACCGTCTCTTGGCCTCAGGCGATGGTATAGATACATTTGGCAACACGGGTGACATGAGATTAGGTCCCAATGCAGCGATGTGGCATCAGATGATGCAACAGCAACGAACGGGGCAGGTGCCAGCGATGGCAGGCGGAACCAGATCGACATCCAATCCCTTTACAAAGTGAGTGTCACAAGGTGCACGAGGGAACGCGTGACTGGTATGGGCCCAGTCCTATCATGGGTTACTGGCATCCTGGACGATGCATGCATGTGAGAGCATGTGACAGCGCTATGAAGAAAGCCAACGTGGCTGAGCTTTCCTGATCACTCTCAACGAAGAAGCAAGTGAGGTTGGCGCCCGTAAAAGGAATGGAGACTTCTTTGTATGTTCTGATCCTATGGATTATATTCAATACTGTGTGTCCTTATAGCTTGTATGTAGATGAAATATGACATGGTGTGCAATCAGTATGGTTGGACCCAGAACGACAAAGCAATCACAAAGTACAAAGCCACGAGAAGGGCACCTTCCAAGTAATTGCTTTTGCCATCCTGGATGAGCGAGTTGACCAGCAGCACAGACACAACGAGGTTGATGGTTTCAAAGTCGTGGAAATACAGCGTCAGTGGCTGGCCCACGAACCATCCAACAAGCACAAGCAGGGGCACAAGACCCAGACAAATCTGGACCGAGCTGCCAACAGACACACTAAGGGCGATTTCCATCTTGTCTTTGGATGCCATCCACACAGACGTGACATGCTCAGCGGCATTGCCGACAATGGGGAGGAGGATGGTACTGATGAACACCTTGGAAATGCTGTACTCATTCGCAACGTCATCAATGGCCGACACAAGATAGTCAGCATTGAACGAGGTGATGATCGTAACAACGAGCAAAGCAATGATCGAGGCCTTGGGCGACATCTCGACTTCCTCCTGCTGTTCTTCGATCTGCTCATGTTCAGGAGCTTCATACAAGAATGCATGCGTGCGGAGCTGGAAGACCAGGTAGCCAATGTAGATTCCGAGCAAAATCACAGCCGTACCGCGAGAGATAAAGAGGATGCCGTCCATAGCATCGAAACCGACGTTTGGAGCAGGCACAGGCTGCTCCTTCGACCGGGTAAAGAGAGCGCTGAGAACAGAGTTGTCGCCGCTGCCGCCCTTGACGGAACCCCAGTACGCAGCAGGCAGAACCATGGTGAAGCAGCCAAGTGTCATGATAGAGCCGGATGCCTGGGCGGCTGTCTGAGCGAATTGGTTTTCCGGCTTGTAGATGCCACCAACGAAAAAGCTGAGACCGAGCACAAGGAGCAGGTTCGACAGGATCGAGCCGACAAGTGACATCTGGACAATCCGAAGTTGACCTTGCAGCAAGGCAACCACACCGACGATCAGCTCGACGGCATTGCCGAAAGTGGCATTCAAGAGACCACCGAGTGTAGGGCCTAGCAGCATGCTTACCTGTTCAGTGGCGTCGCCGAGAAGCTTGGCAAGAGGCACAATGGCCAAGAAGTTGAGCACGAACACGGAGAGCGAGCCCCAGTGGCACCACTGCGCGGCCATACCAAGTGGCACAAACGCTAGTAGCAGATTCGCGCGAGACGAGCCGAGAAGCCAATGGAATGACTTGAGCAGACTCTTTTGCCTAGCTTGCTGGCTTATGGACTGATTGAGCAATGGCTGTGACTCAGAGGCTGCATACAAAGAGAACATGAAACATCATTGCAAAGAGGAACGATCGTTAGGATCCCGTCCGTCGCGGCCAACTACGTACCCATGATGGACAATATGGACGAGGATGAGACTGAGGACGAGCGAAAATTAGATATCGGGAGATGCCGATTAGTGGCGCTCGCTGGTTGGCTCAAACCGGCTACGCAAGGGAGTTGCGCTGCTGATGCTGCTGACAAGTTCTTGTTCCCCGACCGTGCACATGGGGAGAAAAATAAAATCAAAAATCCTCCTCCTACTTTCCCCCGTCTGGCGCCTGGGTGCCGGCCGAATGACGTCCGATCGGTAGGTCGGCCAAGCCGCATGGATGCAAAATAAAATGGCCTTGGCACACACGCATGGACACGATCAGGTCGACGTTAGCCGCCAGCTAACTCCACAATGAGACGAAACACCGCATCGAAGAAAAGAAACGGACTTTGGGTGTCGCGACGGAGCGTGACGGACGATGGAGGCAATGACGGTGTTGCGGGCGGTACAGATGCAAGTGAAGCAGCAGGAGCCATGGTGGTTTCCACAGATGAATCGAAAGCAGCGGAAGCAGCAGCTGCTGAAGCGGGCGCTTCCGGCTGCGACATGAGATAGCCGACATTGCGGAAATCTACCAGGTACGACTGATCATCCACACGGTACAACTGAAGATCCATGCGCACCTTGCGACCGTAAAGGATGCACTGGGTCTGTGCGTAGAAAATGTCTTCGTTAAGTGCATCGAGGACTTGGTTCCGCTCCTCGACGCTCATGTTGTGCAAACCACGCGAGACGGACGGCAGTGGCGTCTTGGGACACCACTCCATGCCAAGAGACTCCATGGTCCTGTAAAGGACGAGCATAATTTCCATGGGATTACTGCGGCTTCGTATACCGAAATGCCAAGGTGAGCGGGTCCGGCGCGTCGACGATGTCGAAGATGCAGCCGACTTGGCCGATGTGGATGATGGCGTGGGCGACGCAGATCCCAAGCGCGACGCGGATGAGGGCGCGATGGTGCTGGTAGAAGCGGAGGCTGATGGCGCGCTAGCCGGCGCGGCTGAGCCTGTGCCTTGGTGTGCGCTAGACTGGCTGCGATGTGCCTTGGACGAGGTGTCATGGTATATAGAGCGCTGCGACGGCGGCAGACTGGTCTCGAGCACAGCCAAGTTGTTCGTGAGGCGCATGTACGACTCTTGGAGCGGTTCGCGCTCGGTCGCCTCATCCATGCACAGGTCATCGACTATATCGAAGCTGACATACTCCTCATCAAAATCGAACATGTGTGAAGAGGCATCGCTCGAGGCATCAGAGTCGTCGCTTTCATCGTCGAGCATCTGGTATTCGATATCAGAGCCCTCGATGGCCTCGTCCTCCACAGCGGCCATAAGCTCATTTACACGCGCCTTCATGTCCTCGTCAACGCCGACGCCGCGTCGCGATGATGCGGCTGACGGCCGACGCGATCGAGGACGAGCTTCGTCGTTCTTATCGGCATGTGTGAGATCGGTCGTGGCACCCGAGCGCTTAATGAGCACATTGTAGTGCATCGGCGAGGTACCAGGCGCAAGCATAGGCCTGATTGATGAACGCCGTTGGCGCGCGCGGAGCGACGACGAGCGAGAGAGCGACTCGGAACCGACGCCGCCCTCGACGCTCGTGGATGGTGATGTTGAGAAAGAGGAAGACGACGCGTGGCCATCCTCGTGGCCGAGCTCCATCTCTCGCAGCATGTTGCTCATGGTATCGAGTGTGCGGTGATAGTCTCGGCAGAGATGGTACGCGACCTTGATTTGGTTGGTATTGGGTGCGCGAAGCATCTCGAGCACATTGCTGCGAGACAGGCCCTCAACCTTGCCGAGAAGCTCTTCGAGGATCAGCGGGTCGATAATGCCAAGGTCAGGCGACACCATTGACGGATCAGGCAGAGGCCCGGCTTCCTTTGGCTGCACAGCGGATGGATCATCGATGTGCTCGGTGCCTAGTGTGTCGTCCATGACAGGGGCGCGGTACAGGGCACACTGCTTCTCTTCCACGGAAGGTGTAGCTGGGAACGGTCGCAGGTAGGCTGGGAGATCGACGTTGAACCATGGGAGCTGCATGATTTCGGGAATCGTAATGCGCTTGACAGGATCGACAACCAGCATGCTAGACAAGAGTTGCTTCGCCTCGATGGAAAGATGCGAAGGGAGCGTGTAGATGCCTTTGTTGATCTTGACGAACAAGGAGGGGACGTAGTCGTCGTCAAATGGCAGTCGACCACAGAGCATGACATACAGGATCACGCCACAGCTCCATACATCAACTTCGGGACCAGAGTACAGCCGGCCCGAGATGACCTCTGGCGCTGCATAGTTGGGACTGCCGCAGCTGGTCTTGAGGAAGTCGCCGTCCACCATGAAATTCGAGAGGCCAAAATCGCCGACCTTGATGTTGAAGAATTCATCCAGTAGCAAATTTTCAGGCTTCAAGTCGCGGTGTGCAACCTTGTGCTTGTGGCAGTAATGCGTCGCACTGATAATTTGCTGGAAAAGACGCCGTGCTTCGCTTTCAGAAAGCCGCCCATGATCCACGATATACTGGAACAGCTCACCGCCTGCATACTCCAGCACCATTATGATGTCAGACGGCGTTGCAATCACCTCGTATAGCTTGATAATGTGCGGATGCCGAAGAAGGCGAAGAAACTGGATTTCTCGCTTGATGCGCCCGCCAATGTCCATCGAAGAGATCTTTCGCTTGTTGATGATCTTGACAGCGACCCGATGGCCTGTGAGTGCGTGAGTAGCGAGCTTGACTTTGCCAAATGTGCCCGTTCCCAGCGTTTGATGCAGCACGTACAAGCCGATCATCTTGGGTTCTTTACTGAGGCGATGTGCTCCATGGTGATGGTGGTGGTGATGATGATGGTGATGATGATGATGGTGCCTGTGATCGCGCCGAGCGACACGCCTTTCGTGCGCGGCCCGAGCATGCATAGCCCTAGCACTGGATTCGATGCGCGCATCGCTAGTGCTAGCACTCGGAACATGATCCGGAGTAAGGTTCATGTAGACAGCAGTGTCTTCGCCAGCGCCAGCGCTGGCTTTATTATCATGATCTTGTCCACGTGCACCGCTACCCCATTCGTTACCACTACCGCTACCGCTGCTATGGCTCAGCAAGTCGGCGGTCATGACGGTCCCAAGGACAGGGGGTGCTGGGGTGGGGCCGTCAACGGACGTGGGTGTAGAGAACCCACAGCGAATGGAGTGGCTCTGGTAGCGAGCCGAATCCACTTGACTTGGATTCGGCTGACGAGGCCTGCTCTTCATTTCTCCCCCTCACTCTCTCCCTTACTCTTCAGCCCTTCCACTCTCACACGGGTGACGACGATTGGTCACGTGAGCTACCTTCCTTTCCTCCCCCCCTCTCGTTTCTTAGTCTCGCACGTTGCGAACGTATCTCGGCCATATCCCCCTTTTTTTTCTGTGACATTTTTCTCCCATATGCTATCGCTCCATAGAAGTCATAAAAAAGAAAGCAGCAGTACTACTAGAGGGGCATGTCCAGTGCCGCATTCCATGGACGGATCGGTCGTGTTGACTCGAGGCGCAGCGCTTCCAGGAAGGCACGGCGTTGCACATCAACAGAGCGCTTCGTCTGTTGTGCAAGCTGGCCAAGAGTGTGCCAGGCTTCTGACACATCCCAGCCGTGAAAAAGCGTGACGGTGCGCAGGAGAGCCTCGGCCATGCTGTTCGTCGACAGTGTGGGATCATGCTGCCAACGGAACGGCAAGGCAACGTCGCCCAAAGCGCCATTGCCCTCTTGATCTGGCGACGTCTTCGGGTTCGTCGCTGTGGGTGACGACCCACCCAGTCCGCGACTGGGCGTAGCTCGTGCGTGGTTCTCAGCATCGCCTGCAGATGCGATACCTGGGTCATCGGCAAGTGCAAAGTCCGAGAGCGGCATCTGTTCACTACTCGCCGCAGATGCCACAGCAGCGATCGACTCGGCATGCGACGCGCGCATGTTCAGCTGCTCAGAGGGACGCAGCAACACTCGTGCCAGGTGAACACTTGCGGCCACATGGTTTGTGTCGCACGAGAGTGCCTTGTACAAACATGTCACGGCCGCGCCAGCCTTCGAAGGACCCGATACCAAGCACCACTGCGCAAGTTGGACCCATACCTCAGCGAAGCGAGCATCCAGCTGCTCTGCCTCAGCAATAGCACACCGAGATTGCTCTAAATCGCCGATGCGTCGGAAAGACGCCGCACTCAGGAGCCACAGGCGCTGAAGTAGCTGTGTGCCTAGACGAGCGCGGAACATATTGCGAGCGTGTGTCGGTGTTTCGGCCAGCTCAGCTTTGGGCTTGAGTATCATGGACGGCGCACGCATAAACACAGCATCGGGCTCGTTTGACGCAGGTGCCGGCGGCACGCACAACGGTGCCACACGCACGTGGTACGCGGCAAACAGATCGCGCTGCGCATCCAGCGCAGATGCAGCGCCCATCGTTAGCTCGAGCAGTACATTGTGCGTGACCAAGAGGCGGATGTACGAGCCAGCGCGCTGGAAGGCTGTCGGTGGGTAATCAAACGACAGGAGCTGGGTGCGTGGGTCTGCACGTGATCCAGCAGCAATCTGGGCATCTGATGCGTCATCGTCCGCCTCGACCTGAGCGAGCGCTTCTGAGGCAAGGTTGCGTGCGCCGAGAAAGTCTTTTCGTGCACTCAGCAGCAACACAATGAGGTGCCAGGCATCGACGAAGGCAGGCTCAAGCTCCAGCGCGCGACGAGCGTGCTTGAGAGCGTCGTCGAACTGGCGCTCAAGCGCCAAGATACACGCAAGTATGTAGCACGTCTCTGACGCATCATTATCAAGGGACAGCGAGTCTTGCAAAAACACGCGCGCGTCATCCATCAGACCTGTGCGCTCGGCAGGCGCAACTAAGCGCACCTGCGCAACGCGAACTTCACCGGCACTACGCAGCGTGCGGGCCAGAAGCGCCGGCTCCATCGTAAAGCGGTGCCGAGAGCTCTTGTCACTCGTACCAACAAGAAGAAGCTCGTCCACCCATTCCTGCGCCTGGCGCGGATCGTTCATATACCGCAGCGCAATGTGTGCGCCAAGCAGGACAGTGTCAACATACTCGCGTGGGCCGTCAATCGCACGCAGCTCAGCTGTCGAGCGCTGTGCTGGCACGCCTTGTGCCTTCCATGTCGTATCGACAAGCGCCATGTACTTAGGCACGATCGCATATGCCTCGGCGTAAGCTTCGGCGGCAAAGAGCATGTGCACCAACAGACGTTGGATCGTCTGTGAGCGAAAGGTAATGCCGGCGAGCCCGTACAGGAGCGTCACGACATCATCAGCCTCCATCGCACTATTAGCGCCGCACTGCGAGCGCCAGCTTTCAACAAGCTGCTCAGCGAGGGTCTCGGGATGAGCATTGGACTCGTTCGCGCGTGGAAAGCCGGGGTCTTGTTGCAGAAGTCTCACGACGGTCGATTTCACAGTCGAAAACGGATGTGCGGTTGTAGGTGCCGGACGGGGACGACGTGTCGCAGTCGTGCGTGCAGAGACAGGCTTCGGCGCCTGTGGTGCTGCGCGAGAAGGCTCGTTCGGCTGCGTAAGGCGCGCGAAGAGAGCGCGGATCACATTGCGTTGCGGCTGACGAAACGTGCCAGGCCAGCGTGACTCGTGCACTTCGTACGCACGCAAAGCCGAAGCAGCCTGTGCCGGCTGTGCATAGACGGTAAGCAGGGCATGACGATACAAAGCACACTCGGCCCAGCGCTCCATCTCGTCGATGAACGGCGTCGTGCGCGCAGCCTTCGACGTGGCAGAGCCGCGTGCACGCTCATAAAAGGAGATCGCGCGCGAGTACGAAGTGAGGGCCTCTTCCAAGAAGCCAAGGCGCTCATTCGCCATACCTGTGCGTTAGCGAGAGAATCAGGCAAGAGGGGGGGAATGGGAAGGGTCAAGGCGCGAAGTGTGCGAAGATTGGGGGAGTCGGGCGAGAGAATCGCGTGCAGGATCGATAGCAACGGCAACGAAAGTGGGCATTAGAATGACATTGGTGGAAAAGAGGGGAATGGGGGAGGTGAAAAGTATACATAGGAAGGTACAAGCGAGTCGACAATACATACCATGGACACAGATCCCCATAATGGTTACAGCAATATGATGTTCATTCAGCGGCGAGGAAAACGGATCGGTCTCGAGCAGTTGTGTATGCTGAACGAGTTCGACAACAGTACTATTACGGCCAAGCAGAAACTGACCAAGTTCACAAAGAGCCACGCACGTAGTCGCATTCGGACGGGAATCGGACGTGGCGGGAGCGAGAAGCTCAAGCTCCTTGACAATGCGCTGGACATCGGCCGTAACACTCAGACCAGGCTCCATGACGGGCGGGAGCAAAACTGCGCCAGGTTTATCATTGGAGTGAGATGCATCAGAATATCCCACAGCATCGAAGAAGGCGGCTATGTGCTTGTGCAGCTCGAACTCCAACGATGCGAGCTGGCTCGTGACAGTCAAGGACGGGTTGTGCTTGGTGAACTTGCGGATCACATCAACCAGAGCGTTCGCATTGTGTGCATGGGAATGCGGCGGACCAAACGAGACGCCGCGCAGACGAGCTTGCTCTAGCTCACGCGCATAGTGCGGTCCCCTGTTCACCTTGAACATGGCCGTAGCGAACGCTCTGTGTGAGCGATGTGGTCCCAACTTGGCACGTCGAGAATGTGTGGGGCCGAATAAAATTGCCAAAATACCCGAGTCTCTCTTTCGTCACGCACGCGCCTTCGACCCCAGGAGGGGGGGGCGACACTTCCCAAGGCTTGACTGGCTGGCGGCAGGTATTATGTAGGTCAGAAACAGCCCAAAAGGCAAAACGCGCGAAGGACCACGTGGAGGAAGCCACGTCTACATGAATTGGCGTAACTACAGGAGCCAAGGCAAGGTGGATGGGGACAGGGAGAAAGGCGTGGGAAGATAGAAAAGAGGAAGGAGGCACGAACGAGCGTGAGACGCACACTACAAAGTCGGCCCGCAACTAGAGGAGCGCTGGCGAAGGCAGAGAGGCAGAGACAGGCATGGCGGGAGCTTAGGAACAAGCACTAGAGAGCAGTGGCAGCGCATATGAGGCATGTGGACGCGTCAAATGCTGACAGGCACACATAGTTGCTCAGCACATGTGCTTGCCGGCTGGACTCTGGCATCCAAGGCTTGATGAGCACCGCAGGCTCCACCTGCAGGGTAGACACGAGTGGGTGTCTACATTTCGTCCTCATAGACTTCCTCACCCTCGTAGCCGTCGTACTCTTCGAGGTCGTCATCGGCGGTGGCCTCTTGGTACTGCTGGTATTCGCTGATGAGATCGGCCAAGTTGGACTCGGCCTCGGTGAATTCCATTTCGTCCATACCTTCGCCCGTGTACCAGTGCAAGAAGGCCTTCCGCCGGAACATGGCCTGGAACTGGGTAGACACACGTTTGAAGAGTTCCTGGATCGCGGTGTTGTTGCCGATGAATGTGACGGACATTTTCAGGTTCCTGGGTGCAATGTCACAGTGGGCCGTTTGTACATTGTTGGGGATCCATTCGACAAAGTACGAGGAGTTCTTCATCTGCACAGCCTGCATCTGGTCCTCGACTTCTTTCATCGAGAGCTTGCCCCGGAAGTACGCGGCAACTGTGAGGTAGCGGCCCATGCGCGGATCTGAGGCGGCCATCATGTTCTTGGCGTCGAACATCTGCGACGTAAGCTCCGACACCGTGGCAGCACGGTACTGCTGGCTGCCCTGGGCGGTGAGAGGCGCGAATCCGACCATGAAGAAGTGCAGACGAGGGAACGGCACCATGTTCACGGCGAGCTTGCGGAGATCAGAATTCAGCTGGCCTGGGAAACGCAAGCAGGTCGTGATGCCGGACATGACGAGGGAGACGAGCTGGTTGAGATCGTCGTAAGTGGGCGTCTTGAGTTTGAGCGTGCGGAAGCAGATGTCATAGAGGGCCTCGTTGTCAATGCAGAAGGTCTCGTCGGAGTTCTCGACAAGCTGGTGCACGGAGAGCGTTGCATTGTACGGCTCGACAACTGTGTCGGACACTTTTGGCGATGGCATCACAGAGAAGGTCGCCATCATACGGTCGGGGTACTCTTCACGGATCTTGGAGATGAGCAGCGTACCCATACCAGCGCCGGTACCACCGCCGAGAGAGTGGGTGATCTGGAATCCCTGCAGCATGTCACAGTTTTCGGCCTCTTTGCGGACGACGTCCATGACCGAGTCCACGAGCTCGGCGCCCTCGGTGTAGTGGCCCTTGGCCCAGTTGTTGCCGGCACCGCTCTGGCCAAAGACAAAGTTGTCCGGGCGGAACAGATGGCCCAGCGCGCTCGAGCGGATCGAGTCCATCGTGCCAGGCTCGAGATCGACCAACACGGCGCGTGGCACGTACTTGTTGTCCGCCGCCTCGTTGTAGTACACATTGATGCGCTCCAGTTGGAGGGGCGATGTGCCTACATAGTTGCCGGTGCCGTCGATGCTATGTTCATCAGACAGCACCTCCCAGAACTTGGTTCCGACCTGGTTACCACACTGGCCGGTCTGCAAGTGTACGATCTCACGCATGTTGTGTTGGACGAGACGAAACGGTCGGTGGCAAGTCGAGCAATGCGGCTGGGATTTTTTGCACACGCATGCCACCACCAGTGTGCCAACGCTGTGCGCGTTCCGCGCGAGCCCGGCAAATACACACCTCCACCATGTCGACAGACGCGCGTTGATCGCCACGCACGCGTTTGTCACGTGGATCACGGCAAGGCCGTATGAGCTGGGCAGGACGCAAGGTTCAATGGGACGCTCCTCGCTAGTGTGTAGCGCGCGACATAGAACACGCCCGCATCTGGGCACATGGCACTATGTGTGGATTGGTTGTACGCACTCTGCACGGTGTCTCTATGGTTGTCTATAGAGGGTGCCACAGGTAGAGAGTGGGTGTGAGTGTAAGTGTGAGTGTGTGGGGAGGGGATAAGGAGGGAATAAGGAGGAATAATAAAAAAAAAAAGAGCGCGCGCGAAGCGTCAACGCTGCCGTCTGCCATATGGCCCTATGATCGCGCGCGTCGTGCTCCCAGGTACTTACACCCATGCCTCCTCAAGTGCGATGCCCTCCTTCACAAGCTCAAGGCGGATGGGTTCCGCCACGTCGAACGAGTAGGGAGCAAGAATGCCTGGCTTCTTGATGGCCGGATGGCCCTCCAGCACAAAGCGCGCTGCAATACCGCATGGCACACCGACCAATTTGGCCATGGACGACGTGCCGTTCGGCACACCATAGTCAAGGAGCGTCGAGGTGAGTGTCTTGTGCTCGCCGTCCTTGGTGAGCACACTGAAGCGGTGCTGGAGCATGACCATGTCGCGCTCACCAGGTTCGTAGGCGCACTTGCCCTCCAGATTCACGCACAGCGTGTCGAGCAAGTTGCCCGTGCCACTGGCGAGTTGCTCAGGCAGGCCACCGACCTTGACAGGCTCGTTCGAGAACAGGCCGAGCCAGCGCATGCCGCGCAGGACGAGCTGCGCATCTTCGTCGTTCTGGAACGCACAGCGTTCACGCACAGCACGAACCAGGGATGCCTCGTCCGTGGCGCTCGAGCCGACGAGACGTGCAGTGAGCTGCGACCACGTCAGGTCTTTGGAGGCGAGCCAGTCTTGCGCACTTTCATCAAGAAAGCCCAGACGCACCAGCGCGAGCACCAACTCTGGGAAGCCCTGGTACCGAAGCGTGCCGCGAATGCACTCTTCAGCCTCAGGGATGCCGTACCACTCGCGGAATGGCGTCGAATCGCGGTTCGGGTATGCGACGAAGGCAAACGCAGGCATGATGTAGTATGGTCTAGCTGTCGCCATCAGGTCGAGGCCACTGACGGTGTGTGCCTGGTTGCCCTGGATGAACTTGGCCGTGTTCCGCAGAGCCAGCAGGACGCCGCGCGACGACCACGAGAACTTGTAGCCGAGTGGGTTCGTCGCAGCCTCTGGCGCAGGGAGCCCGCCGCAGTACGAGAGGAACGACTTGACCTGGCCACCTGCATCGTGGATGTCCTTGATGGCCTTGACGGCATACAGATGGTCAAGACCAGGGTCCAGGCCGATTTCGTTGAACACGGTGATGCCAGCTGCCTTAATCTCTGGCTCGAGCGCACGGATCGCGTCGGACACGTACGAAGTCGTGACGACGTCGACCTTGTGTTGGCATGCAGCCTTGATGACATCCGCATGGTAGATGTACGGGATCAGCGAAATGACCAAGTCGTGCTGCTGGATGGCCGCGCTGAGCGACGCAGCATCCTTGACATCGACCTGCATCGTCTGCGCGCGTGGGAACTGCTTGCCGAGCTTCGCGGCATGGCGTGCGGAGCCAATCGTCACGGAGAACTGCGGGAACCGAAGGAGGTACTGGACGACCGGGCCTGCCACGTAGCCAGAGCCCAGGACCAACACCTTCTTTGGCGGCGTGTGTGCATCGCGGCTCTCGCCATAGCCCGTGGCGATGACAGGGCCTGGCGCCGGCTGGCCATCGACGACAACGCGGTGCGCGAACTGCGGCAGGATAAACGAGGCACGGTGGATATCGTTGTTGTAGTACGAGCAGTTCGGCACCGTCCGCAGAGGCTCCCGCACATTGCGGTTCGCATCCAGCGAGCAGACGACGAACCCGATCTGGCCGCTTGGGTACGTTGGGATCAGTGTGTACGCATAGTCGGCCACAGGGAACAGTTCCTTCGTGGCCTGCGTGAGCGATCGGATCAGCTGCAGATGCAGCCACATGCTCTCGCCCTGCGTGGAAATGTGGCCACCTGGACGGAGAGCCTGCTTGAGCAGCTCAAAGTACGGCTTTTGGAACAGCACTTCAGCAGGTCCTTCAGGGTCCGATGAGTCGGTGATGATGACATCGAATGACGCCTTGTTCTTTGGGTCATTGAGGAAGGCGAAGCCATCGCCAATGATCACCGTCGACTTGGGATGGTTGAGTCCCTCGGCCATCTTGGGCAGGTACTTGGCCGACACGCGCGGCACAGCCTCGTCGATGTCACACAGAATAGCCTCTTCAACCGACTCGTGCTTGACAATCTCACGCAGCACACCACCGTCACCACCGCCAATCACAAGCACACGGCGTGGGTTCGGGTGCGAGTTGATCGGGAGGTGTGCAATCATTTCCTGGTATGCAAACTCGTCGCGCTCGGTGCACTGGATTGCACCGTCCAGGACAAGCACGTTGCCATACGTCTCTGACTCGAACACGAGGACATCCTGGTACTGGCTCTTTTCGTGGTGAAGGATGCGGCGCACGCGCAGGCTCATAGCCTGTCCAGGCCACTGCGGGTTCTCTTCATGGAACCAGCCATCGTGGATATTGGGATGCGTCAGAACCACGTTGCCGTTCGACATGGTCGTTGTTCGATGGAAAGTTGGGCCCAATTGGAAAATAGGGGTGAAATTCCATTTTTCCCCAGGCAAGTGAGTCTCGCACGGCGCGCCTTGGAGGCCGGCGTCAGATTGGACGCAAGATCTCGAGCTCGCTGGGAAAAAAAAAAATTGTGCCGCATTTTCCCTTCTCGCCATCCAAGTGCACGCCAAACGGGCCCGCAACTTGCCAAGTGCCGCCATTCACTCTATCAGTGGAGTGGATCACTTGCGACGACGGGTGCCTCACGTGCCGTCATTGCCTTTCCATGCGCACACGCCTGCATCACTGCTTTCGTCATATGCCCTAATAGGCAACAGGTGGAGGAAAGACACTATAGCGAGCAGCAGCAGCAACGAGGTGTAGCCTACAGCAGGCGCCATACATACACGCCTGTGGCAGGACCTCACCTCTTAGAGTCACTATACGGTTGTCCCTGCAGCCCTGACAACATATTTACACACAGACACACACACACACGCATTAAAGGCACGCTGTCGTTCTAGGAAAGTCTTCACTGACGATACCGATGGACGACACGCCCACGACAAGCAAAAAGCGCGGGCGTCGTGCAGATGCAACGACGCCTGTCGATATGGCAGAAGAAGTCGATGATGAACTTGTCGCATGGACATCGTCCACGTCCAAGAAAGGCAACAAAAGGCGCAAGAGTGAACCGAATCGAACACGCGAGCGATCATCCAGCACGCGTGCAACCAGTGTAGACACAACGCGGCGCAGCGCGTCACGGGTGCCGGATGGCGCCGATACAGAAACAGACGCGCGCAAAGATGAAGCGACGGACGATGACCGCGACGAAGATGATGGTGACGACGACTCTGATATGGCGGATGGCGATGCACTCGCTGATGATGAGTTTTCACGGCAACAGGCGATTTATGCTGCCCAGCAGCGGAGTATGGGGTACGTATACATAGGGCGTCGGCTCTGTCGCATGCATATTGACTTACACGCTTTACAACACACACATACACATGCACATGTATCATTACGTACCTCTCTATACAGTCTTTTGTCGCACTTGATGGACGACGACCAGCTCGAAAGACACATGGCTTCTCGACGCGGCACGCTTAACAAGGGGGGCGTTCGAAAGGTATGTATTGTCGCTGATTGTGCGATGCTCTTTTTTTTTTTTTTCCTACCACACTCGCACCCACTTTCTCACACTACCTCTGCTGACGCATCGTACAGCTTGTCAACCATGTATTGTCGCAGTCTGTAAACCAGCACATTGTCATGGCTGTCAGTGGTGTCGGCAAGGTGTTCGTGGGTGAAATGGTGGAACTCGCACGTGCCGTGCAACGAGAGCGACACGAAAGCGGTCCTATTATGCCAGTGCACCTGTACGAAGCATATCGTCGCTACAAGAATGCGAATGAACGACCAGGCCGGTATCCGCCCGGCATGTCAAGTGGTGCGCCAGGACTGGGCCGGCGCCGCCGCTTGTTCTAGATACCTATAGGCCCGAATGACTGAGCCAAAAAGTCTCTTACGCGCTTCTGTTCCAGACCACCGACACCTTCCATCTGCTCAGGCACGATGCCGTCCGTATTGACACGCAGGCGATCCGCGCCACCAACATCAATCAGCAGTGCGGCAGTCTGTGCATGTGCGGAGTCGATGGCTAGGTGTAGTGGCGTGTTGCCGAGGCGGTCGGCAGGGTTCACGCGTGTCTTTGGATGTGGCGAGCCATCTGAGCGAGGCGGCGGCGACAATAGCACACGGATTACATGGTCGTGTCCAGCAGAAGCCGCTCGGTGTCTGCAGAGGGAGAAGCAAATCGTGTCAGTAAACTAGATGGGTGCGGGAAAAAGCGGGTCGCAATAGCGAGCAAGGATGCCCGCTCTTGATCACGTACATAGGACGCTGGTTCGCGCCGTCGAGCGCGTTGACGTCGGCGCCCGCTTCAAGAAGCTCACGGACGATATCTACATGGTTCTTGCTGCTTGCATAATGCAGAGCTGTGATGCGTTTGGTATTGCTGGCATGTACATCAGCGCCATGTTGTAAGAGCCAGCGGACGATACTCGAGGCCCCTGCTGAGGATGCGATCATGAGAGATGTCCAGCCACTGTGGTCGCGTGCATTTACATCGATGGATCCTGCAGAAGATAGCGCTTCAACGATATCCAACTTGGCATCACTGGAAGCAGCCCAGTGCAATGGTGTCCGACCGTCCGCATCAGGCTGATCCAACACTGCACGTGCATCTTCGGACGTCTCCAGCAAGTCGCGCACAAGGGCCGTGTGTCCTGAACTCAGTTTGTCGAACGAACAACGTACCATCCAAGCAAGCTCGGTGCAACGCAGGCTGCTGGTAAACCATATCACACACACACAGACACAGTGATTCGTTGCGCTACGTGTGTGTCTCGTCTTTGTCTGCCACAAGGTAGGGTGTGGAAAGGGGCCGCGTATGCCTCCACATGGCACGGAGATCACAGCAGACACACAGACACGCACTTTAACACTAGTTCTCGCTTAGAAATGGTGGTTCGAGTGATCATGATATAGTGCTGTTGTAGTTTCCGTCTTACGAGAAGAAGAAGAAGAAGAAGAAGAACGCCCAAACCGATTCCGTGATTGTATATCTATGTCACAATGTAGATGGCCATTGCAATACAAGCTATGCAACAATAGGGCGATAACCGTTCACCTGGGTGTCAGTCGTGCACGACAACGTACCGATTCGTGCCGCTTTGAAAAAGATGCCCATCACGCTAAAAAGTCAAGTGCGTTAGCCTTATGGCTCTCCAGTTCGAATCGAAGCAACGTACCCTTTCTTGTTTCGGTCGACAAGCGCAGGAGCAGCCGCGCGAAGGTATGTACATGTGCAGATGACAAGAAGGACAACGAGAAGAAGCGATTGGAAATTAAAGAGCGCGGACTAGAATGTGAGCGATGCATACTGTATAGCACACGTACCATGGTGAGGAAGTCTGAGCCAGGCAGCAAGACAAGCAGGCACGCAATATGAAGTGGTCACCAACACAGAGCACTATTGCACGTGATGATCACAAGGTGGTTGACGAGCAACAGACACACACGCACACTCTTCCTAGCGAATGGCCGAGGATGGGGAGGGGCGAGAAACGGTGCAGACATTTCCAATCATTTTATTTTGTACTGGCAACGCCTGGTCCTGCTGCCCAGCCCACTACGCGCATTAGCTTCGTTGAGTGTGGAGACACAGGTTGATTCTGTGGAGGCACCCCACTAACATGCGTCGATCGATGGGTGTGTGTGTGTGTGGAGTGGCGGTGGTGAATGGGCCAGGTGGATTTGAGTGAGCTTTGGACGAGCGAAACAAGCGAGACGACTACACACAGTGGAAGCGCTTTGGGAGCGAGCGAATCGACGGGAGCGAACACTATCGCTACTATGAGCATTATGATAGATTCACCGCCGTTGGGAAAGACGGATCTGTCCAGATGGAGACTGCGTGTCTCTGATGGAGGCCGGCATGTATGGCACTACTTGGACACGGAACAGGAAGCTGAATCGTGGCCGCAGACGCCAGAGGACAAATACTGGCTCGGCCTCCCGACGGTACGTGCATGGTTGCAAGATGAAGACTTACTCGCAGAGTCTTCCGACGTATCCACCTGCCAAAAGTGCGATGGAGGCAGCAGAGAATGGACTGGCGTTCTATCGCCACTTGCAGTCGAGTGATGGCCATTTTGCTGGTGAATATGGTGGACCCATGTTTCTCTTGCCTGGACTCGTGATCGGCATGTATGTAACAGAGACGCCGATTCCTGAGCCATGGCGGATTGAAATTGCTCGCTACCTGTGGCACCGGCGGCATCCCGAGGATGGCGGCTGGGGCATTCATATCGAGGGTCATTCCACCGTGTTTGGCACAGCACTAAACTATGTGGTGCTACGTCTTGTGGGTGTCCCTGCTGAGCATCCTATGATGGTGCAGGCGCGAGACACACTGTGGAAGCTGGGGGGCGCTGCAGGTATTCCCAGCTGGGGTAAGCTGTGGCTTGCCGTGTTGAACGTGTACGACTGGGAAGGTCTGAATCCCATTCCGCCAGAACTGTGGGTCCTGCCCGACTTCGTTCCGATTCACCCATGGCGCTGGTGGGTTCACACACGCATGGTATACTTGCCGATGGGCTTCCTGTATGGGAAGCGGTTTACGGCGCCTGTCACTCCGCTTATCGAGTCGCTACGGGCAGAGCTGTACCCAACCGCGTACAAGGATATTGACTGGCCTGCGCAGCGGAACCATGTCGCGAGTGTTGATTTGTATGCACCGCATACTCGTGTGGTGAATGCCTTGTTCTACGTGCTCGGTAAATACGAGCACATTCACATTCCATCGCTCCGTGAGGCAGGAATGAAGCGAGCGTACGAACTGATTGTGAAGGAGGATAGCAACACAAGTTTCCAGTGTCTTGGTCCTGTGAACAAGATGCTGAACTACATTGTACGCTGGATTGTCGATGGTCCGAACAGTGAGGCCATGGAACGTCACCGCGAGAAACTCAAAGACTTTGCGTGGATGGGTGCAGAAGGACTTATGATGACTGGGACGAATGGAAGTCAGCTGTGGGATACGTCATTTATCGCCCAGGCTATGTGTGAGTCGGGACTCTCTGCGAAACCAGCGAATCACGAGATTTGTGGACGCATCTTATCATGGCTTGATATGTGCCAGATCCGCGAGAATCCTCGTTTTCATCGCACGGCGTATCGGTTCGCGACCAAGGGAGCCTGGCCTTTCAGCACGCGTGAGCAGGGCTACACGGTTAGCGACTGCACGGCCGAGGGTCTGAAAGGTGTTTTGATGCTTCAGGAAGCGAGTGGCGCATCGCTGGGCAGACCGGTGTCTCAGCGTCGGCTACGAGATACTGTGGATCTGCTGCTGTCGATGCAGAATCCAGGTGGCGGTTATGCATCGTACGAAACGATCAACGGGCCCAGCTTCACGGAGTGGCTAAATCCAGCCGAAGTGTTTGGGAATATCATGGTCGAATATGCATACCCGGAGTGTACGACGTCAGTGGTGTCAGGATTGCGCATGTTCCAGCAGTATGACGACTACCGCTCAGCTGAGATTGATGCCGCTGTCGAAAGGGCTGTCAAGTATATTCTAGGCGCGCAACGACCAGATGGATCCTGGTACGGCTCGTGGGCTATATGTTTCACGTATGCTGCGATGTTTGCCCTTGAAAGCCTAAAGCATGCTGGCTATACGTACGAGAACAGTGAGCCTGTCCGCCGAGCATGCACATTTTTGCTGAGCAAGCAGCGTGAGGATGGCGGCTGGGGCGAGAGTTACAAGTCTTGTGAAACGCACGAATACGTGCAATCTGACTCACAAGTCGTACAGACGTCCTGGGCGATCATTGGGCTCTTGCATGCAGGATATCCCGAGGCAAAGCCTATCCAACGAGCCGTTACTTTGATCATGCAGCGCCAGCTTCCCGATGGATCGTGGGCACAGGAGCAAATTGAGGGCATCTTTAACCAGTAAGTAAAAAAGAGAAAGAGAGAGAAGCTTCAAGTCGTTGTGACAGAGACTAACGAGTTCAGCAACTGTGCGATTTCTTACCCGAATTACAAGTTCTCCTTCACCATTTGGGCGCTCGGAAAAGCAGCACGTCAGCTGCACATCTAGCGAATTGGGCTATCACTTGAGCGCAGTAGGGAGATGACGATCGATGAACAAGGGGAGAAGTGAGATTGGCTGCGTATGGATTCACCGCTTCGAGCAACATAGAGACACATGTCTGAGACGACAACGACGAACTCTAATCGACCTGGATAGTGCATTTCTCCACACGTTCGCACCCACACATTACACTCGTGTCTTGGAACACGGCCTGGCTGTGCGATAGTAGCAACAATGCAATTAGGGCGCAGCGCTGCATTCCTGGCAAGTACTAGATGCTCTGTTCGCGAAAGAAGCACTGCATCGCCCTACTCGGTGGCGCTCCGGATTTTGCTTGAGCAACGGCATGATGCAGATCTGTGCAGACAGGAAGCGCGGTGGCTAGCGGACGAGGTGCGTGCACGGCACCGTTTGGCCTCTACATCTGCATGGAGTGCACAAGCTATGCATGAGCTGATGGAACTCGCTCGGCGCGCAGCACGAAATGAGCCACTTAGCTACGTGATTGGTACGTGACACAATCGCTCGGCTCGGTGTTGGGACGAGCGCATCGCTCCCTCATTTGGAGTTGAATCGAATATTCATCCCTATGCAGGACACCAGCCATTTGGGCCACTGGAAATACGAACCCGCGCACCTGTCCTCATACCGCGTCCCGAGACCGAGGCATGGACTCTCGATCTGCTGGCACTAGTACAGGCTAGCCTGGACGCACGACCACGGCCCCTGCGAATACTTGATCTATGCACAGGCACCGGATGCATTGCTCTTACATTGGCGCAGGGCTTGCGAATGCATAAAGACGTTCATGTCACGGCCGTCGACTGCGATGCAGCGGCGCTGGAACTCGCACGTGAGAATGCCAAGGCCCATGCGCTTGATGGTGACGACGACAGCGATGATGCACTTGTATCTATTCGATATGCAGACATGCTCGATGACCACAGTATGGCGCTCCTAGGCTCATTTGATCTCGTGGTGTGCAACCCGCCCTACATTGCTGCCGATGCCTGGCAGGATCTTGACGCGAGTGTACGCGACTATGAATCACACGGTGCGCTTGTTGGAAGTGCCCCTGAATTGGATGGGCTGGGCTATTACAGAAGACTGTGTTGGCTATACGAACAGGGGCTAATATCTTTGAATGAGTCGACGCTTCCAGCATCACCAGGGGCATTAGGCACGTCAGACTTACCTTGCATGGTGATGGAGGTCGGTGCAGGGCAGGCCCCGACAGTGAGGGCGAACTTTGAGACAGCCCGAGTCCAGCAGGCACATGGTGGCGATCATTATGTGACACAGTGCGACGTATGGCATGATCCTGCCGGCCGGGAAAGAGTTGTGGTGGTGTGGCGACGTGGCAGCGGCGGTCACGGCGGCGGTTAGACTGCCGCGTAGTAGTAGTACTCGTCAATCAGAGGCAGGTATTCCTTGGCGATGGAGCCAAAGAAACCAATGATGCGGCGGTGTTCGGTGCGTGTGACGAAGTGGGCAATTTTTGGCCGTGTCCAACGGTACCAGACGGGGCCGCGGAGCAGGTACCACCAAAGAGAGCGCTTACGAGCAGTCCACTCCTCACCCTCGACGGCACTCACGGGCTTGAGGGAGGGATGGCGGGGTTGGACCGACAAAGAGCTAGCGAGCCAGTCGAGGAACGAGTTTTCGATGCCCAGGACCGAGAGCCACAGGGAGATGGATGTCGTGGGTGGCGGCGGCAAGTTGGAAGCGCTCTTGCCGCGTGGCACTAGCGCATTGGTTCTCAGTGTGCGTGCCAGCAGTTCTACCACGAACGACGTGGTAAAGGGCCGCGGATCGTGTGCGCCATAGATACGGAGCAGGATCACGTAGATGCATGGGCGTAGGATCCAAACTGATTCAGCAAAGCGCGCCATGTTGTTCTGGAACGCGCGCACTAGCAGCGGCGGTGCAGACACATCCTGTTCAGTGAGCGTGAACGACAGGAGCTGCTCGTACGCATCGCGACCGGCCATCGATGCCAATGAGCGCCTGATGCAGCCTGTTCGCTCGCCACGCCAGGTCATTGGCAAAGCCGCGGGGTTTCGCTCGAGCTGCGCAGGGTCAAATTCACGCTGGGGTAGTGGTGGCGATATGACGGGACGATCTTGAGTGGTGCGGACGAGTGTGAAGCGCAAGAAAGCCTTGACGACCTCGATGGCAATCACGACATCCCATGCACGCTGCTTGTTGAGTTTACGACGTGCGACCATTTCGGCGAGCAGCTGCGTCGCCTCAATGAGCATAAGCGCCCTTGCTGCATAGCCGTAGCGCTTGCTCACTGCGCACCAATATGACGTGTATCGTGCATGAAGGGACAGCTTGGGGATATTTGCTCCTGCAAGCACGTTGGCGACTTTTGCATCGCGTGTGCCATGTGAGTAGACGATCCGGAATAGCACCGAGTCATGGTACAGGCTAAGCAGGTGCACGAGTGCATAGATGGCCTCGCCAGCTAGTTCAGCATCTTTGAAGCGACCTGGCAAAAAGTAGGTGATGCTTCGAAGAGACGATTCTAGGGATGTGATCTGCGATGCATTCTGCAGGAGAAACGTCTCGTAGGCATTCCACTGGCGGCCGCGTGAATGCATGGAACTCTGGAGCAAAAAGCTACCGCAACAACGACTGCGGCGCACGTGGATTCAGGTGCTCAGTCTGTGTGTCAGGCAACGGTCTGACAAGTGGGTGCAGCGGCAGTGCCAAGAGCTTTCCCCCCAACAATGTCTGCGCGTGCGGCGAGTGGCACAACAAACTTGAGCAGAGAAAGCGGTGCGCTCCACGAGCCTTCACACTGCCTGCGGGCGATGCACCTACACACACACACACACACCACCCTCCCCACCCGCACGCATTCTCACTCGCCATCTGAATGACCAAGCACCCTCCTCCACAGACAATCACGTGAGAAAAGAGGAGTGGGGTGGGATGGGGTGACGCCGAGTGGAGACGTGCATGCGATGCGCACGTAGCGGCCATTGAAAGGACCCAAAGGGTGTCCGGGCAGTGGCGTCGGTCTGTGCACGCTGAAAAGGAAGCGAGTTGCGTCACTGAAGTCGTGCAGCTAGCTGGCATTGACGGCATCAGTGACAAACGTATACCATGCCCGCGGCACGAGAGGCCGCGGAGCGGGGAATGTCTCGAATGGATGCTGTACTGTACCAGTTCTATGCCAAGACTGTGGCTGTTGTGTGCGAAAGCCGCGGCACAAGTCGTTCCAAACCTGGAGAGCCCCATAGCGTAAGAGGAGGCTCTACCGCTGGCAGTGCTGGCTCGAGAAATAGCCATGGAAGCATGAACAACAGTGTCGCAGATGGTCGTCGGAACAAATGGGTACGTGCGCGTCGCTATGTACTAACGAACAGTTTTCGCTCGAGCTCGATGAATACGAGACGTACCGGCCAGCCTTGCGGACATGGAGTGCTCTTTCATCTGCCCCACAAATTGTGCCTTCACTCCTTGTAAGTGTGAGTCTGCGTGTGTTGGATATGGACGAGACTTGCTATGTATATGCAGCGACACCGCACGGATCGAAACGATTCAGCAGTGCCAAGACTCACAGCATTGTACTGGAGCGATGGCAACTCGATCTACGTGCCCGGTCCGATGACGCACTGAAGGCGGAGCGCTTGCCAGCTGTCTACAAGCAAGGTATTGTGCACTTTCGCACACTCTATGCCATGGCACATGCGTTGCCGATCTCGTCGGTCTGCCAGCAGATCCGCAACGATCAGCGCATGGCACAGAACTTGGCTATCGAAGTGCACATATCTGAAGGGCCTGCACCGGCGACACCCATGCCTTTGAAAGCAAAGTCATGGTCTCTTGCGCCCATCGCTACGCCCATGGGCTCGCTTGAGTGCCGCATTGACTCGTGTGAAGTGACGGAGTTGCTGATGGAGCACAAGGACAAGTCTCCCATGTCGATCAAGATGCGTCCGACTTCACCTCTCGTTCAGGCTATGCTGACCCAAGATGCTCCTGCGCGCCGGCCCCTCGATCCTGGAATTCGCACGCCTCGCGCGTCTCTAGGTCTGTCTGCGAGTCCATCTCTCGCGACATCGCCATCGCGTCTCTCGCCCTGGGCCATACCCGAGTCATCTACGGCTTCGCATCGGCGGCGACATCGAGGGCCAGGGACATCTCTTGTCTCGACACAATTTTGCGAACCAGGTGCTTTGCGGACTTTGTTTTCCACTTCAGCTCGTTCGACCACACTATCTCCCAGTTCACTTACGCTTACACCTCCTCTTTGTGCAGCCGGCAGCTTCGATACGGCCATGTCACAGCGGCACGGCTCATACAAAGCCGATGGCTCACCCATAGAGGCCTCGTCTGTGACTCGTCGCGGCAAGCCTGAGCGGATCCCCCGATATGCTCGGCAGCCATCGTACAGGCAACGGCGGACGTCGCCATCTCGTGACGACCAGACGGCAGGAGCAGCTCGGAGCTGGAGCACCAGGAGGGAGCAACGGCGGCTGCTGGACAGGGCCATGTTGCCGCCCGAGTCGAGATCTGTAGGTGCGACGAGTCCGAGCCATTCGCGGGTCTTTATGGGTCCGTCGCCGACACCGGCATTTGCATTACCCAGGCGCCCTCACACACGATCCGATAGCGCCTCTAGCATGTCGGGGCCTGCAGGCGATGCTCTGGACCTGGTCGCGATGATTGATGCAAGGGTTACGGAGCCAGCGCTTGAGCTTGCACGGCATGGCACCAGGCCGGAGCAAGCCACTTGGCATGTCGGCAAAGACGAAGCACGGCCACAGTCGCAAACCAAGACAGCGACCGGCTCGTATGATGATATACTGACGAAGATGACCCGCTCACTTCGGCTGCAAACACTCGACGAAGTGTTTGGGACGCACAGCAAGCATAGTGCAGCGGGCATACCAACGACACCCACGAACTCCATGTCAGACACCCAGAAAGAGTCTGACGAGACAGCAGGGCGACTTGATCTCTCCCTTGGATGATCCAGAGCATATTTGTAGATAGGTCTTTGTGCAATGTGATGATGATTATGATGCATGGTACAGTAAACTATCTCCAAGCTTACGATGGTGGTACAGGCGGTGCGGCATGCTCGTCCTTAGCAGGCACTCGGCGCGTGGCATGTGCATGAGCGGCCCAAGCGGCCATGTCGACATCTGGAACGTGGGTGAGGAATGGGTGCTCGAGAAGTTGGGCATATGTTGGTCGCTGCTCGGGTATCTTGCAAAGGCATTGCGCAACAAAGTCACACGCCCGGGCTGAGTATTCACATGTGCCCAGCTCGAGGTCCACAGTCGTGCCGTTCGGCATCGTGACAGTGATGGGCTCAGAAGACGGCGTGGGCAGCCGCGGTGGCGCACCCTCAACTATGGCCTGAAGCTGTGCGAATACATTCGTAAATGTCTCAGGTGGGTATGGGTATGTACCCATGGTGATTTCCACAATAGAAACGCCCAGCGACCAAATGTCTGATGCAACCGTATATGTATTCATCATGCTGCGTGGATCCCCTTTGATCCGCTCTGGTGCCATGTAGCTCTGGCAACCAATATTGGTCTTTGCCAGACTTTTTTCCAGCTGCCCCGACACCCCAAAGTCACAAAGCTTTACCTCTCCACGCGAGTTGATCAGAATGTTGGTCGGCTTCACATCGCGATGAATAATCTGCAACTCGTCTTTCAGGAAACTCAGACCCTTGACCGTGTTTAGAGTAATGTGGGCCAGCACATCTTCAGGTACGACGCAATGGCGTCCAGTAGTGAGCTTTTCGAGACTCCCGATATCCATAAACTCCATGCAGTAGTACACACATGACTCGACGAAGAAAGCGCCGTAAAATTCGACGATCTGCGGCGCAATGGCCCGATGAAGGATATCCAGCTCCATGATGATCGCATTCAGCTTCGCCTCATCGAGCTCCAAACGAATCTCCTTCATGGCCATCTCCACGCCTGTGCGTGTGTGACGCACGCGTGTCACGGTGCCATAGTTCCCATGACCCAGCTGCTCCAGCAACTCCAGCTCGTCCATATTGATGTTGAAGGTCGTGCCGTTTTTGAATTCGACCCCTGATGCATGCAACACAGCCTTCCCATCGAATACAAGGCGGCCGGATGGATCCACAATTTTGCTGAAACTGCCAAATGGCGTATCGGGCTTCGCTGCTTCAGGCAGCATTCCGAGCGACAAGTTCGGTCGATTCGACGGTCCAGCGCGGTTCAGGTTCTTAGCTCCCTCAGCACCAGCGCGCGCTTGCAGAGCGCCCATATCGCTGAGCCGCAAATTGGGCCGCGGTCGTGCTGGTGGCATCACAGGTCTTGGCACAGGACCCTTGGGCATTAGTAAGGAAGGATCAATTTTCTCCGCGTGACCCATGACCGTGGCCGAGCCTGATGTACCTGTCGGTGATCCTAATGACGAGAGGCGTGCATTCTCCTCTAGTTTCGCGCGCAGACTCGGCGGCAATTTAGCCGCTGCTTTCTCTCGCGTTCGCGCGTTGATGCCTGCAAACCCACCCGCTACGCCCTTTGGTACACTCACTCTCGGGTGTTCAGCTTCTGGAAAATTGATCGTAGGCAGTGAGGGCTTTATCTGTTCTCGCTGTGATTCTTGGTTGGACGCGGGTTGCTCGTTGTTCATGGCATCCGAATGTAGACAGAGGGAGGGGGTGGCCTGAAGTCCATACCTGCTTTTCCTGACGGGTCGGACATGTCTGGCACTTGGACAAGCTTAGTCATGCTTATGCGCATATTTCAACATAATTTTCTCCACAGCACCAATGCCGCCCCATGGCAGTTCACGGCGTTTGCACTCGATTTGGGAGAATCAGCGTGCGCAAGTAGGTGTGAGGCGTTTCGACTACTGGTGACCCATGGTCCTTCGTTTGCTTGTGGCCGTGCATTTGATCGCTGCACTGGCTACAAGCCGCACATTTTTCCAGCCAGACGAATACTGGCAATCTCTTGAAATCGCGCACCGCATCGTTTTCGGATATGGATACCAAACGTGGGAATGGATGACAAGCAAGCCCATCCGTAGTGTTGTATATCCTGCGATGTTTGTGCCTTTGTACAAAGCTATGCAAGCAATGCACATCGATAACCCATTCGTTTTTGTACGTCTCTGAATCCACTTTCCAACCTAGACTTCAGCACCTGCGATTCAGCAGGCTTTGATTACTGCCGTTGGCGATTGGTTTGCCTTCCATCTGGTTACTCGCATCGCTGGACACCGCCTGGCGCTAGTTTGGGTACGTTTTAGCACTCTATTTTTTTTCTTCGAAACCACATTTTAATGCAAGATCATTGTGCATCTTACTTCCTTGTACTGGCTTTACACGGCCTCACGTACATTCTCCAATACTTTCGAGGCAGCCGTTTGCAGCATAGCCTTGTATTATTGGCCTCTGTCGCGTGCAGCTGTCAATCATCTGCGTGTGTCAAAATCCAGTCGTGCCTATCGCATGGCACTATTCGCTGCATGGTTAGCCGTCTTGATTCGTCCTACGAGTCTCGTCCTTTGGTCTTTCTTGGGCATGCGCCTCGTGAACGATGCTCTACATTGCAAATGTTTCTGGCGTGTTATTCGCGAACCGTTATGGATTGGGTATGTGTTTATTTTGAGGAAAGGCTCACATTATTCAAGCTCACTTGTACTTGGCGCCGGGTTTTACATCGACTCGATGTATTATGACAGTTGGTCATGGACCCCTCTCAATTTTGTCCGAGAGAATCTTTGGAATAGCGTCTCATCATTCTATGGCATGAACTCGTGGCACTGGTATTTTTCGGTCGGAATACCATCCATTGTAACCATTCAGTTGCCCTATGTTGCGATCGGCTGGTGGCATCGACGCGGTGTTCGGGACCCAGCATCCGTCCTCACTCTATTTCAGGCTTGTGTCTGGACGCTTTTGGTGTGTTCATGTCTGCACCACAAAGAGACCCGTTTTCTCCAGCCCCTTGTTCCTTGGCTGCATCTAGCTGCAGCTATAGGTATGGAGCCATTGCAATCAACTACATCCGTGCGAGCTGCGTGGTCAGCAGTCCCTCGGTGGATTCGTGCTCTCCTATTTGTTCAAGTGCCAATCGTTGCGTACGTGTGTGCTTTTCATGCACGCGCTCAAATTTATGTCATGTCGTACATACACATGCTTGGTCGCAGTGCTTCGCCACCCAAAAGTATCGGTTTCCTCATGCCGTGTCATTCAACGCCGTGGCAAAGCCACATGCATTTAACTTATCTTGAAGCCTCCGGCGACACTGGTGATACCGGCCTCGCGTGGTTTCTTGCTTGTCCCCCACCGCAACGCACTCAAAGTACCTATTGGGATCAGACGGACTTTTTTTTCCATGACCCGCTACAGTACATAAACACACGGTTCCCACCTGTGGTTGACCCAGCCTTCCCTGCTATGTCTGTGGCCTCTTTTACGCTGCCTGATGATCGTGTGGGTCAAATCGCCCAGCACACCGAGTACGATTTGGGATGGCGTCACCCCTGGCCTTCACATCTGGTCCTTTTCTCCTCTCTTCTGGACACATCACAAAACAACGTGTCAGTAGGGGAAAGGCTGTCAGCATTGGGGTACCGACCTAAAGTGCGATTCTGGAATTCCTTTTTTCATCCTGATGAACACCGGCGTGGCGATATTGTCGTGCTCGAGCACTACTACTCAACCGAAGCTTTTGCGTCATAAGTTGTGAATGCCAAATGGATTCGTCGTGAAAGCTGTGATCCAAGGCGCCGATGTCGACCGTCGCATATCAAATTAGTCAATAAGTCCGCTGCTTGCTCTGTTGATGATGCCTGTTTATATGCTTGCATTAACGAAGCAAGAGTAGGATATTTGGCAGTAATGGCTGCAGAAGCATTGGATGTGCAACGGGGTATTTCTTCCAGCATCGCTCGATATGCGCTGAAGCCATCGCTTGATGCCGCCTTGTTAACTTTATGGTATACCGATTCACTTTCAAGCTGTTTGTACGGACGAATCGAGATGTCGCATGCGATGGAATATACCCACTCAACAGCTTCTTCGGCTTGAGTCACTCGCACTACATGACATTGGTGTCGAAGCTGCAACTGTAATAGACGCTGCTCCATGTATTCTCGTGTTTGATCATCTGGCATTTGCACTTGTGCTGTCATATTGCCTTCGATGCGTTGACGGATCATTTCAGCATACGTGCGATTCTTTTTTGCACGAACTCGTCGGAATAATGCATCTAAGCCAATTATAAGCACAAATCGTTGTAAGGGTCCTAATGTAGATCGTGGTTCATTCGCTTTAAGAGACGTCATGAGTGACTCATTTGTCATACTATCCCAAACCTGTTCAGCTGTCATTACAAATACAACAGTCGGTTCCCGTACAACTTGCTCTTCCTCCAGAGGTTCCCAATGTTGTAGGACAGGGTCGTATTTGGAGCGAGCTTTGCGTTCAAACATCACGCGACCGATAATCTTGTCACCAATGTGGTCTAAAGGAGATGCCGTGCAAGTTAAACAACAAGCACCATCACCCAAAATACGTGTTTTTAACTGCTGGTAGAATCTGCCCAGCACACCTGTTTGCGGATCAACAGGTGTTGGATCCAGATATACAATCAAGTCACGCATGGTATCTGAGCGTGATCGACGTTTCCGATTAGCTTCGCGCCATCGTTGGCGCTCGATAGAGGAGCGAAAACGAGTATCAAGTTGAGCTTTTTGTTCTTGACCATTCTGAACTCTTGGATTTGTAGCCTGTGTTCTTGACGGTGAAGGAGACGGGCTTTCAAGAAAGAGAGAATCTGGTCGGAAAGATCGGACACGCTGACGTTCTTCATGTGCAGGGCAGGTTCGAGCCACATGCACCAGCAGGGTCGGTGAAGTTTGGATTTCAGGAAATGAAGGGCTCGATATTTGTGCATCGTTATTGTTCACATGCTCTACTGCGTATGGACTGGACAGAGTCACCAACGATGCGTCACTCTGTTCCATAAGGAGGAAATGGAATTGTGCAAACAAGCACATCTTGTGGAGGCCCTCACTTCGACCACGATGACATCTGCTAAAGGCAACATATTTGATCAATACAAATGCATTGAGGTGTACAATGCTTTGGATGATGGACAGTTTGCAGAAGCCGTTTATAAAGCAAATGAATTACTATCAGCTGGACCACTTCCATTGGCAAGTGCCCTCAAAACCTTGGCATTATTCCGACTAGGTCATCGCGAGGAAGCAGATCGTGAGGCCACGAAACTATTGCAAGGAAGTGTCGATCTAAACGTATTGTCTCCTCTCGAATATGTGCTTCCACGTATTGGAAAGACACATCAGCTAGCAGATTTGTACATGGCTGCAAGTAATGCTCACCCAAAAGACGACCAGTTAGCTGACGGTGCATTGGTCGTTCTTGTGAAGGCCGAAATGTTCCAACGTGCGTCGCAAATGCTCTTAAAGAGGTTCCGTTCAAGCAAAAATGCACAGGATTTTTGGCGCTACATTCAAGTCGCCATACTTTATTCACAGCGGGTCAAGCCGCCAGGTTCTAAGCTTACGTTGGACATCGCCCTACGTCTTTTGAACGAGCAACAGCTGACTGCACAGAGTTTTACAGCGGAAACCTTTTCCCTGTACCTGAATTTCTTCATTTTATTGGGCGAATCTCGGCTAGCTCAAGCGTTAGAAATGCTTAAACTGGCCCCCATTCAAGAACTTGTGAACAAAGATCTCGGAATACAGTTCCAGGTCCGCGAGTGCTGGAAGATTTTAGATGATAAGCAAAGCATTCTCAGTGACTGTCGAACGCGCATTATGAAGGGCGACCGAAACTGGGCCGTCATCTCTCTTTTCACCGCAACTATGGCTGAATTAGCTCATGGATCTATGGATGCTTCAGATGTTCAGGTTATTTTGGATGCTGCGAAACAAGACGGCTGGAAGGATCGGGGTTCATTCCTGGGCGTTCTTGAGCTGTGTCGTCTTTCTGCTGAACTTGATCTTGCAACGCCTGCTGGACTTGATTATCCGCAACTAGTGCTCGATTATGCTAGACAGTATGCCTCCAAACTCACATGCTTTGATGACTTGCGACCTTACTTTGGTTCATTAAATGCTTCTCACCGCGACATGTTGCTTGAATGCTTTTCGACGCGCGAAATTCTCACATCAGAACCACTAGTCTATCAAAGAATCAATGCAGGTAAAGTGTCTCTTCTTTTCGACACAATCGGCTGTAGTTTCTCAGTTGAGGAACTTTTGAAAGCACATGAAGAATCTCTCCAGCACGTACGCCTTCCTTCCACTGAGATGCAGCCCGGTGATGATCTTGCTCTAATGGCTGCTTACAAGGCGCTTTTGTCCTCACCTGACACCAAGGGTCTTGTTCAAGCCGCGTCCATCGCTTCTTCCGCATGCCAAAAAAGTGAGCACGCTTATAAACTTCGAATATTTTTAATTCGAGTGCTTCTCCGCCTTGGTTGTCCCAGTATGGCCATGAATCATTTACATGCTCTAAAGCTGAAGGCTGTACAACTAGACACTGTTACCCACGTTGCACTTGATCGTAACGCTTCATTCGGAGGCTCCCATGCTGCTGATGTGACTAACGAGTGGGAATCAAATATCAAAGGCTTCTATGATCTAAGCTCGTTTGAAGTTCCTGAGGCTGTTGGACGTGCTTTTTTGAATGGAAAATTTTCGCAAGTATCTGATTTATGCGAATTCCACGACTGTATTGAGGGATCGTATGCCCGCATTATCCTCTTGCTTGACATTATCCAAGGCAAACTGGTTACTGAAAACCTTGCCGAAAATGAGCGAGCCTTTGCTGTCGAATTGGTTCATGACTTCAAGCGAAAAATTGAAGGTACGCACATTGCCTAACTAACCGTTCAGCAAATCGACTGAGCGACCAACGCGATACAACTTTGCTCCCATTTTTCGCTGATACTCATAAGTGCGACCTTAAATCTATGCTGTCTTATGGACCCATGCGCAAGGTTCGTTATAACCTCTAACATTAGAAAAATTGGGTAATTGCTATGTTGGAGGTGCTTTCAGTAGCACTTAAAATGCCAACACCTGAGTTGTCAGCTTCTACTGATGAGGTAAAGTAAAAGTTCAACTAACATTCTCAGCTCACTTGCTCCGAATATGACCTCCTTAAGTTCGCTCGGGCTTTACGTGGCCATTACAGCAGCGAATGTTCTGTCTCTTTCTTCGAATGTGAGTTTTCCTTCTGATCTAACTTTCAAGCTATTTATCGTGAAGTGAAGCAAGCATCCTCTCTTTTCGAAGTCCTTCATGCTTCATGGACTGGCATCAAAGTATGTAATTTTTCATTATATATTTACCTCTCAGGGCTTGCGTGTACTCGAACTTGTGTTGCAGGACAAGGTGGGTTCTGACATTGGCTTACTCAGGAAATTCATGATGTGCTTGGAAGTAAAGAAAGTGACACCCTCAAAGCAATTTGTGATTTCCTCATCGAAATTATGGAAAACGGCAGTTCTTTAAGCGTTAGCACTGACTTTGACTTTGTTGGTCTAAAGGGTATCTTCGAATCTGGCACAAATTTTGTTGACCAAATGTCCGTTGCACAAAAGGAGGCACTAAAAGATGTTATTCGTCCGTATCAAGCAGTTTTACGATCGGTAGTATAAGTAGTTTAAAGCCACGTGTCGCTGTAATTAACGCGACTCGCGACACAATTTTGCGGAACGTCCGTTACATTAGCTATATTATCTAGGTAAACCTAGACTCGATTGTGCGCACCCTCACAGGTTCAGAGCGAGACAAGTCACAGTTAGGCAGAAAAGATGTCTGAGGCAATTTATAAAGTGATTGATGAGAAGTATGCTGAAATTTTACACGCACTCTCCGAAAAAGAAAAGGTGTGCAAGTCTAATAATAGCAGACGCGTGATTGGCAAGCATACTAATTACCAGATGATCATGGGTCTCCCCTATAATCCATTGGATGAACAACTCACTAAAGATCGCATCTTCGTTCGCCAACTCTACCGAAAGTACAATCTCACGCCTCCTGGGACTAAGTCAATGGACCCTTTGGATGAAGGTGACTTTGAGGGTGCTGATCTCATGGGCGTGCAGAGGCGCGAATTAATCGCACAGATCTTACGATTGAACGATAATCAGAAGAACAAGGTTGAATTTGAGCCCCCATTTTACTGGTGCGTGTTCGAGCTATAATGATTTTGGGCTAAAGATGGGAATGCATTAACATTTCACATTTGCAGCGATTACGGTTATAACATCAAAATTGAGGGTTCCTTTTATGCGAACTCTAACGCAACCATTCTTGATTGTGCTGAGGTTGTTATAGGCGATGCGACGTTGTTTGGCCCTAAGTACGTTGACTGAAATGCGCGAACAAGAAAACTTACAAGAAGCGTGCACGTTTACGCGGCGACGCACTCAGTGAACTCGGCCGAGACAATGCACACTCGAGCGGGCTCTCCCAGTAAAAATTGGAAAAAATTGCTGGATGTAAGCGAAAATAAAGTATTATTTTTGATTAACAAAAGTGGTGGTAACACAACCATTTTGTAAGTTATTTTTTTAAATTAATTTTTTATTTAAAGACCGGGAGTCGAAATTGGTGAAAATACAACAATTGTGATTTTAAAAATAATAAATTTACATAAACAGCGCTAGAAGTGTGGTAACAAAATTTATTCCTTCAAATTGCGTCACTGCGGGAAATCCTGCGAGAATCATTAAATATATTTGAACATTAATATATTTAAATAATAATTTTATTTATTTAAATATTGATGTATTCAAAATTGACTAGCACCGAATTTATTTTATTTTAAGTTTCTCAATGATTCTATGAATTCAGCAATTGTTGCTTGATTACTTGATGCATTTGTCAGCAACACATTTCGTCTCGGTTGATTGTTTTGCGTTTTTGTCATCCCTTCTGTGAAGTGCTGACTCTTGAGTTTGATGAGATCGTTCCAAAGGTTCTGTAGGCTGGGTAATGGTCTTGTAATTTTTGGGATTAGTGAATCGCTTGCGTCCGAGAAAAGTAAACGATCATGTGAAAGTAAAGTGATATCAAGAGCCGAGCTTATGTTAGCGGTTTTCTTGACCTACCTTTCATAAAACAATATACGATACCAGTTTATATCCAAAATTTGTATGTCCGGATATTCTGGTGCCATGACCGCTTCTTGAATGTATGGGTCCAAGAGGGTCAAAATTGGTAACGTTGAATGGAGAGTCTTTCGCGTTATTAGAATATCTTAGAGGTACGCACCTGAAACATGAGTTGCCAGACAATGTCTGTATTGTTGTCGAGTGAATTCAAGTTACGCTCCAAGATCTTCAAAATATGCTGATGAGGATTGAGGGCCTTCCGCTCATTGTGATTTTTATCATTAGTTTGTAAACCAAAGTCCAGTGTATAGCGAGCCAGATTAGCTCGGTCCATTTTTTCGAACGTTACTTGAATAGTGTAGCGTTTATGATCTTTTCCGTATCCCTCCGGCCCATATACAAACTTGACTTGTTGCAGAGCCAAAGACTCCAGCGAAACATGAAAATCGGGCTGGTTCCATATAGTGCTAGCGTTTATCAAAGTGCACATACGAGCAATTTGGTCCCAACTTTGTTGAAATTTAATTAAAGCCGCTGTCAAGTCATAGCATGAAAAAGTGAGAATACCAGTTTGGAGATTTAAGACCATTCCATCGTAAAGTTGCACCTCTTCCATATTAAATTCACCATTTAACCTCACTTTCAAGCTGATAACAACTCTGCGTTTTGACGGAAGCCACCAATCACAAAGCTGTAAAGACATGTTGGGACTTACCAAATCCTCGAACGATGGAAGCAATTTTTTAGATTGAACACACAGACTTGGAAGCAATGGATCGTGGTCACTAGTCGGTGATGAAGGGGAGCTAGTCGTACCACCCACAAGGGTGAATGGTACGAGTTTCAGTCTTAACTGTTCCTCCAAGTGAGAATAAACAACAATTGCCAAACAGTAATTAAGCGCCAATTCTAACTCTTCAGTACGTATCCGATCTTTAGCCGTGGAATCACCTTCTGGAGGTATTGACCTGTTGATCAGAGAGGCACCAGATACGATGAAGAGAGACAAGTATGTTTTCTCAAGCCATTTGACAGAATTAATCACTTGCAGAGCCTTGCCATTTTCAATAACTGACGCAATCAGTACCATCGCCATACCCAACTGTTGATCAGGGGCAAAATACAACATCAAGTAGTATCCAGGTACTATTCCCAGCGGCACGTATAATAGCGGACGACCGTTTTGTAAGCTTAACTTTTTAAGCTCTTCAGACCTAAGAGCAATAGAAGTAGAACAAGGCAATCCAAGCCAGGAGATTTGAAGCTGGAGACTTCGCGTGAGGCACTGGAGACGGAACGTGAATAGAGTGTCAGCAAAGCTTGATAGATCGGCCTGAATCTGATCTGCCATACGCTGCAAGGTTGCGTTCTGACTTTGACTTAGTGAGAGAATCATATTGTTCCGATTTTCATTCCGGTCGAGGAGCCTCAATCCAATTTTACCAGAGATTGTCGGAATATACATCATGACATGTACAGTGTCCGAAAGCCGTAGCTCTAGTGAATACCTTGGCCCGTAGCCGCTATCATTGTGTGTGCATAGGCGACATAGACTCGGATTTCCAGCGCCTAAACCTTCATGACTTTGAACATCTGACTCGAGGTGCTTCATAAGAGCTAGAGTATGCATGCTAATGCATTTTAGAAGTAGCGTTTCCATATCGAGACATTCCAACTTGCACTCTTTTTCCTTCGACGACAGATAAATTTGTAAGCTGGGATCAATATGCCATTGGACTTGGATATTGTTCTGATGTATGGGTGATTGGTTTCCAGAAAGAATATCAGACAAGATCCTACCTTGCCCCTTTAAAGGTTGAGATACAATCTGGAGACCAAGTCTACCTTGAAGCTTGCTTTTGTCCTTCATGCCTTCACTGTGGCTAACCCAGTAATAAACTTCCAGAATGTGAGCCATTGGGTCGAGTGAATATCGGATGTTTTTCCCCCAACTAAACTGGGCCATCCTCTGTGTTTGATGGTGCAAGATATGCAACTGTCGTTGGAGTGCCTCTTGCTCAAGCATATCATGCAGCCGCATCAGAGTAGACTGATCCTCCTTGTTATACTCTGAGGAGAGTATCAACTCTGCTGACTCGAGTACATGTTCGAGAAAAGGCTCCGTAAGATTAGGCACAAGGCTCTCTTGCTGACCAAGCTTGTCCAGAAATTCGAAGTCCAAGAGCCACCAGCGGTCATGTTCCTCCGGACCACTTACTGTCAAGCACATTTTGTATAAATCAGGTGCTTCTAAATATGCCTTTCCGTCTTGAATACATTGCAAACGGAGACCCATCGGAACGTAATCTGAACAGGTGAAACGAATCTGCAAGACATTGTCAAGGTTAGCCAGCGTGTGCAAAGCTTCTTCGTTGTCAATGGGTTTCGGGGACACTGCACTGTCCTTAATGCAAGAAGGTAGGCGCCTATAAGTCCCAGTACGCAGTACATCAATAGCTGTGACAAAATCAGCGTCGCTAATGCGTGCGTTCGGCATGATTTTTCGCACCTGTGTGAGGCCAGAGAACACATCTTCATGAGCCCATTGCTGCTCAACAAGTAAAGCAACTACGTTCCGGACCCTGTTGAACAAATCGACATCCTTTGACCATCGGACAATAACAAGCAGTTTGATGAACAACCTGCGTAATTCTAGTGCTGTCCTAAAAATCTTGACACGTTTTGCACCACTGGGTAACGATGGAAGTGTATCACTCAGACTCTGAATCGTCTGATATGCATTATTTGTGATACGCTCGACAAGAACAGTCAAAGGAACCAAGTCACTGTCTTCTACCGGTAGCTCTTTTAGTAGTTGCTCCAACGGGACATCGCTAAAACCACTCTCAGTGGTATGGTCCATGATGACAACAGCCAACATTGGATGCCTCCACATAAACATTTTACACTTTGTCTCCTGTCACGATGGAATATATCCGGTCGTTGTCGTCGGCCTTGGGCAAGGTTAATGGGCCCTTATCAAACTACAATGTCGGTGAGGAAGTCGATGTATATCGTGGTCAGAGCATTTGGAGATTACACAAGGGAACAAAACAAGTACGTTCAGCTTGCTAATGATGTAGTCAGACTGTAGCCCCGTGAGCATTTTCTGTTTTGATCAAACAACCGCCTCGCGAGAGTATAGCGAAATGGCAAAGAATGCGATCAAACGGCTTCGCACCATCAGATACCCTAATATTCTCAAATTTCTTGATACAACTGAGCATCAAGGTACTCTGTATCTTGTTGTTGAACCAGTTGAGCCTCTAAGCAATACGCTTACATTGTGGGCACAGGGTAAAGGTCGTGATGCATCTAGTTCTGCCTGGATCGCATGGGGACTAAGTCATATTGCGAGTACTTTGGCGTTTTTTCACCAAAATATGCAAGCTATTCATGGTAATGTACATCCGGGCTCTGTTTTTGTGGCTCCTTCTGGCGAATGGCTTCTGGGGGGCATGGAAACTCTTGGCAGTCCTATCGAGCCAGGATCCATCATTATGCGCTATGGTGGTCTTCCACCCCATGCTAACAAATATACACCGCCTGAACTTGCTCGTGCGGGCTGGGGTACTATTTCTCAGAGCTCAATCCATGCGGTTGACAGCTACGGCTTGTGTCTATTGGCAATAGAGGCATACAATGGTTCACTCCCTTCCAACATGTCAAATTTTCCTGCAGGACGTATTCCAGCATCACTTTATACACTTTTAAGGCGCATGGCGAATCCCCGTCCAGAGTTACGCCTATCGCCTGCAGACATGCTTCATCTTGGCTCACAGCCGAATGGATTTCTTAGCACGAATGTGCTGGTACAAGCAAACCAAATTCTCGAGGATTTTCGTGTCGCGCATGCTGTGGAAAAAGGCGGTATTTTATCGCAATTGTTATGTTTTCAAGAGCAGCTAGCGCCTTCTTTTTCTCAATTCAAGGTTCTGCCTGCGCTGGTTGAGACGTTTCGATATAAAAATGGGTCTAGGGAAGTTGACTTGGAATTTTCTGCGTCGGCCTTGCTTCCATTAATGCTGCGCATCGGCGAAAAGATGGATTCAGTTTCATGGAATCATGTGCTTGGTGAGCCAATCTTAGGGGCCATGGGGTCTTCGTTTCAGCCAATACGCATGGTTTTGATCGCAGACGTTTGTTACTACGCACACCAACTAGACACGAGGGCTGTGTCTCATCAGTTATGGCCTTTGGTGTGGAAGTCGTTCCAGTCAGCCTTGGATACTCAACGTCAAGCTGCATTGGAGAGTATTCGACTGCTGATTCCTAAGTTCAGTGAGCGCATTCTCAATAACGAGCTACTTCGCGAACTCGCAAAAATGCAAAAGGATGTGCGTCCTGCTCATCGATTGCAGGCCACGAAGCTTTTATCTGAACTGTCGCCTCGTTTAAAGGCAAGAACCAAAGCAGATGTTCTCATCCCTGCATTTGCATGCAGTCTGAAGGATGCATACGATGAAACTCGGCTGGCAGGTATCACAGCTTTCCGTGAGAACTCGGACAATTTTGATGCCTCAACTTCAGCATGTCAGTTAATCCCTGCTCTTTCTCCGTGTCTTGTGGACGCGAATCTCAAAGTCAGAGAAGCTGCGTCGGAAACCTTGCACTTTTATCTCGAAAAGATAACACAATATACACAGAGTATGTCGTCTGTTAATGTCGAGATGCCGCAATCGATACCTGGCGATATGGACCCTCAAACTCTCTTATCGGGTGAGCGGATGTCTGAAAAAGAGGGATCTCGATCAACATTCACTTCTTTCTTGTCGGCCACAGCTGGCAGTGCTGCAACGGCTTTGAGCGAATGGGCCATCTCTCAGATCGAAGAAGATGATCAGCTTGCATCTCAAATGACGCGAAGCCTCGATGAAACATCTAAAGCAAAGTCATTTTCGGCGCAAAGCACACCAGAAATTTCAACACCGCCTGCTGTGCCCTTTCACTCTAATAAAGGCATGTCACTCTCGCCATCTGTTTCTAAAGTTGAAAAAATTACTCAAGAAATAATGCAGCCAGCGCGGACCTCAACAAAGCCAATCATTCCCAAACTACACCAAAGTTCTGCACAACCGCGTGAGGCTTCGCCACTCACACGACCACCTGTGATGGATACTTCAGCCTCACGAGAAGTAACGGATGTACAAGATCTATGTCAGGTCCCGCCCAAGCCAATTTCAGCCGCTGCACCACCTTCACATGACTTTAAGTCTTCTACAAAGCCAACTAGTGCAGCTGCATCAAAGCCAGCACCCAATATTTATTCGACAATACCCGCTTCAAAATCACTCTCGAAAGAAGAGAAAATGGCACAGCTAAACAAGCTTCGTGAAGAACGCAGGGCCGTAAGTATAAGGTTTCTACTAATAATTGCAGCGAATCACCCAACTTAAGTCCCAGTCAAAGCCTTAAATGTCAAATATGTCTTGCTCCAATTGTTTAAGGACTGCAGAGGAGTCAATTCCGATTCTTGTATCGATGATTGAATCAGCGCGTGTCGGCCCACGATTAATCAGGATGATGGGTTTTTTGGATAATGCCGCATCACGTACAAGTCGGTAGGCCGAGTGTGTGGCGACTGTGGTCCCAATTAACAATAAAGCATCGGCTTGTTCAACTAGACGTTCAGACATCTGTCGCACAGAGGCGCGGATATTCTCACCGAAGAAGACGACATCGGGTTTAAGAATTCCGCCACAATTTGGACACGCTGGATACTTGAAAGTATCGTACGACACACCTTCAAGTTGGACATCGCCATCAGGATTTCGACGAAATGATAGCTGCGGTTCTCGTTTGAGGCGCTGTGCCCATGCGTACCAATCGGGATTAAGCTCAGTTAACTTGTCTTGTAGAACATCGCGTGACAATAGAAAGCCACATCCTTGATGCGCGTCTGTCTTTGCCATCTGTTCGGGATAATATCGATCAATGCGTCCAAAAGAAGTGGTCGCAGTTTGATTCCACCACTGCTTTTCATTTTTCGATTGCTTTGAGTCGCCTCTTGATACACATCGGACTTCACTCAATGAACCTAAATTAGTAGAGCAAGGACATACCGTGTAATTCATATATCGAATTGACGTAATCCATAACAGTCATACCAGCAACATGATGTAGCCGATCCACATTTTGTGTGATAAGTTTGTCTATAAACCCGGCTTTCTGTAGCTTTGCAAGTATCAGGTGCGTTGCATTTGGCTGGGCTATTCGTAAAGGTGGGTATCCCAGATAAGATCTCGCCCAGTACCTGCGACGCTTCTCTTCACCTGCCTTACCTTTTTGAACAAACTCCTGAAAATAGATTGGTCGATACCCCTTATTTTCTTGGTTACGATAATATACGTACTGTACAGTCCATTTTCACCACGATACGATGAAATCCCGCTGTCGACAGAAACACCCGCACCTGTTATTGCAAGGACGCGTCTATTTCCTTCAAGATGGCTCCTAAGTTTCTCAGCTGCATTATTTAACTCAACTACCGTAGGTCCCAAGTGCTTATTTAGTGGAAGCGACGGTATGGAGATGCGCATGGTAATCGAAGACGGGCAAATGATGACGCTTAGTTGGCTTGTGCGTCGAAAATATTTCTCCAAGTGATTTTGTGGCGGTCTAGCCTATCTTCATGAGATGTCACTAGTTTCATAAGCAACAGTCAGTAATTCAAACTTTGACCGGACCGCAAGGGCCATACGCTGCTTTGCACCGATCAGTAACATGCATGATATTGAGCTCAACAAAACAGAGACGGTCATCTTGTTCGTCGTTGTCTTCTCGGTGACTGCTGTCGTCTATTTCACAGTGGCAATTGGAGTTTTTGTGCCTTTGTTTGTTTCTCTTACTTGTTATCGTGCCAATTACACTCCGAAAGCTGTCGCACTCACGAATGACGAAAACAATGAAAGTGCGGGGAACACAAATGCAGACTTGCCATTCGTGAAAAGCATATTTTTCAGAGATTCGGTCCATAAACTAGGCGCTCCGTTGCAAGGACTGTTTTCAACCTGCAAGCGAATCCACGCGATAGAGGGATGGCGTGGCCTGTACCGAGGAACTTGGCTTGTCTTGATTCAGGGACTAGTCCTATTAATTCCCAGCATGTTTGCTTTATATGCGATGTATCCCTTCAATGAACACACGCTCCAGAATCCCTCTCCGATACCATTTGGCGTCGCAATTTTACTCGAGCTCATTTCATTTGTATTGGTGCTGCCTGTAGATGTCTTGAAGCGTCGTACTATGGTTCACCCGAAGCGTCTTTGCTGGACTCGCCCAGTTGAGAGTCTCAAAGAAGTTCTTACCGCGGAGGAGTACAATCAACCTTGGCGTTTGTATCTATTACCTTGTGTTGTATCAACAAAACTGCTGCAAATTTTTATCGTCAACTTCCTCGCTCCAATGGGGAGGCTGGCGCTTGCACCATCGATTCTCTCGGGAATATTTGTCTCTTTGGTCAAGAAAAGAAGTAATTCCGATGCCATTTCGATGCATTGGAACTGGTTTACTATTCTTTTATATATTATATGGGCTTTCTTTGTGCTTGTCGCGCTGTTGCTCCTCGATAACATATACGTAAGGGCAACTACTCAGCGTGTTGGTCCGTCATGTGCAGCAGTGCAAAGCAGTCGCTCAAACAGCACAACTACGGGCGATAGTCAAGCGACTGTTGAACAACATCATTTGAGTGCAAGTGAAAGTGAGCAGAGCGAAGAGCCAATCGTATCCCTAAGACCATGTCTCGGAAACAATGATCCCGCATGGACGTTTTTTGGTGCCTCGCATGTGGAGCCTTACACAAGCATCATGGACATGGTTCGGAAGATGCAAAATGAAGAAGGCAATCGCAGTCTGACACGTGGTTTCATGTATACGGTACTGGGACATCTATATGTTGTGTAGCTTGTTTTTGGCATTTTATATAAACCTGACGCATTCACGATTTGCAGCATTGGTCATAGATTTATAGCGTGTATATCCATGTGTTTCTTGAGCTAACATGTGCCCGTTTCTTCTTCGTACGTAACTTTCCATGTAGCTTCGATATCACCTTCGACGATCATTGGGAATATTTGATCTACACTGGAGTCATTTGGAGGGAATGTTTCCGTGCCGATCGACGCATTGGATCGCATACATGACACGAGCGCAGGCGCCAGAAATTCTATGTCAATGTCGTTGCTCTCCAGATGACGATCTTCAGGTCGGATCGATAGTGACATGAGTTTGGACGCTTCGGCAAACCTTTTGCGCCGAATTCGCAACAAGCGAATGAATGCAAGTATCACAACTGCCATACCGATCATATATTTCACAAGCATAGCGACGGTTTCCTGGCCCTCAAATGACATTCTTGAAACGGAAACGCAGATGGGGAGAGGTCTCTACATGTATGACGGTGTTTTATCGATAGTCGAGTCTATCGCATTTACAATCGCTCCGGATAGATCCCGGTATAGGGTACAATCAGACCACTTAAATACAGCGGAAAATGAACACAGCCACTCAAAACCCACATATGTACATACGAAGAGATCGTGACAGGGATAGTGTGAGAGATTTTGTATCGTTCGTTACGAGGTACACAAAAGACCTCAGCGAAATAAGATATTGAAAAAATAGCACAGTGGGGAATAGAATTTTTGAGTTTCATGAGAATGCAAGGAGCATGTAACCAGATATGGTGTAGAACGCGCCACGCATGAGACTTTCGCTGCCCTCTTCCTCGTACATCTTGTAGAAGCAGTCGGACGCACTTTTGTATGGCTCAACTTGAGACGCACCGAATTCGGTCAAAGTAGGCTGATCGTGGCCATAGCATGGACGCAAAGATGTAACTGGTTCATTTGCCGTGGTGATTATTTCGTCCTCGAGGTCTTGTTCAAATGCAGCTTGGCCCTGGTGAGATGAAATATCTAGCGTCGATGTGCGATCATACTGCGTCATCAAGCGTACAAGAATACAGTCGATTGGCACAAGAACTAGAGCTGCACCTAAAGACCACGCCAAGAAGAAAATCGAGCCAAAGAATGTGATCCGGTATGTGTCAGACGTAGGTGCGTGGAACTCGTCTTGATTTGGCTTGGCACCAGTTAAGGGCACAGACACCTCCATAACAGGAAGCGTCCAATATCGAACAAAGTGTGTTACGTATGATGCTGTGAATTGACGAAAAAGCTGAAGAGGCAGAAGGCCTGGCACTGTATAAAGACGCCAGGGCTGCAGCAGCTCTGTGGGAGAGAGAACTTGCCTCAAAGCGATGCGCGGGTTCCGCCAAGACACCATCGAATGATGCACCATTGTACGACGGATTAACACTTCAGTGGGCAAGAGAACAAGCACAGAGATTGTGAGTTTGCATAAGCTGCTAAGTGGGCGATCAACTGAGACGATCTTGAACTCGCTAGGATCAGCTTTTGACGGCTCGAGAAACAAAAATATCAGTACAAACATCACAAGAAGCTGCAAAATGCTCAAAAATGTGCCCTTGTACAGTCCACGCACACCCTCAATTTGGTATACTCTTTTTGCCATAGGGAGGAACGTGCGCACGTTCGGACCAATCTTAGGGTTTTCATAATAGCGCCATGCAAAGATGCTTTTGATCCAAGACTTTTGCCTCGGCTCTTCCTCGCGACCAGCCTCCATGACATGGTCGAGCGAGACGGCTCGAGGCAGGTAATTTGCTCGTAGACGTGTCAGCACATTGATGAATGGTACGGTAACGCCGACAAAAAAAACAATTTCAATGAGAACAATGATCGGGACTATAATGAGCCAGAATGCCCATCCAGGGTTAAAGTCGATTTCCTGCATTGCTCTCGAGCGCCACTTGAGCTATGTGTGACGCGAGTTCTGCTCACACAAAGATAGAATATAGTGCAAGGTAGAGCGGTTCGTATGCCCTCGACTCTCTCGAGCCCACTCACCCATGCAACAACTAATTAAAACTTAACTCCCAATGTTGCCCCAAGCCACCCTCGCATGCATCATTCTCCACCACCCCGCCTGCCATCCGCTCTTTTATCACGTGATTACGTTACTTGACCACGGATCGACGTGGTCACGAACTCAGAGACTGCATTAGCCCCGTACGTTGTACATCATGGCGAGCCAAGTGATGGAGTATGCGACGCAAGGTATGTATATGCATGTGCACAAGTGACTGATATGCAGCGTCCGAGTATCTGAAGAACTTTCGTGAAACCAAGCTCTCGACGGTGCGCCCCGTTCGGGAGTTTTTTGATTACCATCGAATCAGCGTGCCTCGCGATACGAATGAGGCCATCCAGGTACGCTTTCTACCTGCTTTCGCTCACGCCAGCGTGTTACGTACAATACACGCCACTTTTTGGGCAACTATTCAATAGTTATCGCACTACTTGCTATTTACAGTCTGTACGTGATGTGTTGGTGTGTCCACTCACGCTTTAGTCTCTCGGATCTCTTGCTCCTAATTGCGCTGGTGATCCTAGTCGGCGGTTTTACGGCTATCAATCGCTTTGGTACGCTCGAATACCACTCACGCTGACCATGCAGCCCCTGAGCCCATGCAGGTCGGTAACCATGTCGTTACGCAGAAGAGCCTGTACGCGATCCTGTTCGTCGTTGTCTTCGTGCTTCTATGGTTCGCTCAGCCATTCGCCCTTATTTTCTGGCTCGTTGGTAGTAGCGCATTGTTGATCCTAGGACATGCCGCGTTCATCGAGCCACCTGTGTCGAGCGAATATGCTGGCGTTGAGTCTGTCTAATTTTCATCCGTGCCCATTGCGCCGTTGCTCCTGACCGATTGACTTACTGGCTGGTTCATGGCTGTTTTCGCTCGCTGCCAGTATTATGAGCATGATTTCTATTTTGTTGGCCAGCCCTATCAACGTGAGCCTATCTCCATAACGTTTGCATATATTCATGGCCCGGCATATTCACAATCCATCGTTCTGTAGCACGTGTGTGTCAGTGAGATGCTTCGCTACTCCACCATGGCGAGATGAACCCAGTCACACCTGGCCTCGTAGCACGACATCTGCTTCCAACGTATTATGCTAAAGTTGTGCCCTTGCGAACGTATCTTTCAGAGGTGAGTCCGTCATCCCTCGTGCCTTGCAACGAATCTTTTCATGACGCGGCAACCGTCTCCGCAGCATGGCAGCTGATCCTCGATGGCCTCGTTGCCATGCCAAATGGGATTGATGCGCCAAGCAGCAGAGAAGGAGGCTACGGTCTAGATTCGTTGAATCACGTCGACAATCATGCAGCTGTACTGCACAACGTGCTCGAACAAGCCCAGTATGCCATATATACGCAGCGACGACGAGATATACTTCTCCTTGGCTTCCATTACTCGGCAGGGCGACTTGTGCGAACTCACTGGAACTCTATCGTCCAAACATTCTTAGAAAATCCCGCTTGGCACCTCTTGCTCCAGAGAATGGGCTCTACAGCATTTATGCGCTTGCTGTGTTCCACGGCGTACTTCTTTCCTGCAGCACCCGACCACGACTGTTACGTCCAGATGTGGGGCATACCACTGACGGAACTACCTCCTCCAAGCACGTCTGTGGAAAAGATGACGCCTTCTCGCTCAGTCCACGCTGCGCAAATTTATCTCCGACGATCGCGTCTATTTCATGCACGCGCTACACACGTGTACCGTTATGGTATTGCTCTTGGTCTGCCTCCAACACATGCATTCCACTTACCAATGCGATGGTCCCAGATGTCCCATATGGAGCGACGGATGCATACAGCGCGTATATTGCGCGATATGATGCCGCATGACTTTGGGTATCCGTTTGGCTGGGAACGTGTCCATCCAACGCACAGCCCACGACGACGTCGATGGCCCAAGGGACTTGGGTGCCTATCTCGATTTGTATCTTGTATGCTGCGGCGGCATGACAAGTGCAGATACGACATGATTCTGGATGCATGCTGCCCTAGTGTATTACCCCGCGGACGGGTGTTGCGTGCGCGACGAATGGAGCTCGTTTCACAGTTTGCTGGATTGGATCCCCAGGCGGCAACCGCAAGCACAAGCACTACGTCGGGATCGACATGTGCCAGTGCACTCTCGGCGCCGTATGTGCCTCATGGAATGCCGCCGTTCTTGCACTACGCGACGCCGCCAGGTCGGGTCGTCTGGTTCGTCTGTGTGGTGCTGCGAAAGTTGTTGCCCTCCGCCATGGTCGGAAGTCAGCACAACTGGGCCATAATTCGACGGGCGGTCCATCAATTCGTGCATGCGCGACGCTTTGAGCGCGTGACTTTGCATGATACACTCCAAGGGTTCAAGTCACGCGATTGTGGTGCATGGCTTGCGCACCGTGATCCTACACAAACGCAAATGCGTCTGTGCTCGTGGATGTGGTGGCTCATGGATGCATTGGTTTTGCCTTTGTTGCGTACTTCATTTTATGCGACGGAGACGGCGGTCTTTCGGCGGCGCGTCTTGTACTTTCGACAGGACGTCTGGGTGCGGGTCACGACGCCTCTGATTCGCGACCTGTGTACGCAACGATTCTCACGAGTATCAGCAGTGCCGTGGGATGGTTGTGTGCCGTATGCAACGGTGCGCCTGCTGCCGAAAGAAACAACCGTGCGCCCCATTGTCAACTTGGGTCGGCGTCCACAGGGCTTTGGCCGCTCAATCAATGCGCAGCTGCAAAACGCATTGGCTGTCTTGACGTATGAGTCCACACAACAGTCGCATATGTGTGGAGCGGCAATATCCAGTGTGAAGGCGATGTATGCAAAGCTCAAGATGTATAAGGACCACGTCTTCTCACATGGTTCGCGCCGGCTGTACTTGGTGCGCGCCGATATTCGAGCGGCCTTTGATTCGCTGCACCATACACGGCTACTAGAACTTGTTCGAATGCTGCTTCCACGTCATGCAACATACGTAATCCAGCGATACGCACAAGTGCGGCCGGGCATTGGTCTCATTCGGCGCTGCCACACGCGACGTGCGTACCCTGCTGAGACGAGCCCGGCGTTCATGAAACATGCAGCGGAGCAGCCATCTCGACACGCAGTGCTGGTCGATGGCATTACATACACAACAGTCAGCGCCACAGATGTGATGAAGCAGGTCGAGGCGCACGTGAAACAAACATTTGTGCGCTTCGGAGACGCCTTGTACCGGCAAACGACAGGTATTCCGCAGGGCTCCATCCTGTCCACACTCCTGTGTAACTTGGTCCTTGCTGATGCAGAACGAACGTACCTATACACCGAGAGCAGACCCGGCGCCAAGGAACAGCCCGTGTCTGATGCGGACGACTGCCTGCTTCGCTTTACTGATGACTTCTTGTACCTGACGCCCTCGCTTGAGCGCGCACAGCGTATGTGCGTGGCTCTGCATGCAGGTTTTCCTTTGCACGGCTGTCAAGTTGCACGGGAGAAGAGTCTTGTCAACTTTGATGCGTATTTGCCTGATGGCTATGTTGTGCGACGGGTCGCACCTCACGTTCCGTTCCCTTGGTGTGGTGTGTGCATCGATCCCACAACTCTGGCACTGCTGCCAGACCCTGACCGAGATCCTCACCACCTGGGCGACACGCTCACTATCCGCCGAATCACGGGCCTTGCACCCATGTTGCTCCATGCGATGCATGCACGCACCAGATTCATGTTTACGGACACGCACTTGAACACGACAGATGGAGCTTACACCAACCTGCTGGAGGGATTCGTCGTAGCTGCAGCAAAACTGCATGTGTATCTACGCAGTATGACACATGTGCATGTATTGCATGTACAGCGCTCAGTCGTTCGCGCAGTGCGGTCGATCTATCCCATGGTCCGCGCAAGTCTTCGCGAGGCACAGGCCTCTTTCTCGACCGTGTCCGACGTTCAGCTGCGACGCGACTGTATCGAATGGCTCGGGTTCTTTGCATTTGCTCGCGTCTTGCAACGCTGGCAAGTCCACTCGGCTCTGGCGTCTGCTTTCGCGAACTACATGCAAGCACCACAGTATGCACGTGCACGAGGCAAGATCGGTCGCTTGGCCATCAGTGCATGGACAACCCACCGGCAGCGTATCGCACAAATGACATAATTCCATACGCCATGATGAGCCTGTGACAGGATGAGGCGGTCGCACAAATGCAACATAGACAAGACACACGAACAACGTGGAGTTCGCTAGCACGTTTCGCCTACTTCTCGCGACGTGCGATTCCAGACTGGGAGAAAAAGAAAATTAATACACATGCCATCACTTGTTGAGCAAAATAATCTTTCATAGCATGATGCTAGTTGTTGCGCAAGCGGCGCGCCATCAGAAACCAGTCAAGGAATCCACCATCATGGTGCAGCACGATGAGCAGGGAGCCCTTGAGATGTGTCTCTAGCCTGTGACTTGACGGTGGGATGCAAGGCGAACGTGTCACGTGATGGTACGCTGCCTCCAGAGGGGCGCGCGAGGCCAAGGCGGCCGTCCCCGACATGAAGAGATGCGTCGCTTCGCTGTCGACAAATATGGTGGTTTCTTGGGCACGATCCATCCGAGCTGCGCGTGCTCCCGCAGCGGCTGCTTTCCGCTCGGCTGAAGCGTCTCGTGCTCTTCATATGACAAGGATCGCTCGTGGTGCGCAGCAGCCGACGTCGGCTGCACAAACAGCCGAGTACCCACGCGAAGGTATGTTGGTGTCGACGTGAGAGCCAAAAAGACGAAACTAACTATGGATACAGGCTTCAACTCACGCCTATGGCTGCTGGCTCTCTTTGGCCTTGTTGGCGGTCTCGTCGCTCCTCGTCTCTCGTTGAAGGAGAACCAGGCTGGTACAGGCAGCGGCGACAACAGCGACAAGCCATACCTGACGGAACTACTTGAAGCTTGGTCGACTCCTTCTGAACAGACTCGCGAGTCGAACCAGGAGCACCTGGACTTGTCGATCAAGAAGGCAGAGTCGCAGCTTATGATCCAAGATGCTCAGAAGCCCGCTGCGCATCGCATCAGGTTCCTTCCGTACGTATCGCCGCGCGTCTTTGCGTCCTTATACTGACACACATATGTAGTGCATTTGACCAGTACCCGCAGCGTGGTATCCAGACTGGTTCCATGGTTGATACGTCGGATATGCAGTTCAACAGGGAGCGCGTATAGAATAGGTAGCTTCGCACAAGGTTCTCACGGCGAAACAAAAAAAAAATGATGGCTTTAGCTCGCCTTGATGCATGCCACTTGCTTGCAAGCCCATGGGGTCGCTAACTAGATTGGACGCACTTGGACTGGGCTCACGCTCTCTCCCCTTCTCTTTCGAATAATGTATCGGCCATGCTATGTGTGCACATACAGACACTTGACTATATACAACGCACGCTATGGAACACGGCATGTGCGGTCTCCAAGGCCACCCTGTTTAGGCTAGCCATAGCAAGCGGCACATGAACGGATGGGACTGATATCTTCGCCTCAGGAGCAACGGCGCTTTTCAGAGGCATAAATCCACGATTCGTGAGAACGAGCCCTGAGATCAAGCTGGGCGGTCTCGTGTTACGTGAGCCACACACAAGCGGCTTGAATTTTTTTTTTCGTCGCGTACGAGCACAGACCGAGTGGATTTGTACTGTGCGACGACGATGCCAGCAGCAAGCGATGCGGGCTCAAGTAAGCCTCGTCTACGTACATCGTTTGCAAAGAGTGAATCACTTGATCCATTCTATTCAGGAGGCGCTGTAGCTGTGACAGCTGATGCTGGTTGGCTCGCCACATCGTTCGGCACGGACGTCCACATCGTAGAATCAGCAACGTCACGGATCTTGCATAAAATCACCGGTGATGGCGAGGACATTAACAGCCTCGCATTAACACCAAATGATACCTTTCTGATTACGGCGTCACGCTCGTTGTCCTTGCATGTGTATGCATTAGCAGACATGGAGCGTACACGTACCATATCCAAGGCACATGAGGCACCCGTTGCTCTGATGGCTGTTGACCCGACGTCGAGCCTGCTGGCTACAGGCAGTGCTGATGGATCCGTCAAGGTCTGGGACTTGCGTGGCGGCTACTGCACACATGTATTTCGCGGACATGGCGGCGTCGTGAGTGCTCTTTGCTGGCATGTCGAGTCACGGCGAGCTGGCTCCTCTGCACGGGGTGTGCAGCTCATAACCGGATGCGTCGATGGGAAGGTGCGTGTCTGGGATTTGCGGGGTGGTGCCAAGGCGGCTTCGAAACCAACGGCCGTCTTGCATGCTCATGCGGGTGTCGTCCGTGGGATCGGCATTTCGTCCGACGGCAAAACCATCGTGTCAGGAGCTCGCGATCAGACCCTGGTGTTTTGGGACTGGAAAGAAGGGCGTTGGACCCGACGTGATATCCAGTTGATTCATGAGCGCATTGAAGCGCTCAAGTTCTTGCCAGGAACGCCGTGGTTCGCGACCGCTGGGTCCAAGGGCATCTTGCGCGTGTGGGATGTGTCGTCGGGGAGCGAAGTGACCCGGCAGGAGTCCACACTAGAGACGGATTCAGGTGCTGGATGGGGCTCGGCTACACACCGCGACGACAGTGCGCATGGCGATGGCCACGAGCACGGCGGCGGCGGCAAGGACGACGTCGACGATGATGATGATGATGATGATGATGAACTCCGCGGACTGATGGATGCACTTGTGTCATCAGAATCGCACGCCATCGTGACGGTGTCAGCGACGCAAGACTTGGCGTTCTTTGCGCTCCATGCATCGTCCGACACGGAGCCCCAACTTGTCCAGACGCACCAGCTTGTCGGGTACAATGACGAAATTGTCGACGTGACGCTGCTAGAGCAGCAGAAGTTTCTCGCTGTCGCATCGAACAACAGCCAACTGCGCATATACAAGCTTGATACCCATGACCATGATGTATCGCTCGTCGACGGGCATGCAGACATGGTGCTAAGTCTCGATGCAAGCCCTGATAGCAAGTGGCTTGTGTCTGGCTCCAAAGACCAGACAGCACGCATCTGGGCGCGTGTCGACGATGGACGCGATAGCTGGACATGTCTCGGCATTTGTGAGGGCCATGCAGAGAGTGTGGGGTGCGTCAAGTTTGCGCGCAAGAGCCTGGAAATGACGCCGTTCGTCGTCACAGCGAGCCAGGATCGGACATTGAAGCTATGGGATCTCTCACAGCTCACGGACGACAACCGCTTTACCAAGCTCTCATCGCTCATCACACTCAAGATCCACGAGAAGGACATCAACGCCATTGACATTGCGCCCAACAATGGCCTTCTTGTCTCGGGCTCCCAGGACCGCACGGTCAAGGTCTTCCGGTTGAACTACACGGCGCCTAGCAAACACACGAAGCCATCCGCTACGCTCGATACACTGGCGACGTGTCGCGGCCATAAGCGCGGTGTTTGGTCCGTCCAATTCTCGCCAGCCGAACAGGCATTTGCCTCCGCGTCCAGTGATCAGACGGTCCGGATGTGGAGTCTGCAGGACTTTGCCTGTGTGCGTGTGTTTGAAGGACATACAGGCAGTGTGCTTCGGCTGCAGTACCTGCCAAGTGGAGCCCAGATTGTGTCGTCAGGAAACGACGGCCTGGTCAAGGTATGGAATGTGCGGGATGAAGAGTGTGCAGTGACCGTGGACGCACACGAGGACAAGATCTGGACGCTCGCTGTGCGTGAGGAGACGGCATCGACGCCACTTCAGATCATCAGTGGTGCAGCAGACAGCACCATCACGTTATGGAGCGATACGACTGCAGCTGTCGAGGCAGAGAAGATGGCCGTGGCGAAAGAAGCTGTCGAACGGGAGCAGCAGTTTACGAATCTGGTACTGCTGAAAGACTACCGGAATGCAATTGCGTTGGCGTTCCAGCTGGACCAGCCACGCCGTTTGTTGCAGCTCTTCTCACAGGTCGCTACATCAAGACCAGACTATGATGCGATGGCGTCGATGGACCGCTTGCTTGCTGATGCATTGGGCACTCGGCACGTTCGTGGGGCTGCTCATGATGAGGATGAGGATGAGGACGAGGATGCACGGCGTGGCAGTATAACTGGCCTGGCTGCTGTTGATGGGATTTTGCAAACGTTGCCTCGCTCACAGCTGGTGCAGCTCTTATCCTACATCCGCGACTGGAACACATCCTCGCGCACATCGCCCATAGCACAACTGCTGCTGCATGCTATCGTGCGGCAGTGGGATGCAGAGGCGATCCTCGATGCATTTGAAGAGGCCCGCAAGCAAAAGGACTCGCACGCAGGCCACGCCCACGGGATGTCGGCCTTGTCCATGCTCGACGGACTCATGCCATACACAGAGCGGCACTATGCGCGTGTGGACCGCATGCTCGTGGAAAGTGCGATGCTCGACTACACGCTGCAGGCCATGGATTCCGTATTAGGTGTGCACGGAGAAGAGGCGATGGACGATGAAGGGGACATGGAGGAGCCAAGCAGCCGAGTACTGCCCATGCAACAGTCAGTGCTGACTGATACGGCACGGATGGATGACGACACGAACGACAGCGACAGCGACGATGCTGCGATGGACGAGTCACACGTGTAAAAACACATAGGATTCTTTTTACCGGCAACGACAGACAGTGAGCCGGTCTCCCCTACAGAACCATAGCTAGATCATGGCGTGCATAGTCACGATGTTCCTCAGGCTGGTCATCGAGCGACGGGTAGTACGCAACCAGTGCGTCCTGTGCACCGACATAGTTGGTGTTGTACGTGCGCACATAAGCCTCGCGCACTTTGCGCGCGGGATGGAAGAGCCCCTGCAGCGTATGGTACAGAATGACGCCTGGCCCCAGTGAGACACGCAGTGCCTCGATGGCCTCCATGACGGCATTGATCACGTGAGGACTCGTTTCAAACAGGTTCGGCCATACGAGATTGAGCAAGTGCTGCATGGCGTCTTCCCTGCCGAGGCCTGCGGTGCCGAGCGCGAGATGCTTGACAATGCTGGCGGCCGTCTGCCGATGCACGACATCACGGTCCGTGAAGGCGTCGTCGAGCAGGGTCATGACGCTGTACACGTAATCTTTGCTCATTTCGCCAATGTACTCAAACACCCAGCTGAGTGCTTTCAGGCAGCCGTGCTTGACGTTGAGCTCAGGCGTTCGGTACTCGTTCAAGATCGCCGGCAGACACGTGAACGGCCCACACGTCTCTGCGACAATGGCGATCGCGACCGTCGAGCACACACGGCTCTGGCGTTCCTGGACGCGAAGGTTCGTCAGCAGCACCTGCAGCACGTCCTGTGGTCCAATGGCCTTGGCAATGTAGCCAAAACTGTTGATGGCCGCGCGCCGTACGGCCTTCTTGTGTGCCTTGAGTAGGTCGAGCAGCTCAAAGCAGATGCGCATCCACTCACGTGCACTAACGAACTCGGCGCCCCGGTCGGCGATGCGCCCGATCAGGTTGATACTGGCCTCCTGCACGCGCTCGTGCCGGTTGCGCAGAATGGGCGTCATGCGCGGAAGCAGGTCCTTGACGGGCGGATTCATCTGCGTCATGCCGACCACATTTGCAATAGCGCCCTCTGCTGCGATCATGCTTGCCAGCGTCTCGGGAAACTCTTCGCCCAGCTGCTCAAAGAGCACCACACCCAGGTTCGACAGCAAGGCGTCCTCGCCGCACTGCTTGATGACGACGGCCAGCTTCGTCGTCAAGTCGGCCGCCTGCTGCCGCGTGCTCGCATTCTTGTTGTTGAGGCGCCACAGGATCGTCGACACGATCTGCATCAGGTACGGCTTGATCCGCATCCCGAGCGCATTGGCAATGGTGCCGACGCCATTCAGCATGACACGGTCTTCAACAGACTGTTCCTGGAACGCATAGATCATGCCATCGACAAGCTGAACCTCCAACCGCTCGTCTACATCGGCTGTGCCAAGCGATGCGACGACATGCTGGATCGCGTCCATCGCCATCTTGCGGAATGGCTCGCTATCGTCCTTCAGAAAGTGTACGAGACGGCCGACGACGTCGCTCACGCCGACCTTGTCTGCAAGAGCGCGTGTCGTCTCGACGACTTCGCGGAAGTTCCGCCGGTCCAGTGCCATGCGGCGCACCCAGAATGCCTTGAAATAGTCCGGCACGAGCTCCGCACGCAGGAACGTGCCCGTGACGCCGTCCGTCACAGCACATTGCCGCACAACTTTCAGCACAATGCGCCGCATCTCGTCATCGGCGCTTTGGAACTCGCGGATCAGCGTGGGAGTGATCTCCTTCACAAAGTACAGCGTGCTGTCCGAGTCCATCAGCGGAATGATGAACCCAATCGCCTTGAGGAATGCCGCTAGGCCGCGCCCGCGATGATGCCGGATGCCAAGCCACAGCGGCTTGAGCACATTCTCGAAACTCTCTATGCCATAGGGCGCCGACGCCTCCGCTAGTGCCGACAGAGCAAGCGCTGTCATCGTCTTGACCTTTTGCTGCTCGTCCTCTAGGCCCTTCTCGATGCAGTCGACCAAATTGCGTAGGTGCGGAAGCACTGCACAGCCCATCATGATGGCCATCTGCTGCACAACACGCACGGCCGTGTGGCGTGCCTGCCAGCTCTTTTTCGACCGGCATACAGCACGCAGGAACGGCAGGATCGCTGGAATACCTAGCGCCGACGCCACGACAGCGAGCGCCCGTGCCGTTGTGTTCCGCACATATTCATCCGCATGGTCAATGTCCGGCCGCATGGTGCTAATCATGTGTGCCAGGCCAGCCGCCTTCGCTAGGTTGCTGATGATCTCCCGCCCCTCAATACGCACATAGTAGTCCTCGTCAATCAGCAACGGCTCAATCACAACGAGAATCCGGTGCACGTACGGCCGCACGAGCTCATCCAACTTGTACAGCACACGGTCAATCACCTTGACCAGCAGATGACGCTCCTGGTCCTCGAGCGTCCGCTCCATCAAAAGCGGCAGGATCTTGTCAAAGAGCGGGCCAGGCCCAAACTCCCGGGCTTGATCGGCAATCTGCCGCAGTGCCTGCTTCCGAAGTGGCGGTGTGCCGTTTTTGATCTTGAGGAGCAGACGCATGATTTCTCGTTCCTTGGCCTCGGTACGTGTCAGTCGCTCGTTCTCATCCTCCTCTTGCAACACTTTGCCAAAGTATTTTTGGTCCTCGGGCTTCATAAAGGCCAGCTGGCCCACACCTGGCACATCCGTCGGCAGGTCAGCGACAATGTCATCGGCCATCCCCCCTAGCGTCGATGACTCGTGCATCGTGAAACTGCTCTCTCCCTCCGGCGCCTCGGTCAGCTTGTGCGCGCCTGTGCGCACAGGCGCATACCCTGGTGGCGGCTCAACAATCGTGTATCCTTCACTCGGGAGGAGCGCGTCCAGCTCGCTATCGGACATGTACCGCACACGCGCTGGCTTGAATGGCACCTTTGTTGCCACAGAGTCAGAAGCAGCTGCAGGAGGTGCAGCCGTGCTCGTCGACGAGGATGTAGATGCAGATGAAAACTCACCTGCCGGCGTCTGATCCCATCGCGATCGTTTGGACGTGTCGACACCCGTGTCTTCCGCGGGAATTTCATCCCAGCGTGAGCGGCGCCGCTTGGTCGAGGATGTATCTGTCTCTGTATCCGTGGCAGCAGAAGCCGGCAGCGTGGCTCCTTCGTGCGCCGCGGGATGCACGTCATCGGGAGCTACGTCCCACCGGCGCTTCCGCTGCGGCAAGGCCCCTTGTCCCATGGTTTCGGACGGCTCAGCCGCAGGAGACTGATAGTCCATAGACCGTTCTTTTTCCTCAATGATCCGACGCACTCTGTGCTCTTCACGCTCTACCTGTGCACGACGCATGGCATCTCGATATCCCTCCTCCGCAGGCGCATCGCCCTCTTCGCTCGGCTGTGCGAATGGATCACGTTGTGAATCAGGTCCCGCATCGCGTTGGAATCGACGGTTATGGTAGTCTGACTGACGCGACGCCAACTGGCGCTGTGCTACACGCTCCGCCAACGGATCGAACGAGTCGTCAGCAAACTCATTCAATAGGTGCTGTGGCGCAGTGAATGCATCCAGTGGGTTTGCACGCCTTGGCTGCTCATCGTCGTCCGAAGCATCGTCATCCACATCGCCACGACGTACGGGAATAGACTCGACGTAGTCGGAGCGCGATGACCCAGATCCATAAATGTCTTTGTCTTCCTTGTTACTTGCAAGTCCAATCCCACTTCTTAGTGCTGATGGACGTGATGCCCGGAGTCGCTGAATTTCATCCAGCTCCTCGTTCGACATGGTATGGTTGGCACGGCACAACAAACAACGGTAGAGGGCCTATGAGTCCCCCACGCTTTTTGCGCGTCTCAAAAGTACGAGTGTCGCTGGTCTTGCTCGTTTGCCACACGTACGCAAACTCTGTCGTCCACTTCCTCGGCTTGGGGACAATCGGTGTGGAGTTTGGCTGGGTGCCACACGAATGACACTTCCACCTGCTCTTGCTCCCTTCATGCATCGCGCGTCGCTGCTCAATGACTCCACCCCTACGCACGAATGGATCACGTGATAGGTATCTGGTTGCTTGTTTTGCATGCTCCTCAGCAGCCCAACGCCACCGAGGAATTGAGAGAAGGTAAATAAGCGTGGTGCGTGCGTGTGTGTGTGAAAAGAGAGGGGAACAGGTTAGAAAAAAGAAAAACGAAAGCTAGGCGCTCGAGAACAACATGCCACCTCGAACTGCCAGCAAGAATGTCAAGGCTGATCAAGAGGAGCCTCCGCCAAAATACGAGGGCGGTGAGTATGAGCTAAAAGATGTTGTCGTTGGTGCCAAGCTGTATGTGGAAAAGATCAATTCAGATACCGGTGAATGGGAGCAACGTTTGGCGGAAGTGCTCTCGATCCGCGAAAAGCGACAAAATAGACTTCATCTCCTACAAGAAATCCAGGAAAAGGGTGAACATGCCGTTAAGGAAAAGGAGCCAGAACTCGATTTCTACGTTCATTACTGTGAATTCAACAAGCGATTGGACGAGTGGGTGCCATCAGCAAAGTTAGTGTTGTCGCGAGAGATGGAATGGCCCAAGCCGCCAGAATCAAGCTCATCCAACAAGAACACGAAACGTAAAGTCGTGCAGGGTGTGCGCTCTGTTCAAGGTACTCCTACTCGCGCAACAACGCCTGCCTCCGGCGAGTCAGGCGGTCCGGGGGCCGGTAGTAGTGGTGGTGGTAATGGCCAAGATGTCGTGGTCAAAAGCGAAGTGGACGAGTCTTTCAGCAAAGAAAAAGAAGTTGAGAAACTGCGTACGTCAGGTTCCATGACCCAATGTGCAAGCGAAATCTCGCGTGTCAAAAATCTGAACATGATCCAAATGGGCAAGCATCAGATTGAGGCTTGGTACTTCAGTCCGTACCCCTCCGAGTATGCATACATTGATTGCCTGTACCTATGTGAAATGTGCCTGTCATACTTCCCGTCCGAGTTTCTGATGAAGCGACACCGGCAAAAGTGTACTCTGCTTCATCCACCCGGCAACGAGATCTACCGTTGTGAAGATATCAGCTTTTTCGAAATCGACGGCCGTCGGCAAAAGACTTGGTGCAGGAACCTGTGCTTACTGAGCAAGTGCTTCCTCGACCACAAGACCTTGTACTATGACGTCGACCCCTTTCTTTACTACGTGATGTGCCAACGCGACAACACAGGCTGTCATATGATCGGCTACTTCTCCAAGGAAAAGGAGAGTGCCGAAGGCTACAATGTCGCTTGTATTCTTACACTTCCACAGCATCAGCGCAGTGGATTCGGGCGCTTGCTGATTGAGTTTTCGTACGAGCTTTCCAAGCGCGAAAACAAGCTTGGTAGTCCGGAAAAGCCCTTGTCCGACTTGGGCTTACTTGGGTATCGTGCCTATTGGTCTGAGACGATCGTCGAGCTTCTTCTCCATACGAACGAGGAAGTCAGTATTGACGACATTGCCAACAAGACATCGATCGTGCATGCAGATGTTCTCCAAACTTGCCAAGCCCTTAACATGCTCAAGCAATACCAGGGCAAACACTATCTGGTCCTGTCGGATGCCATTATAGAAAAACACGAACGCCAAATGAAAAAGAAGCGCCGGCGCATCCATCCTGAGCACTTGCATTGGAAACCACCCGTCTTTACTCGAGATCAACTCCGCTTCGGCTGGTGAAAACCTTTCTCCATCCTGTGTTGCATAGCTCTTTTGTACCATATTCATGCATCTGTCTTGTTATGATCCAATGTCTCTGGCCCCTCCACTGCGTCTCTCAGCTGTTTAAGTAGCGTCGGTGGCCATATGAGCCACGTGTCCCAGCACGTTAGCACGGCCAGAACCTGCTGCTTCGTCTCTTCCGTCGTCTGGCACAAAGGACATGCTCGAATCGTCGCTCCCCAATGCAAAAAGATGGCCTCGAGCCATGGCTGAAATGCCTCGCGGTACTTCCATGCACATGCCACTGGCGCCGCGGTATTGTACAAAATATCTGACATGGCGTAGAGGCGCGCAAGTTTACGCGGCAGTGGCGTCGTTGGCACCAGCAGAGATCGAGCGATCATGTCGGCCACGGATGGTGCTGCGTCGGCATGATCCAGCGCTAGTTTCATGCATCGCGCAATGCGTTCGCGACGTGGAGTGAGGCCTTTGAGCATGGCTTGAAGTCGACGGGCGGCCAACATCGGGAGCTCACCATTCCCGCGATGCAGATCGGACTCAGACACCTCTTCTGAGTCTGTCGAGTACATGGATGCGTACCCGGCATCCTGAAATTCCGCTGAAATATGTACCGGCGACGTCGACCGATGTGTGTGCCTATGTCGCACAGGTACTGGGGAACACTCACGCCCCCCCTGCGCATGAGCGTAGTGTCCTTGCTCCCTGGCTCTTCGCTTGCGCGATCGGCGTGCTGAATAGGCTGGTTCTCCGTCGGGTAACGAGATAGGCGGTGCCCAACTTGATGAGAGTGTGACATCATTCCACACGAGGCCATTTGTCTCTTGGAGCGCTAACTCAGCATCTCGGCGACTCGTGTAGGCGACGTGCGCATATGCAGAGGCAGTAACACTGGATTCTTTTTTCGACAGGCTCACGCAGGCAACATCACCCCACTGTGCAAAAAACGTGCCAAGTCTATGCTCTGACATGGCAGATGCTGGGAGCGGCTGTACACATATGTTGGTCGAATCCAGTTGTATTTCAGACCCTGAAACATGCTCTCTGTACGTTTCCTCTGCTCTCGGTATAGATAGCGACTCAGCCCGCTTCGCTTGCGCCTCCTGTAGTTCAAGCAGAAACGATGACATGGCTCCTTGGCGTGGAGGTTTGCGCTTACGCGCAGGTGCCATCTTAGGCGTACTTGCTTCAGCATCTTCATCATCCGCATCATCAAATGCGCGCACACGCATTCTTACAGCATCCTTACGCGCCGCATCATGCCCCTTTGTCGCCATGCATCCAGCACTGCAACACGAATCGAGACTCGATCTACAATGGATGACGGCGCGTGCTTCTTACCCACGCATAAAGCCCCAATTCGAAAAATCGCTCCACAAATTCACGACTCCACTGCCGCAAATCCTCCCCGCCAAGAGCATCGAGACCGTACACTGCGGACAGTGAACTTGTCGCAACAGACCATTCACGTAAAGCACACGGTGCTTTGAAAGTTGCACTGGCAGTCATTTCTACACGACTATGACGCTAGAAAGGCTCTCGGAATATGGGCTCTTACGCATCCCCCGCCAGTGAGAGATTCTCCATAGGGAGCCGAACGCAAGAGGCCAGACAACGCGTATTTTTTTGGAGACATGCACTTCAAGGCTTCGAGATCAAACATGTCTCGAACCCACACCTACATAAAAGGGGCACGTTCTGAACGAAAAGGCCTGTTGAGATGACTCATGCCGAGACGAGGCACATTTAGTCCCAGCTCGACGCAGCTGGCGCAGCGCCAGTGTCAGCAGCCCAGTCCTGCGCAGCGTCGGCACTCCAGTCGACCTGCTCGCCGCCAGCAGGCAGGTTGGCAGCGACCGATGGGTTCACACCACCCGCGCCAGCACCCTCAATGGCAAAGTCGACCTGCTCAATGGTCGACTCCTGCATGGCGTTGGCAGCCGCAGCCTGCTTGGCCAGAGCAGCCTCAGCCTGCTCGCGCTCGATCTCCTCAGGGTCGCGGTAGAAGAACATGTCGACCATGACGTTCCAGCCGTTAGGCGTGCGGGGCACAATGCCACGGAGACGGAGGAACTCACGGCAGAGCAGCCACCACAGCAGACCAATCGAGTGGCGACCCTTGTTGTTACCAGGGATGGCAATGTCGACATGACGCAGAGGAGCATCCGTGTCACACAGAGCAATCACGGGAATGTTGACGTAGGCCGACTCACGGATGGCCTGGTGGTCCACACGTGGGTCCGTCACGACAATCACACGCGGCTCCTTGAACGAGCGCGTGATATAGTTTGTGAACGAACCAGGCGTGAAGCGGCCAGCAATCGCCGTTGCGCCCGTGTTCGCAGCGAACTTGTGCACAGCACGGTGGCCGTAGGTGCGGCTTGAAATCACACAGATGTCGGCAGGGTTCTCGACGGCGGCGAGCACACGTGCAGCGAACACGAGCTTCTCCCACGTCTTGCCGATGTTGATCAAGTGGATACCGTCCGCACGGCGCTTGTGCACGTAAGGAAGCATGGCCTTCTCACAGTTCTTCGTGCCGATGTGTGTTTGAGCAGCGAGGAGCAGGCTGATGTCCTCCGGCGATGGGTTCAAGATAGCGGGTTGCTTCGAGGCCATGGTACAACTGCAATCACGTTAGCAACATACAATCTCCAAATGCTTGCAACATTGTTGTCGCAATGGCGTCTCCTACTTACTAGCTCCAGAGATTTTATTGCGTGTAAAGAAAGATGCTCTTTCCACACGAGGTGCTGACTTGAAAAACTCGAGCGCTGCGGCCGACCGTCGCCTGCCTCTAGACCCAGACCAGCCAATATGCAGCTGTACTTTAGCAGCGGTGGCGGCGCGCGCACGCATTAGGTCCAAAGCCTGGGAGGATTTCGCTGTTTCTCGGCCGATCGAAATGTAATTCGTCACGTGCTTCTGCAACTATGCGCGTGACTTCACCCCGCCGCGTGCGATGCATCGAAGGCCTGCGCTGAGGGACCTGCTTTTCGCTTCGCAGCGCGAGCGGCTCTTGGTAGCTTTCAACTACTTCCTCAACGAACAAGGTATGTCGTGAGCTGGATATGCAGACGTGGACCACCAGACTAACACATCATGGCAGCAGCAAGATGGCTGAGCGTGGACGTGGTGGTTTCGGACGTGACCGTGGACGCGGTGGCCGCGGTCGTCGCGGCGCTCGCAAGGACGAGAAGGAAGAGTGGGGTATGTATGCTACAGGTGAAGACGGCACGATGCAGCGTCGCGCAGCGTCTCTTGTGCGCGCGCACGAGTAGTGCAGGATGTTATGCCATGCGGTGGTGCGTCGCACTACTTGCTGTTGCTGAGCCGTCATTGAGCCTTGACAAACGACGAGTCGGATATGCTAACAGTGTTACAGTGCCAGTGACGTCGCTTGGTCGTCTCGTGAAGGACGGCAAGATCAAGTCGATGGAAGAGATCTACCTGTTCTCGCTCCCCATTAAGGAGTACCAGGTGGTGGATATCCTGCTGCCGAAGCTCACCGACGAGGTGATGAAGATCACACCTGTGCAGAAGCAGACGCGTGCCGGTCAGCGCACTCGTTTCAAGGCCTTTGTTGCCATTGGTGATTCGGACGGCCATCTCGGTCTGGGTGTCAAGTGCGCCAAGGAAGTGGCCTCTGCCATCCGTGGCGCCATGATTATGGCCAAGATCTCGATCATTCCCGTGCGTCGTGGCTACTGGGGTAGCGCGCTCGGTAAGCCACACACGGTGCCGGCCAAGGTGTCGGGCAAGTCTGCCTCGGTCATGTGCCGTCTGGTGCCAGCTCCTCGTGGTATTGGTATTGTGGCTGCACCTGCGCCTAAGCGCCTGCTCCAGCTCGCTGGTATTGATGACGTGTACACACAGTCCAAGGGCCAGACGGCTACGATGGGCAACTTCCTGAAGGCCACGTTCGAGGCCGTCGCCAAGACGTACGCGATCCTGACGCCGAACCTCTGGGAGGAGGTGCCTGTCCCTCCTACGCCATACGTCGAGCACGCCACGCACCTTGCTCGCGCTGGCAAGAAGCTTCATTAAATGTCGGTGCGCATGTAGCTAGGGTCTAGCTTAAAAAATGCATATTCCTTGATGCCAACCAAGCAGAGGTTCGGCGCAGGTCTGTTGTAGATCAATGAGATATGTTGTGTCCGCTGGAGACAAGAATCGGCTCAGCTCAATGAGGGAAATCGTCTATGGATGCTCACGCATCCAACTTGTGTCACGTATAGAGCCTGTTTGGTGGCCATAGTCACTGCACCCCTTTCCCCAGCGCCGCGACACCCTCTAAGAATGCAGACCTGCCGGAAGTAACCTAGCTTTCGTTTGGAAAGGAAAGTTCTCTAAAGACAACTACCTCATACCACCTTGTTCTCTTTTCTCCTCTCGTATCATGGACGGAAAACGCTGACGCGCACTCTCTGGTCAGTCAGATCCAGGCGCCCATCAAATATCAATATTACCCTGGCAATAAGCCTCGGCCTTAGAGACAGACATGCGCGTGTGCCTTGCCAGCCTGGACCGCGCTGACTCCATTGTATTCACGTGACTCGTCCGCGCAAGTGGGTGGATGACAGAGTGGGTGGGTGTGTGCCGGCTTGACCCGTGGGCGGGTTGGGGGGCACTTTTGCTTACTTTGGACGACAACGAAGACGACGATCATGATTGCCCGTGCTTTCTCGCCGATGAACAAGGCCGGCCGCATGATGCGCGTGGCTGGTCAGCAGGTGCGCTTCAACTCGAACCTGCCGATCCCACCCAAGATTGCCACGCCAAAGAGTGTGCAGGGTGAGAACGCGGCCAACACAGAAGCTGTGGTCAACTTCTACAAGGCCTTGCCAAAGGGCTCCGAGCCCGAGAGGCGCGCTACAGGCATCAAGGCCAAGTACTTTGACGGAAAGAATGCCAGCGGCAAGCCACTTTTGTGGGTGATTGCTGGTCTGATGCTCTTTGGCTACACGCTGGAATACAACGGTCACCTCAGTACGTTGGCTCGATGCGCACGCGGATTGACTAACATCGCACACAGAGCACCACAAGAATGCGCACCACTAAGCGTATTTGTGCTGTGCTTCTTTATTTTTTACATATGCTGTGCATAGCTGACAACGAGAAGCATGTGCTTGTTGAAGCGGGGCAGGATATTGGGAGCGTTAGGATCTATGACAGAGACTTGTTGGCTGTGCGAGCGGATGACTAGACATGGAATGTGCGGAGTCTATCTTGGCTTGCCGGCGTGTCAGAGTTATGTGAGGATTGAGGCATTGGATTGATTAGCCCGTTGCGGCAATACGAGTGTGACGTCATGTCAGGTGCTTGTCAGGACAACGAATGCAACGTCTTTTGGTCCAAGATGTTGATGCATCGATCGAACATGACAGGTGGCATCTGGTCCTTGCTGCATGTAAGTAGCTAGCGGGACCTGAGTATGAGCGCAAGGTCACGGAGGGACGCATTATGGTTGATGCACGACGTGCTTCGTGATCTGGCATGGATCATCTTGATCCAATCTGTGGTGGCAATACGACAGTCATTGTAGCATTTTTGTGTTGACATGGGTCAGCATGCATGTGAGTGCAAAAGTAGCGTCTGTATGGGATATGGGATATGGGATGTGGGACCTGTCGTAGCACCAGCAGCTGGCTGGGGTGTTCGTCGGGGAGCAGAGACGGCTTCTTGGATGAGCAAGCATAAGGGAAAGTGCATTGGACGTCGACGGCGCTTATGAGAATGAAGGGTGCATCTACGGCCCAAGATGGAACTTGCGTGAGCTCAATCTTCGCATACGCATGCAGCACTGCGCATCCAACAGACCCTGCCAAGCCCCCCTCCCCCTCACGTTCGCTCTTGGCCAATACGTTGGATGGTACATATAAACCGGATCCACCCAGTGCCGCTCCGAAATGTGGAGGAAGGATCCTGCCCATGTACACGTACGCGCTGCCTTCGGTGAGCAGCACGTCGTTCGCGTCGCAGGCACGTACTGACGAGTTCTATGCCGATGTCGCACACACGGTGCAGCTGCGTGCATCGGTCGAGCAGCTTCTTCAGCGTGATGCACCATCTGAGCCACTCCAAGTCGTCCAGGTACGTCCGTCTCACCCCATATCTCGTGTGCTTGCGCCGGCCACTAACTCGGGCGGGACTAGGTCGTGAGTGAATATCTGCCATATCTATGTGGCTTGTATGACTGTACATTGTCAGACAAGATCCTGTTGAGCGATGAGCACAAGTTCACGTGGCGTTCCATGCTGGTTTGCGGCTCCAAGTTCCAGCTCAATGGCCTGCTGTATGAGATGTGCGCAATGCACATGTTGTATGCTACTGCTCTCAGTAATGAAGCCGTAGCGATCGTCGACTCACTCGGCGCATATGAACAGAATGTGTCGCTCCGTGCAGACGAGTGCAAGAGATGCAATGATCGTCTGAAAATGGCGACAGATTTGCTGTGTCGCGCTAGCGGTGTGTGTGACTATGTTGCTACGCAGCTCCTCCCTTCGGGTACAGCGAGACCAGACAGTGCTTTGCCGAGTCTGCCCCCTGAGTTGAGGCACACCGGCATCCTTGCATGCTCCAAGTTGGCCATGGCAGACGCACATGCATTGGCCATCCGAAAGCTGCTTGCATCAGCTGTGGGAACCGACCAAATCACGCCAGGGCCTCCGTTGCCGGCAGGTCATGCATCGCCGTCGCTACTCGCGAAGCTTCATCTTCACACATCGGCACTGTATCACCAGGCGCATACACTCGCCTCGCATAGTGTAGGTGTTGACGCGTCGTCGCCCAAGGACAAGCTTGTGTCGAAACTCTCGTCACTTCGACCTGATACTCACGATGGCCTCGCTGCCTGGCTCAAATATGCGTCGTTTGAGGCACATGTGCACAAGGTGCTTGCGTACAAGTGGCTTGGCATCGATGCGGGCGAGTATTCGCACAAGCCTGGCTGGGCACTTGCCTACTTAGATATGGCCTCGGTCGCCCTCGATGAGCTCATGCCGTCGAAGGCACGCGAAGCATGGCGTATCGCATCGAAGAAAAGCCGCAAAGAGACTCGGCTCGTGATGGAGTACACAAGCGTACGTCGCTGGTTCGTCGCCTACAAGAAAATGAATGATACAGTATGTACAAACGAGGGTGAGAGGGGGGCAGGGGGATGGTGTGGGTGTGTGCATGAGTAGAGTATGGGGCTGACCACTCGCTTCTAGGTGTCATTTGAGCGCATTCCGTCCGCGCAAGAGGTCCAGTTGTACATGTCAGAAGGACGCGCCGCCTTGTTTGCCAAGGCATACGAGCCAGAGCCAGCATTTGGTGTTCAACATGCAGAGCGCCAGCAGAGGCCGACGCAGCAAGCATATGCAGGTGCAGGCGCTTATTACTAGGTCCGGCCAAAGTACACATCTAGTGTCATTGAAGCTGGCGAGGGACGTCGGCGTCGTGACGGTTGTCGCGCGTGTGGGCGTGGTTGTGGTCGTGGTCGTGGTTGTACGGGCGACAATGGTTGCTGCTGCGCCTGTCCCTGCTGCAGACAGGCATCAATGTGTTCGTTGATGCGTGCATGCCTTGGCTGGCCGCGCAAATTGACTTTGCATCCACAGACGGGACAACGAACAATGGCGGGAATGCATGGCGTCGGCGGCAGCGTCGATGTTGATGCAGACGTCGGCACCTTGACCAGAGGGAGAGACGCTGATGATGAGCACATTGGCGATGCCGCAGCGTCCGCTGGTTCGAGTGATGCCGCTTCCCGAGCTGCAGCGGGCATACGGAGCCATTGTGCCAGCACGCCATTTCGAGCCACTTGCAAGTCAATGAGCGAAGACACTCGTACACCAATAAGACGCAGGCACAGCGGCACGGGGAACGACGCTCGCTCTTGTTCGAGCAACGCGTGCACGACCCCGTACAGATCGTCAAAAGACGACACGCCCTGCGGACATGCACGTGCGCGAGTAAATCGCTCAAAGGTGTCATGCTTACCAACCAACGACACGGTGCGGCCACGGTACTCGAGAGTGGCAAGATCTCGCTCAAGCTGCTCGCAAGTCGCACGCAGCTTCGCATGCAGGTGCGTCGGGTCCGATGTCGGTGCAAATGTCAGTTCGCGGCCCACGGAGCGGCGCGCGGTGCGAGCGGGGAGTGTCACATGTGCATCGCCAATGCCAAGTGCCGATGCCAGGAGCATACGGTACGAGTCTATGCACAGACTGAGCTCGATGCGCCGCTCCCATAGATCATGGCATGTGTGGATCGACATGGCTTGCAGCATGCGCTCCATCACTTGACCGATGCCCGGCACTTTCCGCACACTCAGGTCGTGCATAAAAGCCAAGGCATCCTGACGCGTCGGTGCCACGTACCATAGGCCATTTGGTTTGCATCGATCACTCGCGATCTTCGCTAGCAACCGGTTAGGCGCAATGCCCACACTTACAGTCAAGCCGGTCGCTGCAAGAACATCAGCTCGCAGCTGTGCCGCGACGTCGCGGGGATGTGCATGCCCATGTTCGGCACAGTAGGACGTGATGTCCAAATAGGCCTCGTCGAGGCTGCGCTGATACAGCTGCGCGTCGTACTTGGCAAGCACAGCCATGACGGCCTCACTGCTTCGCTTGTACACATCCATATGCGCTGGCACAACAATAAGATTAGGGCAGATGGCTCGAGCGACAAATTCAGCCATGGCCGATCGCACGCCGAACTGGCGTGCTTCATAGCTAGCCGTCAACAAAACGCCATGTCCAACGGCAAAGCATGCACCAGCAAGTTCAGGCCGCCGCTGGAGCTCCACAGCTGCATAAAACATGTCCATGTCACAGTGCAGGATCGTCCGCGACAGGTCGCGTTCCCGCTCAAGTTCGGCGACGAGTCGAGACACATGCTGCTCTGCACGCGCGCGCGCTTCGTCGCTGGTGAGCTCCCGGAGCGCTCGATCTCTTCGCTGCAACATGCGCTCTATGCGCCGTGTCACTGCCTCGTGCCGTCGGCGCTGGTTCTCATAGAACTTGGACCCTTTCGATACATCGTGGATGCTACATGGATCTTGTTAGCTTCGTGCCCTACGCATGTCCGTGTGCGCACAGAACGTACACACACGTATCCCTCCATACATTTTCTGTGTCTGTGCATCTGCTTCAACGCACGCCTTGTGGCCCGATGGGCCACCCATGCGACGGTGAAAGCTAGCGTCATCGTCCCACGCAGCCGCAGTCTCGAGGCAGGATGTCCCAGTCGGCATCGGCATCGGCGTCTCGGACAGTTCGTCAGCGACGCCAAGACATGGTGGTGTCAATGTGGATGGCACAGTGCCAAGAACATGCTCAGACATGCATAGATGCACGAAACGACGTCCCACACGCGGCAGTCGTGGTTACTGGGGACGCGTCTCGCCACAGCCCGAGTCTTCTAGCTAGCTGGTTGGCCTTTTCGCACCGTGTCTGCCTCCAGTCACATTTCGATCTCATATAGGAAGGCTTGCGTCAAATCGGGCGTGTATGTCTGTCGGCTTATTCGCTGGAGTCTGCGCGAACCATATGTAATATGCATGATCGCGTTCATCATCTCCACTTCTGCCGCCCCAAAAAAAACTTTGAGTATTCCCACGTGGACGTGTCCTCCTTCTTGGCCAATCGCTCAGGTCGTTGGGGTGATAACACGCAAGTCTCAGGCACACACACAGACACATACACAAACTGTGGGAGAAAGCCAAGTGTGCGTGTGGCTGCGAAGGAAGGCGAGAGGGCGCCGTCAAAGCAGCTCCGGTCAAGTGCGTTTCCATAGACAATCGCATCATATATGGCTACCGCCCCAACGCGGCAGTGTCATGATCGCAGTATCAGTTCTTCCTGCCATCGCGGACGCCTTCCCAGTCGAGACGACGCATCTACGTCCAAAAGGTCCTTTTCTGCCCATTCTCCTCAACGACATGGGCACCGCAGCCCGTCGTTCTCGGAAAGCAGGCTACCGTCGCGGTCCATATTAAGCAGCAATAGCGATCCTGAGAGTGTTGGTGCGCAGCAGCCACCGGTACCCGTCGATCGTGCACGATACCGACGTATTCGACAGTGGATTGCACGTGTCAAGGAGGCAGACGAACCAGTTTCCCTGCCAGGGTCTATGCATGCTTCCGAGCCGACGGCAGCAAGGAACGTGTCTGCATACAACCCTGAGCAGCACCATACCCACAACGGCTCGTCACCAACCAAGCCGCGAGGAAGTGACGAAGAGCCGTCGCCTTATTCCATGTTTCGCCGCCACTCTGCCACTCAAATCCAGCGCTCACGACACCGGCCGCGCCGAAACCGTGTGATGCGCCCCATGTCTTTGGCGCCATTATCGGAATGGAGTCTACTGGACCGGGTCTCGAATCGGATCCGCGGCCAGGTCCCAGCGGCTCTGTGGCAGATGACTTGCGATCGTTTGTGGCGTCTATGGCCATCGTCTGATCCACAAGTCTGGCTCATGGGCGAGTTTTACGGCACACCAGAGCCAAGCAGCTCCGTCTCTCGCTCGAGTGCTAGTGATGCATCATCAAGCATGAGCGAGCACACGTCTCATTCCACGGGCCGCGAAGTGCAAGCCGACCTGGATTGCAGCATTGCAAGCCTCGTCTGGTGTACGTACCGCAGCAACTTTGCACCTATACCCAGCGAAGATACCGCTTCAGCAGCATCAGAAGTGCTCTCGACGTCGTCCTATTCCCCCGATACCCCGTCGACCGCGACGGCTGTCGATTCGAGTCACCAGTCCGACCCAAGTGCCAAAGAGACGCCCTTATGTCCATCACAAATGCACTCGTCTCAGCAGCTCATACCGGATCATCAGCCTGTCTCGACGCTCCTGTCGCTCGTCGAGGCGGTACTCGGCTCCTCCGATACCCTGCCGACGTCCGTCACCTGGCTCGCACACCAACTCAAAGCGCGTGGCTGGGAGCTCCTCGCGTCGCATGGTGTGCCGTATACCTCGCCGACAGCGCACACGGCATTTCCGGGTGTATGGCACAGTGTGCATGCTGTCTTTCAGCACATTCTCTCATTGACACATCGGACATGTTTCACAAGCGACGTGGGCTGGGGCTGCATGCTTCGTTCTGTTCAGAGCATGTTGGCCAATGCGTTGATTCGTGTGCATCTCGGGCGTCACTGGCGCCGACGCGCGAAGCAAAAGACACATCCACAATACGCACGAATTTTGTCTTGGTTCATGGACGACCCAAGTCTCGAGTGCCCCTTTAGTATCCACCGGCTCGTTGATGAAGGCCAACGTCTTGGCGTGCAGGCAGGCGACTGGTTCGGGCCCAGCACCGCAGCATTTGCATTGTGCAAGCTTATTCAAGCGTACGACGCATGCGGCCTGGGCGTCGTTGTGACGAACGACGGCATGCTGTACAAGGAACAGGTCGTCGCCGCCTCGTTCGCCCCTGGACGCAGTGATCCATGGACACGGCCTGTGCTGATCCTTCTTGTCCAGCGACTGGGATTGGATCAGGTGCCGCCCCACTATCGCCCTGCTCTCAAACAGTCTTTTACGATGCCACAGTCTGTTGGCGTTGTTGGCGGTCGGCCGCGGTCATCCCTGTACTTTGTCGGTGTGCAGCGCGAACATCTGCTGTGCCTGGACCCACACCATGTTCGGCCCTGTGTGCCATTCCGCTCGCCGCCGAAGATGACCAGGGCCGGCGTCGGCACATCGACCGACCTGGCCAGCACTGTGTCCCCCTGGTTTGAGGAGGCTTATACGGCAGAGGAGCTCGACAGTTTCCACACGTCCCATACATCATTGCTGCCCATCTCGCAGATGGACCCAAGCATGCTGTTGGGCTTTGTATGCGAACAAGCAAGTGATCTGACAGATCTTCAAGCACGGATTGAAAGTTCGGAGACGCGACTCTTTGACGTCGCCGACAACATGCCCAGCTTTTACCGCCTGTCTATGAGCATGGGTGGCGAGGGTGATGTTGATGACAATCATAGAACTCACAAAGCAGAAGATGGTCATAGCGATCGAGTGGCTGCGCATTCTGGCGTGGACGACAACGTAGATGACAGCGGGTGGACGATGGCCTAACGAAAATGTATCATACGCAAAAGAATTGGAACGAACAGAATCAGCCATTTCATCTAACAATGCGTCAAGCTAGACAACAACGCGAATCACAATAAAGCTATAGGTCAGGACAACGCTACAAATCAAATACGGCCACAGTTCGCCCTCACCCTCGCTGCTCGCATGTACTACATGTGGACCTGGACTTGGTTGTGGATGTCGATATGGATAGGGATGTGGGCATGGACGTGGACGTAGGAGGTAGAGTGGATGTGAGTGTGGATGTGGGTGTGGGTGTGGGTGTGAGCGTATGCGCATTACTGCTGCTTGCATTCTTGCGGATTCTGACGTTCCGCGGAGGCGTTGCCGCCAACCGCTTGCGCACGCACATCGTCGTCATCGCCATCTTCATCGTCATCATCATCATAGTCGTCGAACGCATCGTCATCGTCCCATTCATCTGGGTTCTCATACTGCAACGCCTTGCCAGTGAAAAAGTCAATGGCATGAGGAATGATGCGGTCCTTCAAGTCCTCACCAATCTGATAGTCAAGTTCAAGCCGCTCTTCCAATGAGTCCAGCTCGTCCTCGTCGGCCTCGTCCTCATCATCATCACGCGGCGGCTTTGGTGGCGAGAAGAAGTTGAAGAACGAGTCCGTTGGTACCAACCGCTTCACTGTGCGCGTCTCGTTGGTATTCTTGTTGCGCTGCTTCTTCGTCTCGAGGCGATGTGTGAGGTTGTTCTCGGGCGACGTCCAATCAATGGACGTGCCTTCGGCATGGTCGTACACAAGGTCCCCAGTAAAGCCTACTTGGTCCTGGTAGAAGTACGTCTTGGTAAGCACGGGGTTTTTGAAGTACTCGTTCTTGTCGGCATCAAACGAGAAGTCCAGCTGGAAACCTTGCTGCACTTGACCAGGGGCGGGCACACCAGCAGCCGATGAAGAAGAACCGGCGCCGTCTTCACTGGCGCTGTCCAAGTACCGCAGACGCACATCGATCAAGTGACGCAGTGCACCCTCATCGCGCTCTGTAATCAGCTCCGAGAGTGCCACATGGTTCTTGAGCGCCGTGAGCCAGAACTCAGCAATGCCCTTCGGTGCATCTGTCTGAATCGACATGTTCGCGAGCGACTTGCGGCTCTGGCCGACACCGTCCTCGCCTTCTTCTTCCTCGTCGTCGTCGTCGTCCGGCTTGTCCGTAGCCTCGCCTTCTTCTACTTCTTGCGCCGTCGGTTCCACTTCACCCAGTACAATTTGCTTGCGTCGGTCATAGAGGGGGGCATAAAGCTTGGCGAACCGCTTTTCCAACGCAAGGATCTCGCGCTGGAATTGTGCCTCGAGTTTCTGGTGCTGCACATTCAGACCCTTCAGTCCTTCCACCCGGCGGCGCACCTCTTCTGGCAACGCCTCAATATATCCAGATGACTGACCGACCAAGCTGGACAGACGATCCTGGATCATGCCCGTCAGTGCTGCGTTCGGAAGCGCCGCTGCGGCCATACCCGACGCTCCTTCGTCCTCTTCACCGATTGTACTGACCGTCGGTCGCGTAAGCCGCTCGCGCTGAATGGGCGCATTCGTCTGGGGCGTGTTCTGCGGCGTTGGAGCCGTCAAGTCTGCGTCGCGCTTCTTACCAATATCCATAGTGGCGGGGGCGGGGAAAAAAATAGTTTGGGTCCGTCCACAATTGACCGGCCTTACTCTCTTCCCCCTCTTTGTGTGCCCACACGAGGACGGACCTTTCTCTCCCTTTCTCTCTCTCTCTCTCTCTTCCCCCCGCCCCTTCCCCGCCTGAATCGAATCCGGCCACGGCCGACCGCGCACCGTCGCGTGGGGCGGCGGCGAAGGGGAAAGAAAGCATGTGGGGCATTTGTGGAATTATGCTGGCCGGTCCATCCACGCACGGCTGACCCGCGGTGCGCACGTGGCCATCCGTGCTGGTTCAATCGCTCAACTGGACATCCATGCCTGCCGGTGGCGGTCGCAGCGCCGCCACCGCCGCCGCCTTTGAGCTGCCCCGCTAGTTCCCTCCACATGCGCATACCGACCAAGCGGGGCCCTGTGTCCCGACATGATCAGAGTTGCCTGTAGTCGAACCAGTGTCGTGTGTGGCGTTACGCGGCGAGGCGTAGCGTATCGCGACGTGACGCGACGCGACGCGAAGCGACGCAATGTATCGTAGCGTATCGTAACGTAGCCGATCCCATCGACTTGACTCGCGACTGGACTTGACGTCGCACGGCCGCCGATCTGTGGCACCTATCGACGAGCCTTGCCCCTCACCCCCACCCACTCTTCCTCCACCGTCGTCGAAGTTCGCGTGCCTCTCATCCTTTGCTCCCGGCGCACGCGTCAGATGGCAGCTGCAGCGACGACCGGCCCAAAAGCTGCCTCGGTGCGCTCAGTAACGAGTGAGCCTCACACACCAGCGAGCCAAGACGACGTTGCCGCGCAAGTTGATGCACTTCTGCTTGACAGCGTCCAGAGCAGCACGAGTGCCAAGAGCCAGTTCACGGACCCCAGCGACCAAGCAAGCACACCGACCGGCCCAGGCACGCAAATCCAAGAACTCAGCATACCACACGTTCAGCGTGCACAGAGCGAAATCCATGCGAAACTCGCGCTCAATCGGCAAAACACACATGCGCTCCTCGCCACCGCGTCGCACAGTGTGCCGGACGCCCATGATCAGAATGCACAGGAATTGCTGACGTCTCTTGCACATCTGGAAAAACATGCGAGTCGTGCCGAGGCTAGCGTCGGTGAGATCACAGCCGAGATCCGCTGGCTCGACATGGCGAAACGCAACGTCGGCCTGTCGATCGTCACGCTGCGCCGGTTGCAAATGCTCGTCAGCAGCACAATGCATCTGGAGCAGCTGTGTGAGCTCAAACAATATCGCGAGGCAGCGTCCGCATTGCAAGCTGTGCAGGCGCTTCTCTCGTACTTTGAGCAATTCCGCGCTGTGCCGTGCATTGTGCAGCTGCAGACGCATATCCAAGTGCTGCGCGACAAGCTGCATCGCATGGTCATGGACGAGTATGAGTCAGTATTCCAGACTGCCAAGCACCGCTTGCCTGCCCGCGAGTCCGTGCTGCCAGACGCTGCGCTCGTCGTCGATGCTCTGGGCCCCGACGTGTGTGAGAAGCTTATTGATTGGTACTGCACGCGCCAGCTCCGCGAGTATCGCCGCGTGTTCCGTGCTGTCGATGAGGCTGGTCAGCTCGACAATGTGCCCCGTCGGTATGCGTGGATCCGCCGTCTGCTACGCATCTATGCGGACGAACATGCACCGGCCTTTCTTCCACAGTGGAACGTCGACCACCGCTTGCTCACGCTCTTTGCCGACATCACGCACGACGACATGCGCAGCGTGCTCGTGCGCGAGCAGCCGCGGCTTCAGGTGGATGTCCTTCTGCATGCATTGCACGTCACAAACGAGTTCGAGAGCCAAGTCGCTCGGCAGTACGGCATCACGTTCTCCCAGTCGAGGCCCATCTCATCAGCCTTCACGCCATACCTCGGCATCTACGTCGATGCGCAGGACCGCAAGCTCGCTGACATGCTAGCGCAGTTTGCTGCGTCTGCGACGACCGCAGCCGAGCCGAACATAGGCGATGAGCCTGTGCGTGTGCTGGTGTCGTCGACGGACCTCGTCACTTTCTATCGCCAGACACTCGAGCGCTGCGCACAGCTGGGCCCTCGTGCACCGCTGCGTGAGCTTGCGAATGTGTACAGCAAGTGGCTCAAGAAGTACGCTGCCGATGTCTTGCTCCCGGCCCTGCACACCAAAGATGCGTTGCATCTGTGCACCGTGCTCAATACGGCCGACTACTGTGCGACGACATGCACCCAACTAGCTGAGCGGCTCACCGAGAAACAGCGTGCCCTCGACAAGACGGCGCCCGCTGTGGTTCTCGAGTCGGAGCGCGACGTCTTTTTCGACGTCATCACCTCGGCGCTCCAAAGCCTCGTGCGTACTCTTCATACGGCGCTTGATCCTGCGTTCCAGGCGCTGCTGCGCCCCGAGATTCCCTGGGCTCAGCGCGACCAAGTCGACGACAAAAGCGCCTGGGTTGACCTGCTTGCCAGCGGCCTCGAAAGCATCGGGGTCATCGTGCGTCATCATGTGGAAAACAAGCGCTACGTTCGCTCCTGGTGCGACAAGGCTGCTGCTCTCACCGTGACACGGATCGTGCAGTCGATCGTGAGGCTGCGACCCATTCGCCGTCGTATGGCTGAGCAGCTCGAGCGCGACGTGCACCATGTACACACCCTCCTACTCGAATGGCCGCACTTTGCCGCTGCCTCGTCTACAGGCTCCAGGGCCACGCCTCAACCACAGTCCCTGCAAACGGCCTACAGCCGCATTGTTGACAAGGCCATGGCCCGCATTGAGCCTGTGCTCTCGATGCTGATAGCGCCCGACGACCCACGTGCCTTCGTCGAGGCTTACCGCCAGCGCGTCGGCGACCAGTCGCTCGGCAACTTTCAAAAACTCTTGGATCTCAAGGTACGTATACATGCATTGGCTAGCCAGTCTGCCTGCGACATGCTGGGCATGTCTGTCTATGTGATGCGATATCGGCACGCCAGGCACCACTGTGCAGCTGTGTGACAAAGACCCCGCTCCGTACTAACACGCATGTCCCAGGGCCTACGCCGACTGGATCAGAATCCTCTTGTCGAGGAGTTTCTTGCCGCCATCGACCGTGCTCCCGATGCACTTCCCACCACATCCGCGCTGTCGACGCTCCAGCTCGACCCAAATGCGGACGTGTATGCGATGCCTGAGCTCGGCGACCGTACGAAAGACGATCTGCCCGACGCATCCCTCGTTCATCGGCCCACAACGCCGTCGTCGTCGTCGAGCACGGCTGCTGCCGCTCTTTCGTTGCCTGATTGGAAAAAGTTCGGTAGCATGTTTGGCGTTGCTCTGGGCCAGCGCCGTCCCTAGCTCGTTCAGAGTGTCTTCATACCCGCATAGTTTTTGTTTCCCCCTCCCCCCGCCATCTCGCTCTCTGTATCCCATGCGACATCGCCGTCACACCCCAACCCCAATTCCCCTTACTCACTGCAACTTGTTTTCCTGCGTCCGCATTGTTCCTCTCGCTCGCGTCTCGCCTCACGTCCGTACTAGTTCGGCAATATCCTCCTTCCGCAGCTCACCTCTCGCTCGGATTCGTTGGTGGAGCGTCTTGGGCGTCTCTTCTTTCTTAACACGTTCGTCGTGCTCGTTCGCTTCGTCGATGTCGCTGTCGTCATTGTCGTTGTCCACGTCCATGTCGTCGTTGTGCTCCCCAGTGTCTCGTGCATGGCCTCCGTTGCCCTGTCCACGACCACTGCTGGCGAGCGCATGTGTCTGACACGACTTGTCGGCCGCAGCAAGGACCCGGCCCAGTGCTATGGCATGTTCTGCTTGTGCCGTACGCACCCATACAAGGCCATTCTTCCCGATCGCCGCTTCGAATGCAAAGTGCTTCGATACGTTCAGGAGAAGCGTGTGTTGCGGCCTAAGCATACTTTGTGCTAATGACAGGCTTACCTGCCACACCATTGCGACATCTGGCTCCGTCGCTTTCAGCTCGCCCATCCCATCTGCCTTGTTGTGAATAGGATCGATACAGCTCAGCTCCGGCTCACTCCATGGCTCTGCATTCACCACGCGCGCATATACAAGCGCACCGATCTGTAGATTCGGTCGATTCCGCCGCGTTGCTCCTTCAAATGCCAGCACAGGCAACGTGCTTGGATGCGCCGAGAACAACGTCAGCGTGTAAGACTCCATGCCACGATTCGTAACCTGCGCAATGACACGATCACCAACACTCGGCACATATCTGCGCTGCGCCGACTCGACATACCACCCGTGCATAGTCACTGGGCGCGATTCGCGCCGGCGTTGCTTCGTGACCACATGTCCCAGTGCACCAGTATGGATAGATGTAAGCGACGCTGGTGTATCTGGCACATCTGGCGTTGGAAGCACACCAGGTCCTAGTTTGATTTGATCGCTTGCATGCGCTGCATTGGCGATCACGTCACCTGGGAGCACCACCACCATCTTATATGAAGCCGTGTCGGATGAGGAAGATGGGGTGACTCGACGTAATTTCTCATCTTCATAAAAATGAGCCGATTTCTCGTTCCACAGGTGGAGTGCACCCCATGTCTGGCATGGCGTCTGCACGAGAATGACATCGTGACCCAGGGCGCACGCCTCCATACATGCCTCCCTGTGCCTCCCTATGCCTACTGGACTGGCATCCGTCTTTTTTTTTTACACTTCGTCTTCAATGTGAGCTGTTGCCATTCGTGTCGGCGCTTACTGCATGTAGAAACCGAGATACTGTGTCGACGATCCTACGCATCGTCTCCTCCATGCAGATACACATGCATCTCTCGTCCATGGTATGTATATGATTTTGTTGGCAAAGGATGCCATTCTCTTTTTCTTATCCACATTATCCGAGTGACCCTTCACTTTGATGTTTCTATCTATCTATCTATCGAGACTGATGCCCTATTTTTTTTTTCATCTTCATCCTTCATCATGGACAACGCTGAACACGAGCTAACCCGAGACAGGTTCGCTAGCATATTGATAATGCGCACCGACTAACACGTATGTGTGCGTACAATGTAGTTTATGTAGCGCGCTAGTGACTGGATGAAAGCGGACTGGACCGAGCAGTCCATGAAGGCCAGCGCAGACAGTGTCAGGTAAGAAGGTCTTCTCCTCAAGGGAATGTCTCGTACACGCGTCCTGTCCATCGTAATAAGGAGGGGGCAACCTTCATATAGCGGTCGGACATGTCTTCACGTGACGATACAAATGTGTGCATGCCGATTCGCTCGTCCGTAGCCAATTGTCCACACAGGCTTTGTCTGGGCAGCGGCGGCGGCGGCGGCAGCAGCAGCGACGGGCGATCCATCCGCTTTTTGTGTGGGTGATTGATTTTTGGCTACGCCGTCGACAACCATGAGTAGGATTGCATGCCGACAGATTTTGCCGCTGCGGCCATCGCTGCATCGCACCATGCACACAAGCGTGCGGATCATGAGAGAAAAGCAGCCAGTGCCTGCTTCGCCGCCAGCAGGCGAGAAGCGAGATCTTGTGGCAGAGCAGGTGAACCGCATTGGTGAACCAACACCTGCTGCAATCGTAAGCGATGCACCGAGTACGTTTCGTTCATGTGCGCATGGATCTCTCCTGCTTTTGCACATGTATCCTCGAATCCATGCAAGCTAACAGTGCAACTAGACTCTTTGCACCAGCGCACCGTGCGCATTTACCAGCCGTCGAAACCAGCGACGCAATCAGGCAAGGCTGGTACGCGTGATTGGCGCCTTGACTTTGATATTCTCCAGGGATCTGGCCGGTGGGAAAGCCCACTTATGGGCTGGGCCAGCACGTACGTATACGATACTGCAGGACGTATTAACGACGATCGATCGACAGTGCGGATCATCAGCAGGCGCTTGTGATGAAATTCGACACAAGGGAGGATGCAATTCACTTTTGCGAGAAGCAGGGCTGGCACTACTTTGTGCAGGAGCCACACAAAGCACGAATCCCTCCTAAGAGCTACGCTGCCAACTTCAAGTACTCGCCCGGCAAGTTGCGCATTCACCACACCAAGTAAGCAGTGTGCAGCAGACATGCGCGTGCGAACTGGCGAGCTATATGTAGGAGACGTGGGAGCTGGAGACTTGTGGGTGATGGATGGACGTTCCTTGCATAGAGTGAACATGTGACGTACATATCCATTAGAGCATGCATCGTACTTGCCGCAGAATACCCGACTAGCGATGCGTCTCACGTAGCACGCAGCATAATGATTCCCACCTCTAGGCGTTGTCGCGCTGGGTTCCGATGCCCTGCCTATTCTTGGTCATGGAAGACGTACGTCCATTCATTCATTCGCTTCATGCCAACGGGTGGCGCCGAGCGCTACAACGTCGACACACGCCTCCACTCACACTCATCGACATGGTCAAGTATGGGCAGCTAGTTGTACGTGTGTGGCAAGGCTTATGGAGAAGAGCAGACGCTCACAGACACATGCATACAGGTTGGGCCACCAGGATCCGGGAAAACAACATACTGGTACGTTGTCCAAAGGCGGGTGGTGGGCTAGGGAAAACGAGGCATGTCGAACACAGTTTCTGACGCACAAGCCATGGCATGTACCAGGTATGCGCATGAACAAAGTCGGACGCGAAGCGGGACTGACATTGTCTCACCAAGTTTCTTATTGCGTTGGAACGCGGCGTGCATATCGTGAATCTTGATCCAGCGAACGAGCATGTGCCGTATCCATGTGACATAACGCTGTCGGAGCTCATCAGTGTTTCGGATGTGATGGCTGAGCTGGATCTCGGTCCAAATGGCGCTATGCTATACTGCATGGAGTATTTGGAGCAGAATCTCGACTGGCTTGAGACACGATTGGCTGCATTGGAGCATGACTACGTGCTTTTCGATCTGCCGGGGCAAGTCGAGCTATCGACGAATCATCCCAGCCTGCAGCGGATTCTCGAGCACTTGCAAAGAAAGCATGAATGGCGTGTACGTGAACATAGAGTGGCTGTGTGCCCAGCTCAACACGAGGCGTGCAAGGGCTAACCGGAACAGCTCGTCGCCGTTCATCTCGCAGATGCATCAAACATCATGGATCCTTCACGCTACATTGCACTCCTTGTCCTGTCTTTGCGAGCGATGTTGATGTTGGAGTTGCCTCACGTGAATGTGCTGAGCAAGATGGATTTACTAGATGCTGAGCAGCAAGAAGCTCTTCGTACGTATACACACGCGCGCGCATGAGACACGCACGCACACACTGACACATGCTCTCTCATGTCGCTAGCGTTTTCTCTGGACTACTATACCGATGCACAGGACTTGAACTACATGGCGGACTATCTTCACGAGACCCAGCCGCGCGTCGCGAGGATGTACGAAGTGTTGGGGGACATTGTTCAAGAGTACGGGCTGGTGTCGTTCGAGACACTGGCTGTGGAGGAGAAGGCGTCGATGCTACACCTAGTGGAGGTATTAGACCGTGCGATTGGCTATGTAGCACGAGATAGTGCGTAATTCTATGCATGCCAATTCATGTACGGCATGATGAGCAGCAGACAGCGCAAGTGTTGAACAACGCCAGATGCGTTGAATACATACGCACACAAGCACAGGACTGGTACAGCTGCGACTTGCGAGCGCAGAACGATGTGGGCACAATGGCTAGGCCTCGTCGTAGGAAGTGTGCCTCTCGCCGTGCAGGGACTGGCTGGCTCGTCCAACATGCCGACGATTGACTACATACCCAATGACATTTCGTCGAACTGTTCGACATTGTTGACGCAGCTGGACGAGGACAACCTGTTCCAGCAGTGTACAGAGCCACTTATCAATGCGACGAATGCATTTGCTGTCGAGTCGACGACGGCGAACTCGTCAGATGCGCTGCAATCGTCGCTGAGAAAGTTGTGTGACTCTGGCACGGGGTGTGACCGCTCGCTCGTGAGGCATTTCCTCGGCCAATTCTGGGACCAGTGCTCGGACGAGCTGGAAAAGCCGAACGATCAGGTTCTCAAGCTGTATAATTATCTGTACATCTTCAATCCCTTCCACGATGCCGTGTGCTCAAAGGACCACACAGGCCAGTATTGTCTCTCGTCTATAGTCAAGACGATGGCACAACAGGAAGACTCACAGCTTTCGCGCATGTATCGGCGCAGTGTTCCTGACGATATCGTTGCTGACGTGTACAGCGACGAGTATTGGGAACGTGTGCTGGAGAGTATTCCACGCAGCCGCAATGTGTCTTTTGCCAAGACACCCAGCAACTCGAGCACAAATACAACTCAACTGCCACAAGTCGAGCCACAGCAGGCATTTTTCTTCCTCTCTGGGTCATCGGATAAGTCGTCTCTCTGTACGGAATGCTCTCAGAACGTGCTGGCCGCGTACATTGCGTTTGAGCTGACGTCGCCGTATGCGCTTGGCCTGGAGAATTCTGACGTGCTCAAGTCGCAACATGAAATCTATGATCACGCTCGCTCGCTGTGTGGTACAGAGTTCCTCCAGACAGTGAATCAAAAAGCTGGTGTTCAGGGATTTTCCGGCCCAGCGTCATCGGCGACGGTGTCGACGGTACGGCGGCCGCTTGATCCGAGCTGGCTATGCGCGTTGATCGTGCTAGGGACAATTGCCTTGTGGTATGCTATGTAGTGAACGTAATGGTCTAGGGATGTGGTGACGGTGTTCCTTGATGACTGTTGGCCCCATGGCCGCCTTGACCGCCTTGACCGCCTTGACCGCCTTGACCGCCTTGACTGCTTTGACTGCTTTGAGCGCCTTGGCCGCCTTGGCCGCTTGGCACAATAGGTGATGCAGGCGTTACATTCAGGCTCCCCATGGATGCTGTCGCTTGTGGCATTGTCACATAGCGTGATGTGTTGGTGCCAGCGAATGGGCCTGCTCCCTGCGTCTCGTATCCTGCGCGTTGTGGCTGGGCGCCTTGTTGCTGCGTGGCTCCCTGTCGCTGGGCAAGTACTTGAGGTTGGTACGACGGGTGGGGGTGGGCCGTCGGTGGAGTCTGTTGAGGATGCGGATGAGCCTGTTGCTGTGCTTGCTGCTGTGCTTGCTGTTGTGCCTGCTGCTGAGCCTGCTGCTGAGCCTGCTGCTGAGCCTGCTGCTGTTGATGCTGAGCTTGCTTGTAAAGCTGGATCGCAAGTCCATTGATCTGCTCCTGACTCAGATGCGATGCAGCGAGGGTGATGGCCAATTGCTGTTGGAGAGCATGCAAGTTGGGCGGTGCTGTCGCCGGTGCAGGCGCTGGGCCTACGGGTGACATCCCAGTAGCAGGAGATGGTGTGGCTCTAGACGGCATCGAAGCTGTGAAAGTGGTTGGCCGGCCTTGGACATGAGCGCCATTCATCGCGATCGCTGTCCTATTCGGCGTCAAAGGAGTAGCAGGCATTCCATGTCCCGCGGTCCCAGTAGCCCCAGTGATACCGGTAGGTGTGGAGGCAGCGCCAGTGCCAGAACCCGAGGAAGCATCATGTGCAGGAACTGAGCCAGGAACCGAGCCAGGAGCCGATGTACTAGCAGTGCCAGTGGGTGTTGCAGAGCCAGGGAATCCTAGCGGACGTGCATCGATGGCGGCAGAAGAAGAGCGATTCAATCGAGCTGTCTGAGACGATGGCGATGACGATGCAATCACGATGGGCTGCGGTGGGCGAGGCGCATTCGTACCAGGTGCCGCTGACGGCGCTTGGACCTGGGAAGTGGCGTTCTTTATGCTCGATGTGCTGCTGCTATTACCAAAGGCCGAGGATGTGTCGATGCCAAAAACTGGCTGACCCGTCCGAGCGAATGGCATCGATTGACCAGCCACCATGATAGGATGCTGTTTCGCGGCATTTTGATTCGCGGTCAGTGCCGCCAGGTACTGCTGCGTCTGGACAGGCGAGGGCGTTGACGGCATCTGTGTGACTGAAGGCCGAGGCACTGATGCATGCGCCGTGCTGGGCGTCGCTGGAACAGGCGAGCGTGCAGCTGGTGGTGTTGGCGAGGTGGCTGATGACAAGACTGACGTGGCCGGGCGCTGCTGTTGATCATCGCTGGACGACGTCTGTGTATGGGTATGAGCCTGAACCTGAGCATGAGCCTGAACCTGGGCTTGAGCTTGGGCTTGAGCTTGAGCTTGAGCTTGAGCCTGGACGTGAGCCTGGGCTTGGGCTTGGGCTTGAGCTTGAGCTTGAGCTTGCGCCTGGGCCTGAACGATTTGCATACGCTGTTGTTGTTGCTGCTGAGCCAGGGCGAATTGCGCCGCTCGTTGCTGCTCAAAGAACTGGCGAATCGCTGCTTGGTCTCGCTCCGTCTTGAGCATGCTGAGAGCTTGCGGTGTAGGTGTAGCAGACATCTTGATTTGCGTATGCGTATCATGAGCCGCCAAGGACGCACGTTTCGTCTGTGCATTGGCAGCCGCCGTCGCAGCCGCCTGGCGCTGGAGCTGCTCACGTCGCTTGGCCCACTTGCGCATGGTATCCAGCAGGTTCTGTCGGTGTTGCTTCTTCGTGTCTTTGGGCGGTGGCCGCTGCGCGCGTTGCTCATCTGCCAGCCACTTGCACCGTTCATAGCAGTCCCACGCCGTGCGTTTCTCTGTCGGCAGCACGAGGCGTGCAGAATTAAAGACGTCTGCCACGAGTGCCCAATGGTCGCGATACTGCTTCGCAAGTGCCTGGACAAATGCATCGTCGTCCGCTGACCATGAAAGCTGCTCAATACGAGACTCAGGCCGTGCGGGCGGCGCAGGTGGTCCGCCAGCATGCAAAGCCAGCATGGTGTGTTCACGAGACACTTTGCCTGACCGTCGAGCGAAGAGCAAAGAGCCTGGCGCTTGTATGCCGAAATGTGGCGGCACTGCTCCAGGACCAAGTCCTTCTGGCACAGACGGCAGACGCTCCGCCCACTCACTTGCATTGACCCAGAGTCCATGTTCGTGGTAGTTGGCTGGATCTAGTGTGCTAACAAGCACAGGCCTAGAGTCCAAGAGGCGCGTCACATGTACAAGGCGCGATGGTGGTGCATGGGAGTCGTCTCGGCGTTTCTGCGACGCAGGATCATCCGACGCATGGGGCGGTGAATACTGGGGCAACTCGGGAAACAGCTTGGCAAAGTCCAGCTCCTCAGCACGCAATGTCGGCGCTTGCTCCATCTGAGTGAGCGCAGCACTGGTCTGGGGATCGAGTGTCTCTAGGAGCGACCATGGGGACACACTTGTGGTCGTTCGGTCGAGACTGAAGATCGGCGCTCGGATCGCTGTCACCAGCGCTAGCGGAAGCTTGTCGACGAGTGTCACTTCTTTGTCTGCCTGTGAACGAAGAGCAGGCGTCTCGTTCGTTGGTGGCATATCACTCTCTGGGTATGTGATGCTGGGCATGCTACGCGCATGCATGTCTTTGTCGCGATGAGCCTTGCCGTCAGCCTTGCCGTCAGCCTCGCCGTCAGCATCTGTTTCTGCATCGGCATCGGCATCGGCATCGCTAACGGCGTTCTTCCCTTTCGCACTGGGCGGCTTGTTGATGTGTTGGGGAGCGCCGGCATGATGCACAGCTGGAGTTTCCTGCGCACTCAACGCGCCGTGAGGCTCGCCCTGGCTCGGTTGTTCATGCATTGCTGCCATTTTTGGTCCTTCGGCATGAGCGTCAGGCCCGCGAACATCGACATTCACGTCGGCATGTCTTTGGCTCTTGGTTTCGACTGCATGTCCAGTCGACTGTGGACCGTATTCTTCTCTCTCGCGTTTCTCATACGCACCGTGTGAGGAGGCTTGGCGATCGACATCGGGGCATGCCTCTTTGTGAATGCTCGGGTAGCAGCTCTTATCCACATCCATAGGCTCCTGCAAATCCTTGTACATCCGCCGTGGTGCACACATGGCAATGCGCTCTTCAGGTGTGGATCGGTGCCATTGAGCAATTTGGTGCGCAAGCTCGTAAGCGACAGCCAATTTCCATTTGCGTTCTTCTCGATAGTCCGTTTGCATCCAGCGCATCTCTTCCAGCAAATAGTCCCAATGCGTCTTGCGCTCGACAGGGCCTTTGATCCGTTTTGGCTGACGGAAACTCCAGTGGCCTTCCTGCTTCAGTTCCTCGATCCGCATCATGGCACGCAAGAACTTTTGCTCTGCAAATGCTACTTTCCAATCGCCTGTCAACAAACACTTGCTTGCTTTGCGGACGAGGCTGGCCGTTGAGCTGGCCTGGATCCGTACTTGCCATCGCCACAGGTCAGGGGCAAGGGAACTCGCTTTCTGCACGGCTTTCGCACTCGGTGTGCCGGCTACATAGCTGCCGCTGCCACTACCGACGCTGCCTGGTCGCTGTGCACTTTTCCTTGTGCGGTGGTGCACGGATCCGCCACCTGTCCCGATGCCGGTGATACGTCGCGATGGATCGGGTGGAAGTGGCCGCAGTGACGATGCATACGTGACTGAGAGCGGGTTCGGCGCAAGCGCTTGCAGAGTTGGAGGCGGCGTCATGGCCGGCAGTGTCGCTTCACATTCGACCGGGCGAGGCATGGGCGATGGCGGTAATCGGACTGACCCACGAGCATGTGCTTGGGCGGCATACGGCAGTGGTGGCTTGACGGCTTGCACACCTAACGGCTCGGATGCGGGGAGATCCAGCCTGGATGTTGATCTCGTGGCCGTGTTGCTGGTCGAATCGGCAGTCGATGGCGCACGACGGACTGCATCGATGTCAACACTAGACCTTTCGGCGGAAGCTGGCGTTTTCGTTTCGACCGGCTTGCTTACCGCAGACGTAGTCGTACCCGTCGTGGGCGTTGGTGCTGCTTCGACACTGGCTTCCGAGGCCTCAGACACTGGCTGTGCATCTTTCAATACATGCAACGCGCGCTCACGAAGAAATTGAGACACACGCAGTACCCGTTTCATCAACAAATAGGCAGTTTCTTTCGGCAACCCGTCGTGAGGCAGTTGTGCATCACACTCATCAAGGATGGGCTCCGAAGCAGGCGCATTCCCTGCTGCCGCTGTAGCATCATCGTCCGACTCTACCTTGTTGAGTAGGTACAATATTTGCCGCACGCAGGTGCCGTGCGAGGCTGCTGTGGCACTATATGTCGTGTTAGCTCGTGGTCCCTCACACCACACAATCACACGTACCGCTGTTGTGCTTCACACTCTTGAATCTTTTCGTCGCGCAGTTCATCGAGGGTGACGCGGCTTGTTGATGCACTGGACATGCTGTGGCTTCGAATCACAAAGCGCAACACGCTCGCTCTTTGGCGCTATTTCCGCGGCCCACACTCACGCTCTCTGAACCCAGTGTGTGTTCACGCTCGCGAGAGAAAATCCACCCGTCGTGTGGTGTGCGACAGACAAATTAGCGATGAGTTGGTGTTGTTACAAAGAATCTATTAGGTACAAGCGAGATTATGGAGTGAATGGGTGTGGCCTAGTGGGATGAGGTCAGCATGTTGTGGGCGGCGACAACAACGCACCAGCGTGACTACTGTGTCATCCTCTCATCCTTGGCGCGCGTCGTCGGGGGGCGAGGACGACGACAGCGCGCGCGAGCCAAGCACGTCGCTCTGCTCAGAAATGATACCGATCACCACAGTGACGTCGTCGTTCTTGCCACCGACATAGTAGATACCTTCTTCATTCGCATGCTGTTGGAATGGGCTTGAAATCGTGCGGGGATCATCCATCACACCGCGTGCCATGTGGCACAGCTTCTCCGACAGCACGCCTGGTAGGTGCATCTGCATGGCCTGTAGATCGTCCGGCGGATACAGAGCCATCACATCATGCACAGCATCGAGGATTTCATCGTCAAACAGGTTATCAAACAAGCCATCGCTCGCCATGATAACAAGGTCGCCCGGCTGCACCTTGAGTGCCCAATGTCCTGCATCGTTTTTAGGCGTGTCAAATTCAGTCTGGCTTCCCACATGATCATACGAGTGGATGTAGTCGCTCATTTTCTCATTTACATCTGGCAGCTCATAGTCTGTCGCACCGTCGGGAATCATACCGCTCCGGTGCATGCACAGCGCGCTCGATAGTGTCACACTCTCGATCGTTGCGTCCATCATGCCCAGTTGCAATGGGAAGTTGAAGCTGTGTTGCTGCTCAGCACTGCGAAACAGGAGCTCGCCATCACGGATAAGCACCAGCACACAGTCTCCCATGTTGGCGATCCGCAGTTCGTCTCCACGTAGGACGGCCATCAGTGCCGTCGCACTACCAAGGATCCCTTCGCGCTTCGACGCTCGCACGCACCGCTCCCATGCCGTCTGCATAATGTCCACGGGATGGCAGTTGAACCACGCGCTCTGCGCGTCTTCCACTTCCTGCGCATCCCATGACGCTTGCATAGCCTGATCCTGTCTGTACAACTCTGCATAGCAAAAGTGCATGAGCAATCGCGAAAATAGCGATGCGTCCGCGCGTGTTCTGGATGCCCATCCACCCACACCGTCGGCCACGCCCATGGCATCGTTTTTTAGAAAGTACGCATCTTCGCCAACGTCCTTGCTCTGCAGTCGTGTCTTGACGATGCGACCGTCGCTCCGTATAGCCGACTGCAACCCTTTGCCGTGCAGGTATGCCAGTGACGACGGTAGTGGATGCGGTGTGTCATGGTCATCGTCGTCGTTGCCCTCCTTCGCAGTGCCACCCTGGGCCCTGGACGTGGTCGACGCATTTGTTCCCAAGAAGAAATCAGCTATGGGCGCCAAAAGTCCCTTGCTCTGGTGCGCTGGCTTCGTTCTTCTAGCTCCTTCGCGTCGGGGTCGAGGTTTCGGTATGCCATACGCGCCTGTGTGGAAGACATATGTATTGGTCCGTGTGCCAAAGTGTTCGCGACTGTACATCTGCTGGTTCGACCCCGCCAGAGACGCTTGATGCTCCATGGGTGCCGTACACCGCGCGGATGCACACAGTCCACGGCCCACTACTCTAACATGCTGCGTCGCTCGGATTCGATTGTGGCCGTCCAGTACCGTCGTTGCCAGACGCCATTCCGAGTTCGAGAACTTCATACAATGAGTATGCCTCAGCATCCATAACCCACCGCCTGTTTGCGCCAGCAGATACAGTGTGTCGCTGCGTACCCACGCCGGGGAACTGTAGGGATATGAATGAACCAAACGCAAGGAGATTATGAATATCGAAATGTGAACAAATTTTTTTTTTCGTGTGTTGTAGGCTTGAAGCATGATCGGCAGACGTTTGAAACAAGTAAATATTATATTTGGGACGAAACCCTCAACAGTGGGACAAGGTGCCGGAGTGGTTAACGGGAACGCCTAGAACTTGGTTCTACACCGACTGGTGATAAGCGTTTGGTCTCTGACCGCACAGGTTCGAATCCTGTTCTTGTCGCTTCTTTTTTCAATGGTTCTCCGTTGAAATTTATAATTTTTTTTGAATTGTTCGGCTCCTCCACCGTGCCAGTGCGCACGCGCCAATCGTGAAGTATGGGCTTTGCCAGCGCGGGCTCTTTCCACACTCGCAGCAAGAGCCAACTTGATGTCTGCACCACCAAAGTCCGGAATTGCACTATTGATCGTGGATGTGCAAAACGACTTTATCGATGGCGCGTGTAAGTAGACTAGCTGCGCGGTGCCACGTGCGAAAGGACTCTCATTTCTAACGTGTTCAGTATCTGTTCGCGACGCGCCAGCTATAGTGCCTCGAATCGAGAGTCTCATCAACGAGTATGATTGGACTTGCATCGTAGCAACACAAGACATGCATCCGTCAGACCATGTCTCGTTTGCGTCCGTGCACGGGCGGGAACCTTTCCAAACCCACCGTGTGCCACATCCCTATGATCCCAGCACATCAATCGACCAAATGATGTGGCCTGACCACTGTGTTGCAGGAACAAGAGGCTCTCAGATGCATGCACGAATTCAAGCCGCGCTAGATGCTCGCTGTACTTCTGGTGTTCCTGTTCACTACGTGCATAAGGGCACAGACAAGCGCATTGATAGCTACTCTGGCTTTGCATGTACGAATTACGTACAGTTCACGGAATTGGCGTCCATATTGCATCGAGCGCGCGAGCCGATATCCACGGTTGTCGTGTGTGGCTTGGCCACAGATTATTGCGTTTGCCACACAGCGGTTGACGCTGCCAAGTTTGGCTTCCGGACGCTTGTTCTGGAGGACTGCGTCCGTGGCGTGGATGCGTCATCGACGGCACATGCATACAAGGTCATGCAGCAGTACCAAGTGGCTGTCGTACCTGTATGTACAAGTTGGAAACTCTACATATCCTAGCTATACTACAAGCTTTGTGGAGGTAGCAAGAGCCAGGTAGCGTTTATGAAGCTGGCTTAGACGAGTCGCACACCGTGAGGGTGGTCGGGAAGGGGGCACAGGAAAAGTGACAGAGATAGGTCAGGCGCAGAGAGGACGTATGAACCAACGCATTCTCTTAACGTGAATAGGAGACCGCATAGACGAATGTACCCACCCCAACGTATTACACTTATCATCATCATCATCATCATCATCATCATCACTCGAATTTTTGTTGGCTCGCGACAAGAGGAGTTGTCACAGCACAGTCTTCTTCGCCTTGCTCTTGGAACCTTGGTTCCAAGTGGTCGGGAGACCAAATTTGGCTCTTGGCCAGAGGTGCCTCCACCACCTCATAAAGAAACACAAAGAACAAAAACACAATCGGAAGGGCGAGAACAGCCAAGAGGACAAAGCCAAGAACTGCACGAGGAATGCCCCACACATTTGCTGTTGTAGTTAGCGACACGCACAGCGCCCATGCAATTACGCGGAAGATACACAAAATGCACTGGACAATGTTGTTCTTTACATCACGTGCGGGTCGACAGACCAAGAAAACGATCAGAAGTAGAACGTCGATCGTGAGGAGACCGACAGATTGTCGCAGCCCATAGTTATGCTTTTGAGGGATGCCCACGAAGCAAGCGCGCAGGAAACCGCATCCTAGCATGAGGAACCAGAACCACCAGTACCGGGGCTTCCATGGATGCGACATAGAGCCAATATGGAGGGCGGCTGACGTCATATCCCACGGCCAAGTCCTTATGTAGTAGAGAGACTCGGCACCTGCGCGGCGTGCCTGTACATACTGCTGGGCGAAGATAATCGACCAAAGGCACGCCAAGGCGAAGCAGGTGAGAGCGGCAATGAAGTGAGAGAGCCATGAGGTAGAATTGACGAACTGGAACAACGCCAGAGTCAGAAGCGGTGGTGTTGCGCACTCGTATACACGGAGGAGAGTCGGCCTGAGTAACTGCAAGTACAAGCGATGCAGATTGTGCAGCCGGTCCCGCTTGGACAAGAAACCCACGAAGCCAGCGACGAGGATGCCAATGCACAATGCTATGCACACGACAAGGAGCCAGGACACGAGCGCAATCAAAAACGCACTGTACGGCGAGATGTTGAGCGACTCTGTGTAGTAAAAAACGCCGGACTGGTCGAAGTCATTCATCGACACAGCCCACACGACATTGTCTCCGGCACCACCCGGGTCCAGCTCGCCACCCGGGCCTGTATTAGGCGCGTATAGCTTGCGGGGTTGCAGGGTATGGAGATCCAGCGACGAAATGCCATTTACATCAAGGATCTCGGCACTCTGATTTGCATTCAGCACCGACGCAGGGTAATAGTTCGCTAGCCGGCTATACTCGGCCTCCATAAGCTGACCAAACACCAGATGAACGTCGTCGCTGCCGGTGCTTTTGCGCGAGTCGAGGATGGATTCGTAAATAGATTCGATTCGGACAAGGCCCATGATCCACGAAAAGCGCAGAGAAAAAACGTGGATCACCCGTGGCACAATCATGGTGATCATCGACACCATCGGAGTCAGCTGGATGGTCGTGACAATGTCAACGATGCGCCACTGAAGTGACGATAGCGAAAGCGACCATCCCGTTGTCACGAGCGATGCCAACGCGGCAGCTGCGACGAAAGCCGCGAGGCCATACGTGATATCCGGCAGGTCAACGGTCTTGGCATTGGACAATTGCACCTGGAGGCAGCCTGACAGGTTTTGGGTGGGCTGGTCGTACAGTTTGAGCATAGCCAACGCTTCAATGTCTGGTACATCAAAGACAATGTTAGGAATCTTGGCTGCGAACGAGTCTGGCACCTTGATATGCGACGATCCTGTGAAATTGTACTTAGGAATAGGACATAATTCTCCATTGCCGATCTTGCACAGGTCCTGATGTACGGTGATGTACTTGCGGCCATACACATACAGGTCGAAAATGATATCAAAGTCCTCATCGCCCCTGGTCGATGAGACTTGCACATCGAAGTCGAACTGCTGCTCATCGCCCTTGTATCGGAGATCCAAGCGTTTTAAAAAAACGGTAGTTGGCGCTCCGCAATAGGCAACACTGGATGTGTACAACGTTCGGTTCCTTGCAAGTACATTGGTGTTGATGCTGCCGCTATTACTGTTCTGATTCTCGGCATGCGCACATGGTGCGTACTGCATTAACGTCATGAAGGCTAGAAAAAGGAAGAAGAGCGAGTATGTGTGGCGGACGTAGCTCAAGCGCCATCCTTTGTGGTGCGATTGGTTCTGCGCTATGGCTTTCGCTTTTGCAGGCGTGGGAGATAACGATGATGATGCTGTTGCTGCTGCTCGACATAGCGTGGATGGCGTTTCTTGTGGGCATAATGTCGATGAGACTGCCGCTGCCACACCCACCATCACGCTCGTCGATGGTATGGTAGGAACGCGCGAGCTGCGCTCAGTCTTGCAAGGCGTGAATGTGTTTGGTTTCGGGAGTTGTTGGTGCGACACGCCCCAGCGTCACTCACACTCCACGGCTGTAACAAGCCGTTTGTTTCAGGGCTCTATCTGCGACAATTGGTCGTCACTAGGTCAAGATATTCGACCACCCGCCACCAGCCACCAGTTACCAGCCACCAGCCACCAGCCAGTCAACCAACCAGCGGACGAGCCAGCCAGCTAGCAACTCGATTCTTTGTGTGGAGAAAAGTGGAACCTCAGCCATTCGCTCGCCTCCAAGGATCGAAAATCATTCACATCGCTCTCTTCCGTCGGCCGTGCCCTCCCCCCACCCGCTTTTCGTAAGAGCGGCAGCAGTGCGAAAATGGCAAGGGGATGATGGGAATTATTTTTCTTCTTCGTCTTTTTCTTCGAGTGGAGGCGTGTATGTGCATGCATCGAAATGCGCACGAACCGGGCTCGAAGAAGCCTCTTGCACGCACGCACGTACGTACACGCAGCGCTGCTTACATGCAAGAACGCCCGCCCCTCCACATTCTGCCGCTCTCGTCACGCAGCCGAGTTCCACATCTCACTGCAACGGAGGGCCCCCGAACAAATGCGCTATGCGCTGAGTGGCACAAGCTGACTCAGCATAAGCTTGGGACCCACGTGAACACGAACCAACCGTGCTGCTGGCACCCGCACGTTGGCGAAGCAGGCCAGCGAGTCCTCAAGCAACAGGTCCGTTCTTGACACGAGCGAGAGCACATACGTCTCCCATACCAACATACTTGTGGGAACAAGAAATGGCAGGTGCTCCTAAGCCAGAAGCTGCGGAGGCCGCTGCGCCTCTTTTCGGCACGCCTATGGCCGATCCCTTCCCCAGTCTGGGTGAGTCTGAGAGTGTGGCTGTGCCGACGAAGGCTAGCGGCGGCAATGGCGGCCAAAGATCGGCATTCACGCAGCGTCCTGATGTGTACGTACCTATGAAGGGTGATGTGTTTGGGCAAGGAAGAAGGGTGACTAACAGCGGTTTATTTATTTATTATTTTTTTTTTAAAGCACGTCCGAAGACATGTTTCCCTCGCTTGGCGTATCGCATGCCCAAAGCCGTGCGGCTGGGCGGCCAGGCCAGGCTGCAGCTGGCAGCAGCGGCGCGTGGTCGGCGCTGAGATCTGCCTCGCATGCGGCAGCTGGCGTTACGCCGGTGTTCCAGCGAGTGACGCATCAAGCGTCCGTGTCCCTGCGCCTCTCTGACGAGCAGCAGCTGAAGCTCAGCACCCTCCTCCAGCGCGTGCAGCAAAAGTGTCGATCTGTGAAGATCGAGGCTAGCACGACGCGCAAAACGGGCCACACCATGTTCATCATCAAGGGGCCTACGGAAGCAGCTGTGCTCGAAGCGAAGCGGGAACTGACGCTGCAGCTGGCTGAACGCGTGACGCTCACGATGCTGATTCCTGCATCGCTGCGTGCGTTTGTCATTGGTGCTGGCGGTAAGAACATTCGTGCGATCACGGACGAGACGGGTGTTCGCATACATATTCCACCGCGCTCCACGGACGAGAGTGCCGCCAAAGAAGCGGCCATGTCCTCGTCCGATGCTGACGCGGATGCGTTGGGCGATCCGCTCTTGGGCGAGCAGATTGAAATCACCATCGACGGTGACACGTTCAATGCACACGATGCGCAGGCCAGGATCCAGGACATTGTGGCTGAGCGCACGTCGAAAATCACTCAGCGCCTCACGCACGTCGAGCCTGCTTGGTTCCCCTTCATCCATGGCCCACGTGGCGTGCGTGCTGCGCAGCTCATGAGCCAAGAGGGCCGCGGCGAGGTGTCGGTCAAGGTGCCGCCGCCGCAGCGCGAGGGCGTCATTGTCGTAAGTGGCGAGCGGGAGCTTGTGCCGCAGGTCGTACGAGCGATCGAGGCGCAGGTTGAGGATATGCGCCGCTCGTTCCGCACGCTCAGCTTCAACATATCCAAGCGGCAGCATGCCTTCCTTGTGGGCGACAGTGCTGCGGACATCCTTGCTTCGACGCAGTGCAGCGTCGAGCTGCCGTCCGTGCATGATTCCTCGGAGGCGGTGATGATCCGGGGTCCACAAACGCAGCTGCCACATGCTCTGACGGCTGCGATGGACCGTGTGAATGCCGTCGCTGTCGAGACCATGGACATGCGCAGCATGCATCCTGATGCGGACGCCGCCCACCTGAAGCGGCTTGTGCAGTGGCTCAGCACGTATGCGCCGCGCGAAGACAACGTGCAGGTGTTCATGCCGCGCGCATCTGCAATTGACAATGCCCATGCAGCTGCACTCGTAGAAGTCGTGAGCGAGGATGCTGCAGCGGCGCGTCGGATCGCGCAGACGATTGAGCATCAGCTGCGCTCGCTCGACACGTCGTCTGTGCGCATGCTCGAGATTGATCCGCTCGCGCATGGCTTTGTGATTGGCAAGAAGGGGCAGCACATCAAAGCATATGAGGCCCGTGGCGTCGATGTGATGCTGCCGCCTGAAAAGTCTGGGCGCGACGATGTCCTGCTTGTGTTCCGTCCAGGCCAGACGGTGTCGGAGTCGGAGCGTGTCGCTGAGCTGGATCGTGTGTGTGCAGAGCTTGTTGCCACAGCTGCGCAGGCGGCGGACCTGCGCACCGAGCACTTGCGTGTACCGAGCAAGTACCACGGCGCGATCCTGGGCCATGATCGCACGGTGCTCAACGCGATCATCGGCGACGACCGCCTCCTTGTGTCGCTGGGCGGCCGCATGCCCGTGAAGCAGGTAGCGGAACCGTTGACCGAGGACTCGATTGTCGTGCGTGGTGCGAGTGAGGCTGTCGCGCGTGCTGTTGCGCAGATCCAACGCATTGCGAAGGACGCCGAGGAGGACAGTATTGTGAATGGGTTTGTCGATGAGTTGAGTGTGCCGGGCAAGTTTGTGCCACACCTGATTGGGCGTGGCGGCGCCGGCATCACGAAGCTGCGCGAGGACCTGGGCGTGAAGCTTGACATTGCCGAGCCGGACGAGGGCGCGAGCTCCAGCGTGGCGCGGACGAAGCCCGTGCCGATCAAGATCGTCGGGCGCAAGGAATGTGTCGCGGAGGCCAAGGCGCGCCTCAGTGCACAGGTCGAGCGCCTCGCTGACGAGGTCACACAGACGATCCAGGTCCCCCAGGACATGCATGGCGCGCTTATCGGACAAGGCGGCAAGTATGTAACGCGTCTGCAGGACAAGTACGACGTGCACATCAACTTCCCGCACGGCCACGATGCACGGCTGAAGCCGGACGAAGTGAGCATCCGCGGCGGACGCAAGGGCGTCGCTGAGGCACGCACTGAGCTATTGGAGCTGCTTGAGTACGAGAAAGAGCGGAACAATACCAAGGTCCTTGTGCTGCCGACGCGCGCTATTGCTCGGGTGCTCGGTCGCGCGGGTGCGACGATCAACCAGATCCGCCTCGAGTCTGGCGCGGACATTGACGTGGACCCACAGTCGGACGCGAAGAAGCCCACGACCATGCTCCAGCTGCGTGGCTCCAACGAGGCTGTCGCAGCGGCCGAGGCCATGATCCAGGCGATTGTCGAGGAGGTCGAGAGCGAGGCGGAGCTGCACGTGACGGTGCCCTCAGCGTTCCACCGGCACATGATTGGCCCTGGTGGCCAGCGCCTTCACGAGCTCATCGAGCGTGCAGGCGGCCCATCCGATCCCAAATCGCATACGCAGATGGTGCGTTTCCCACGCACGAACAGCGACCAGGTGCTCGTGCGTGCACCGAAGGACCTGGCGGCGAAGATCGCAGCGGTCCTGGAGTCTGAGGCGCAGTTCCTTGCGAGCCGCGTCGTGTACGGCGCGCCAGCGCCTGTACGCTTGCACAACCAGCTGATGGCTCGTGGTGGTCGCAAGTACACGCCATGGCAGACGGAGCTGGGCGTGCAGCTGATCATGCCGACCTGGCGCGAGTATGCGCAGCTTGGCGCACCTGTGAATGCGGCGGACCTGGAGAAGGCAGAGCCTGCGACAGTGATCAAAGTGCTGGGCCCCGAAGAGGCCGTGCGCAAGGTCGTGGATGAAATTGCTGCGATCGTTGCAGCCAACCCATCTTCCTCTCATAGCCGGCGCCAGCGCACGAGGGCGCCGGCGTCCACGTCGTCCAACACCCACACCCACACCCACACCCACACCCACGCTCACACCCACAACAACACCAACACGAACACCGACTCCGCAGCTACCGCCAACACCACTGCTGCTGCTCTGAACGCACGCATTGATGATGACGACTCGTAGGTCCCATCCCTTTGTGTCTTGTAATGTGTTTCTTTTCCTCGCGCACATGCACGTCCCGTAGCAAAGCTCGCCGCACGAACCAACCATCTAGCTCCTTGCTGCACGCTCCCCCACGTCGCCGTACAAGTAGGACGATGACATCACGTGAGCATACTGTCGGTGCTTGAGGCGGCGGCTGGGAGGATGCGGCGACGCGGCGTTCGGGCGTGCGGGCGTGCGAGCGAACGAGCGTATCAGATTAGATACTCGACACGTAGGCTAGCAATAATAGCTGGACGGGCGTAAAATCACGCTCTCATCACGACACGAGCAGCTCTTATCTCCAACAAGCGCTAGTCACTTCATCTCGTCCTCTCAGTTTTCAGCAGAAATACCCCTAACGAGCGAGCCAGGAAGCTGAGCCAGCGAGCTGAGCTTCTATCTGTCGTTCCGTTGGAGTACGCCCACCAAGGGACGGGGGTAGGGAACTAACGTAGCTGCCGCACACGGGGCGGTCAACTCCGTGGAACGCCATTTCCTTTTCGCTCTGACGATCCAGACACGTACCTGTCGAATTGGTGGCTTGTCTCGCTGGCTGGACACAGACGACCACGTACACACGGATCAGCAGCACGCTGTATCCTAGCAACCCACGTCGACGCACTCCATGTCACATGCATCACCGATGCATCCAGCGTGTCTTGTCACACCGTCGAAACATGCGGCGACTTCGTCGCGCTCTCCCTTTCAACGGTATGCAAGCGACTCGGCCCTGGACCACACGCACTTGGTCCATGATGCGATGCAGTCCTGGAGCGCCCACATCGAAACGGTCATGGAAGAGACACCCCTCATCTCGCTACGCACAAGCCACACACGCGAGCGCAAACACACACACACGCTCCTGCTGCTGTATTCGGCGATCTTTCTTCTCGCCCTCGCTGCGTCCCTCGACTCCATGTCCTTCAACCTGTACCTAAACTATGCGTGCAGCGAGTTTCAGGCCCTCTCAAGCGTCGGCACTGTTATGATTGCTCAGCAGCTTGTGCGGGCGATCTCCAAGCCGCCGCTTGCTCGACTGGCCGATGCTGTCGGCCGCATATCGACGCTAGTGTCATGCATCGCGATGTATGCGGGCGGGTACGCAGTGATGGCCTCTGCATCCTCGCTCCGCGCGTTCATTCTCGGCACACTGATCCAGTCTCTGGGTGCGACGGGCGTCGGTGTTTTGCACGCGATCATCATGGCCGACACGTCATCTGCGCAGTGGCGCGGCTTCCTTATTGGGCTTGTGAACCTGCCGTACGTGCTCAACTTTGCTTTGGTCGGCCCGCTGGTCGATACGACGCTACGCACCGGCGGCTGGCGCTTGGGCCTGGCTATGTGGGTCGTGGTCCTGCCGATCGCGGCCCTGCCCCTGTTAAGTCTCTTGGTCATCGGCAGCCGGCGTGCCTCTCGGCGTGTCCCGCGCCGCTGGCTGCCGCAGCGAGCCGCGAGCCGCGTCGTGCGTGAGATGGATCTACTCGGCATGCTGCTTTTATCGTGTGGCTTGACGCTCCTGCTCCTGCCGGTCTCCCTCGAAGGACCTCGAGCCATCTTCGAGGCGGCTCATGCCCACCGAGTGGATGTGCCGACGGGTGTGGCTTTCCTCGTCGCTTTCGGCGTGTGGGAGACCTGGACGACGTCCCCGCTCTTTCCACGCTCCATGCTCACGAACGTTTGTGTAAGTGCGACGTGTCTGATTGCCGCGCTCGACTTTGCGGGGTTTTATCTCTCCTGGACGTACTTGTCGCCGTTCGTTCAGATCCTCAAGAACTGGGACCAGGGCCTTACTGCGTACTTTGTGACGACGCAGAATGTCACGTCGACGATCGCTGGCATGGTCGTTGGCAGTTGCATGGCCTACACCCGGCGCCTCAAGCGCTACCTGCTCTTTGGCTTCATCATCCGCCTGCTAGGCGTCCTCCTCATGGTCCACTACCGGTCCGTGGGCCACTCGGCCCTGGCGTTGCTGACGTGCCAAGTCCTGCAAGGCATCGGCGGCGGCGCCCTCGCTCTAACGACGCAGGTGGCCGTGCAAGTGGCTGTCGAGCCGTCGAAGATCGCAGCTGTCATTGCCTTTGAGCTGCTTACGACCGACTTGGGGGCTGCGCTTGGCTCGACTCTGGCCAGTGCCGTCGTCCAATCGGTGCTACCGCCGGCTCTAGCCTCGCGCCTGCCGGAGCTGTCGGCGCCGGAGCTCGAGCACATCCAGGGCAGCCTCGAGGCCGTGCTGTCTCATCCGCCTGGCACGCCCATGCGCACCGAGATCACGGCCGCTTGGGTCCATGTGATGAAATGGCTCTGTGTTTTGTCGGTGGTGACCCAGCTCCCTGCTTTGGGACTTTCATTCTTCATCCCCGATATGAATCTGCACGAGCCCAAGCCGATCCCACCAGCGTCTCCTGCACCCATGGTGCCAGCTGCACCAGCCTCAAGCTTGCCAGTGCGGATAGCAGGTGCAGGAGCTATGGATGCGGCGCTGCCTGCATCGTGCGCTACGTCTGCGCCACCTGCGCCCTCTTGCCTGCAAGAGTCTACGATTCCTATTCGTTCCTCGCTGCCTCCGTGGCACGCTGCGAATGATGAGAATGCGCCTGGCGCCATGCCTCGCTCATGATACCCATCGACGCTTTTGGATCCTTGCCTTTCTATAGATGCATGTGTATACCATTTCTCACCTCACCTGTGCGCTGGCCGGGTCCCTCTGCTTCCTATGCTATACCCATACCCATACCCATACCCATACCCATACCCATTGCCACTGCCATTGCCACTGCCACCGCCACTTTCATACTCCACCCATACGACCCAAGGAGCCTCTTGTCCAGACCTACTTATCGTACAATGCATATGTGCCATGACCCAGCACGATCGTGCGCCCCCACGCATCGCGCTCGATGGCCGTCGTTCGCTCCGTATCCCAGCCAGTATACTCTTGCAGCGCCCATGTCGACAGATCCAAACTGTAGGGCAATCCATCACTCGTCGCACACATGACTGCGGTGCCAGACGGATCGATCCGCACGTCCGTGACGCTTGCCGTGTTCCGGCACCACGCGTGCACAGGCTCTGTCCACTGCCGCATATCGTACATCGCACAGACGCCATCGGCCATGCCCACAAGCACCGACGTGGCATGCACGTCCATGGCATGGACAGGCGCATTCGCTGCTGCACCTGTGTGTGACAGAGGTGTGCGCGGAACTGGCACAGCCGCGTCGTCCACGCCAGTCTTTCTTGGCGGTTCCCGCACGTCCCACACACACAGCCGCCCGCTGTCGGTCCCTGCCAACAGCACGCCATGACGCGCCTCGGGCGTTGATGTGTATGCATCTAGCACTTCCAGGGCGCACACGCCATCGTGGACATGCCACGTCGACACGGTCGTATTCTGCCCGACGTCCCAAAGACGCACAGTCTCATCCCAGCTGCCTGTCGCTACTTCGCGTCCACGCCCAAGGATCGCACTGCTCGTCACGGCTCGTGTATGTCCTTCGAGTGTGCGAGGGTTCGTGCCGTCCAATGCAGAAAAAATCCGTGCTCGCATGTCCAGCGATGTGGACAGTATGACTTGGGCGCTGGGAAAGAAACGCAAACTTGTAATGTCGCCTTGATGGCCACGACAAGCGACTTGCGTGCATGCCTCTGGCGATGTCGCTGTCGACAGCGATGCAGCGCCTTCCCACACACCCGCATAGACCACGCCATCTGCTGTACCTATGGCGTACCGCTGTACATTGTCCATGAGCGGGGAAAGACGAAGGATCTGCGCTGATGAACTAGCGGTGCCGGCCTCCGTTCGCACAGCCACATGCCCCCTGTGTGCCGCCACATGAATGGACGTTGGTGCCAGCTCGACGGCTCCGTGGCACGAAAGGTCCATGAGACGTGCACTATGCGACGACTCGATGTACATCGACTGTGTCTGCGACGATATGCACACGTCCGCATCGCGACCGTGTGTTGGCGACGTGTCTCGCGACACGCGCCACGTGCCATGTTCTCTCGTTGGACCTGGTGCCTGGGTGCCTTGGGCCGCGAGACTCACAGTCGCCCACACATCTTCGTACTTGCCATGCGTGCCATGCACGCCGTATCGCACATCGTGAATCACGTCGAACAGGCTCGGCTGGACTGACACCCACGGCAAGACGCGCACGGCCGGCATAAATTGTCCGCTCCAAATTGCCACGACTCTCTTTCAACGAGCGGAGGGGGTACTAACTACCTGTACGGGCGCGTGCCAAGATACACCCATCACGCCACGTGGTCGCCGGACAAGGCCAGCGCATCCCATGCCACACAGGTGTGTTGATCGCGGTGTGTCGTTCCTCCACCGCGCGCTTGCTTATGCTCGTGAGTACGTCCACGTGCCAACTCAGTCATGTTGTGTCGCGTGCGCCCTTGCATGACATGGGCCTCTGCGTTTGCATCCCTCAGCACCCACATCAGCGCCTATGCCAAGCCCCGCCTGGGTAAGCACCTAGCCAGGCCGACGCGGCGCGTCCCCCCCCCGTAGGCCCGATGCATCACGTCGGGGGAGGGGCAGTCCCTGTGGCCAGCTCCCGATCGATCTCGAGGCTGGGCAGCGTCATCATGAAAAACGAGAGATGCCCTTGACGTGCGTCCACCTAGTCCTTGGACGCGGCTTGGCGCTATGTGGCCGCGGTTGCTTGTCCACACCGTCGTGATTCTGATCCTGCTGTGCTGTCTTACACACCAGTACGCAGCTGAAGCGGCAGCGTCAGGACCAGCGTCGTCCCAGGCGTCTGGTCGGCCTGTGTTTTCAGGCCATGCCAAGTTCCCGACGAGCTTGTTTGAGTCCATGTACTTCATGCCTAAGAAACCCACGGCTCAGCCACGGCCCGCCGTGCGTCGTCTCGATGGCACCTGGTTCCCGGACGATCTGAACAACCCAACGAAACTCCCTCAGTCTGCGCCTCCCGCCGAACGGGTCCTGCCGCCACCTCTGCATGGCAAGCACAAGGTCAGTGCCCTGGTACACGACCTATTCAACATCGCATACCAGCTGTTTCGCCCCCAGAATGCATCACATGGCCTGTGCGACTTGTGCCGCACAGGTCTCAGCACGTTGCAGACCATCACCCACCTTGATCCGGAGGGCGTGCCCGCTGTGTTGACGGCGCTTTGCCGCACATTCCAGCTCCTTGGCAAGAAGGACGTCGCCGACCAGTGCGCACTGACGTTCTCGCGCGACATGTATGGCGGGCCTATTGCGCAGGTGATGAGCTACGGCAACTTTTCCGGCCGTGCGCCCGACGCGACGCTCGTGTGTGCAGCGGTGCCATTCCACTTCTGTGAGTATCCCTCCGAGGAGCTCTCAGCGTCCTTCTTGCATGACTGGTTCCATGGATCTACCGAGGCACCACAGCATGTCGTAGACCGCTGGCACCAGCAGCAGGAGCATGCGCGTGCATCGTTCGACGCGTCCCACATGCTCCGTGTGCTGCACGTGTCGGATCTGCATGTCGATGGCCGCTACATGGTCGGCAGTGAGAGCAACTGCACGTTTGGCGAGACGCGCTACTGCTGTCACTCCATCAGTGCGAACGAGAACTATTTCCACCAGCCCCTGACGGAGGGGGTCGTACCACGTCGCAACATATCGGCGCCGGCCCAATATTGGGGTCACTACACGTGTGATGCGCCGTGGTCGCTGATCGGCAGTGCCTTTGAAGCGATCCAGCATGTGGGCGAACAGCACGCGTACGACCTGGGTCTTTTCACCGGCGACTTGACCGTGCACGACGATCTGTTCCGCTACTCGCACGACCTCGTCGAGTACAGCGCACGTAGCCTGTTCGACAGTCTTGCCAAGGTGCTGGGCGACGCGCCCCTGATGGCGACGCTCGGAAACCACGACTCGTCGCCCGAAAACTTCTATGCGCCGCATGCCATGCCACACGGTCAAGCGGCCCAATTCAATTGGGACTCGCGCTTTATGGCTCGGCTGTGGCGCGAGAAAGGCTGGATCGACGAGGAGGCCGAGAAACAGGCTCGCTCACACTACGCATGTTTCTCTGTGAGCCCCCGCCGGGGACTGCGGGTCATCTCGCTCAACTCCGACTTTTGGTACTATGTCAACGTGTTCAACTACATCCACTCGACCAACCCGGACTTTAGCGGCATGCTCCGCTTCCTCACTGACGAACTGTTCAAGGCCGAGGAACGCGGCGAGCGTGTGTGGATTCTCGGCCACGTCCTCACCGGCTGGACCGGTGCAGAGGCTCTTGATAAGCCAGCGAATCTGTTCTATCAAATCGTCCATCGGTTCGCTCCCCATACCATTGCGGCGATCTTCTTCGGCCACACGCACCAGGACCATTTCTCTGTCTTTTACCGTGCGCAGTCCGGCAAGTCGCGTGACGTGTCGCGCCACACGCACGATGCTCAGGTGGTCTCGTACGTGGCCCCGTCCATCACGCCCCTCACGAATGTGAACCCGTCGTTCCGGGTGTATAAGGTGGACCCTGTCACATTCGACGTGTACGACTATGACCAGTATTACACATCCGTCGACGACTTTGACGCTCTCGGGCCTTCGCAGGCGCCCATCTGGCGCTTCCTGTACAGCGCGCGCGACACATACGGCGACTTGCGCGCGAGTGTGCACGCGAACAAGTACCATGCACCCGTCTCACTCGACGGCACTCACTGGCCGCGACAGGCGCCGCTGAATGCCTCGTTTTGGGCTGCGCTCACCGACGAAATGGAGGCGCGCCCTGAGCTCGTCACGACCTTTGCTCTTCTCAAGAGCCGACTCAGCTCAGCCGCGAGTAACTGCTCCGACACCCAATGCCGTGAGGCCAATATATGCTACATGCGCAGTGCTACGCCGACGCAGGGCCGTGATTGTCCCGCTGGCCACGGCTCCGTCGTGTGATGCAATGCGCTCTCTATGCCGATGAGCCGTGGTAATGATATGGAATCTAGGTCGCCTCCAGTAGATACGCCGCTCTTTGGCAGCATGGTCCGACTAGGAGACATGATGGAAGTATGAGTGTCGAAAACACACCCCTTTTTTGTGTTCGGTTCTTGTCGTCCAGCGGTCATCCGGGCGCGTTCTTTGGGTCGTGTGTGTGTGATTCATGGTGCTCCGCAGAGAATGAATGAACTTGGTCTCCACATAGACGTGTGCGATTCTCCTCCGCGTGTGACGGGGTGGTTGGGCTCGTTGTGGAGCCAAAAATAAACCATGGCAGGCCAGTCTAAGGTGGAGTTACGCAGTAACTTGCCAGCGCTGGCTGCGAGACCGACCCCTGCAGCAAAGATATGCAAATGATTTATGCATGCCTACTTGTAATTTTCCCTCGCTCGATCCAGGGTCTTTTTTGGTGGACACGTGTGACGATTGGCATCTTGATCAAGCCAAGCGATTCGGATTGCGCTACTTGCCCATGCCAAGCCGCGAGCCTTTTATAGGTCGTGTGAGTGTTATGACCCACACTTGCCCCTCTCAACACATCCTACCGCGCGCGGCACGGGTGCATCGTACCTATCCTCAGCGCACCCAACTTATCGACTCACCCTCATTCACACACTCTCCCCACACTCTTGTGGTTTCTTGATTGCGATGAGGTGGTTGACCGCAGCGGCAGCCCTGGCCGTTACACTCGCGTCCAGCGCGTTGGCCATTGACACGACGTCCGGCACACCCGTGTACACGGCGAGCAAGTCGTTCCCGACAAGCCTGTTCCCATCGATGGACTACATGCCAAAGAGGATGGAGGGCGAGCCGCGCCCACACATCACGAAGGAAGGCGGCAAGGGTAGCTACCCAGACTCGCTCGTCAACCCACGCAGCCTTCCGACAGCGCCACCCAAGAGTGAGACGCTGCAGGCACAGCCGCACCGCGGCACGGCTGATCTTGACCAGCTGATCAAGTCCGTGTGGGAAGTCGCCAGCAAGCTCTTCAAGCACGACAAGGCGTCGTCGCTGACGTGCAATCTGTGTCGCAACGTCCTTGATTCTCTTCAAAAGATCGCTCGCACTGATCCAGACACGATCCCCGACCTCGCCGGTTCTCTTTGCGAGGCATTCAATATTTTCGGCTTGGCCGGCTTCCACCAAGAGTGCAAGCGCACGCTCTCCAAGGACGTGTTTGGTGGTGCCATCACGCAGGTGCTGTCGTACGCGAACTTCACAGATGGCGCACCTGACGCTTTGACAGTATGCTCGCAGTTCTCATTCGCTCGGTTCTGTGACCGGCCGGACGTGAGTCTATCGGAAGACTTCCTGAACGACTGGTTCCGTGGTCAACGCCATGCACCGAAAGACGTCATCGATGACTGGCACAACAAGCGCGAGAACGCGTACAAGAACTACAACCCGAAGGACAACCTGCGTGTCGCGCACGTCTCGGACCTGCACTTGGATCCTCGCTACTTTGTCGGTGGTGAGGCCGACTGCACGTACGGCGCCACTGTGCAGTGCTGCCGCTCGAACAGTGTCAACTTCCTCAAGTTCCAGGACCACTTTGTCGACGGAACACTGAGAGACGACCAGATCATGCACAAGGCCAACTACTGGGGAAGCTTGAAGTGCGACACGCCGTGGGCACTGCTCGCGAGCTCCATGGAGGCGCTCAAGCACGTCGGGGGCGACAATGGCTACGACATTGCGCTGTTCACCGGCGATCTGGTCGCCCACGACGACCCGTACCGGTACAGCCACGACTTTGTCAAGTACTCCGAGCAGGCGCAGTTCGACATGCTGAAGCACTACCTGGGCAACACGCCGCTCGTTCCCTCGCTCGGTAACCACGACACGACGCCGCTCAACTGCATGGCTGCCTCGCAGTGGTACCCAGACAACCTGCAGTACCAGTGGGACTGGGACCTCAACTACGTCGCGGAACTGTGGAAGAACCGCGGCTGGGTTAACGACAACGCCGTCAAGGATATCAAGGTGCACCACGGTGCCTTCTCCATGAAGCCCCGCAAGAACCTGCGTGTCGTGTCCCTCAACACGGACTTCTGGTATGTGGCGAACTTCTACAACTACATCCACAGCTCGAACCCAGACTTTAGTGGCATGTTGCGTTTCTTGACGGACGAGCTGCTTGAGGCAGAGAAGAACCGCGAGCGTGTGTGGATCATTGGCCACGTGCTTTCCGGCTGGGACGGCTCCCAGGCTCTTGCGAACCCGTCGAACCTGTTCTACCAGATTGTCAGCCGATTCGCTCCACAGACGCTCGGTGCGATCTACTTCGGCCACACGCACGAAGACCAGTTCCAGGTGTTCTACTTCAACGACAATGGTAACGACAAGTCGGCGCGGCAGTCGACCGACCAGGCCGTCTCGATTGCGTACGTGGCGCCGTCGATCACGCCCTACATCAAGCTGAACCCGACGTTCCGTGTGTACTCGGTCCACCCAGAGACGTACGAAATCATGGACTTTGACCAGTACTACACGCAGATTGCCGAGTTTGATGATCTCGTCGACTCGAAGGCGGACCACGGCCCAGTCTGGCGCAAGCTGTACTCGGCTCGTGACACGTACGGCGACTTCCACGCAAGTGTGCAGGCCAACTCGTACTCGGCTGGTGTCAACCTCGACGGCACCAAGTGGCCAAAGAATGCGCCGCTCAACGGCACGTTCTGGGCCGCCCTTACCGACGAGATGGAGCAGCGCCCTGAGCTTGTCGAGACCTTTGCCTTGGTGGGCACTCGTATGAGCCCCATCGCCAGGCGCTGCAAGGACAAGAAATGTGCGAAAGCCAACGTCTGCTATATGCGTGCCGGTTCCGCGAATCTCGGCGAGAAGTGCGACGGCATGTACAGCGCCTTTGGTCGCTAAGATGTCCATGTAAATGGGAGCGGTTACGCGTGCCCTTTTCGCTGACACGCTCGTCTCATGACTATGTTTTGGAGTGTGGTACACGACCCATGACATTCTGGATTATGTATGTGTGATGCTGCGTCCTGTGTACATCTACAGCTAGAGATAGCCAGCTAGTGGGCTGGCTCGCTAGCTGGCTGCCTGTGTTAGTGTTATTTTTTTTTTCCCGCTTGTCTCGAGTGCTTCATTTTCTATTTTTATTTTCTTCATGTTTTCGTTCTTTTCCCCCTTCTTTCCTAGCGATAGGCCATCAGAAACGATGTAATACTTGTTCACAGATGATCGGTGCGAAAGGTGTGGAGCTTGGTGGCATGGCGTCAATGCTGCAGTGGAAAGGTTTTTTGCCCACACGAGATTCGCTCGTGTGCCAAAAAAGCTTATTGCACGTGTAGACATGCTAGGCCGCGATTGGCTCGTCAGACCTCGTGCGACTGGAAGTGATCCTCGTGTGGATCCAACATGTATATGCAATACAACGTGCGTGAGGACTCGTTCTCAGAGGGCGCGACTACGCCCGGCAAATAAATACATACATACATACATATATATATATATATATAGACGTTGATGAAAGCACGTTCTACCGATCCGTTCGACGTCGAGCGTGAACCCCTCACAGGCGAGCCTGTCACTCCGGGCGCACCAGCAGCAGGATCAACAAGTGACCGCGAACGTGCACAACCACGCGAGCATCTATTTAACATGGTCAAGGTAGCTGTGTTCGTGGTGGCCGCTTTCTACGCGATTGGTGTCTGCTGGCCAGCACAGGCCGCTAGCCCATCGTCCTCGTCAACACGGAATGCTGTGTCCACGACAAAGCCCGGCTCGACGTTGATCGCTGTGCCAACAGCTTTCCCCACAGGCGAGTTCCCCAAGATGGACTTTATGCCCAAGAGCCAGGAAGCCGAGCCACGCCCACACATCACGCGTGTGGATGGCGGCGATTTTGACGACGATCTCGTCAACCCTACGAAGCTGCCGACAGGCGCTCCTTCCAGTGAGGGTGTGCTGCCGAAGCCATCGGCGTCTCTCAAGTCGCTTGCATCGTCCAAAACGTTCAAGCACGATGCCATCAAGAATTTGACCTCGATTATCAAGGACAACTCAACGAGTAAGTGCGAGCGCTGCCGCAAGGCTTTGCGCGTTGGTCAGACACTTGCACGCGCGAATCCATCCGTGGTTCCCGACATTATGGTAGAGCTGTGCAAGACGTTCAAGTACACGACGAAGCCGACCGTCGACATTGGCTGCGAGCGCAAGTTTGCCACTCAACACGTCGGTGGCGTCCTGACGCAGGTCCTGAGCTATGCAGACTTCTCCGAGGACTCGTCGTCGGCTGACTATATGTGTGCGGCGTACATTCAAGGCAAGTCCTGTCCGTTCCCTGAGATGAAGACGCTGTCGAGCGACTTTCTGAACAAGTGGTTCAACGGCACGACCAAGGCGCCTTCGTCCGTCGTCCAGCGCTCAAAGAAGGTCGGCGACAAGCGTGAGAAGCCGTTGCGTGTGTTCCACGGCTCTGACTACCACGTGGATCCGCGCTACCTCGTCGGCTCCGAGGGCAACTGCGACAATGGCCAGTGCTGTCGCGCCGATAGCTACAACTCGACGCTGTGGAACAAGCCGGAATTCGATGCCGGTTCCATTCCGACGAGGAACATCTCGCATCCCGCCGACTACTGGGGCTACTTCAAGTGCGACTCGCCTTGGTCTTTGATTGCCTCGGCTATGCAGGGCCTTAGTGCACTCCAGCGCGACAGCCCACTCGACTTGGCTCTGTACACAGGCGATCTGACCACGCACGACGAGGATTGGCACATCTCTAGAGATCTCGTGAAGTATTCGGAGCAGTCGCTCTTCGACATGTTCCATCACCACATGCCGAACACGACTATGGTGGTTGCTCTCGGCAACCACGACTCGGCTCCATCCGATAACGCTGTGCCAAACAGCCTGCCTGATGGTCGTGCAGACCAACTTAGCTGGGATTGGGACAATGTGGCGAAGCTCATCAAGTCGGAGGGCTGGGGCAATGACTCTACTGCACAGACGATCCGCTCTCACTACGGTGGCTACTCGATCTCGCCCCGCAAAGGCCTGCGCGTCATTTCGATCAACACCGACATGTGGTACCACAACAACCCCTTCGTGTACCTGAACATGAACCATCCAGACCCCAGCCACATTCTCCGCTGGCTCACCGACGAGCTGCAAGCTGCTGAAGATGCGAATGAACGTGCATGGGTCGTTGGCCACGTCCTCTCCGGCTGGGATGGCGGCGATGCGATCGACAACCCGACGAACCTGCTTTACCACATCATGTCGCGTTACAGCCACACCATCGCGCATGCATTCTTTGGCCACAAGCACGAGGACGAGTTCCAGATCTGGTACGAAATGTCGAACGGAAACTCGAGCTCCGTGAGTCGCAAGACGCAAGATGCGCGCGCCATGGCCTTCATCGCACCTTCTGTGACGCCGCTTTCCAATGTGAACCCATCGCTCCGTGTGTATGAGGTTGATCCCGAGACGTACGAGGTCATGGACTATGAACAGTACTACACGCAATTGTATGGCGTTGACAAGCTCAATGGTACTGGCCCGTCGTGGAACTTGCTGTACACGGCGCGGGATGCATATGCCAACTTCTCTGCAAGCCAGGCCAAGGGCACGTACGCGGCGCCTGTCCAGCTTGACGACGGTGTGTGGCCAAAGGGTGCGCCGCTGAATGCATCATTCTGGGCAGCCCTCACCGATGAAATGGAGGCACGTCCTGAACTGATTGAGATGCACCAGCTGTACCAGGGCCGCAACAGTCCACGTTCCCCCGCCTGTGACACGGAAGAGTGTCAGAAGGCCAAGCTGTGCTACATGCGCAGCGCCTCGTCCAACCTGGGTCGTCACTGCCCATCTGGCTTTGGCTCCGTCCAGAGTTTCTAATGTCGAGTGTAAGTAAGTGTGTGAGGATGTGTTGTCTCCTCAACGTCCATATCGTGTATGAATTATGTCAGGGTAAATGATGCTAGTGGATATGAGTATGTTTGACAAGTCTTGGTTCCATAATCTATGTGTTGTCACTTAAGTGTCTCCCCTCTCCCTCTTCCGACAAGTGTGCGCCCCCTCCCCTTGCGTCGCCGTGGCTGGACTTACTCGCGTCGCTGGCATGCATTCGCAAGTACAACTGGGTCGAGTCGGTGCCGAGCAAGCTCTATAGACCAGTGTGGTTCATTACGTCAGTCCTAACCAGACGGCGCCATGGCTTCTCGCGTATCGCACATACCCTCTCCATAGTCGTTCTCGTGTTTAGGTGCATCCCAGCGGATATGCAGCACGGGAATGTCATACTGATATTTGCGCCGCCAGTACTGCACATGTGGCATAGTATCATCGCGAATATTGTACGTCGAGAGTGTGAACGACGAGCGTGTAGCTTCCTTGTCCAAAATCTCTTTCATGTCATCACACAGCGAACAATGCGTGCCCGTGAACAGTGTAAAGTGCGGTCCACAGTGGCGCCTGGCTGTAGTATAAGTGCGCTGTACACTACGTTGAACAAGACAGATCGACGATGACCACATGTTTGCCCGCTTCCTGTCCCCCTAGTGTCACACACAATAAGCTATACAACGGCCACGACTACCACGCACCCTCTGTACGTGAAGGCGGCGGAGACGCCTACCACAGGTGGAGGAACCTTGGTATTTCATCTCCTTCCGTGGCCAACGAGGCGATTCCGTCCGACTATAAGCCACACACACGACAGAACGAGGTACCAGCGTAAAACGAGTGGATTGTTGGAACTATGCGTACAAGTAGGGAAGTATCTTCAGTGCATCTAGTACAAGGTAGTTTTTCAAGTGCATGTTAATAGTTCAATTTCTTGCTCAAGGCTCGCCACCGAGCTTCGTCGTTCGCCGTCCGACGCGGTATAATATCATAGTCCATCTCACCAGAGTCATCAGGGTATAGATGCGAGTGTCTCAGATACGATCGTGAGTTGGCACGTGGGCCAGGCAGTCGATGATCAAGCGACGTCGTATGATGGTGGTGCGTATGCTTTGGTCCTCCATACTGGTAACTCATGCGACGCGCAGGGAACGCGTCAAAGTCGTACTGGTACTCAAAGCTGCGGCGCAGAGGCACATCTGAGCTGCTCTTGGCACGATCGCGCGCACTCGCGTCTGCGCTGCGGCGCCGACCTGATCCGCGACTGTGCCGCCGCTTGTGCCGCCGCCGATGCTCGTGATGATCCTTGGTCTCTTGGTCCTCGGGCATCTGCAGCTGTGTCTCTGGCGGAAGCGGCTGCTCCTTCTCTTCATACACATTCGAGTATCGTCTCGAGTACGGATCAGGCGCGTAGGCGCCAATACCCGCGGCACCTGGATATGGCTCTTCATACACATTGCGCGCATCGTCGGACCGCATGGGATACGGGACTGCACCGCCCATAGTATAGTCGGGTTCCTGTCCATACGGCGCGTACGCTTCTGTCGGCGTTGTATACGTGTACATATCTCTGTTGTTCATAGGCGCAGGTGATGGGGCCGGCGCCAACAGGCGCGCTCTAGCTCGTTGATCGGCCTTGTTCTGCGTGTATGCAAAGAGCAGCAGGAATGCACCGACAACAAGAGAGGCCAGCGCAGCCACTTGAAGCCAGATGCCCTTGTCAAGATCGATGTCATATTGTGTAGAATCATGATAGTACTCTTGAAACAAGTCTCGAAATCGATCGCGTGCAATGATGAACAGGATGAGCTCAATGATAAGTGCAGCTGCTGTTAGTGCGAGAGCCCAGAAGGCCGCCAGGACCCAAAGGAACGAGTTTGTGCAGATGGCCAAGAGAGCCGCTCCAGCTGCCAGGCCCGTGAAGCCAGCAGCTATAGGCTGCAGCACCAGTGCATAGGGTAGGTTCTTTACGATAGGCTCCTTGTAAGCGAGCGAGTGTTGTTGAAATGGTTCGCGAATCTGCTTCGTGATCTCTCCATAATTGTTCAGCGCTGCATTCGAGGTCTTCTTGTTCCCACTCTGGGTGATAGCATAATAACCCCACAGACCAAGCCGCAGCAGCCTCGGGCTTTCCAGTCCGATCGTGTCAAAGTGCATAACCAGAAACCCAAGCTCTTTAATATACGGCACCTGGATCGAGTTGATAAGCTGAAGAACAAACGATGCACCTATAAGGAGGAATGCCAAAAAGGCTAGCAAGCGCCCGGCTCCTGACATGGCTCCTATCCCGGCAGCAGCAGCGGCAGCGGCAGCGACAACAACAGCAACACCGACAGCGACTGTAACAACAACTCAACGAGCGGCAGCAGCAGACCTATTTCCTCGAGATGTGGTGTTGTAGAATAATAGTCGCGTCGCGATCTCGTTTTCTTTCTCGTTCGGCACTCAATTGTCCCCTTCCAAGGTGCCTAGCCTCATCCGATCAGCGACATGCATCAATTATGTGCAGCGTGTCGTGTCAATGGCATGTGGAGTTTTTTTTTTTTGCTGGCATGCATGCACGTCCACTGCAGATGGATCGTCATGAAACGTTTGGGTTGCATCCGCGTGGTGGAGGAGCTCGGTGGCAGGCGCACCGAATGCACATCTTCTGCGCCCCTCGCGTGGCGTCACATCGTAACATATGTGCAACAACGCGCCTCACGCCTCGCGTCTCGCGTCTCGCGCCCCGCAAATTTCTTTTCATTGGGCTGTGTCCCTAGCTTACTCTACGTTGTAAAAGGCAAAGGAAGGCGAGCCAGGCTCCGCTCCCTCCACAACGTGCTTGTCAAAGCCATGCTTGCCCTGCAGCTCATCAGCGCGTGTCAAGGCATCCTTGGCACTCTCGATGTGCACGTCGCGGAAGTTGAGCGTCTTCTTTAGGTAGCCACTAGACGCCTTGAGGGTTTCCGTCTCGTCGAACGGAAGCTGGCGGTTGAATGCCATCTCAGGACCAAACTCAGCAATGCGTTTCTTGAATGCCATCACGAACGGCATCGCCTTCTTGTCCTTCAACAGGCCCGCAGCTGCTACCTCTTCACGCACCTTGACATCGTCCACGCGGCCCGAAGCGCCGTCGTAGTGCTTCTGCACAGCATTCACACACACATCCTGCCACTCCGGGAATGCGTCGGCGACAAAGATCGACACCTCCTTTGGCTTGCGCTCCTCGTACTTGGCCGGCGCTGATGGGCCCTTGGCCTTACGACGCGTCACCGCAATTTCCGCATCGCGGATCGTCTTGATCGTGCCGCGCACATACTGGGCAGCAGCTGTCATGGCCGCGTCCTCGGGCTTCGTGGGTTGGGGGAACAGCGCTTTGTGCACTGACGTCTCGTGGCCGAGGATCGTGCTCCAGACATGCTCGGCAAAGTGCGGCGCAATCGGCGCAATCAGCAGCGCCTGCGTCTCGATCCACCGCCTCACCAGGTCCGCATGCATGCCGACATCGGACGTCGCTTCACGGTACAGATCACGCGCAGATTGGAACTCATAGAAGCCCAGCTTCGACGCCTCCTTGTACGCCGCGCGCTCGTACGCGTCGTGCGTAGCGACGATTGCAGCGTTCATCTCATTTTCAAACGTCTTGTCCCAGAACGAGTCAAGTGCACCAGTCCGCAGCTTGTTCTCACGCACCTGCTGCATCATCTCGGTGCACCAGTCAATCAGCGTGTGGAGACGCAGAATGTTCGCATTGGCCGTCTTCTCCTCAAAGTTAGCATCCTCAATGCCATCGCCAGCATCAGCCAGGCTCACACGCGTCGCATCAGCGCCAAACTTCTCGACGGCCTGACGCAGCGAGAGCGAGTTGCCCGTGCTCTTCGACATCTTGGCGCCATTCAGCATCAGATGGCCGTTCGCTCGCATGCCGCGGGGCCACAGCTCCTCGGGGAACAGAGCTGCGTGGTTATAGATGCAGAAGGTCAGGTGGTTGTTAATCAGATCCTTGCCGGACGAGCGCAGGTCCATTGGGTAGAAGTACAGGAACTCGCGGCGCATCAAATCGGCCTTCTCCCGCGGCACAGGCGAGTTCGTTGGGAACTCGCCGCCGCCGAGCACATAGTCCCAAACCTCGTCGGTCATGTCGTCCGCCTTGATGCCCAAGGGACCAACCACACTACCGTCTTCCACACCACCCTGCAGCATGTACGCGACGGTGTAGTAGGCCATATAGATCGTCGAGTCACTCAAACTCTCCACAAGGAACTGCGGGTCCCAAGGCAGCTTCGAGCCCAGGCCGTACGAACGAGCGCACGCCCACTGATGCAGCCAGCTCAGCACGCCCTCAAACGAGTTGCGCGTCTCTGGCTGGAACGTGTTCATCTGCGCCAGCAGCTTCTCGGCCTGAGCCTTCCACGCCGGCTCGCCGTAGTCCAGGTACCACTGGTCGCACAGCGCGACAATACAGTCGTCACCACTGCGACTGATGATCTTGCCTTCTGGCTCCGCATACGGGAAAGCGAGGCCAAGGTTGATCATTTCCTTCTGGACCTTGCTCTTTGCTTCCGTCACTGGCTCGCCCTTGAAGCTGCCCTGGAGCATACGGCCGTTGTAGAAGCCTTGCTTGTACGCGATTTCCTTGGCCTCCGTCAGTGCATTCTTGTCCTTCGGGCTCTGAATCTTGAGCTGCTTCACGAGGTCCGCAGCAATCATGTCGCTGTAGCCTGGAGCTTGCACCACAGGCACTGGGTCCAAAGCAACCCATTGTGGATCGATCTTGTAAAACTCGGCCTTTTTCCGCAGCTCCATCAGCGTAGCGTAGTCGTCTGGCGAGTCGCTAGGCACACAAGTCACGACACCCGTGCCCTTAGTCGACAGCACCGTTTCCATCGGCACCACATACACCTGTTCATGCACTCCAAGCGGCGCCTTTAGCTGCGAGCCAACGAGGGCCGAACCAGGCACATTTACGATACACTCAATACGACCGCGTTCGTCAAAGATGCCTTGGTATGCAAAGTTCCGAGCCGCACGTTCCGTGCATATGTACACGTCCGTGTCATTCACTTTGTACGCACCGTACTCAATTTTCGGGCCGACGAAGCAGTTCGTCTGGCCATACATCGTCTCGGGGCGCAGCGTGGCGGCAATGAAAAACACCCGCTTGCCTTGAAGCTTTGCATCCACCAAGGGCGCAGCCTCAGCGGACCATTGGACGACCTCCATCTTGAGGCCCGTGTACTCCTGGGGACCTAGACCCTCGCCGTCCGAGCGGTCGTGGTCCATGCATGGCTGGCCATCGGTGATGGAGTAAATCGTGTAGCGCTCACCGAACTTGATCTTGTCCATCTTCCGCAGCTTATTGATTTGCCAGCGAACAAACGAGTCGTAGTACGGGTTCACATCCGTGGTCAAGAACGCACGGCGCCAGTCGATGCGCATACCGAACGCATCGCAGTCGCGCTTCGCAATCGGCGGAAAGTAGCGCAGCCAGTATGTCGGGTCTGCAAACTTCTTAATTTCATCGCGCGGCACACCACTATTCTCCATGATTTGGAACTGGTACTTGAGCCCGGTCGACTTACCGGCGAGCTTGCCCTTGGTTGCCTTATCCACGCGCTGTGGACCAGCCTCGGCAGCCTTCGCCTCTTCCTCCTGGGCCTTCTTTTGTAGGTCCGCTTCTTCTGCAGCCTTGGCAGCTTCAAAGCCAGCAAAGTCGTCGCCGAACATTTGGATTTCGCGGATCAGCTTGTCCGCTGCCGCACGGATCGGCATACCCGTGCAGTGGAAAGCCCATGGAAACAGCGCACGCTTGCCGCACATGCGCTCGTATCCCGTGGCGAACTCGACCTTGGACAGGGTGAATGCATGTCCCAAATGCAAGCTGCCATTCATGTACGCATACGGAATCGTCGCGAAGAACTTCGGATACTTCGCACGCACTTCCTCCGGCGTCATATCGCGCATCTCTGGCTCATTCACAGGCGCATCCACGTCAAACACACGTGTCGCAGCCCATGCATCTTGATACTTTTGCTCAAGTGCACGCAGAGAATCACGCTTCGCTGTGTTCTCAAGCTTGATAGGCCCGGCAGCAGGCGTAGCCTGTTTCGTCGCCATCAGTGCAGGTTTCGTGGATAGGCACCTGCACAGAAAAGTCCGTATTGGTTGGTTCCAGTGTCGCACACTGAACACACGCAACGTCGTTGTTCCTAGAAAAGACGGAATCACTGGAAATTGCACTTGGCGCACTTTCTACATGAAAAGGGGGATTTTTTCCCTCCCACACACATCCACACACACATACGCCCCCCCCCTCTTTCTCAAATCTAGCTACCGAATGTAAAAGCCACGCGCGCGATCTTTGAAAAGCGACTGGAGGGGAGGGGGCCTTTCTTACCTGGAACGCCGAATCTTTGTCTCATTTCACGTGACGTCTCCACACATGCACCTCTCACATCACCATTTCAGCTGGCCAACGTGATCAGGCGTAGCCTAAAATGAGCAATCGGCCTGGAGTGTCGAACGCGTTTAGGACGTGGACGATTACTCTGTGGCTCTCTCTCTCTTCCCCATAGAGTGCGCGTCCGCTTCCTGGACGTAAGCGCGCGCGTTCATGAAAGAAGCGACAAAGGCACGTGCTCCGAACGAGGTGACGGCCGTGGAAACAAGTGATATCGACGTACCTCGTTGGCGTCCGCTCTTGCATCATAACGAGCCACAATTAGGGTATGCAGGGGTCAGGCTACCGTCGCACAACCCGGTTGTACCTACGCGCCATCTTCGCTTCGGCGCAAGCTGCAAGCCGCCTGTACCTGAGGACACTGGTTCCGTGCATGACAAGATCTATGAACAACTATCCAAATATGGCGCTGTGGATTTCTTGAGCAGCATGCTCGACACTTTGCGGCAGCATCGCCGATCTCGCAATCATATTGCTGATGAAAAGAGTGTGCAGTGGAAGCCTCTGGCTCAGCCTGCCGTAAGCGAGACCATGCTTGATATGTACTCGCGTGATTTGGCGAACCGAGATGTGCCTTTTGCTACGGTCGCCCGTCGCCTTCCCCGTCGCATTAGTGCTGAGAAGATCCTAGATCTCTTATGGCGTGCGCCCATGGGCTCATCACCTTACAGTGTTCCATTGCCGCGTGCTATATGGCTCATACGTCATGAGTGCTCACTTGATATCCAGGAAGCACAGGAACGCGGCGGCAATGCTGATCAGTGTATATACGAGTGGAATCATTCAGTGTTGCAATGGCTACAGCAGTCCCTGGACTCACTGCCTACCAGCGAAGACCAACGCCACGTGTGGGCGCATCGCTGGGACTACGCCACCGCCCTTGTTCACAGCCTGATGCACGCGCAGCTTCTGGAGCCATATATATTTTATCGTTGGATTGTCACGCAACTGGACGTGGTGCGCGGTGCGCCACGCGCCTGTGTCGCCCAATTAGCGATGATCCATATGGAGGATATACTGACACATGCAGCTCTTGGAACAGCGCTTGTTACCGCCCTTGTCCGTGTCGCTGAATCGTCATTTCCTTGGCTTAGGCAGCAATCGCACGCAATGCTATCCCACTGTGTGCGCCTACAACCACATGCGTTAGCACACGCACGCTCGTTTTTGAACGATTCGCGTGTCTTGTCGCAGTACTTGACACAGGAGCGTGTGTGTAAGAAAGCGGAGCTCTTGCCGACTGCTCTCTTTCCTCTTTTGCCGCATTACGAAGCTTGGGATGTTGCTGCGGTGCGAGCTCTTGACTCACAGACAAGCGTTTCATCTACGTTTATCGCCTTTTTTCTCCCACGAGAGGCGACTACGGAGGCGTTCGTGAAGCGGCGTCTGCATATTTTGTATGAATGGTCTTGTGTGCACAAGCACTGTGGCTCGCATTCAGGTATGCACCGCGCATTTATCGCTACAGCGCTAGTTCGCTTACTAGACGAGTGCCAATCACAGCGACTTGCGTCATCTGATGGCCGCATGATACCCTGTCCATGGAAACCCATCTCGATTCCAGAAGTTACCCTCCAATGGACAGACAAACTTGTCTCCGCGTCAGAGTTGAATCTTGTCGCCGCTGCACGTCTGTTAGGTTCGCTTGCAGAAATCAATATGTTTTCCTACATGCAGTTTCTTCAGCGATTATCGACGCGCGGCCTTGTCCGTTCGGGCACCGAGCCACGTCTGCACCATCATCGCTTGGACTCGCATGATCTCATGCGTCTTTTGCGGAGTATACCCACACACAGACTCACTGCTGCTCAACAGCAGCAACGTCGCTTGGCTATCTACGGTCCACGCCCCTCTGAGTCGTATGAGGAGACGGTGGAGCGTCGTGCTATTCGTGAGCTGCACCACGTATTTCATTGGCACAGCGACGTCCCAAATGTGGCTCGTTCGCCGGCCCAAGATCCTCCTCGCTCGACGGTCACTTCGCCTGATGCTTATTCCGCCAACTCGTTGTGTGCATCGCCTGCCCCATATCTATCGCGCTCGACAGCAGCCTCGCCAAATCCATATGTGCCGCGTATCTCGGTCATTTCACCAACTCTAGAAGCCAACGAGCTCGTTTCTCCGAAACCTGCGTCACCGGCGACGCCTTCAGATCCGACAGCCGACATTCTGGAGGCGTTCCAGCTGCGCACTCGTCTACCACATCTATGGAATGCTTCACCTTACGTGCAAGCACGCATTGTGAATCGATTTCTTTCGCCTATGCTTTTTCACGATCTATCAGCATTGAATGCGGACCGTTTTGCACTTACAGCGTCGGTTCTGACAAAGATTCATGCGATGCAGACTTTGGGTCGCTTGATGTGCGCATTGCTCGATGGACATAACCTGTCGTGCGTGATTTCCATCTGTCATACAGTTGTTATGTATGCGCGCATTTGGGACGCGCTCGAGATTGCTCCTGATTTGGTCGAACGTATCGTCCCATATGCCATTACAGAGCCCGTCGTCAGTTCCGAGATCGAACGCGTCATCTCTGTCGCCGGCCGTGGCATGACAGTAGCAATGGCACGGCGCGCACTCCATGCATTAGGGGAACTAGATGTGTCCGTGCCAAACTATGCGCCCATGCCCCAAGCGCCTCTCGTCAAAGAGCCCGATGCTTGTGCCGAGCAGCTGTTCGTTTCCTTGTGTCATACCCAGCCAACACAGGCTTGCGTGCCAATTGCCCAACATGCTACTTTGGATGAAGCAGCTGCTCATTTGCTCGTGTACGCACTAGACAAACTCGCACAAAGTCCTACATATCCCCCTGCGGCCCTTTCGACGCTACTAGCGACACTCGCAGGCACGGTCGGCGTGCGTCTCGACGAGAACGTGCACGCATGGATTCATCGCACTTGGCGCCAGCCTAGTGCGCATGCGACTTCGAGTATGTGGATCGTGCTGGTGGTAGGTCTCGTGCGACATGGCTTCGTTCATGCACCCGAGCTTCTTCAGCGAGTTATAGCGCCGTTCATGGAGCAAGCGCCTGCGTCCCACCCTGGCTGGGATGCCTGCATGTCGCTGTTGTTCTCGCTTGTGTTTACGTGCACGGCTGAGCGACATCCATGTTCCATCGACATCCTGGGCGAGGCCGGCTGGTATGATGTGAATCTTCTGCGAGCTGATATTGCTTATACTGATGGTTTTGTGCCCCTTCTCTCGGCACTCGACCTGTGCGAAACACCTCATCGTTGGCAGTGCTGGAACGTGCTTTCGCACCAAGTGCCCAAGCTGCATGCCTTGTGGATGGCTCGGCCTGATGCTATTTGGCGCGGCACCCTTACTCTGCGAGGCAAAGACCGGTTTCAACGTGTGCGCCGTCTCATACATGTGTTGATGGAGCAAGAACCTCGTGGCACCTTGCCTCAGCCACGTGCCGCCACGATGACATCGTCTCTTCATGCACCGAGTCTGAATGTCAACGACCTGTATGAAGGCTCACTCGCGGCATTGCAGTGGCGTCTCGTACTGGAAGAGGCCAAGACAATAACTGCAGAAGTTGGCCGGATGCTTCTTGCTCCTCGCTCGAGTCAAGCTCCTATTGATCTCGTACTACAATGGGATGCGTCGCCACACATCGTGTCTATTCTGGCACAATATGCTCTTCACACATTTGTACAAGCCATTGATACCCCACACCATCTTCCTAATGCCATATCTGGTCTTGCGCACCTCATGTATGCCTACCGATGTGCATCTTCCATCGAATGCGATGTAAATTTGGCCACACAGTCTGTACAGTGTCTCACGCGACTGCCGACGTCTCTGGCGCCCGTCTTGCGAGCATCAGCAATCCTCAGCGTTTTGCGGTGCGCTGCACGGGTTCATTCTGACGCATGGCTTGTTGTGCTTGCCAATCTTTGTGATGAAGCCCGGGACTCGCCTCTCGCTTCGACTGTTGCTGCGCACGTGCAATGCTGGATCGATCCTACTGTGCTGGACACTTGGCTAAGGTCGAGGGTGTCTACCAACGAAGGAGAGGTAGAGAACACAGATGCGGGATCAGTCTCTAGCTTGCTCAGGTACAGCCGTGACATCACAAGACTCCGAACCTGTTTGCCGGCAGACTTGGTGTCATCGCCGTGGGATTGGCATGACCAAGTGTCTGAAACGCCAGCCGACGCAGTTCCTGCCGATCCGTGGTCACATTATCTACACAACGGCACATCAGTTCCTCTATCTCTATTCCACGCTCAGAAAACACGTGATCGAGTGCCAATCTGCGCAGATGCACCGCCCACTCGACTGGTGTCTGAAACGTCGTACGGTGATGGCGATGACGCTGTGACACGTTACAAGCCCATGACCAATGTGCCAGTTCCTGAGCGTGGCCTCAAGGTCAAGGCAAAGAGGAGCAGCAGCCGAGGTGGCAGTGGTGGCAGTATCAACCATACGACGCCGACCTCGAAGCAAGCCGCTCACCCTAGCTACGTTGCCAGTGCCAACCCTGATGCCGGGGGGCGACCTAGTCCTGCCGCCAACAGCGACAATGACCAGCCTGCCAAACGCGCCCGCATAAAAATTTAAAACTGTATAAGTAGTAGCATGTCAACGTACCACACTCAAATATGATTCTGCCACGATTCGTGCGCGCGCATTGAGGCTCAGTTTCATTTCACTGATCTCCTTGTCGACCTCCTCCATGAACTGGATAATAAAGTCGACAAGCTTGTGTTTTAACATAGACTCTGTGTGAACGTTTGTGATCAGGAAGGAAATGTCGAAGCCGGCAATAGGCTTGCGACGTAATACGACAAAGTTTTCAGCACGCTGCATCAAAAAGCGTGTGAATTTGTGACAAAGAATTTGCTCGATCTCATCAGCTTGTTTGATCTTGATGCTCAATCGCACACTGTTCACAGACGGTTCAATCAAGACATATTCATGCTCGTTCCGGCTCACAGTCAATGGCATCAGCACAGCTTCAGGCGTGCGCTGTGCTTCTACCTCAGGTGCATTATGCCGCTCAACGACCTGCGAGCCAAAGTTTTGCAATGTCAATGCAGCTGTAAGCGAAGCGCGCACACACTCTAGGTATGGGCGCAGCGTATTGGACTATACGACTCCAGTTAGCGTCCGTTTACATTTCCATGATGTCAGAAAAATACGAACCATCTTACTCGAAAGTGTCTGTGGTTGGGAGAGAAATGCGTCCTGCGGCACACGTTGTCTGCGCCTAAATGTATCAACAACCCCTCTCCAACAAGTGGGGATTCGCTAAGAGATCGTGAGCGCACGGAGCGTGCGGCTGTCGCATGGTAGAGCGTCCTAGTAGGCCAGTTCAGCTGAGCAGTATCCTCCACACGCCCAAAAGGGGCATGCCACATGGCACTTTGGCGAGTTGGAGTGGGAGTGGGCGGCGACGACAGTCTGTCACTCCATTTTTACGCAGGGTAGTAGTAGTAGTAGGCTCGTAGCTGTCTGTCTACGTCATATTACGGCCACATTTCCATAACGTACTTTCACCACAGATAGGAGAAGTGTTATACACCTATGTACACAAGTTCAGAGAGTCTCTATTGCTGAATGAAAAGAAAAAGAAAGACATAGCCAACTTTCTACTATCACTCTGCTCTTTACTGCTGAATAGAGAACGATGGATAGCTGCCGCTGTCAAACGGTGAAGAGATGAATCGGGCGAGTGGAGTGGCTGCCTCGCTGGTTGGCTGGTAGCGAACGAAACAAAGCGCTTCCGATGGCGAGCAAACGATTGTGAGATAGCACGTGGTTTGAACGGCAGATTCTCGTCTGAGTATCGTCCGTCTCTGAACGTTCGCTCCGACAGCCGTGTAAGTCTTACGTCCAGGCACCGCATACCCTCGCCCCCTCAGATGTCAGGTACGTTGTGGACTTGGCGACGAGCATGACAGATCCACCATCTCGAACGGATCCCATACCAGCGACGGCGTCGCATGCTCCGCGGGGAGTCGCGCGTGCATTTCGCCCGGAAATCCTCGACGCTGAAGCGAATCCAGACCTATATGGCCTGCGCCGCTCGGTATGTTCATACGCGCATGTTGAGACAGAGCTAACGTTTAGGGCCGCGCACCGCCGCGAAAATCAGTAGGTTGCGCGTGGTTATGTGAATTGCGAAGACTGACGGATTATGCAGTATGTGACGGAAGACGCAAGCGACGACGATGAGCCAGAAGGAGATGATGGCGATGATGATGGAGATGCCGAAGTGGATGAACATGATGACGATGAGGATGAGGAGCAGAACGTCGAGGATGATTTTGACGATGATGACGATGATGACGATGACGGAGAATTTGGCGGTCGCAAAACGCGCCGGCGGCGCTCGCGCCGAGGCGGTAGCCATACGAATGGATGGGGCACAGCCGTTCGCATGTCCAGTCGGCATTCCAATAAAGTGACAAATTACGCAGACGACTACCATGGCATGTCTGAGGATGACCCGTTTGAAGATGAAGTCGACTCTTACGAGCAAGAGACAGCTGAGCCAGCTGAGCAACTGGACCAAATCGAAGGGGTGTTTGGCCATGAGCGTGATGAGGCATTCAAGGACGACGAGGACGACGAGCCAACGAGAAATATGCGCTTCGTGATCAAATGGCGTGGCTACTCTCATCTGCATAACACGCATGAGTTGTACGAGTTTTTGCAGCGTTTCCCAGGAGCAAAACGCGTGAGCAATTATATCAAAGCTGTTTGGCAGCCGATGCATGACATCTCGACGAACCCGCATGCTACGCGCGAGGATCTCGAGGCACTTCAGATCCAGCGTGAGCGGCAGCGTGCGCTACTGGAGAGTTTTCGCACCGTTGAGCGTGTCATTGCTCAGCGCGATAATCCACCTACGAAAGAAGTGCCATACACTCACACCCAGTACCTGTGCAAATGGAAGGAGCTCGGTTACGACCAATGTTCTTGGGAGTCTGAGGACGATGTCGCCCCCATTGCACGTGCTCAGATTGACGCATACCTGGCGCGAGCCACGTCTGTGACTGTGCCATCGCGCAGCGAGTCGTTTAGCCGTGGTCGTCCACCGTACGTGCGTATGACGGAGCAGCCCAAATACATTGGCGAGCATGGCACGCTCAAGGATTTCCAAATGACAGGCCTTAACTGGCTAGCGTACTTGTGGAGTCATGCGGAAAATGGGATCTTGGCTGACGAAATGGGTCTGGGGAAGACTGTGCAAACGGTTGCCTTCTTTTCCTACTTGTTCCACACGTGTTACCAGTATGGACCGTTTCTTGTGGTCGTGCCTCTATCGACGCTTCCATCGTGGCTCTCGCAGTTTGAGCAGTGGGCACCGGACATGAATGTTGTTGCTTACACAGGCAACTCGCAGAGCCGTGAAGTGATTCGCGAGTATGAATTTGGCCCGCCGCGCAAAATGCGGCTGAATGTCCTTTTGACGACGTATGAGTTCATCTTGAAGGATCGGGCCGAGCTGATGCCGATCAAGTGGCAGTTTCTCGCAGTCGACGAGGCACACCGCTTGAAGAATGCCGAGTCGCTTTTGTATGAGTGCTTGAGCTCGTTCCACTGTGCAGGCAAGCTTCTGATCACTGGTACGCCGTTGCAGAACAATGTGCGTGAGCTAAGTGCGCTGCTGCATTTCCTGCGGCCGGACCAGTTTGATTTCGAAGTGGACTTTGACATTTCGAATGTCGATCAGAACAAGATCCAGGAATTACACGAACGCCTTGAAAATGTCATGTTACGTCGTTTGAAGCGTGATGTTGCCAAGGAGCTGCCGACGAAGTCCGAGCAGATTCTGCGTGTGGAAATGTCGGCAATGCAGCAGCGTATGTACAAGGCTATTTTGACGCGCAACTACTCCTTGCTGAGTGGAAGCCATTCCACGCAATTCTCTTTGCTGAACATTGCTGTCGAGTTGAAGAAGGCATCAAACCATCCTTATCTCTTTGACGGCGTCGAGACGCCGACCAACAGCCGCGAGGAAACACTTCGCGGCCTGATCATGCACAGTGGTAAAATGGTCTTGCTTGACAAGCTTCTTGCACGACTTAAAGCCGATAACCACCGCGTGTTAATCTTCAGTCAGATGGTCCACATGCTAGATATCCTCTCTGACTACCTGAGCCTTCGGGGTTACGTGCACCAGCGGCTTGATGGCACGGTCTCTTCGGACACACGCAAGCGAGCCATCGATCACTTCAATGCTCCACAGTCGCCGGACTTTTGCTTCCTCCTCTCGACACGTGCTGGTGGACTTGGCATCAATCTAGAGACCGCCGACACGGTGATCATCTTTGACAGCGACTGGAATCCACAAAACGACCTTCAAGCCATGTCGCGTGCGCATCGCCTCAACTCCAAGTTCCATATCAACGTCTTCCGCTTCCTGACGAAGGGCACTGTTGAAGAAGACGTGCTTGAGCGGGCAAAGCAAAAGATGGTCTTGGAATATGCCATCATCAATCAGATGGACACGTCCGGCACGAACTTTGCGCCCAAGTCGCTGTCGAAGTCGTCGCAGAACTTTAGTCGCGAGGAGCTCGGTGCCATTCTCAAGTTCGGGGCACAGAGCATGTTCAAGAGCGACGAAGATGGTCAGCAGAAGAAGCTGGACGAAATGGATCTTGACGATATCTTGCAGCATGCCGAAGCGCGCGACACAGAGGCCGATAGTAATACCGCGTCGTCTGGTAGCCAGGCATTCCTGCAGCAATTCGCTCAGGTCCAGGACTTCAAGGCGGATGACGTGTCCTGGGACGATATCATTCCGTCGGAGGATCGGGCCAAAGCTGAGGAGGAAGAGCGGCAACGAGCGGTGGAAAGCGCAATGGCCGCGAGCTCGTCGCGCCGTCGCGCAGCCGTGGCGTCCAGCGAGGCTACGGCTCATGTCACTGCGGCTGAAGATGGCTCGGGCGATGCCGGCACGTCGACGACATCCAAGTCCAAAGGCAATGCAGGGAATAGCAGTAGTGGCGGCAAAGTCGCCCGCAAGACGTCCGGCCAGCGCTCGCTCGAGCTGAAGGAACGTGACTTGCGTGTCTTACTGCGAGGCATCCAGCGTTGGGGTGACATTCGATATCGATACGATCAGATTGTGTCAGAAGGCAAGCTCATGGACAAGAACCGCTCTGTACTCATGCAGGCTTCGAATGAGCTAGTCGCTCTGGCAGAAGAGAAGCTTGCGGAGCACTTGGCCTTCATCAAAGGCAAACAGGAGCGAGGCGAGGAAATCACATCAGCTCTCCGGCAGCGTGCCGTGCTCATCAATTACCGAGGCATATCAAATATTAATGCCGAGACACTGCTGATCCGGCATTACGAGTTGCACTTGCTAGCCGACATGCTCGAGCGTGTGAATGACGTGCGGCAGTGGCGGATTCCCGTTGACAATTTGAAGAGCACACTCAACTGGCATTGCGAATGGGGCCATAAAGAAGACTCCATGCTTCTTGTAGGTATTTGGCGGTACGGCTTTGGGTCCTGGGAGCAGATGGAGGTTGATCCCGACCTGGGCCTTCAAGGCCGCTTTTTCCTTGAGGAAGGCAAGCGCCATTCAGATACCACGAAAGACGAGGACGACACGTCGACGTCAGCAGCCTCGGCACCTGTCTCGACGGCAAAAGACGAAACGACCAAGTCCAAAACAGGCGCTGGCAAGTCGCGTCCGATTCCGAATGCGATCCATCTTGTCCGCCGTGGTGATTACCTGCTCAAGACCCTGCGTGAGTCGGTAAGCCACCACTCGCATCACCATCACGGCAAAAGGGACGATGAAGGCGGCAAGCCTCGCAAACGATCGTCCCGGTCATCATCAGGTTCTGGTCGAGCAGAGAAAAGCAAGCGCAGCGCAGCGCAGTATTCGTCGGACGAGTCTGACGAGGATGGCTATGCGAGTATGGATGAACTCGAGTGCAAGGAGCTTATGCGGCCATGCAAGAAGCAGCTCAAGACACTCAAGGACGACACCGAGCACCTGGACCGAGATCGAAAAATCGCCACGCTTAAACAGTGTCTGTCGGCTATCGGCACTCACATCGACCACGTCATTGCCAGCAAGTTTGCCAACCTGCCCAAAGCGCGGCAGCAGAAGTGGTATGAACATCTGTGGGCATTTTCGTCCTTCTTTTGGCCCAAAAAGGTTGAGCCTGAGAAGCTGCGTGCTATCTATGCCAAGCTGACAGGTCATGCGACGAAAGAAGATACCAAACGCAAGGCTAGTGCCGAGCCAACCGGCGCTGATGCATCCAAGAAGCCTCGTGCCTCGTAGATATCATAGACATCATGCATACCCAGCAACGTTCGTGGTAGATGAATCCTTTTCCTTCTTCCTTGCTTCACAAGAACTCGCTCCTGCGTTACAGTTCCTCTTCTTCTGATACGTCTTGTGCATTGGCAGCGTCGACGGATGGCTCAGAAATTACACGCTCAGCTCCGCGAACATCAATCATGTCCGCTGACCCACTGTGTCCGTCTGCCTCGATCTCGTCTGCCGACTGATCATGCGCATCCCCAAAGTCCATGAGCGTGTCGATTTGATCTACGAGTGCATCACCGGCACGTCGCTTCTTGAGCTTGCGTGCCTTGCGTCGCTCCTTTCCTCGTGCTGGCGCCATATCCTGGATTTCTGCCGCAGAAAACATCGGTCGATCGTTCGATGCCTTGCCTTGCTTCGACTTGGTCTCGGCAGATGACAAAGTTTTGGCTTGGTTCGCATGGAATCCCAAGTCCATGCCATTGTCGTCGTCGTCGTCGTCGGCGTCATCGTCATCGTCATCGTCATTCCCCTGCACATCGAGGAGCGACCACGCATTGGGTTTTCGATGTGCACGTGAATCGTCCACATTATCGTCGTCCGACTCGTCGTCCGAGTCAAGACGCCCGCGCTTGCCAAGCGTCGAATCCGTTACATCTGCAACAACCTCATCATGCATAGCTTGTGTGGGGGTTTCCTGTTGCTCCTGCACCTGTGACTCCGAGGCTGGTGGCGAGTATGCCCCGTCGCCGCCCAATACATCAGCATCAGCCTCGCCTAGTAGGCCGGCCAAATCAAATGGTTCACTGAAGGACGTGAGGATCGCAGCGCTTCCATCGTCACTTGACGATGATAAAGCACCTGGTTGTCTTGTGCTTTGTGTGCTACTACGACGGCGAAGCAGGTCTGGATGCTTGGCTGGCGGCTCTGTGTGGTATTTAATTTTGCCCGTGTTCCAGTCATGCAAGACGGAACGGGCAGTAGCGTCCAAGTCAGGCAGAGCGCCGCGTCCAAGCCGGCCTTTTTGGTATGCAACTCGCAAAAGAAAGTCTTGCGCATCCCGAGACGTAATAGGAGGAATATCGTACACGTCTGCAAGGTACTTTGGTTCAATCCGATTCAGAATCGCCTGCACAGGCTCTACAGGGTCTTCGACAGACTCGACTTTGAGCACGTTCCGTAGCATGGCGGCTTCAGCTGCCGAAGTGATCTCGGCAGCCGTTGCCCCAGGCGATGCATTTGCATCGGAAAACACAATACCTGGGCTGTCGAGCAGTCGCACATGGCGATCAAGCATAATGCCCTGAACAACCTTTGTATGACCGGGCGTGGATGCCACGCCACACACACGCGAGCGCTTCAGCGAATTGATCAGACTACTCTTTCCGACGTTCGGCGCGCCTATTGTGCCCACCGTGATGCTTGTCTTGAGATTCAGGTTGCGCGAGTAGTTCTTGATCAACTGCAGGATCGCACGTGTGCCAGCGGACTCGGCACCGCCAGCCCATTGCGCGTCTGCCTTGTCGCCTGATCCCGTGCTTTTCCATGAAATGTTCTGACTCTGTGCCAAGTTGCTACGTTGTTGCTGAGTTGATGCTTTGAATGGCAATGTCGGAAATTCGTGGCGCAAGTACTCGAGCCATGCCTGGGCATTCGAGCGTGGCACGAGATCAATCTTGTTGAGAATCAGTACAATCCGCTTCCCGAGGCGCTGTGCCTCTTCTTCAACTGCATACGCTCGACATCCTAGAGGATCGCGGACATCCAACACTTCCAGCAGTACATCAGCATGCTCCAGGACTTTGCGTAGTTCCTTCATGTAAGACTTGATACTGTGATCCTTGTCGGTCATTTGTGCGAGACGCGCACGTGCATCTCGACTTGCCTGCTTTGCTTCCACTGCCATATCAACGGCTTCCGCTTCGTGGGTATCATTCATCATGTTAAGCTGAAGAAGATCGGCATTGGTCTGCTTGGCGCACGCCAAACGTCCACCACGCTTGAAAGGCTGCTGCATCCGAACTCCATGGGAATCCAGGTGCGCTTGACCCACTCGTGCATTTCCTTTATTTCCTCCGCCTTTCCCACCATGTCTTCGAGCTTGCTCGGCAGAACGACGATTGTTGCTACTAGACGAACGTCGTCCCATTCACGTTATTGTGAAATGAAAAGGTCGTCTATGTGGAGATGAACATCGGTGCGGCACGAGAAGTGATGCGCTCGCATCAGAGGAAAAATACAAAAAAAATCACACACACACACACAACTTGTTTTCACTTGCGTTCTTGGCGTACAATAAGCGCCAAGCATGGCCAAATGTATGAGTCAGACGTGGGTGTCGATCTCGAAGCTCTCTAGACCCATTGCCCTCATGAGTCACGTGGTACAAAGCGCACCCCCCACGTATCATATCATGGGTGGGGTGATCCCAACTAGAGAAGCAGCTGCATAGTGGGGCCTGCAATACTTTAATTGCAACGAGCTTATACGAGGCCTTCTCGATCACTTTACAGAGATGAACTCACCAGCTGCTCCTGCGCTGTACATTCATCGTGAAGCCAAAACATACACGGTCACTGATACCACCAAGCACACATACGAGCTTCTTCCAAAGTACCACCGACTTGACGATGGCACACCCGACTACTTGCGTATGATTCTCGGCGCACACCTGTACGACCTGGCGCGACAGACGCCTCTTGTCGCAGCGACACAACTTTCGAAGCGCATGGGATGTGAGATTCTGCTGAAGCGCGATGACTTGCAGCCCGTGTTTAGTTTCAAGCTACGTGGCGCCTACAACATGATGCGACAGCTCGAAGATACACGAAAATGGAAGGGCGTGATTGCATGCAGTGCTGGAAATCATGCGCAGGGTGTGGCTATGGCTGGGGCACATCTTTCGATCCCATGCACAATTGTCATGCCGCGAGGCACACCCAGCATCAAGTGGGAGAACGTCCAGCGCCTGGGTGCGAAGGTCGTATTTCATGGCGCCAACTTTGACGAGGCAAAGGCTGAGTCCATGCGCCTTGCTGAGGCTTATGGCTTGACGATGATCCCCCCCTTTGATCATCCACAGGTGATTGCTGGTCAAGGCACGGTGGCCGTCGAAATCTGCAGCCAGACCGACATGGAGAAAGTCGATGCAGTGTTTTGTGCGATTGGCGGCGGTGGCCTGTTGAGTGGCGTCGCTGCTTACATCAAGCGAGTTGCACCGCCACATGTAAAGGTGATCGGCGTCGAGACGTATGATGCCGACGCCATGGCACAAAGTATGGAGAAAGGTGAGCGCGTGGAACTCGCGGATGCAGGCCTGTTTAGTGACGGCACGGCTGTGCGGCTCGTTGGCGATGAGACTTTCCGCGTATGCAACTCGCTCGTCGATGCTGTGGTGCGTGTATCGAATGATGAGATTTGCGCCGCCATCAAAGACGTATTCGAGGACACACGTGCTATCACTGAGCCAGCAGGTGCTTTGGCTGTGGCAGGCATGAAACGGTATATTGCATTGCAGGGCGCGGATGCAACGAGTCGTCGCTTTGTCGCAGTAGTGAGTGGTGCGAACATGAACTTTAGCCGCTTGCGCTTCGTCTCGGAGCGTGCGGAACTTGGTGAGCAGCGTGAGGCCATCATGTCAGTAACGATTCCCGATGTGCCTGGAAGTTTCTTGCAGCTAAACAAACACATCTATCCGCGTGACATTACAGAGTTTTCATACCGCTCGAATGGCTCGTCCCAAGCGCGTATCTTTGCATCATTCCTCTTAAAAGGCACCGTGCCGGCTTCGGAAGAGAATCCGATTGTGTCCAGTACGAAGCCACCAGTGGCGGTATCGAACTTGCGCGAACTCGAGATCCAGGGCATTCTTGAGGGACTCAGAAAAGACGGCATGCATGCTGAAGACATGAGTCATAACGAGCTTGTCAAAGCGCATTCCCGTTACTTGATTGGTGGTCGTGCCATCGTGCCACACGAACGCCTTTTCCGCTTCCAGTTCCCAGAACGACCTGGCGCTCTGCAGCGCTTCCTGACCGGCATTGATGCTGGTTGGAATATTTCTCTGTTTCACTATCGTTGTGAAGGCGGTGACGTGGCGCGAGTGTTGGCTGGCATCCAGGTCCCTCCAGAAACTGGCGCCAAATTTGATCAATTCTTGGAGGAACTCAATTATGCGTACGTCGAAGAAACACAAAATCCTATATACATGCAATTCCTACTAGCAAATAACCCGTAACATGAAGACATAGATGGACATGCAGACATGAACATAATTCGGAATGGGAAAGGGACCTTTGCTGCAAAAGAATGTGAGGCGACCCTGTCTCATATAGAACCATCTGATCCAGAGGCATACATATATATATATACACATATATGTCGATCGCCAATTGATTCCTGCTCATAAGCTGGCATAAGAGACGTAGCGAATACCTCGGCGCCATGCACAGCTACGCACTCAGCGACTGGTGTGAAATCATAGCTTGGTAACGCGAACACGTCTTGATCAGCTCGTCATGCGTCCCACGAGCGACAATTCGGCCCTGGTCAAACAAAAAGATCACGTCAGCCGTACGAATCGTACGCATACGATGTGCAATGGCCACAATGGTGCACGAGCGCGACGAATGTAGCTTACTGAGTGTCTCTTGGAATGCCTTCTCGCTGCTTGCATCCATCGCAGATGTCGACTCATCCAGCAAGAGTAGGCGTGGTGCACGGACAAGGGCACGAGCGATAGAAACACGCTGCTTCTGTCCGCCACTCAATTGACTACCTCCTGATCCGATATTCGTGCGGTACTGATCGGGCAGAGCAGCAATGGCGTCATGAATCTTGGCGGCCCGACAAGCCGCTAGGATGCGTTCATCTGGTTGCGTGACACGAGCCTTCGCAGATGCTTGCTGATGTGAGCCCACGTGACAAGCGTGTGATAGTGTCTGCTGCCTTTGGCGGTGTGCATGCGTTTCCTCCATGACAGCCTCGACAGAGAGTGGGTCCGCGAGCCCCAGGGCAACGTTGAATTCGATGCTTCCGTGAAAAAGCATCGCTTCCTGCGGCACCAATGCCATGTGCTCCCGGAGTGCCTTGGTCGGTACATGTGTTGTACTGCATCCACCGACACGAACGGTGCCTGAGGTAGGCTCGTAGAAGGCCTCGATCAGACTCATTGCCGTCGACTTGCCGGAGCCACTGCATCCAATGAACGCTGCGAATGAGCCCGCTGGAATATCAAGGACTACATCACGCAGTGCAGGCTTATCTCGTCCCGGGTATGTGAACCATACATGATCGAACGACACCGCGAGTGGGCCATGCGCACCGACAGGTTCGAGGGATTTCTCGGACTCCAAGTCCTTTAGATAGTGCTGGTGCTTTCGCTGCTGCCTAAGGCGACGGCGCTCGCGTCGATCAGGCCATTGATAGCCAGGCATGTCAACGGGATGTCTTGCTTGGTCCAGCATGGAGAAAATATTGGATGCTGACACCTGTGCCTTTGTGAAATCAGGCGCAAAGGCCAAGAGCTGGCCAGACGACTGCGCGGAGAACAACAGCGCCGGCAAGACCGTGAAGAAGGCAACCTGCGAAAATCGCTCTTCCGCCACGTTTTTTGAGCCCCACCAGTACGCAAACCCATAAATAAAGTAAGAAATGCTCAGTGATATCGCAAGACACGCATTGCCCATCAAGATATGTCGCATGCTCTCGCGGTACGGCCTCTCGAGACTGTAAGAAAAGAGCTGAATCAAATCCCGCTCCCGTCCCAGAGCCGCTACAGTGCGTATGCACGATGCCGCCTCGACAGCAATGGCTGTCGACCTGGCGTATGCGGTTTCATGCCGCTTCTGAAAATCGGCAATCACCTTTAGACGCATGTAGCCGGCCGTCACAAGAATCGGTACTGTCGCTAAAATCACAACGGCAATACGCCACGCCACAATATGGGCCAGCGTGATACCAGCCACAAAGTTGACCAGAATACTAAAGATGGTTCCGACCACCGTCCCAGTGAGTCCACCGAGATTGCTCGTGTCTGCGCTCAGGTTGGCAATCATGGTCGCCGGCGACAAGTCCTTTCTCTCGTACCAAGCGAGCGGCTGCGTCACTAGCGCACGAAACATGAGTTTGCGGATCCGCAAAAGCAACCATTCAGACACAAAACCAAATGCCGCCCCACTGACAAAGTAGCAAAACAGCTCGATGATCGCCAGTACAAAAAAGTACAGTGCAAAGAGGTCTGACTGATGCTCCACTTCTCTCGCCGGCTTGCATGGATTCAATGCTTCAATAACATGACCAAACAAAACAGCCTCGCCAGAGAATGCGCCGCCAATCACAGCCGAGGCAAGGAAGCCTGCTACAGCAAATGGCCACTTCATTAGCGCCCAGCGCATCAGCCGCACGAGCGACCGTGAGTACGACAGTCGACGGCTTTTCATTTGGTCAGGTTCTGTTTTTAGCACGGACATTGGCTCCGGCTCCTGCGGGTGAATGCCCTCGACATCACCCATTGTCGCTGGAGGCACGACTGGCTGCGTCGGCAATGGCAACGCCATGCTTGTCAAGGGTGCTGGATCGACCACATCTTGTTTGTCATCATCTTCTTGACAGTCGTCTTCGACAGCCGCAACTTTTTGTTCCCCTGTCGATTCCGTCGTGGAGACCTGCTCCACGTCATTCTCACCGTAATCGCTTTGTGCACGTACGAGACTTGCATAATGTGCATTGAGCGCCAGCAGCTCAGCATGAGTACCCTGCTCCATGACCTTACCATGCGCCATGACGACGATTTTGTCATAATGCTTGATAGTCGAGAGACGATGAGCAATTGCGATGGTCGTGCGGTTCTGCGACACTCGATCAAAAGCTGTCTGAACAGCCATTTCGCTCTGTGAGTCGAGTGCGGCCGTCGCTTCATCAAGAATCAAAATCCGTGGCTTTTTCACAATCGCGCGTGCGAGTGCGATACGCTGTTTTTGGCCACCCGAGAGGCAACGACCAGCGTCACCTACACGCGAAAGATATCCATGGGGCAGCTGCAGAATAAATTCGTGGGCATGCGCAAGCTGCGCAGCCTCTTCACACAGCGCCTGTAAGCGCTGGAGTCCAGGCCGTAAGTCAGACGGGCAATGCTGGCTCCAGTCCTTGGGTATCACTGCATGGTCAAATGCATAGCGAGAGAGCCAGCGAATCGCATCCTGGACGTCGTTATGTGATGAGCTTCCAAGCAGGCCATGGGCGATGCTTTCGAGTACCGTGCAGTCAAACAGCACGGGCTCCTGGCCGACCAGCCCCATCTGTGATCGAAGCCAGCCCACATTGAGCTCATCGATAGGGGTATCGTCATGCAAAGTGATCTGCCCTTCTAATGGCATGTAATAGCGATGCAAAAGAGCGACAATGGTGCTCTTTCCACTCCCACTAAATCCACAAATTCCCACGCGTGTCCCAGGCTCAATGTCAAGGTCGACATTATCCAACACCTTGGCCTCAGGTCGTGCTGGATACGCAAGAGTCACATTCCGTAGGTGGAAGCCGAGAGCCTCGCTGGAGAGGGGCGGCATCGTGCCCGTGTCACTCAGCGCGTTTATGGGCGACTCTTGGCTGATCGTCGACAGCAGTTGGCTGCCCGCTCCGCCGGCCGCAGAAAACGTCTGCAAGTACGGCGCTATTTGTCCGACAACAAACGAAGCATCAAGGAGAAGAAAAATCACAGTGTAGACAGAACCGACAGTACTTGACGCATCATCTGGGTTCGAGCGCATTCGGTCCGTCACCATACGGCTGCCTGAATGAAAAGCAAGCGCATTCGCCGAGTATGCAACAAAAAACAGGCACCCAAGCATCGTAGCTGCAGACAAAGCACGAAAAAGTCCACTTCTTCGGACAAGATGCAGGTGCGAGTTGTACAGTTTGCAGAGAGGCTTCTGGGCCTCGAAGGCTTGGACAGCACGTACATTGTTGAGCGATTCAGTCGCAATGCCAGAGGCATTACCAAGATGCGATGACATTTGGGCAGAAAATTTCGAGACAAAGTGCGCACCAACTAATGAAACGATGAGAAAAGCTGGGATTAGCGATACGAGCTCACCTGCCAAAGCAGGCAGCAATACAAATGCAACGATGTAGCTGGTAAGAAAATAGGAGACCGACGAGAGAAAGATGCCGACTTTTTCGCTCGTTCCGTTTTGCACGGCAATGAGATTCTCGCTAAGACGCGTACTGATTTCTCCAGGCGGCAGAACGTCGAAGAATGCCATGTCTTGCGATAGGACAGCACGGACATACTGTTCACGTAGTCGACGCACGATGCGTTCTCCCAAGAGAGACCAGCTGCAGGTGTAGATCCAGATGAGCACAAAATTAATGGCAGCAACAATGATGATCTGAACAACATGATTCGATACCTGGTGAAGAAAGTCGTCGCGCTCGGCGGGATCAGTCGGCATGCCACTTCGTGACGCGCATGCCTGCCGATTGAACCCATCGACCATCTTGCCGAACAAAAGACCAATGATCGGCAATGGAACCCCAGCAGCTATAGAAGCCAGTGTACCAACAAATAGGAGGAGGCCTTCCACAGGCTGGAGTCCTCTGAAGAGATCCACATACTTCATTGACGGCGTCAAACTCGAGAGCCGCCGCTTCCATGATGACTGGCGTCTGGAATCTATGCTCTCATCCACATGCCCATCGGACATGGTATGTCGCGGCGACAGGTGGATGAAGCAAAAGCAAAGCCAAGCTATGTGTCGTGTCGCGTCGTGAAAGCCTTAAGAGGTTTGTTTCTCTGCCTTTTTTATTTTGGTTTCCCAGAGTTGGGCGTGAAACAAGCGACGTATGTCCTGGAGCCACGCGTTCGCCCTTGCTATTGGGCGCGATATAATCAGATGCCATCTATTCTATCACTGTGTCCTGATTGGTTCGATGTGCAGATCAACTATGCACCCTCCATGTCAATTTCCCCTGCGTCAGCTACATTTTCATTCTCGGCACGCGCACAACATCTTCCTATCTGGTAGGGAACTAACGCAGTTGATCTGGGGACGACGTCTCTTGTCGCTTCCATAGGCAGCCACCTCCGGTTTCCCTTTCGCCTTCTCTTTTTTTGTTAGCGTGTTCTCGATGTCACGCGTTCCATTTCCTGACGTGACGGGTCGGCGTCTTCGTGCTCCCTCACGCACGAGTTTCGCTGGCGATGGCATGGCATCCCTAGGCCATGCCTCGATGAATGCGACAAATATCACATGGAAGGACCTGCACGAGGCTGCTCAGGATTTTGGCGTGTCTCCCAGAGCTATCATTTCAGCAGCCTGGGGCTATGTGCTTTACATGTACGTTATGCATGAATGTGATAATGTAGCGTTCGATGCCGTCGATGCCGATACTTGCGTCGCCATATCCTTTGGACCATCTCTATGTCGATGGGAGGATCCGATATCAATGGTGCAGCTTAGCGAGAAGGCGTGGCTCTCCGACCGTCATGTACAGATACATGGGCCTGTCCTCTTCGTCTCTGCACCTGATCAGGATACGCAGAGTGCATTGTCTCTGGCTGAATCCACGCTCTCACGCACCAACTCGTCTCTATCTCTTGTTTTCATTGCTCATCAGGCACAGACATCGACATCCTCATCGTCGTCGCATCCTGTGGCGCTCACACTTCTCGCATCACCAAGTGTTCACATTCATGGCTCAGCCATGACCCAACTCGCGCAAGTTGAGCATGTGTTGCATGCTCTCGTGCACCGACTTGATCTAACCAAGTGCATCCCAACCGAACTTATGAGCCTCGTAAACCCCCATCCTATTTTCATGTCGAGCGATATGCCGGGTGGTATTGAATACGAGCGCCTCGAAGACCAGTTTCTTCGTCGCGCACAAGAAACCCCTCATATCCCAGCGCTTACATGTTGCACATCTGTGTCGCCCCCATCATTTGTAACTTGGACGTATGAAGAGTTGAACAAGCGCTCCGATGACATTGCCAAGTTGGTGTGGTCGCGTGGCGTTGGATACGCTGCGAGTACGTCGTCTGTGCCTGCACACGAGGACCAAGTGGTCGTACTGTGCATGTCCAAGTGCATGGACATGTATGCTTCGATTTTGGGCGTTCTGAAGGCTGGGGCTGCTTGGTGTCCAATTGATCCGGGATGGCCGCCGTCTCGGCAGGCTGCACTCCTGATCAAGTCTGGTGCAAGACTTGCCCTGACAACTGGCGACGACGATGCGCGTATCCTTGAGGACGTGTGTCCCGAGCATATTCAAATGGCGCGTCTTGACCGTCCAATGGATGCTGCAAGTATGCTTGAACGCACACCGGAACGTGCACATGCGACGCACCTTGCCTATAAGATCTGGACCAGCGGCACCACCGGCTTGCCGAAGGCTGTGGGTGTTGAGCACGTCGCCGCCGTTCAGGGCATGCGTGCGTTACAAGTGGCTGTGCCAACTGCGCTTGACGTCCCAGTGCGACCCGGTTCACTGCGGTACTTGCAGTTTGCTGCATACGTTTTTGACCTATCCATCTTTGATATATTTTATACATGGGGTCATGGCGGCACCGTGTGCTTTGCGCCCCTCGACATGCTTTTGTCTCGCCTGGTTGACGTCGCCAATGCACTGCAAGTCACACACACGCTATTTACGCCCGCTGTGTCGGCGATGGTGCCACGGCACGCTGTACCGACGATGCGCGTCATGATCAATGGCGGTGAAAAACTGTCTCAAGCGGTGGCTGATAACTGGTCACAAGACTGTCGCGTCGTGAACATCTATGGGCCTGCTGAGGCGACTCTGTCCTTGACGATGCGGGAAGTCGTACCTGATGATGAGGTCAAGGCGCACAATATCGGAACGGCATTTGACGATGCGCTTTGTGTGCTAATGGATGGCAAGGGGCGGATTGTGCCGCGTGGTTGCATTGGTGAGCTCATGCTTGGAGGTCCGCAGCTGGCGCGTGGCTATATCGGTGACGACGAAAAGACGCGTGAAAAGTTTGTGATGCACCCGACGTTTGGTCGTTTGTACCACACAGGCGACCTCGCCAGGCAGTTGTGGGATGGCCAATTCGAGTACCTTGGACGCAACGACGACCAAGTCAAGATCAATGGCGTACGTATCGAGCTGCTGGAAATCAATGCGGCCGTCAAGTCCGTGTCAAAGCACGTGCGTGATGCCGATACGGTCGCGCTGCCGGGTCCGGATCCAAATGAGCCGCCGCGAATCGTTGCATTTGCCGTGTGCCCCCCACCACCAGACGTGGACAAAGTCAGCTCGCATGATCACAGCTCGTCACTGGCCAGATGCGAGTCGGCGCCTGCGTTTCTTCGAACAGATGACGATGCCGTTACGGTGGCGCGTACGTTGCGCTCAGGGACACAGGCTCTGCTGCCCTCATACATGGTGCCGTTCCACTTTGTCATTTTATCCTTTTTTCCGCGCACGTCGAGTGCTAAGATTGATCGGCGCGCTGTTCGTGCCGCCTATGAAGCGCTGGACCTGGCTGCATGGGAGGCCCGAGTCGGTGATGAACAGGGCGCTGGGCACGATGCCGATGCACAGCATATCATGACCCACCCACTCGCAGTGCGATTGTGTTCAATCTTGCCCCGAATTGGTTGTGTGCCTTGTGAACAAATCTCTCCTAGCGTGCGTTTTACGATGCTCGGCATCAATTCGGTGCGTGCCATGGCGCTGTCGGCTAAGCTTGTCGAAGCAGGTTTTCATGTGAGTGCTGCCGATCTGGCGCGACACGACTCTCTCTCTAAGCTGATACGTGCATACTCGGAACGTGCGCATGTCGATCCGCATGAGTGTCGACATGCCTGGTACGCAGCCTGGAAGCACGCGTATGCGAGCACGCTCAATGTGCCGCATGCTCATGTGCAGCCGGCTACATCGCTTCAGCAGGGCATGCTTCTCGAGTCCCATCTTGATTCGACACGCTACTGGCTCTTCCGTGTCATGCACGCACAAACGACTGTAGACCGGCTGCGTGCAGCACTTGAACGCACTGCTCGGGACATGGACTGCTTGCGGATGGGATTTCTCCCTTTGGGCTCGAACCAGACATCTTCTGGCTCTTCGGCGTCTCCGTATGCGCCATTGTTTGCCGCCGTTGTGCACGAAGAGCCACACATTACACTCCTGTCGTTCGTAGGCGATGTACTGGAGTCACTGCGGCCTCGTGTGCCAGACGCTGCCAACGGTCAGCCGCCTTGGTTTGCTGCGTACGACTCCGACACACAAAGATTTGTCCTGATCCTTCACCATGCGCTGTACGATGCACCCACACTTGACTTCGTTCTTGCGCGGATCGATCAGCTGTGTGCTGATCCGAATGCCAAAGCCAAACGCACGACGCCCTGGACACAGGCGCTCTGCGACTTGGTACCATCACCAGATCAAGAGCAGGTCTCTCTTGATGCATGGAGCAAATATCTTACCACCATGGAGCACACATCTTGGCCTGTTTTGCAGACGAGGCGGACTGGGCCCGTGCATACCCTGCAAATTCATAAACGCGTCGCATCAATATCGTGGCAAGCTCTCGAACAAACAGCGGCTCAGCTCGGCACATCTGTGCGTCCATTGGCTCACCTCGCGTGGGCAAGAGTCTTGAGCGCATACCTCGGCACGTCGCGCATTTTGCTTGGAGATGTCATGTCGTTGCGTGGTCGCCGCGCTGAATATACATCAACAGGCGGCCCTTTGCTCGCTACTTTGCCTGTCAGTGTAGATTTGTCAAAAGGCACCGTGGCCGAGCAGGTCCAACACATGCACATGGTCTATTCGCATCTTCAAGATCACGCATCAGTGCCATTGTCATTCGTTCGTCATCTTGTCAATTGCCCACCTGATCAGCCATTGTTTGTGAGCCTTTTTGTGTTGGAAATGGACAGTGAACCTGACGTATCTGAGCGCCTTTTATCTTGGCAGCATGGCACTGATCTCGGATTGAGCGTTGAGCATACTCTTGCACTGGAGCTAAGGATATCGCGCGACGGCGCTGTGAGCTTCGTACTGAATTCCATCTGTTCAAGCGTCTCTGATGAATATGCGCGCTTGATCCTAGCTCAAATGGATACTCTTCTGGCTGCTTATGTGCATGACACTTCCTTGGATGTTTCACATCTTCCTGCACGCTTGGATGCGGCCCTTCTTGCTAGGCAACTTATGCCGGCACCAACGCGTCCTGTATACCCAAATGTCGCTGCATGGGTACAGCACTATGCAAGCTCCGCGGCATGCACGAACACGGCCGTCGAATATCGTGACTCTTTCTCAAGCACCGATATCTCGACACTATCCTTTGCTGAACTTCATCTGCAAAGTGCCAAGATCGCTTCATGGCTTTTACGCTTCGCGCCCCGCTCCGTCGTTGGTGTCGCTATGCCGCGTTCGTTATCTACATACATATGTCTTCTTGGTATTCTGCGCGCTGGACTCGTTTACCTTCCACTAGACGAGTCATTGCCGCATGTTCGACGTGACCAGCTATTGCGTGATAGTGGTGCAGTGCTTGTCATCACTGCGGAGGATCACGACCCAACAGCTCCATGGCCATGTGATCGCGCTCGGCCTTCCGACATGATCAGTGAACACGGTCCAGATATGCGACCGATCGACGCCAATGATCCAGCGTATATTTTATACACCTCAGGCTCGACAGGCCGCCCTAAAGGCTGCGTCTTGTCGCATGCGAACCTGGCTTATGCCATTGACAACTTCCGCCATGCTTTCGGCTCCGTCTCTTGGCACAATGCACGCTTTCTAGCTCGATCAGCGGAAGCTTTCGATGTGCATCTTTTAGAGTGCCTTCTCGCATGGCAAATGGGCGCAACTGTCGTTGCGATGAGGAGGAGCTTACTGCTTGCTGATCTTGGCGTAGCTATGGCCAATGCTAATGTCACACATGCGTGTGTGGTGCCATCGCTTTTTTTTACCCAGGGTCGGCGAATAGTGCCGTCAGACCTACCTTCGCTTCGTGCACTCATCGTGGGTGGCGAGAAGATCGCTGATGACATCGTCGAACACTGGGGCAGCTCTAGAGGCCATGGCAATGCCTCGCGCGTTCTTGTTTTAAATGCATATGGTCCAACTGAAGCGACCATTGGCATTTCTTGCACACCCGTGTACGTGGATTCACTTGCGTCCGACATTGGCACCGCATTTGCAGGCAATGCCTTCGTTATTCGTGCAAATGATCGAGTGGCGCTTCGCGGCGAAACTGGTGAACTTTGTATTGTCGGTACACATGTGGGACTTGGATATATACATCGTGACTCTGATGCTTTTTTCGAAATGGATGGCATGCGTGCTTACAAGACTGGGGACCTAGCCCGGATGATGCCTGACGGTCACATCGAATACCTAGGACGGGTCGGTCACAACCAGGTCAAAGTCCGAGGCGCTCGTGTTGAGCTAACAGAGGTCGATACAGCGCTTCAAATGGCCGGCGCAAAACATGCTGTCACATTACTTCTCACGCACCCTGAATTTGAGGAGCCTCACCTAGTAGCATTCGTGTCGGATCATATCGATATGTGCACTGACTCTCAACCACCGACCGTCACGACAACCGACACGTCATATCTCTTGCATGCGTTACGTCACACCCTTGTTACATACATGGTGCCAAGCGTGATCCTGACTATATCTGCATTGCCATTGGCTCGCGTAAGTGGCAAGCTGGACCGGCGCACATTGGAAAATATATACACGACCTTGAAGCGTGTGTCACTTTTTGATCATACTCCGCCGCAAACTCTCGCCGAACGCACAGCTGCGCGCGTTATACAAGATGTGTTGGGTGTGGATGAGGTGGGCGTGCATGCAGACTTGTTTAGTCTCGGACTCGACAGTCTAAAGACTGTACGTCTTGCATATGCACTCGAGCAAGTCGGAATTCGTGTTCCGATTGCCGTTATAATGACATCTCCCTCATTGGCTGGCATACTAGCGCACTCGTCTGATAGGAATGCGGCAGTGGTGGCTCGTGAGGATGAAACTCCTCAGTCAATGCCGCCGCCCTTGCCTCTTCAATGCGCCACACTCGCGCAGTCTCTAGCGGAGCCGTCTAAGCATTGGTATATCCATCATGTGCGTCTTCATCTTGAACCAACAAATTCAATTGAGCGCAGGCAGATCATGCGCCAGTGGCGCAATACACTGGCGCAATTCAAAATATATCGTACGGTATTTCATGTCGACTCGCATATGAGCATGGAAGTGCTGGATACTTTGCCAGCTATAGACACCTGTCTCGACGAGCCGTGTACCAATGCCGCGTGTGATCGGGTCGCCGACGATATTCTCGCACGGTTGGACGAATGGCCACCCGTGCGTCTTGTTCTGTACACAGACGTACTGTGCTTGAGCATGCATCATGCCATTTATGATGCGGCATCTTTGGATCTCCTTGTGGCAGCGGTAAGTGGCGAAACGTCGGCGGACACATTCTTCGATGTCGTTCGTCATGCTGCGCAGTCTGTTGATGCAAATGCTCAATACTACGCTCGACTTTTGCAAGACATGATCCGTACGCCAATGCCAAATCTTACTGGCAAGTACGAGGAAGCTGGGGCAAGTCACCTTTTGATTTGGAAGCCACGTCTCACTCTTATCGAGCTTCAGTCTTGCGCGCAGGTGCTGCACATCACGGTTCAATCACTTATTTTGCATGCGTTCGCGTCACTTATGGCCGAGTATGTTGGCGAAGAGGAAGCAACGCTAGGTATTGTGTTAAGCGGGCGTATGGGTGACGCAAAGCACGCTACGGCACACGGACCCTGCATAACGACTGTACCATTTCGTTGGAAAGCGACGCACGATGCACAAGGCGTGCATCAACAGCTGACTGAGGCACTTCACCATCAGTTTGTGCATCTCACAGATGTCGCACATGCAATTGGCATGGACACGACGCTGTTTGATGTATTATTCTCATTTCTTCCTGCCTCTGGTGCAACTGCAACCTCATTACCGCATGGTGTGCGTGCATGGGAATCGTACATGGCGACAGACTTTGTTTATGCGCTGCAAGTCACGACAAATGAGCGGAGTAACTCGATTGTGTTTGAATCGACGTATGCGCCAGACCGTGTGCCAGCCGAGCAAGCAGGCTTGATTCTCAGGCAGCTTGAAGATCGTTTACGAACCATTGTCAACGGAGTCGGAATTGGCAAGGATCGCACTTTAGACAACGGTTGTCATGCTAGCGATCGTGCTTGCCTCTTGGCATGTGTTCATCCTGAGCCTTACGAACCGACTGAAGCAGATGCATTCCTGGCTAGGTTTGCGAAGCATGTGAAGACCCAGCCAGATGCTGAGGCTCTAACGTTTGCTTCAAGTGTCCAACCACTTGTCGCCAAGACATTGACGTACCATCAAGTTGATGTCTTGTCAAGCCAGTACGCGCAGCATCTCGTGCAGCAGCAGGTACCATCCGGTGATGCTGTATATGTACACTTGCCACGCAGCTTGAGCCTGTATCTCGTGCTTCTTGCTGCATGGAAAGCACAAAAGGTGTATGTACCCTTGGATCCCACACTCCCTCTAGATCGTCTGCGATACATGATCCAGATCGTTGGATCGGGTACAATTGTTACGACTGACGAGTATGAGCATATGATTGACGTGTCTTTGCCACGACTTCTTCTGCGCCAGCTTGAAGAACCGTGCAGTGAAAGACCATTCACTTATGAACCTAGCCTGCGAGTACCTGCCTACATTTTATTCACCTCCGGGTCCACAGGCAAGCCTAAAGGTGTGCAAATTTCACACCGTGCACTAGCTGCTGCGATCAAGTCGTGGAAGATCATGTTGCCATACACGCAGCAATCACGTCTTCTCCAACTCGCCTCGCCAGGCTTCGACGTTTCATTATTCGAGTTGTGCTTGCCGTTAAGTCTTGGCTTTGCTATGGCTACGGCACCGAAGGACATCTTATTGACCGACCTTGAAGCGGCGTTTCGTGCTTTGCGTATCACAATGGCGGACTTGCCTGCCGCACTGGCTGCTCTTGTGCATCCAGAGCACTTGCCGCCTATGGAATGGCTCATGAGTGGTGGCGACATGGTGGACGAGCGTGTTGTGCGTGAATGGGGCACGCCCCCACAGAAGCTCATCAATGCATACGGACCAACGGAAGGTACAATCGGCAACACACTAGGGCATGTCGATGCAAATACACGTCGCTCCGTCGTTGGCAAAGTTTACCCGGCAACGACTCTCTACATTTGCCGTGGCAACGAGCTGGCTTACACGGGCGCTGTGGGGGAGATTGTCGTGGGCGGGCCTCAAGTCGCTGATGGCTACGTGGGCGCACCTGAGCTCACGGCGCAAAAGTTCCCGACTCTGACTCTGGGTACACGTTCGCAGCGTGTATATCGCACAGGCGATCGTGGTCGCTTGTTGCACAACGGTGTTGTCGAATGTTTGGGTCGCATGGAGCGTGGTCAAGTGAAAGTGAATGGCCAGCGTGTGGAACTAGATGAAATTGCACACGAATTGGCCACGGAGTTTGGCATTTCGGATGCTTGTGTACAATACCTACAGCATCCCTCGCATCCGTCGAAGCAGCTTGTCGCATTTTTAGCACTGACTTCTGTATCCCAGTCGACATCGGCTGCCCTCGATGTGCGCACGGATCCCGACGCTCTTTCCAGGGCACAGCAGTGTCTTCGAGGTGCGCAGAAAAGACTTGCTCCGTACATGGTGCCTGCGCATACGCTCGTGCTCACAACGCCACTGCCACTCACCCCAAACAATAAGGTGGATGTGAAGCGTCTTGCGAACCTGTACATGGACATGGATCCGAAGCGCATGCGAGATGCAAAGTCTTCACGCCCGCTCACTCAGACAGAATTGAACCTGCTTCGAATCTTGGCTGAGTTTACTCATATGGCGCCGGCAGATATTGACCGTGATGCTTCCTTTTACACAATTGGCATCGACTCGCTCTCAGCAATCCGCCTTGTGAAGCTCATGCGCTTGCGTGGGATGAAGTTGACTGTCAGTGAGCTTCTTGCCCATGCCACACCCTCGCGCGTCGCTGCTATACTGGACGAGATGCCAGCCAAAAATGAAGAAGACTTTGCTGCATACAAAGACATCCTTCAAGAGGCAGCGCTACCGTCGAACTTGTCATCACGCCATGTCCTGCCATGCACGCCTTTACAAGCTGGTATGCTTGCACAAACGGCGGCAAGTTTTGGTGGTTTATACACACATATACACGCGTTCAGTCTTGATGTGTCAGCCGAAGCTATTGTTTCAGCTTGGGCTAGAATCGTGAGGAACAACGCTATTCTCCGCACGACATTTGAACCATACGACTGCCAGCAGGTACCTTGGGTTCAGGTAGTTCATGACGATTGGCCACTTATTGCGCCCACGCTTGTGCAGCACGCTCCCTCGACACCCCTGGATGTCGTACTGCGTGCAGCGCAAGCCGCGTGCGATCCCAGCACTCGGCCCCATGTCTTGCACATGGTTCCAACGTCTGAGAACAGTGTGATGGCCGTGTGGGCAATGCACCATGCTTTGTACGATGCACACACACTTGACGTTCTTTTTGACGACGTGGATGCTGTGCTGTGCGGGGAACAAGCGCCGGAAAGGCTTCCGTTCGAGAGTGTTGTGCCACATTTGTGCGCTGGTTCGCCACATGTGCCCTACTGGCTTGGCACATTGCGGGGCTACGTGCCTCGAACCCTGAGTCCGTACAGGAGAAATATGGCGGCGGCAATACCGGGCTCTGCTGCAATGTTATCTTCGTCGTCGTCCATCTCGCGCGAAGCACGGACCAGCACCTTTGACACACAATTGGCATCGAGCATAGTCGAGGATGCGTGTCGTCAATGTGGTGTTTCGATGCATACACTTGCTACGTTGGCCTTCGCGTTCTTGCTTGCCGAGTGTATGCAAACGACTGACGTATGCTTCGGTCAGGTTTTCAGTCTGCGAAGTGATGTGCATGACGCCGTCGATGTCCTAGGCCCCATGCTCAATACGATCCCTACGCGTGTGAAGCTTCAGGCTTCGTCTTTCGATGCCCAACTCGAGTCGCTACAGCGAACCGTCGATGCAGCGCGTCCACATCGGCATGCACCGCTGCGTTCAATTGCAGTGGAACACCAACGCACGCACAATTCAACGGCACCTTTGGTTGAGGCGTTGCTGGATGTGCAGCAGCATGCTGCAAATGATCAGCATCCGATCCATATCCGAAGAATTCCGTTGGATATGGAAGATCAAGTTCAATATGCTTTGAATGTCGAGTTTATCCAGACGCCAACAACGATTCGGCTCGTGGCTACTGCACGCACGTCATTTTGTGGGCATTCATCCAATCTGCAGGCTTTGCTGCGAAGGATGAGCGACATTTTGCAAACGATCGTCTCGAACCCCAGAGGTACACTGGCTGTCGCATCACTTGATTCGGAGCAGCCCACAATCCAACCCTCTAACACATTGTCGCCATCTCCAGCCTCGGCAGCAACTGCGCTCGAGGACATCCCGCCTGATATCTTGCTACAAGTGCGGGAACTCACAGCTGATGTGGCTTGTGTGCCTTTATCAGACGTATTGGCTGACACGCCACTTCTTCTTTTGGGCCTCGACTCCATCGTTGCTATCCAGATCATCGCACGTGCGCGAGTGCGCAACATGTCGTTGCAAATGGGTGACCTGGCTGCGGGCACCCCTCGTGGCATTGCGGCTGCCTGGTGTGAGCGTATGAAGCATGAGTCGGAAACATCTTCAGCGAGAATGGCACCGTTATCATCGCCCATTCCATTGTCTTTTGCATCCAATGCGCCTTGCACGCAAGCACAGGTGGCAACTGCAACTGCTGCTGCTGAAGCGCACTGCCCCATGCAGGATGTGGTGGCTGTGCGCCCACTGTCGGCAGGCCAAATGATGCACATGGCATCACTAGTGCATTCCCATCATCGAGAAGGCGTGTTTTTCCATGCATATCGCGCTCGAGGCCAACTGGATAGCAAACGCCTCGCACATGCCTGGGAGGAGCTGCAGAAGCGGCATGAAGTTCTTCGTTCCATTTTCGTATGTGTGCATGACTGCGAACCTGCGCAAGTTGTGTTGAAGCGTACACAAAACATGCACATGCATCACGTTTCACGTTCTGACGACGCTATGCCTTGTGTGTTTGCGCACCACCGAACGTGGCCTGCTGATGAGCCATGGGCATCTGCGGATCTTGTCCGTATCGATGGGGAAGACAGCAAGAACGATGTTGTAGTGCTTTCTCTCTTCCATGCAATGTACGACGCGTGGTCTCTGCCAGTCTTGGTTGATGACCTCGTGTCTTTGTACCAAGGTGACGGAACGCCTGCATCACAGGCCACAGAACTTGCTCCCGCTAGCATGGCCAACTTGCTGACAGCAGCCTCACGAAGTAAGGATGTATCTGCCATCCAGCATCACTGGGCCTCGTATGCATCAGCCCCACCTTGCATCGCGGCACAGCAAAGTGACATCGATGGAGCTATTGAGAAGCCGTCTGTTGCTAAGGCCATGACATCCACCGTGGCTGCTCCCACTACTGCAAGCTTTACTTTCGTACATCAAAGAGATATCGTTCATTGTGTGCAGCGTCTGCGAATGCATCTCGCCTCGCATCAAATTTCGTTACCATCCGTTCTGGTGGCAGCATGGGCCTCTGTTCTGCATGACGTTGTGCATACGAGTGTGCCTGTGTTGGGCCTATACCAGGCGGCTCGGTCTTTGGCAACGCTGGACTTGTCACGCAGCGCCATTCCATGCGTCAACATGCTGCCCATCGCCGTGCCTTGGCATCCATCATTGCTTAGTATGGCTCATTACGTGGCATCTGCCTTGGTCGAACGAGTGCCATTTGAACAAGTTTCGCTTGAAGATGTGCACCGTGCGCTAGAGAAGGTCGCGCCAGGTCCGACAACATTTCCTCACTTTGACACGATGTTGAATGTCTTGATCCAACCAAGTGCGTCGGCTGGTGCTGGTGGCGATGTCGGTAGCGAGATTCTTCTCGAACCCATGCAGAGCCCAATCTGTGAGGAGCATCTTCGATCGCCGCCGCGCATCTGCGAGCGTACGTCGTTCGACGCCTGGCCCGGCGCTGGACATTATCCAACTGCCGGCATAGCCGTCGATGCGTATGTTGACGACGAAGACAATTTGTCTTTCGCGCTGCGGTGCCCCGCACACGTGCTGAGTGAGCAAAAAGCTAAAGCACTTTTGGTGAAATTCGCTGCCTATGTACAAACGGTTCAGCCCTGTGTACCACGCTAGGTCGATGGACTGGGATGGCAAAGTAAGGTATACATGTAAATAAATAGATATATATATATATATAATGAAATTCTCATCCCGAGCCCGCCAATGGAGGAACAACTTAACGCCGACGTTTCGATGGCCGAGCGTTCTTCGCTTGGCGCTTCGCTTTTGTCTCGCGATCGCGGTAGATTTGCTCAGCACTCTTGAGCTCATTCTTGGCATGTCGAGCATTCGCTGCAGCAGCCGCACCTGGACCACGGTTCTTGCGCTCACGCGCCTTGAGTTTCTTCTTGTAATCAAATTGGAGCTTATCAAGAGGCTTAGGAGCCTTTGTCTGAGTATGGAAGCGACGACCAGGTCTAGGCCCACCTTGGACGCTCGAAGCCATTCGTCGCGCCGTCGCTGGCATGTTGCTTTCGTCTTCGCCCACATGCGGAAGTGAAACCTGCTGTTGCTTCTGCCACTCGTCGAAGCGGCCTGACCGGTAGCTTGCAGGGAGCTTGAGCCCAGTCTCGGAGCGGATGAGTTTCTGATTATCAGCGCCAGTGCCATCTCCCATAATGAACTTCTTCTTCTTAGTGTCCCAACGCCGTGGATTCGGTCGCTGCGTCACAGCCGATGGGCCAAGGTCATCGCCAGCCATGTCAACAGTGATGCGTCGTGCTTGATCCAAGAACGAGTAACCACGCTCTTCGACAGCGCCTGTCTGTTGATAGTTTAGGTACGTCGATGGATCGCGGTAGTCCTTGCCGGTGTCGAACACGGATGAAATTTCGTCTTCATTTGCCAATGCGCTCGGCTCAGTGTCTCGCGAGACAGCACCGTCGTCCTGCGCGTCATGAGCTCCATCACCATTGCCATCATCCACGGACTCGTGGTCAGCCTGTAACGAAACGCCACGTTTCGCTGCTTCAATTGCACGCGCTCGCTGTTGCTTCGTATCAAGCAAACGCCGCCGATCCTGCATGAGTCGAGCGAGTGGTGCACGTTGACCATGTGCACCCATTTCGAACACTGTCTCGCCGGGTCGGAATGCGTTTACTTTTGCAAGAAGTGCTGCTCGTGCGCCGGCAAGAGGATCGTCGTGCGTCCGTGAGCGCTTTACCGCCTCACGTGCATGAAGCTGGTACTTTTCTGGGCGTTGCAAAACGTCGTGCACGCCTTTCACCTCGAGTGGATGCCCAGCGAGTGCCCAGCCCTGCGATTCGACGCCTGTGACGGCACTTCGCTCTGCATCCTTCAGCATGTCTTTCGTCCGTCTGTAGCTCTCGGCACTGGCCTTCGGCTGCGACCGCATGTACATATTATGTGCACGCTTCACGACGCCCGTGAGGCTATCGAACGTCGTCGCTGTATCGGACTCAACATGCATTGCATGCCGAATTGACTCACACTCGTCATCGAGAACTTCTCGAGGAAACGTGCCGAGCACCATGGTACCGTGCAAGTCGTGCACGTCGTCCCTTGGTAGTGTATGAGAAGAAACGAGTGGACGAGCCAGAAAGAGTTGCAGGTCACACAAGTACGGAAGTTCCGCATGTGTACACAGGCTCCAAGCCCATCCACGTCGACCAGCACGCGCTGTACGACCAACGCGATGCACGAAAATACGTGGCTGTGGCGGAAAATCGTAGTTGATCACATGCTCTAGCACAGGCAGATCAATACCACGAGCAGCCAAATCTGTCACAATGAGCAGGGACGTTTGGCCCGAGCGGAATAGGTTCATTTGGATCGAACGCGCTGCCTGATCCAGTGACGAGTAGATATGTGAGCATGTATATCCCATGGTCGTCAGCAGCAGCAGGAGGTATTCGACATGATGCTTTGTCGCACAAAAGATGATGGTCTGGTACGGTTGGAGCTGATCGATGGCATGCGCGCGCTTTCGCTTTTTCTTCGAGTCAGCAGCGGCTGCTGATGATGTCGATGACGACATCGAGGTATCGGGGGCAGTATGGACAGGCACCTGGATTACATCGCGTAACAGCTGCAAAAGAGCTGCATCCTTCTCTTGTGGTTTGATACTGAAAAAAGCCATGCGCAAGTCAGGACTGATCTTGCTGTCGGCATCCAGACGGATCAGCTTCGGATTCGCCTCAAGGCCAGCACGTGCAAATTCCACGAGTGTCTTGGGCAGCGTCGCGCTGAACAAGAGTGTCTGGCGCGTCGTTGGCAAGCGGCGTAATAGCTCCTCTAGCTGCTCGGCGAATCCCATCTCGAAGAGCCGGTCCGCCTCATCAAACACAACGTACTCCACCGACTTGAGATCGAGATTCATCTCGACAACCAAGTGCAATAGACGACCGGGTGTCGCGATCACCACATCAGGGTTCGCTGTCATCATAGCAAACTGCTCATCAAGACTTTCACCACCAACAATGACAGCCCAACGGATAGCCTCGTTTCGTGCATTGTCGTCAGAGCGCCATCCACGCGCGAGGTCTTTCCCGACTTTGAGAATTTGGAATGCAAGTTCACGCGATGGGCAAAGGATGAGCGATTTGATGCCAAACGAGGTTGAATGCCGTCCATTGAGCCGTTGCAATAGCGGTACAATATACGACAAGGTCTTACCTGAGCCCGTGCGTGCCATGCCGACTACATCTTGGGATGGCTGCGCAAGAATCGCTGGGATGGCACGACGTTGAATGGGTGTGGGCGTCGTAAAACCACGCAAAAGAAGCGAGCGCAGCAGCGATGGATGCAGACCCATGCTCTGGAAACTACCGCCACCGCTGACGACACCACTAGCGACCTTTGCTTTTTTCTTGCTCGCTTGCTTGGCTACTTGCATGCCTGCTTTGACATTGTGCTTCTGTGCAGCAGCTGCAATGAAGGCGGCGTCATCGTCATCGCCATCTTTTTCGCCATTCCGCTGGTCCAGCAGAGGTCGCGGCGGCGCAGCATGCTCAATTTCATGATCATCCAATGCAAGAAAATCAATTTCCTTTGCTGCGACCATAGCAAGCTTGGTCCACTACTACGCAACTAGTCGAGAATCTTGCCTTTTTTTTTATCGTATGCCACAGACTTGATTTCCAAGAATTTCCTATCCGCCACGCTTAGCGTTGGTGGCACAGGCTCTGTCTCTGTCTGTCGACGCACCCAGCGCGTGATGTCAGCGGCAATCGTACGTCGACGAGCCAACCGCAATAATTTGGTTTCGCACCTTGCACATTTTGACTCCATCTTACGATCACGTGGCGCACTCTGTGAGATTGTGCAAGAAACCCTGTCAAAAAGAATCACCGCTTACTCCACAAACGGATTCTCGTGGCTTCCTTCGAGTGTGTCCTGTGTGAGGCCCACGATCTTGTCCTGAGCGCTGAAGGCGATGACGTCGCCAGTCGTCCGCACGACCGCGCGCGTCTCGCGATTCTTACGACCTGATGCTTTGCACATGGCGTCCACAGTGACTCCGTCACACGACGCACACCACGTGCGGGCGCACACGGTTGTTCAACTCGCATACTTTTCACACCTGTATGCAACAACGCCACATCCTGTACAGATGCTCGAATCAATTGCAAACGCATGCCTAGCTGAAAATCGCGTGGGACATGCATCCTATATCTTTTCTGAGTTGACAAAAGCACCACAGTATGGCGTGTGTCCTGCTTCTGATGACATGTTGCATTCAGCATTACGCCGAGGGGTCCATGCGCTTGGCCATCGACATGTTTCATCGACTCTGTTTGAGCCACAGTACCAACGAGCAACACACCCTGCGCTTGCTTTGGCAACACTCTATGATGCATGTTCCGATGCACACATCCAGCTGCCTTGTACGGCGCTCAGCACACTCATATCGACTTTGGCCAAGCACGTGCACGGCACGACGCTTCGTCAACTACTTGATATCATAGCGGGCGACTTTCTCGAGAGAACTCCTACTGCTCATACATCAAGTGTGCTTACGGCTTTTGTAGCTGCGTATGGACGTGCCATGTCGCCAAGACTGGGTGAAAGGTTTCTTTGCGCATACGCGAAGCGTCACGGCGCTACGCACACGCTGCAACCGCTTGCAGAAAAACATGCATTGCATCATATGGACTGGATGCATTACTACGTGATGCACGATCGTCGCATACCCTTGGACGTACCGCTTCTTGATGCTTGGAGCAGCCACACAGACGTATGGAATGCGCTGATTCGTGCGCGTGTAATGAAAGGCGATATAGTTGGCGCTCGTATATGGCTAGAACGCTTTCGTCTAGTGACATCCGAGTCTTTCGCTCTTATCTTGCGCACTACATACTCATGCCTACCCCCTATCAAGAGTGCGTCTCCGTATTTGACATTGATGCACAGTATGTCGACGTCGCAAGGAATTCATCATTTGCTCGCACATGTATCTCGAGCTGAGCGTGCGCGTCTCGAACGCCATGCAACATCTCTCGATGCGCCGTTCAAAACGGCAGCTATTTACGATGTCTTGGATGCAATGCGACAAGACGGAGTGGTGCCTGGTGTTGCCCTCCTCAACTTTCTTGCAAGCTTTGAGGCAGGATGTGGACGTGTTGAGCGTGGTGCATCGCTAGTCCTGCAGGCTCTTTCGCTGGAACGTGGACCTGCGTTTGCCTTCAAGCGGACACACCCACAGACGTTAGACTCGCGGCCGTCTGCCCCAACGCTTGGCTCACGCCTGCACATTTCATCTGTGTCGGTGCTCTGTATATTGCATGCAGCAGAAGCCCAGCGTGTTGCCTCAGTTGAAAAGGCGAGGATGCACATGCCCGGCATCACGACCGCTCCGATAAGGACGACAGCTTTGCAACCATTAGCCTGTACACCATTTCCCTCTCCCTCCATGAGCAGCAGTCATTTGAACGTGTCGACCATGCGGGGTGTGCTTGCGCACTGCATGGAACTTGTGGAAAGTCCCAAGCGCCCTTCGAGCGCCAAGCGCCAAGCTGCATCGTGGTTAGCGAAGAAAGGATCGAACCTACTCAATGACATGCTGCGAGCCATGTTATTTGTGAACGACTTTCCTGGTGCCTGGTACACGATCGGTCTCTATCGAAAATGGGGTATAACGCCCAACGCATACACGCATCTCGCTTTGTGGCAGCGGTTCTCGCACACACATTCCTTCACGCACGACTTGTCGTTACCAACCGCTACGATCGAGGCTATGCGGACCACTTTACAGCATGTGATTGAACAGCAAATGCATGAGCTCATACGGAGTGAAAAGATCGAGACGCCGGTCTGGGCGGCCCTATGCCAAGAACAATGTGCATCGGCTGGGTATGCGATGCACCAAATTGAGTGGGATGCTCTCCAGCGACTCATGTGAGTGCGCAAAGCACGCTCTGATCGCAGTCAGTGGGGAAATGAGATTTTGATGTCCGGCGCGGACAACGAGGGTATATATTATTATAAAAAGTATTCAACAGTCTCGCTGCGGGTATGTACAGCCTGAAGCGGACCGTCATGCTCATTTTCAGGCGCCGCTTCGAACGTGTTGAAGTGGCGTGTCCCATTAGGTCCCACTTCCAAGATCGATGCAAGGTTCCCACATCTGTAGCAATAGTTGGGTGCCGACCACACCGTACTGAGCCGATCATCGTACAAGACATTGTAGCCCTCCATACACAGTTGATGCGCTCGCAAGATGTGAGACATATGATTGCATTCGAGAAAGTGCTTGACGACGGAGGCACCAAACGTATAACCAGCACCGCGCGGCGATATAGCAAACTCTTCCTTATCAGGATCAGGATCAGACCAAACAAGATCTGCCATTGCCCCCTCATGAGGGATTTCGCGGAACCGATCCAGGATCTTGATTTGATCAATGTGATGGATGGACGGCGAAAGACCGCCATGGACACAGAAGATGTCGTTGTCAATCACAACTGACAAAGTGAGAAAGTCGAACATGTCGGTAAAGTATTGCCACACATTTGAGTCCGGGTACTTGCGCGAGCATTCAGCGTAAAAGCCGTATGTCTGTATGGAGCGAGTTAGCACGGAAAGGGCCAAGAATTCATCACACCCGACCACATCCTCTATTGGCAAGCATGTTAAAACTTACATACCTGAGTGACAGCGCGGCTTTCATGATTCCCTCGCACAAGCTGCACACGGTGTGGGTACCGCAGCTTTAAACATGTTAAAAGTGAGATTGTTTCAACAGAAAAAAGACCTCGATCAACGTAGTCGCCCAGAAACAGATAATTGGTGTTCGGTGCATCGCCACCGATTCGGAATATTTCCAAAAGATCGTAAAATTGACTACAGCGTTAGCTAGCACACCCGCCTTTCCTTTACACCCTCATACGAGCGCACAAAACGCACCCATGAATATCGCCCACCACAGTCACCGGCGCACTAATGTGCACGACATTGCTTTCCATCATCAACAATTCCTTCGTCCTCTCGCATATTTCTTTCAAAATTGTATCAACCAGCAATTGCTTGTTAAGCAGCTTCTCTATGCATGCGTCCAAGTCGAGCGCCATCACGGCACAAGACAGACAAGAGAGGCAGTCAAAAGTCGGTCCGTCAGTCGGACTGTTCTTCGACCAGCCGTCTAGCCAAAGATCCCCACGTCCAACTCGCTTCCACTATCGATCAGTCCTTATGCGCCGTGGCGTATTTAGTAAGCAAGTACCCACAAGGCGCGAGTGTACTCGCGCTTGTACATGTGTCTGAGACGCGTCATGTCGCACGCGCATGAGCGAAAGGCGACAGGCAGCGGGTTTCATTGGAGGCCCAGAAACGGAAATCAAAAATGTCCCTGAGAACCAAAGTTGCCCGCAGGATGTACCCCTCCCCCAACGAATTGTGTGAAACGTCTCGAGTGTGTGTAGCCGGACAGGGCTTGTAATTTCTGATTTTCCTGTTTCCGTGCATGGTGGACCAAGCATCGCTTGCAGTGCATTCAATTGTGCTCGAAGATCCCCCGCTGGACTTTGAACCGCTACCGGCCGTGTCATCGCAGCTTGTCGTCTTTGACTTTGACTGGTCACTAGCTGATCAGGATACCGATCGATGGGTTCATGAAGTCCTATCGCCTCAACGGCGCATTGAATTTGTGCAGCTAAAGCCAACTATGCAGTTCACGGACATGTGGTACGTGTTTCGGTAATTGTGAACGATGTATCGAGCTGACTATGGAATCAGTGCCCTTCTGCTGGAAAAGCTACATGAGGAAGGTCACTCCCGAGAGGCACTCGAAGACGCCCTTCGTAAGATGCCCATGGTATGTTATTGATGTGTTCAATTTACGAGATCGACTTACCCTTAGCACCCTGCGATGATCCGTGGTGTACGCACGCTGCAGTCAGTGCATCCAGGCACGGACTTTTTCCTCCTGTCCAATTCGAATGAAGTGTACATCCGTACGATTCTACCGGTACGCACATCCTTTCGATGATCTCACTTACATACAACAGAGCAAGGGTCTTGCTGATCCGCCGCTTTTTACAGAAATTGTGACCAATCCTGCGCACTGGGAGCCAAATGGACTGCTGCGTCTGACCCGGCGCATCCCACCGGATGGACCACAGCATTCGTGCCGAGTGGGATGCAGTGCGAACATGTGCAAAGGTAGGTTGGCAAAGGATGTGAGCAATCATGGCACATTGACTCACACGATGTACCAACAGGTGACGAGCTTGATGCATTCCAACAACGGCATGCAGATCGCAAGTATGAGCGGATTGTCTATGTAGGTGATGGCGGAAACGATTTCTGTCCTATCCAACGCCTGGGTCCAAATGACGTGGCTTTCGTACGTCGAAATCGCGGTCTTGCCAAACGCATTCTTGATGAAGGTGGCGTCCAATGTACTGTTCGCTATTGGAGTGGCGCTTGGGAAGCTGAGCAGCTTCTCAAGCTGCTCAGTATTCGTGCATAAAGACGAAATACAAGTAGCATCGCTCACCCGGTGCCAGTCGAATATGTACATACATAGAGCACAACGCAGGAGCTCAATCCGTCGGCGATGATCTGACGACGTCTATGATCACGAATGTAGGCAGTTTGTCAAGCAACGTTCTTACTGAATGCAAGTAGCTGCATTGACTTCACGCGCGTCTCACACATCACGCGTACGACAAACCGTATTTTTATTCGCTAGATTACATGCCCGTTGGCACGACTGGCCGATTAATTCCACAAACGTACATACATACATTCACACACCCACACGCGTCTTTATTCTCTATTCTAAGCACGTCTACTACTGTTGGGGCGAAGTATAAGTCATGATGGTAGGCGACTCGGGAGGCAGAGTACATGACTCTCCATCTACCCAGAGGACACCACTACAGCAACAGCAGCCACAGCCACAGCCACAGCCGCAAGGATCGCCCTCGAACGCGAATCTCGAGCGCAGACGCACGAACCCGCTGGGAGAACTAATCGCCACAGAGACGCGGTATGTGCAGGAGCTGAGTATTGCTATTCGCCGCATTGCAGCTGCCTGGAGTCCAAATAATCTGCCACCCAAGGAACTGGATCTCATGTTTCGTTCGCTCGAGGTTTTGTATCGGACCAACAGTGAGTTCCTACGTTCGCTCCAAGAGATCGGACCGAATCCAGCATCACCAAAAGGCTTGGGCAATCTCCTCATGCATTGGGTCGACAATCTTCAAGCCCCTTATGCCAACTACTTGGCCGTATATATGCCTCTTTTGGATACAAGTCCTTCTATTCTGAGTAACAAGGATCTACATCACGTTCTTGCACAAGTCAGCCGCGAACTGCCTCGCTCTGCAGGACCTGATTCTGCATGGACCTTGGACGCATTTTTCGCTCTACCGATCGAGCGTTTGCGATTTTACAAGAAACTTTATGGCCGTTTGTTACGGAACACACAGCCCGGCCGCTCCGATCACACCATGCTGCAGAGTGCGAATCAAACGCTGAACGAGCTCATCGATACGGCCGTGCGGCGCCAAAGCATCTCGCGGCCTGGTGCAGTGCTAACCCCCCTCGCATTACCCAGGTCAACAGAACCTGTTGAACGCGTACTTTCGCCCCCCGTGTCACACCCCGCTTCGTCGCGTGCTCAAGGGAGTCCTCCTAGTGCGCCCATCGCACAACCCGCTCTTACAGCGACCACCACAACTGCAACACCGTCTGTGGTAACTGCACGGGGGGAAGCGCCGGGAGAATTGACTGGACCCGTCGCGAAATCGACGGCTATGGAGCCAAATACATCCTCGGGCTCGTTACCAGTTCTTGGGCAAGCGCTCGTGCCTCCAAACGATACACTAGCGCCCACAGCGACAGCCTCAAAGTACCCGCCGAGCATAACTTCGTCACTAGAGTCACAGTCTCTTGAGGAAATTCAATCGCGCATTGACTCGACATGCACGATCGACATTTTTTCTATGGAGCCTAAAAGCTGCCGACTCCAAATGGCGCCGCCTGGGCTCACATTTCAACGTAAGCTCCGTCTCACAGATGGACTTCGGCTTGAAATTGTACCGGCTAATGGTCCTGTCCGTATCATTGAACGAGCACGACTCATCCTGCTAACGGACCTGATTCTCGTCGCCGAAGACAGAGCTTCTCAGACACTCCCATCCGGTACTCAAGACATCCGGTTGATATTCCCCCCATTGTCTGGCCGTTTTGTCGATACGCATGACGACAAGCGTCCGCAAGATCCATCGATTCGTCTTTCAATCATGAACCGAGTGAACCTTATTATGCACCTGGGTCGGATTGACCGCAAAGCGATCTGGCTTCATGAATTGCGTGCATGCAAGCTTTTCGGCGCAGACAAAAGTGCATCCGAAGCGCCCAGGTTACCCAGTAACGCACCTGTACCTCCCATGACCAATGCGCTCGTAAGACCATCAGCCGGAACACCGAATGTGCCTGCCCCGCCGTTCGCGTCGCCGTCTCCGCTCACCAATGAGGTTGGCGGTGGTCGTCCACCACCCTTTGCGCCAAATCAGCTAGGCATCTACTCTCGCCCGCCTGCGCCGTTGGCGGGCCCGTTAAGTACACCCGTCGGCACAGGAAAAGGTCTTTCGTCTGGGACCACAGTCCCTGGATCTGGTGCTGCACGACCGATGTCTCCTGTATCCTCTCCAGCGCCGCTCGCACCACCTGCTCTGGGGCCGATACCATCCTCTACCCCTGCCCCAGGGACAAGTCGTGCGATCATGTCCCCGTTAGGGGCTGCCTCTATACGGACAAATGCACCAAGGCCTGGGGGCATGAATCCAGCAGCGACTACTTCAGGACCGAATGCGCCGTTTGCGTCTGGAGCACCTGCTCCACCCATCATGCCTGGTACATCGAAGACCCGCACGCCTGGAGGCGAGCCGAATCATGCTCTGTCGCCGAATAAAGGATCAGTCCTACTAGACTCTATGACTGAGTCACCGACTCCGTCCGGATTATCGAAGCGTCTGGGACCAGAGCCAAACCTAGCACTTTCATCACCGAGTGCCTCGTCATTTTTACCCGGCATAGCTGGACCTGGAGCCAGCCAAAGCCATGGCGGTAAGCGCTTACATCCAGGAGGGCCGCCGCCGCCGCTTATATTCCCGCAAACATCAACAACAGACGCTCAGTCACCCGTTCCGCTTGCTGACGAAGACTCTGGCTTGTCCTCGCCGCCACTAACGCCTGAGCCACCCACGCGAGCCAATTCACTTGCTTCTCATGAGTCGTTCCCGCGCATTGGGCGCCGGGTTGATTCTCCGGAACCTTTGGTTTCCCAGCGACTCGAAGACACACGCCCTGGTGTGCGGTCGCCCGTGGTGCAAGGTCCTGCTATGTCATTTGGCAGTGCCAGTGAACATGCCTTAGGTGGCTTTCAGCGAACTGATACGTCTTTGTTCAGCGCTGATCGACGGCCATCAAACGCACCGACTCCCAGCTTGCGTGGTATGCGTTCCATGACATTGCCAACAACAGTCTCAAATGCAAGCGCGCCTTCCGTCTCAAGCCCTAGTGGCCCTAGTCGGTCTGTGTCACAATCACGTCTTCGCGAGGCGGCAGGTAGTGCCGTACTTCCATCACAGATGCTTCGCGAAAAGCCACAACGGCGCTCAAGTGAATGGATACATCAGCATGATGAAGAAGACAAGGCGGCCGATGCAGATGCATTACAATTCTCCAAATTCCACGAAGCACAGTCATTCAACATTTGCGCTCAGATGCGCTGCAAAGTCTACTTGAAACAGAGTTATGCACAGTGGCGTGCACTTGGATCGGCGCGCCTCCGTCTTTACCGACTACGCCCGTCCAATTCAAATCAGCTCGTGGTCGAGAATGAAAAGAAAGTCATGATTTCATCGATTGTCTTGCCTATGGCTGTCCAGCGATTCGGTAAGACAGGTCTCGCTATTGAACTTTCAGATATGGGCCGTCTTACTGGTGTCGTCTACATGTTTCACATGCGCAGCGAAGAGTCTGCGAATGGACTGTATGAGCAGCTGTTGAGCGGCTCGTCGCGATCAGCGCTGTCAAGCCCACAGTCTACATGAAGTCTTAATGATAGTCCACATTGTGATAATCAACAGGTTACGTTATATTTTTCTTCTCTCCTTTTTTATAACATTTATAGGTAAATCATACGTAGGTCATGGTGCTATTTGATTGTTGAATTCGATATGCAGCTTGGTGTGCGCGTCTCCCTAGATCCGAGCCAATGTGGATGAATGCATATATATGTGAATGATCGGGTGTGCATCGGGCCAATGGCGATGATCACGCGAGACAGTGTGTTAGTCAACCAACCAACGCAGGCAAGCTCGTTGACGTGTGGCAGACAGAAGGGCGGGCGCCAATCGTCTGGGCCGTTAGTCAGGCGAGAACAAGTTGAAGCTCAGTGGCACGCTGCGAGGGAGCCAGTCGGACATTGGCCCAAGGCTGCGCCACATAGGCTGAGGAAAATACCTTTAGCTCTTGGCATCTCGATTCAGTGCAACACGCATTGCAACACATCGCATCGCTCCACGCCCCATGTCTTGGGACTTTCGGCGCTCTCGAGGCCTTGTTGGATCACATGCCTCGCTCTCGCGTAGGCATGCACCTGCGCCTGTTCAGCCAGGCTCGCAGGTCTGGTCTTTGGACAACGATCATGACGACAACCATACCGCTTTTCCCACGGCTCAAGCCTTAGATGGCGGGGCCACGAAAGGGCATAAGCAGCCATACTTGTCCACCACGCTTGACCGGCTTGAAAATTGGCTCGGTCTGAGAAGTGAGCCAGGGCCATCCATGACGCGCCATTATTCCCCGCATCATCACCAAGCGGACCAGTCTCATGCGCCGTCGGGTCCGGATCATTCACCCTGGCTCTCTTCCACAGACATGGCACACAGTTCCAAGCGTCCTGGGCTCAAGGCACTTTCCAAGAGCACCATGGTGGATGTTATGGTTCATCCCGTCGCTCCTTCGGATACCATCGATCGCATTGCCTTGCGGTATGGAACAGACTCTCACACATTACGGCGCAGTAATCGCTTGTGGTACGGCGATCCTGTCCAGATGCACGAGCAGCTCTATATCCCGATCGAAAGCTGCCGTCACCGCCCCGCTGATGCGAGGATCCAAGCTGTGGAACGCAACGCTGATGGTTCCTTGCATCGAGCACCAAGCAGCTCGCGCACGGACGAATCAAACCCTGTTACTATAACCAAGGTCGATGCAGAAGCTCTGCGCTTCTTCCCAGGCGATCGGGCTCGGCCAACGCGTGGCCTACCGGCAGGCGGTGACATGGGTGCATCTGGCGTAGATGACTTGATTCAGCTCCAGCAAATGCGTAGGGAACGTGGCTCGTCGATGAGACCGCCTGAACCCGAGCTTCCCAAGAGTAGCACAAGATCGAACATGACACCGAAGTCTGCTGCCTCAACGAGTGCTCCGTTTTCTACATCAACAACGGACATGACGTGGCAGCCCAACCACCGCACGCTGGGTCAGAAACGACCGCCCCTGCGCCAGGTAGGGGTAAAGGATACCAAGTCCACTTTAGATGATGATCACGATGCCCTGCTTATTTCGCTTGACCAACCCGAGGAACCCACCTCACATGGTCTGAATGACCTGCTTCGAGGCCCACACGCAAATTCAGGCGCAGCTGCAAACTGGATGCGACCTATTCATGAAAGCTTGCCCGAGGAAGTTCCGCGCAAGCCAAGCACATCCAAGCATTTGTGGTCGGATCTTATGAGCGGACGCGTTAGTATAGAAGATGCTTTCCAAGTGGCAGTGGATGAATGGCGCACTGCATCCGCGCGATCCCGGCAACACCATGGACCTACACTCCCTATGTAGAAATGTATACATGCACCTGTCGATACAGCATACCACAAGACATTTTATGCACGACGAATCGAGCGAAGGAACAAGTCTAGCGCCTCCATCAAGACTGGAATGTGTGAGACTGTAAAAAGGGTCTTCCCTCATCGCCTCAGTGTCATATACTTACATCCACCAAGTAGAACAAAGATCAAGAAGATAGCTAGGTATCTGACTGTAGGAGATGCCTCTGGCTTCTTTTCTTCCGGCTCTGTGTGCGTGTGAACAAGACCTCGCTTGTTCTCGCCCTTCGAGTTCCGTTTATCCTGCGTATCACGCGCCCGCTTCGCAAATAGTTCGTTTCGCGCGCGAATATCTCGCGCAGTAGGCTAAAGACACCGTTAGACACACCCCATCTATTCACCGTACCATGTTAGACGTGTATATCAACTTGGGTTTGTGGACGTGAATGGAAACGAAAATTGCACGTGAGTTACGTCTCTGGCACTTGAAAGATGTGGATGCGTGCGCGTGGAAGTGTGTACGTGTGAGTGATGGATCGTTGACTGGTGGAGGTGACACCGGCCACCGCTGACCGGGTGTGTTGCAACTTGCACAACTCGCTTGAAAGTGTTGTCCGTGCCAGTGTGTAGGTGTGCAAGGATAAGCACGTTCATCAAAACTTCATATTATTGTTCCGCATATTGCAATGACTGATCGAGATGAAGATGCTCTATGGACATCACGACCAAAACGTGCGAAAAGTCGACACAATCTAACACCTTCGGAAAAGCAAGCTCAGAATATAGAGCAACTCTTTGATGACCCGAAAAAGGCGTTGCGTATGCCAGCAGCACCACCGTCCTTGTTTAAAGTTCGCCCACCCCCTGACATGGTGAATCACGTCCAAGGTAGCAGCGCGGGCGTTGGAAGTGGTGAGTTCCACGTGTACAAGATGAGCCGGCGCAACGAGTCAGAGCGCATCGAGGCTATGAAATACGAGGCGGATCGTGTACGTATATTCAACCCATACTAATACAATTCTAGGCTACGGCACAAGCAGAATTTGATAAGAAACGTGATGAGCAGGCCGCATTAGATAATGCTAAAACATCAAAGAATCGTGCTCGGCGTGAAAAAAAGAAGCGCGCTCAGCAGCATGCACGCGAAAGAAGCTACCATCATTACGAAGACAAATCAAACGATGATTCGGACGGTCCTTCGCTCACACACACACATCGTGTGTCGCCTAATGTGACTAAAAAGGCCAGGTTTACATTTGAGTCACCATCTACGACATCCACTTCTCTTCCCGAGGACGATTCGCATGTACGAACGAATCAAACTGAATGATTCACCGCCTCTTAGTCCAGATGCTGTGAACGGAATAACCTCGCCCGCTGCTTCAAACCTGCATCTCGAGCCCCGGCCGAAAGTGTTCCTTGGTCCTTGAAAGATACCTGTATGCTTTCGATTTATGCTTCCGGCACTCGTTCCTTATACGTGCGGCCGCTCTTCAACGAGAGACACTAGAGCTTCATACCGTTGCTCTTTTTTTATTCACTGGTCAGGTGCTCCAAAGACACAATTTCTCCATTGAGGGCCGGGTGTTTCTGCATCACCGCGAGCCCTTCAGACCCTCATCCGCCTTCCGATGCGGTGCTGACGCAGAGAGTCGGTCTTGTCACGTGGCTGCCCCACCGAATTTCCCGGCAAGACACCGATATTCCGCACAGTATGCCTCTTACGTTGACCGCCCGTGCACTCAGAGCAGGTTGCTCGTTCCGTGCTGCGCGAATCAGTGGTATCCGTACAATGGCGGTTGCTGCCGGTATAGGCAAAGGCGAGAGTAATGTGCGCCCACCGCCTGACCTAGTGATGCAAGACATGGCCGACTACGTGCATTCTTACGATATTCAATCTAGCACCGCCTACAATACAGCACGTCTGTGCCTTTTGGATTCTTTAGGCTGTGCGATAGAGGCACTGCGCTTTCCTGCAGTACGTTCTGTGTGTGGACCTGTGGTGGATGGCACCATCGTGCCGAACGGAGCTCATGTTCCTGGCACAAACTACGTGCTAGACCCGATCCGTGCCGCCTTCAACAACGGAGCACTTATTCGCTGGCTCGACTTCAATGACACTTGGCTTGCGGCTGAGTGGGGCCACCCATCCGACAACCTAGGTGCCATTCTGGCGGTAGCCGATTGGGTCTCACGCACGAATGTCGCTAAGGGGCAGGCACCCCTGACTGTAAAAGATGTGCTGACAGCCGCCATCAAGGCCCATGAAATACAAGGTAACATGGCGATCGAGAATAGCTTCAACCGCGTGGGACTCGACCACGTTGTCCTCGTCAAAGTTGCAAGTGCCGCTGTCGTCTCTAAGCTGCTCGGCCTCACGCGCGAGCAGACTATCGACTCGATATCACAGGCCTTTGTGGATGGTCAGTCACTTCGCACATACCGACATGCCCCAAATGCGGGATCGCGCAAGTCCTGGGCTGCTGGTGATGCATGTGCGCGAGCTGTGCATCTTGCGCTTCTAGTGCAGCGTGGCGAGGGTGGCTACAACTCGGTACTCACAGCCAAGACGTGGGGCTTCTACGACGTCCTGTTCAAGGGCCGTGAGTTCCAATTCCAACGACCCTACTCTTCTTATGTGATGGAGAATGTCCTGTTCAAGCTTGTGCCGGCAGAGTTCCATGCGCAAACGGCCGTAGAGGCGGCAGTTCAGTTGCATCACAAGCTACGAGATATGGGCAAGACCAGTGACGACATTAGGAGTATCAAGATCCGGACGCAGGAGGCAGCGATCCGTATTATCAGCAAGCAGGGCACGCTGAACAATTACGCAGACCGTGATCACTGCATTCAGTACATGGTGGCTGTCCCGCTGATCAAGGGCAGCTTGGAACCTAGCGATTACACGGATGAATTCGCTGCTGATCCCCGCATTGATGCACTGCGTGAGATTACGACTGTGGAGGAAGAGCCACGCTACACGAAAGAGTATTTAGAGCCCGAGAAGCGCTCGATTGGCAATGCTGTGTCCGTTGAACTGAAGGATGGTACCAAGCTCGATGAAGTGGCTATTGACTACCCAGTAGGTCATGCTCGCCGGCGTGATGAGGCTGTGCCACTTATTGCAAGCAAGCTGCAGAAACATCTTACTGGCATGTTCAATGATGCAGAGAAGGAGCAGATTCTTTCCCTTCTGACCGATCACGAGCGTCTGATTTCGATGCCTGTGCATGAGTTTACTGACCTCTGGACACGTGCCTAACATCGAGACTTTCTTTTTCGAGATCGCTCTGGCCCTCCCTGTATCACATAGATCAACTCAAGTGCAACAAACGATATGCTGCGATGATGAATTTGTACGTGCTGAATTGCATCAACACATTCTGTTGTCATGGTAGCTAGAGAAACTCACTCACTCTGGCTGTGAATTTGCGGTGCTAGAGTAGCAATCAGATCATAAGATTGGGAAAACATGCCGTTTCTCACGAAAAAGGAGAAAGTGCGGCCAATCTCGTGTCTATGGAATCAAACAGAAAGCATGGCACTATGATCTGCTCTCCTGCTTAGCTTGGCACGGTACAGTGCTGCCAGAAGGCAAATATGTAGTACCCTCGAGACCAAAGGCACATGGCACCCTCCACAAATTGACAGATGGAAGATCGACGCGCACATAGTAACGGCGGCGTTTGAAAATCGTTGCTCCAACACTAATGTCCCGTGCGTCGCAACGGAAAATGGATAAGGGCGTGCACGTGTCACGTGTGATACCAGCGAAGCTTCGCACCTCAAGGCTCTCTTCCCACATCGATTGACTGACGATGGCGTCCGTTCTCCGAGCTACCGTTCCCCGCGTTCTGCCTCGTACTGTACGCGCCTTCTCTTCGGGAACCAAAGTGAGCGCCACGGTTGGCCCTGTGTCTGGATTCTGTGGTGCCGTCGGAAACACGCCACTCATCCGTATCAACTCACTGAGCAATGAGACGGGGTGTGAGATTTACGGCAAGGCAGAGTTCATGGCACCAGGAGGAAGTGTAAAAGATCGTGCTGCACTATACATTGTGCTAGATGCAGAGAAAAAGGGTTTGATCAAGCCAGGTGGCACAGTCGTTGAAGGCACGGCTGGAAACACGGGCATTGGTCTGGCTCATGTGTGTCGCGCGCGAGGCTACAAATGTGTGATTTACATGCCGAACACGCAGTCTGATGAAAAGATCAACTTGCTTCGTATGCTGGGAGCTGAGGTGTACCCGGTTCCCGCTGTCCCATTCGCTGACCCACAAAACTACAACCACCAGGCAGCGCGTCACGCGGAGAAGCTCGAGAACGCCGTGTGGACGAACCAGTTCGACAATATCGCCAACCGCGAGGCACACATTCTCACTACGGGTCCTGAAATTTGGGCACAGACGCGTGAGACAGGTTTGGATGGCTTCATCTGTGCGACAGGAACCGGTGGCACGCTCGCTGGTACAACTAGATACTTGAAGGATGTTTCTCGTGGACAAGTGCAGTGTTGGCTCGCTGATCCGCCTGGCTCTGTGCTGCACTCGTATGTACAAACGAAGGGGGAACGTATGGAGCGTACAGGCAATGGCTCGATCACCGAAGGCATTGGTCAAGGCCGTCTCACCTCGAATATGAGTCCAGATATCTCGCTTATCGACAACAGCCTGCACATTGAAGATGAGGCAAGTATTGCTATGGTGTTCCGCATGCTTGACGAAGAAGGCCTCTACATCGGTGCTTCCTCGGCTTTGAATATTGTGGCTGCGGCGCGCATGGCAGAGAAGCTCGGTAAGGGAAGCAAGGTTGTGACGATAATTTGCGATGGAGCCGCTCGGTACCAGACCCGACTCTTCAGCCGCCAATGGCTTGAGAGCAAGTCGCTTCTCTCCGCTGTGCCTTCGCACCTGCACAAGTACATTGTGTTGCCGTAGACTGAGACGCAAGACTTGTCTGCACTCGGAATCTCGGCTGTGACTGACCTCGCCCCGTGGCGCCGCGCTGTGATGCGTGGAACAGCTCGATTTATCGTGGATAGTGGCACGTAGGATTATATAATCTCGGGGCCTGTCCACCTAGTCTGCTTACGCGGTAGCAAGATAGTCTTGAAGAGCGGCTGGCTTGCCACAGTCTCCTGACTAGCTTAGGAGCTAGGCGGCTGATCGGGAAGACAGGTCGGGTGCGCACATTTCTCTCTGCGTCTTTTTCGTTCATTAGGATCTCATCCCTATCTGAGCTATCCCCAGGTTGGGCAATTGTCCAACGCCTCGCCTTCCAGCATTGACGACCATGCCTGTGTCTGCACACAATAGTGCTGATGCAGCACTGGAGAATGGTACGTGGACAGATGCGCAGGGGGACGACTATGTACATGGATACGGGAGTGCGGATACGGCTGTATTACAACGCCCAGTTGTTGATGATAGCGGCGAGAGATCCGACTCGTCGGCGTCGGCGCCCGTCGCGTCAGAGACGCTCGCGCCTGATCTGTCGATGTCGTCCCACGACACAAGCAGTCACTATGCGCGCAAGATGCGCGAGCAAGGCGTAGAAACGCCATCTACGACATCGCCAGTGTCCGAGCGGTCGACTCGGTCATCACCCGTGGTGTCACCGTCACCCAGTCAAGATTCGTCCGAGAGCTCGTCGATCGAGACGGCACTCGTGTCGGAAGAGGGACCTGCGCGCGACGCGACATCCAGCACGACGACTGCCGTTTCAATAGGCACATCGCTTTCGCAAGCGCCAGCGGCAAGGCAGACGCAGATGCCCAAACGCCCGGGACAGCCGCAATTTGAAGGGTTCTGGCAAGTGCAGTCGCTCGAGGACTTGCGGCCTATGCATGACAGCAGTCAGCTGTGCGCGAAGCAAAGACGGGCTGATCCGATTGGTGGGTCGGTGAGTCCACTCAAAGCCCTCACGTCGTACTTGCATCATACATATCACCTCGTGAACCCAGCGTTCGTGTATGAGCTAGCGTTCAACCCTCGGCGGGTGCTGACGAAGCCCAGCAAACCAGTGTACAATGATGGCTATGACAATGAGGAGAGCGACTATATCCTTTATGTGAATGACTACTTGGGCAACGAAGAGGGGCATCGCTACCTTATTCTAGATGTGCTGGGCCAAGGCACGTTCGGGCAGGTCGTCAAGTGCCAGAACATGTCGAATCACGAGATCGTGGCTGTAAAAGTAATCAAGAACAAGCCAGCCTATTTCAACCAGAGCATGATGGAAGTGACGATCCTCGAGACCCTCAACCAGCACTGGGACCCGGATGACCAGCATAATATTTTGCGGTTGCGCGACACGTTTATTCACCACAAGCACCTATGCTTGGTATTTGAGCTGCTGTCGTCCAATCTGTACGAGCTGATCAAGCAAAACTCTTTCCGCGGACTCAGTACGAGCCTTGTGCGTGTCTTTATATCGCAGTTGCTCGACGCTTTGGTGGTACTGAAGGAAGCGCGGCTGATCCATTGTGACTTGAAGCCTGAGAATATACTCCTACGGACGCTGCAAGCGCCGTCGATCAAGCTCGTGGATTTCGGTTCCGCGTGTCATGAAGAGCAGACTGTCTACACATACATCCAAAGCCGATTCTACCGCTCACCTGAGGTCCTGCTGGGTTTGCCATACACATCGTCGATCGACATGTGGTCGTTGGGATGCATTGCCGCTGAGCTATTCCTTGGGCTCCCCATTTTTCCTGGCACATCTGAGTATAACCAGCTGAGCCGTATCACTAGCATGCTGGGTCTCCCACCGGCGTTCATGCTTGAACGCGGACGCCAAACGCATGAATTTTTCAACGTACATACCGATCCATTTGGTCGCGCCATATTCCAGCTCAAATCCATGGAGCAGTTTTCCCGCGAGCATCGCGTGCAGGAGCAACCTAGCAAGCAATATTTCCCTGGTACAACGCTGCCGGAGGTGATTCGTCTCACGCCCATTTCGCGACGCAGTGGCCGCTCCGCCGACACTGATAAGGAGATGGCCAATCGCGCTGCTTTCACCGACTTTGTCGCCGGCTTACTGAATATGAATCCGCTCGAGCGCTGGACGCCGCAGCAGGCCAAGCAGCACCCATTTATTACTGGCGAGCCTTACACTCAGCCGTGGCAGCCATCAGATGCGTCAGCCATTGCTGCTACAGCGGCCGCGGCCGCTGCGGCCGCTGCGGCAGCTCCTCCCGCTCCAGAGACTGTGCACGCACATGCGCTCACTCATGCGCCCGCACACCCTCCCGTTCCTGGCACCACCGGCCCTGCACCCGGTCCGCCGATGCCAACGACGGCGGCAGCGGCCGCTGCCGCGGCCGCTGTCGCCGCAAGGGCTTCTTCCGTTTCAGCGACAGCTACCCAAGGAGCTCCTTCCAATTTGCCGTCAGAGGCATCGGCGGCCATCCATTCGTATGCCGAGCCGCCGCCGCCGGAAGACCCGTACGCTGTGTTGCAGCCCTTCAATCGATCGAATGCGCCTCGCGCCTATGTGTCACCATCGAGCGCGGCGCCCGCGAACCATACCGCGGTGCAATCACCAGGTGTCGAAGCCCAACACATGTATGATATGAGCGCCGGCGCAGCATCAAGTGCGTACCATCCAACCCATCCACATCATCATCACCATCATCATCATCACCATGCTCCATCGCAGGTGCACATGTATTCATATTCGAACGAGCATGACCCTGCATGGGCTTGGAGCCCTGCAGCGACGCCTCTGGCTTCCGTTCACAATGCACCACATGCACCCAACGGACAGTCAGCGCCACCGCCACCATCATCAGCTTCAGCCGCCGCCACGAATCCTGCTGCCGCGGCAGCAGCAGCAGCAGCAGCAGCAGCCGCGGCGAACTATGCACCTGCCATTTATGCAGGTGGCGTAGCGCCGCCACAACCACATCCACCACAGGCCACCCAACCGCCACAGGGCAGCTTTGCCGTCGTCGTTCATGGCAACGACGGTCCGTACGCCATGTCCGACTCCTCGCTAGGGTCAGTGCCTCATCATAGTCTATCCCCATCGCAGATGGCTCCGTACGGGATGCCATACGTGCCGCGGCACGACGCGAGTGATGCTGTGCATGCTACGGGCGATCCATATGCTCAGACGCCTCGGTACAATGACCGTCGTGTTGATTCGCATGTCTTGCCCATGTATATGAACCAAAGGCCATAGAGTAGTTAGGATGTATAATGGTGCGACATGACAACCAGAAGGGTAGGAAGCAGTTCCCTCGTGAGCACGTAGACCCACCTGGTACGACAGCTCGGTACGGAAGAAATGGCTTCAGGCGATGTTCCTCGGGAGATGCACAGCCTACACAAGGCCAAGTTATTGGCACACATGGTACGTGCGGACGTAGTAAGAGTGGCGCATCTTACTAGATTGGAAGTGTGCTGCAAGGAACACGATGCATAGGTTAGTATGGACCAGTGCTGGGACATGGGCGACATGGGGAATAGAGGAACACACACACACACACACACGCACACGGTGAAGAAACGACTTAGATAGCAGTATGCTCCTTATCGCCATGGGATGGGTGTAGACCGCTTCGTGGGTGAGCGCGCAGGAGACACAGGCCGAGGCATTTTCGACGGTGAGCGGGTACTCGACGGCGCACGCGCGCGCGAGGCAGGCGGTGGGATTCCACTAATGGCACCCATGCTTTTCCGTCGCGATAATGCTGAATGCCGCGACGAGACAGGCGAGGCAGCTGGGTCATGTTCCATGAACTGGAACGGCACGGGGCCAACGGGCGACTGTACGTCGTGCGTCATGCGCGATGACGGCCGCGAGCGGGACTGCGAGCGAGAGAGGCCCCCCACAGGCACAGGAATCGAGCTGGATTGCATGGATCGACGTAATTCACCCGGTGTCTCAGGCCTCTCATGCCAGGATGGCGTCGGCGCCCGCCATGCAGCAGGAGAGGCCGGTTGGCCGCCACCGCCAGCTCCGCTAGCACTGGCCGACATACTAGACCGGGGTCGGGGTATCGAGCTACGTTGCCAGTGACGCTGTAGAGCTGTGTTTGTGGCAGATATTTGCGCACGCTGCAAGCGCTGCTGCAGTTGGTACATGTGCTCACGAAGCCGCTCCAGCGTGTTGGCTGGTGCAGTACGGTCGGGAGGTGCAGTGCCCGATGAGCTGATATCGTGCTCACTTGATCTAGATGAGGGTTTGACGACAAGGTCACTGAGTGTGAGTTCGCCTTGATCGGGTCGTGGTGCAGACGAAATGGAAGTGATAGAGGACGAATGTGCTGCATGAGAAAGAGCCATCGGTGACGTCTGCTGTGTGACGGCCAGCTCTTCACGTAGTTCCCGCAGCTCATCCTTGAGTCTTTGATTTTCGACCTCAAGACGTGATTTTTCTTCGAGCTCTGTTTCAAGCAGCGCCGTACGTTCCATGGCGTGGTGATATCGCATCTCCATGTCCTGAAGCGACGAGTTGATCATTCTGCCGGTAAGCAACACAGCTCTCTTGATCTCGTCCCTCACATACCTCTCTGCATTTTCAAGTGTGTCATTGTCGACCTCCATGTCACGAAGACGCGTTTTGTACACGTCATGCGTCTCACGCAGCTTTGTCAGTTCCCGCTGCAGTTCCGAGAGCATCACATTGTGCTCGGCGAGCGACTTCTGATACTTGGTCCGCCACTCATCCACGTCAGCACGCAAATGCTCATTTTCTGTCTGCAGTGCATCTGCGCGCTGACTGGTCGCGGCCATATCAGCTTCCATCTCCGCCTCGAGTTCCTTACTACTTTCCATGAATTCTTGTAGGCCGGTTTCAGCCTCATGTAACGCAGCGCGCATCTCGTCGACTTGTGCTTTCCAGTGCCGAGCCTCTTCGGCCGCACTTCCAAATGTTTTTGCCTCCGACGCCATGACGCGCGACGACGTTCTGTAGCACACTGGCCCGCTACCGGATCGTTCTGGTCTCAAGTCTCGTTTCGCTCTTCCGCTGCTTTTTGCTAGCGCCCTGTCCCACTTCTCTCCCCCTTCCACCGTGAAGGTCGTGTTGAGTGCGTGTTCCTCCCACGCGTGCAACAACACGCAGTCACGTGAAGTATGCCCCTTCCCCCCCCCCGGCCTCGTGAGGGAGACGCCCAGCCAGGGGGCGTGATCGATCGTCGCCCACTTGGGCCCTACTCGCACGCCTCCATTCACTACACACGTCCGTGATTCGTCGACGTCGGTCGATCCAACACCGCAGGTGTCGTACTCAAAGTCGCTGTTGGACCGCAAGCTACGTCGCACGATTCGCTTGATTACGACGCGAACCGATATCCTGCGTCGCGTACAGCCTGCACGACGGATTCCATATCCCTGGAGCGTACAATGGCTACGCCGGTGCGTCATAACGCGTCCGCTTACGTCACGCCCGCAAGAACACATCCACCAAGCTCACGAACGCCATCCCGCGCGGGTGCTATAACACCAGCATCGCGACGCGAGCGTGCGTATGAAATCGGCGACCTTGTGAAACTTGAAGGGTCAGGTCTCGTAGGTGTTCTACGATACTTGGGGCCCGTGCATGGCCGCGATGGGCACTATGCAGGACTTGAGCTCACTGGCTCGTCGTATGGGCGAGGCAAAAACGACGGTAGCATTGATGGTCGCCAATACTTTGCCACGGAGCCAAAGAATGGAGTATTTGGACCCAGCAGCAGGCTGATTCCTCTAAGTACGACCCGGCCCACCAGTGCCACGGCACGTCCACTCTCGGCCATGTCGGGGCGTTCTAGTCGTGCGGATGCCCCTTCAGACACAGCGCCGCCTTCGACGCCCCATTCCGCCCATCTCCCTTCATTACCCACGCCATCACGACCTCTATCAATATCGTCATCATCGACATCGCATCACCTAAAGCAGCAGCGACGCACGAGTGGTGTGCCTGTCCCCTCGTCCGTTCCACGCGCTGGACCACGCAAAAGTGTCGTACCGCCTATTCGATCTACACCGCAACACCGTCTCCATGGAGCTGCGACTACAACACCCCAACGGAGCTTGTCGGCACCACGCCGGCCAGCATCTTCAACTGCAACGATACGCGCACGCCCAACAACAAGGCAGGACGATAGCTTTGTCTTTGATGATGATCCTATACAGCCATCACCTGCTCCGTCGAAAAACACGCGAGAAACATTATTGGAACAGCTGGCACTTCCTTCAGCGAACGAGGCTATCACCGATATGGAGGCGGATCATGCTGTGCCTATGGCCGAGTACGAGCGCCTGTGTGACGAGCTGGCAGAGGTCCGGCGCTCATGTACACTTTGGGAAGAGGAGCGCGCTAGCCTTATGCTCGCAGCCAAGCAGCGAGAGAATGAGATAGAGGCCACAAGGCGGCTCGAGCTTGAAGACGAGGTCCGTCGACGACAGGTATTCGAGACACGAGCACTAGAATTGCAGCGGCAGCTCAATGAGGCTCTTGACACGGCAACGGCTGCTGCTGACGCGCACGATGCATTGGAACGCAAGGCGCAGGAGCACACAGACCGCATAGTCGACCTTGAAACAGCGCTTGCCGCAATTCAGCTTCGTGCGGAGCATCCTCCTAAAGAAGCCTCAGATTCCACCGATGTCACAATGCAACACGAGCTCACTTCTCTTCACACAAAAGTCGAGACTATGATGGCCGGCTGGAATCGCGAGCGCTCTGACCTGACAGACAAAATTTCAGAGCTGCAGCGCGCTGGCAATGAAACCATTCTTGTGTTTGAACAGCAGCTTGCCGAGTCTGCACGTGAAAAAGAGCATCTTCACTCGCAAATTCGTACTCTCGAGGCACGGGAATCTGCGGCAGCTGAAGCTGCTGCGGCCGCGGCGACATCGGCTACCTCAGCCATCACATCTTCAGCATCTTCATCACCCCCACCCAAAGACGACTCTGCCACAGATATCGATCGGGCGAGTTTGCAGGAGCAGCTCGCACATCTGCAAACAAGAGTCGTGACTTTGGAGGAAGAGGCGCATGCCATTCACCAACTACGTGATACCGAAAGAGCTGCACACGCTGCAGCTGTGCAGAAGCTCGAAGAGACTGTCCAAGAAGCAAAAGACCATGCTGCCAGATTTGAGGAAGCTGTTCGGGAGGCAGAAACGCGTGCAAGCCAAGCGGAGCTTGCGCTACAGGAATGCCGACTTGCCTGGGAACGTGATCGCGCTGAGCTTGAGTCGATGCGTGAAACTCCTGTAACACCACGGCTGTCAACCGATCCAAATGACCACACGATGGACTCTGACGTCATCCAGGCACTAGAAGCGCGAATCGCGCAACTCGAGCATGAAAAGGCTGAGCAGCATTCGCGCTTCACAAAGGACTTGGCCGAACTCGAGTCTCTTGTCGAGTCGCGAATTTTCCGTGAGGACGAGCTTGAGACAGAGCTAGAACAGTTGCGATCACAAAACCGGTCCGCTACAGAGTAGGAGGATCTCCCTCAAAGCCACCAAGCTCTGTCTGCCTCCGGATTCGTCCTGGATGTACAAGTGATTTTGATGCATACGCGGCACGCGTTGGCCGATCAGCTGCAAGAAGCTGTTGTATGTCTCAGTGATCTTTCTCTTTTTTTTTTCCTTCAAAAGAAGCATAATTCCATGCAAGCTTGTATACATACCTCTCGATATTTGATGCGCTCTCTGTCTAATTCTGCTTGCAACTGAGCAAGGGCCTGCTCAGAGGCTTGCTTTTGTGTATCCAATGTGTCTCGAAGCGTTGTGTATTGTATGGATAGCTGCAACATTAATGAGACATATGCTTACATACCTCAGATAGTGTACTCACACACCCACGCGCGACTGCCGCATCTGAACAGGGCGGGAGTTCCAAACTAATGCGCCTGGATCGACCGACATATATTGTCAATACACATGGTTCAAAAGGCATGTGAGCATGACATGGTGCCTCGATTTCTTGATTTCTGACATCTTCTTCCTCCAGCTCATCAGGAGTGTCATAATCTACGAGGTCCACACGCAATGCTCGCGACTCCCACGCCTCACACACATCCCTAGGACTTGCCGAGTCGCACTGTTTCTCCACGTCTGACCATGAAACGGGACGGCCCCACCAGCAAATATTGGCGGAATGCTCAGGTGCATCAAACGCTACATATACATGCCATTCTTCAGCCCAATACACAGACAGCGCCACATATCGCCCGTACGACGCCCCCACTACGTTGACGAGGCCATGAAGGCTATACATGGGCGCACAGACAAATGAACCACGTGGATCTGTCGAGAATAATATGTAGGCCGCCCCTCCACGGCCATAAGGGGCCAACGACAAAAAAGAAAATCCCAATCTTTTTTTTGTTGCATACTTGCGCCTCGACAACATGGTGCGTGTCAAGAAGCGTACGTCCAAGCGCCTGCCCGTCAAGCAGCGTGAAAAGATCCTCAAAAAAGTGCGAGAACACCATAGAAGACAAAGAAGAGATGCAAAAAGGAATCCGCAGTGGAAATCGCGAAGAAAACAGGATCCAGGCATCCCGAATTCATTCCCATACAAAGAGGAGCTCATGAATGAAATTGAACAAAACAGGCGTATTCAGGAGGAGCAGAAATTGGCCTCGAAAGAAGCACGTATCAAAGCTGCGTCTGGAGAAGATATCGACGACGATGATCGGAGCGAAGCAGAAATGGTCGAACGTGACAACGATGACATGGAAGACGACGTACCAGAGCCTAACTCACAGGATGAAGAGCCAATTGAGCTGCCATATGCACCTCAGTTCCGTCGTTCACTCCAGGACCTTATCGAAAATCCAGAAACCGTTAAAACGCTTGTCTGTGTTGTTGATGCCCGCGATCCGTCAAGTTTTCGCAGTACATGGTTGGAGAATGTGCTTAAAGAAAAGAAAAGCTCACTTCGTTTGGTATATGCTCTATCAAAGTCGGATCTTGTACCTGCAGAAGTGCTTACAGGTTGGGTTTATCACTTTATGCAGCGAGGCTACGCTGCCTTTCCCGTGAGTGTCCTCCCTGAAGCTGTGAAAGACCACCCAGGCGTTGATGCGTTCGCATCCCACATTGGTCTGAAGCAGAAAAAGGGAGACATCGTTGTGGCTGGTTTCGAAAATGTTGGTAAGACCTCAGTTGCAACTGCATTGCAAGGCGCATTCCAAGCGATGCATAAGGATCTACAGGTGTTTGATTCGCCCATGCTCATGTCACCACTTGACTCGGTGCCTCGCAGCGGCATTGATAAAGACGACGACGAAGACGAAGACGACGAGGAGGATGAAAGTGAACAAATGGCAACTGAGCAGGAGCGATGCGAGCGCACTGCAGCGAAGAACATGTGGATGCTAATGCGCAACAAGGGCCAAGTTCAGAGATTCAAAGACCCTATCGCTCTCGTTAAAACACTGCTTCCTCGAGTGGCACATCCTTTCGATCTTATGCTTGTGTATGGAACGCCCGCATTCGGCTCGTTTGTCCCTGGACATGCATCACTTGCGGACGATGCACCGCTGGAGGACGTTGTCCGTGAGCAACGGCGACAAAGCGATGAGAAGGCCCTAGCTGACACAGAGGAATTCCTTATTGGTGTAGCACGTTCTGTTGGCCGCTTGAAGCGGCATGGCATCCCAGATATCTTGAGTGCCGCGCGTATTGTACTTCGAGACTGGTCACATGCTGCCTTAGGATACTATGCAGTGCCGGCAGAGCGAGCAAAAGGTGTGCTGTCCCATGGTTCTGAAGACGCCAAGCACCAATGGCATACGGCTGCAGGTCTGGTTGAACGAATGAAGATCGTGGCTCCCCGGAAAGAATGGCGCAAAACATGGAAGTCTCGAGAGTTACGCCTCCTTCCTATGCCATGTGCTCCGTACGGATCTAGCATGCTAGTCTTTGGTCCAATACTTGAGGACGAAGATGAAAGTGATCAAAACGAGGATGTTCCTGTGTATGAAGACGATGAAGACGGAGATAAAGCCAGTGATGGTGATGACTACGACGACGAAATGATGAAAGACTTGGCAGAAGACGAGGATATAGATGATGACGACGATGGCGATGACGAAGATGATGACGATGAGGAAGAAGAGGAAGAGGAAGAGGAAGAAGTCGAGGACGAAACTAGACTAGAGGATGACGAGCTTTCACAAGGTCCGCCAACGAAGCAGCGTTTGGCCAAGGTGCAAAAGTCTGACAAGCCAAGGGCTACAACGATTTCGAAGCGATCGTCTAAGACGCCATCAAAGCCAAAGGCGGCGCCGAAACCCAAAAAATCAGTACCGAAACCGGGTGAGGCGTATGACATTAATGCGTACTTTTAGAGGCTCAATTTATGCATAGCACTATACATCCCTACTCGCGAGCATAGGCAGCTTGTCGCCAGGCACAAAGTGGCGCTCGACACCATTCTCTGTAATTACAGCAAGGCGGATTGTGCCACCTGAGGAACCATCGCGGCGCATCGCGAGACTCAGAGCTGGAAGTGTACGATAAAAAAAAGTGTTAGCAATGGGATAGGCTCATTCGTACATACCATTTCTTACAAACTCGAGGGTTTGCTCTTGGTTCCAACCTTCGCGCCATGTCGAGTCGCAGTATCCATAGATATATGCCGAGCCTGAACCACCAATAGCCCAGGGCTGCTCAAAGACACCACCACCAAGAGGCACGTTGAACACACGACCGCCATGGAATTTGTCCCATCCAGCGACTATGATGCCGGCAGTAAGACGGTCCTTATTCTGGTATATGAGCTCTTGAAAAAGATTCGCAGCAACGGCGGTCGGTGGCTGTTGTTCTTGCATCACGCTGTACAGTTGCAAGTGGTATGTTACGACATCAGCAAGTGCTTGTGTATCAGCCGCTGAACCAGATCGACAGCAGTAGATCCGGTCAGATAGATGCGTCAGCTTGTCCGTGACACGATTAGCCTAGTGTAGTTGAATGTGAGTATATCATGTATGTCCGTAGCTACGCACAATGTACGGCCCCATGGTCGTTCGTGAATCTGCGCCAATTACCACACCACCGTCGAAAGCCACAGCCATAATTGATGTCTGTAAGTGTGAGCGCGATCGAAAGCGCGCTAGAGTCACGTACGCCAAGATCGACCTCGCCCTTCTTCAATTGTGCGATGTCCACTCCGTCTATAGCCGCCATCATCGAAGCACGTTCGGAATCGAATGGAATCGAGACGCGCGACGTTCGTCAGCGATCGGCGGCGTCGTCAGCGCACACACTCACACTCTGATCGGCCACGTGATCAGCCGTAGTCGAGGGTGTGGATGGGCGACCTAAGTACAGAAGTTGGCAGAGCCAACTGCACAGCAAGTGCGCTGACAAATAACTCTAGACTTGCTGCCACGAAACGACACACGATGGGGCAACAAGGATCCCAGTTGCTCGATGATATCGAGAGGAATACCCATTTTTCATCACAGGAGATCCAGCGCCTAAAAAAGAGGTTTTTAAAGTTGGACCGCGATGGATCAGGCTCGATTGACCGCGAAGAGTTCCTGCAGATCCCCGCAATTGCGAACAACCCTCTCGCACAACGATTAATTGCGATTTTTGATGCAGATGGCGGCGGGTCCGTGGATTTCCAAGAGTTCGTGCATGCATTGAGCGTTTTCACAAGCAGAGGAAGTCAAGAAGAGAAACTTCAGTGTACGTACATAACCTATTATCTGACATACAGTTGTGTTTAAAGTGTATGATATGGATCGTGATGGGTACATTTCAAATGGCGAACTTTTCATCGTGTTGAAGATGATGGTGGGTGGCAATTTGAAAGATCAACAGCTGCAACAAATCGTCGATAAGACGATTATGGAGGCGGATAAGAATGGCGATGGAAAAATTGACTTTTACGAGTTCCTCGACATGGTTAACAATACGGACGTAGCAAAGCAGCTGACGTTAGGCGTACGTATACGGCAGCGAATTAAACCGTTTATTCTCACACATGTACAGGACTTGTTTTAAATCAACCCCACACGGACTTGTAGCATATGTATCTATCTATCGAAACACACATCAATACTCTATGCATTTGCGGCTCGCACTTGCTGAAATTGTCAAATCTTGTTTCAGCTCCAACCTCTCTTTCTCCCTATTTCTCGTCTTACACAATGTATTGGCTTCTACGAGTAAAAGCGTGCACGTGCTAGAGGATGTAGTATATCGAAAAGTGTGGCAGAGGGTGAGGTGGTGGAATATTGCCGGCGCTCTAACCGATTCAGCCGTCGAGCAGTCAGCGCATTGCGCTGCGTCCTTTGACCGCGCACAGGGAAACCGCCCGCATGTCGCTTGCCGACATAGGAGCCAATAGAGCGGTGATGTGCGATGTTCGCAAGAACTTCACGACGCAAGTCGCTTTCTAAGACAATAGATCGCAATGGATCCATTGATGCCTTGGGACGCTGCGATGGCGGGAGTTCGGCTGGGTTTTCAGGCATCGGAGGCTTGGGGGTGCTGCCATGCAAACTAGCACGCGTCGGCGTAGGGGAAGCTGCAGGTATCATGCCGGGCGATGAAAGGTACGCAGACAGATCCGTGATCTGCGATTCGGTCAAAGACGAGACTGTAGCACGTTCATGGACTTGGATTCGTGCACAGAGCCGCCGTGCTGTGTCATAGGAAATGCCATAGAAGTTCGTCAGCGCAATCTGGCACATGGTCAGTGATATGCCCAGACACATTTCATACTACGTACGCGAACAAGCTTGTGGTCTGGCAAGTACGTTCCCAATAAGTACATGCCGACAAAGAGAGACCAAGCTCAGAGATATGGATCGATGTCGCGCAGACCTGTAGGCGTCCGAAGAAGTCGTCGACGTCCACGCACGTACGTCGCCTGCGTCTTCGTCGCCGATGAGAGAGCGATGGGTCACGTGCACTCATTCTGGCCAACGCCTGAGATGGTCAAAGCCACTGAAGCGACGCTTATCTACCCTGGAATTACAGCGCTCTCCATCGAGAAGATTTTGAAGACCTGTATGGGAAAAGAAAAACGTGCAAACGAGATTATACTACAAGGGTGCTGGTAAAGGGGGAGGAAGAGTAGACCTAAAAAAGGGCGTGAGCCAAAGGGATGTGAGATAGAGGCCAGGAGGGAAAGGCACTCATACCATGTGATAATTGTTAAGTGTTGCAAGGACTTGAGATGCTGATGGACGATCCTCAGGATTCGGAGACACCATCACTCGTACTAGATCACGTAGCTTGTCAGGAAAACGGTCTCCGCCTGGTAAAATGAGGGCTGGAGCGCCGTCAGAGTAAGGACGAGTGTCAATCGGCTCCGACGCACATGAATGATCAACATCATTACCAGTGTCAATATGTACTTGCGGCGAAGACATCATCGGAGTACCTCTCATGTCCGTGGCATCTAAAGGGTCACACGTCGCGGATGTATCAGCTGGAAGCCCATGTCCAAGAGACGTGGGGCGAGGGCGACCGGCTATTTCTGCGCGTTTCGACAACGAGACGGAGCGACGGGAGGATCGATCTGCGCCAGATGTTGCTGATAACGAAACGCAACGATTCAATGAGCTAGAATCCTGCTTCGGCGTACCCGAGTACGAAATGGCGCGAGTCATCATCGGGACTGATAGCGAAGAAGTCGCTGAAGACGGCTGTGATATAATGCCGTGGGGAAGCGGCAACGGGTCGAGGAGACGATCGAGGACCGATTCATTGATCATGAAATGAGATGAGCTGACATCTGATGCTGCTGATGACCTGCCGGAGGGACTTGCAAGGGACCGATGAATGTCTGTGGATCGTGATGAAGGCAAACTTTCTTGGAAAGACATTCGTTCCATGCGATCATCTTCTTCACTGATGAAAAAATGGTTTTGCCGCTGCCGCATAGCGATCACACTTTTCACACGATGACTTGGATCGACGCCGGAAGCGAGCGAATACAGAAGCACGCCAAGACTGAAAATGTCCAGTGTGAAAGAGAGTGCCGGATGAGCACAGCCATGCTCTTCTGACGGGGACCATGACGACAGAGAAAATAGTTCAGGCGCACGGAATGCAGGTGTACCGACTGAATAAACGTCCGTCGCAGGCACGGCCGCATTGGAGAACAGAACGGACGAGAAGTCACATAACTTCACGGATAAGTCGTGAGATAAAAGCACGTTCTCCTTCTTAATATCACCGTGTACACAGCCACGAGTATGCAGCCAGTCGATAGTACTGGTCAACTGCGTAGCCCACTCGAGCCATTGGCGCAGGTCGACGGAAAAAGGGTGCATACGCACATATTGCGCAAGGGAGAATGGTAAATACTCAAGAATAATGAGCAGACGTGGAGGATTATCTTTGTGAATTCGCAGAAAGTCAGACGGCTGATCCTGCCGAATTCCCATTTCGTCCAGTACAGTGATAAGTCGGACTATGTGTGGATGGCGTCCCAAGTGGCGAAGAGCGAAGGCTTCCTCCAAGCCGGCGAGTTGTGACTCGCGGTCAGCTTGTACGCGTTTGACAGCGCACAGCTCCCAAGACACAAATCCTGGAGGCTGTCCTGGGCAGTGCACCAACATTGCTGGCTCCCCATAGTCGTGTAACAGGTCGCGGTAGGCGCCTAGGTACACTTCCGAGTTCCGGCCTTCGCCAAGTTTGAAAGGTTTTTCAAGAATCAGTCGAATATCGATCTTGGCTTTGCCTGCGCGAATGAGGCGCTCCTCAGACTTGCGCTCCTCGAGAGACATGCGGCCGAATGAAGGCCTCTTCACATGTCCACGAGCAGGTTTTGGTAATGTCTCTGGCTTAAGGGAAGACCGTGGTGAATCGTTCGGTCGCTCAAGACGCGGTGGCTTAGGTATAGGAGGGACAGGGTTAATGCCCTCGCGAAAAAATAGGTCATTCCTCGAACTTGGCATATGGTACAGTAAAGCCCCCGATCCAAGGAGCGTGTCTCGATCGCTCAATGCGTATAAATAGCAGACACTTCACTCGATCAATTCAGCACAGCACTAGGGGCTGAAGTCGGAGTGAAGAAAATTTTTGCCACGAACACTACACGTTTGATCGCTGCCTCCAACCAGTGGTAGAGACCAGCTAAACCGCCAGTGGAATGCGATGTGCTAAAACTTGTATCTCAGTGTGCGCGCCAATTTGACTCACACTGCCTGCTAACCTTTTTTTGCCTTTGTAGATCTGACTTGATAGGCTGCCAGAACTTACGCGTTCTGCCAACAGCGCTGCGCCGAGCCACCTGCCACACGGGATTTCGATTTGCCCCGCGCTCGAAGACAGATCACGTGGTTTCCCCAGGCGACACAAGGGTCCGGCGTCGTATTGGCTGTGTGGCAGGCACGAGAAGCTGGCTAATTGTGTGCCTTCCGACTCAAGTCAGGCCACATTGGTGTTGTTTGTGAGTGTGAATGGCAGCAGCGGAATCAGAGCCTTTGCAGGGACGCGTCGTATGGACGCCGCCTGAGGGGAAGAAGCGCATGGATGCGTTTCGCGAACGGATCTGCAGGGAGCATGACGTGCAGTTGAGCACGTACGAAGATCTGCATAAATGGAGTGTCTCGGAGGTTGGCAAGTTCTGGCGTGCCGTGTGGGATGAGATAAACGTTATAGCAAGTGCTGATGCTGCGCAAGTCATCATGGACCAGGCGCCGATGTTCCCACCTGCTGAATGGTTTGTTGGTGCACGTCTGAACTTTGCTGAAAACATCCTGCACCATGGCCAAGACGATGATGTTGCCGTGATTGCGTGTACAGAACGTGCGCAAGATACGTGCCGCACCACGTATGCAGAGCTTCGCAAGCAGGTCACTCAAGCGGCGCGTGCGTTGCGCAAGTTGGGCATCGTTCCTGGCGACACCGTCGCAAGCTATTCTGGCAACACACTGGAGAACCTGGTGGCTTTCTTAGCGTGCAGTGCCGTTGGAGCAGTATGGACAAGTGTCGCTCCAGACTTTGGTACTTCTGGCGTACTTGAGCGACTCACGACGGTGCGCCCGCGGGTTCTCTTCAGCACGAACCAGGTCCTCTACAATGGCAAACTCCACGATCACCTTGGCAAGCTGAACGCAACTATTGACGGCTTGTTGGCGATACAAGAGAAGGAACAGAAGGACAAGCAGGCGTACGAGGCCAAGAAAGCGAGTGATAGCCAAGACACTCAGGAAGCGACAGATGAGCCACAGGCCAAGAAGCGCGCTCGTCTCGAAGTTGCGGCGACGGCATCGAGGCTCGAACACGTCATTATCGCACCTTACATGGGCACCCACCCTGAATCAGATGCGCGCCCGAACGGCGTAGAGGGCATGTCTGATGCACAAGGATTGAAGCGGCATCTTTGGAGCGACTTTTTGAACGATGGTGTAAGCGACGAAAAATTTGAGTTCGAGCAGCTCGACTTCAATCATCCGCTCTGGATCTTATTTTCTTCTGGTACGACAGGAAGCCCCAAAGCCATCACGCACCGTGCTGGTGGTATGCTGCTGCAGTTCGGCAAAGAGCACCTCTTGCATGGTGGCCTGAAGCGCGAAGACGTATTCTTCCAGCACTCGTCGACTGGCTGGATGATGTGGAATTGGCTCGTTGGTGCTCTCTTGAGCGGTTGTCCAGTGGTTCTGTACGACGGCTCGCCCGTGCATCCAACGGAGGTGCTGTGGGAGCTGGCAGCAAGAGAGGGTGTCACCGTGTTCGGCACATCCGCCGCGTACCTTTCGATCATGGAGCGCCGTGGCTTCGTTCCTACGGAACTCTATGACCGTATCAAGGTTCGCATGATTCTGTCGACTGGCTCGCCGCTCCGTGCCGAACTGTATCCTTATGCTGAAAAGCTTGTGGGCCATCCTGTTCAAGTGGGCAGCATTACAGGTGGTACGGACATTTGCTCGCTCTTTGGCACACACAACGAGGCTTTACCTGTGCGTGCAGGTGAGCTGCAGTGTTTGGGCCTTGGCATGGACGTGGACGTGTTTGACGACTCGGGTCACTCGGCACCAGACATGGTCGAGGGCGATCTCGTGTGCAAGAAGCCTTTCCCCGTGCAACCAATTGGGTTCTGGCACCAACCCAATGAGCGATACAAGGACAGCTACTACACACAGTTCCCTGGCGTATGGTATCATGGTGACCTAGTGATGCGCTCAAAGCACGGTGGTCTGATCATGTTGGGCCGTTCAGATGGCGTGTTGAACCCCAGTGGCATCCGTTTTGGTAGTGCAGACATTTACGAAGTGTTGGAAAGCTCGGAAGCCACAGTTGCGACGTCACCACTCTCGAAGATCAGCGACTCATTGGTCGTCGCTCTCAAGACACCTGCCAAGGACGATGAAGTCGTAGTCTTATTCCTCGTTGTGCCCGAAGACACATCGGACGCTGAATGGGAGTCAATTGCCGCCGGGTCGAAAAGCTTGATTCGCAAGCAACGCAGCGCTCGACACGTCCCTACATTTGTGCGCCGCGTAAAAGGCTGCCCAAAAACTCTGAATGGAAAGCGTGTCGAAGTGCCTGTGAAGAAACGTACGTTTATCCTATCTTTTTCTGTAATCATCTTTGACTAACACATGCAGTTATCAACGGCGCGCCCATTAGCACTATCAACAAGTCGACACTGATGAACCCAGAAGTCCTTGATGAGTACATTGCCATGGGTGAGGAACTTCGCAAAACCCTCGCAGAGAGCCGTGCTCCTACCAAATAGGTTACCCTTTGACATTCTTGATCTTCTTTCTCTATCATGGAAATGCAGCTGTGTCGCAATGACCCTGTCTCACAGTCATACCCTTAACGTAACGCATGACGTCGCAGTCTTATCTACCGTGGCGTCTGACGCGCGTACGAATGACTGGCGTCGACGACTGCTTTCGTGAAAGTATCACGTGATAGCACAATAGGCGGGTGCGAGTCGGCGAGTCGGCAGCTGATCGTTTTTTCTCGCGCTTCGAGACTTCACGTTGGGACGTCTGTCGCCTGTGCAACAAGTAGCAATAACATGTATCGAGGCGGACGTGGCGGTGGCCGTGGTGGCGGCTTTAGTGGTCGTGGCGGTCGTGGTGGTATGATGAATACAGGCCCGCCAGCAAGTGTTGTTCCTTTTGGAAAATTTGTGCATGCCGTTGAGGGCGAAATGTTCTGCTCGAGCACAGATGAAAAGCATGTACCGTACTTTAATGCACCCATTTTCCTTGAGAACAAGTCTCAAATTGGGAAAGTCGATGAGATTCTAGGGCCCATCAATGAGGTTTACTTCACTGTCAAGACGGAACCTGGTGTAGTAGCGACATCATTCAAAGCCGACGATATCGTGTACATTTCAGATGACCGCAAGCTGCCTATTGAGCGATTCTTGCCGAAGCCAAAGGTGGTCGTGAAAGGGACAAAGAAGCGCGGAGGTGCACGTGGCGGTGGTGCTGCTGGTGGTGGCCGCGGTGGTGGTCGTGGCGGTCGTGGCGGCGGCGGCTTCGGCGGTCGTGGTGGTGGTCGCGGTGGCTTTGGCGGCGGTCGCGGTGGTCGCGGGGGTGGTGGCTTTGGTGGTGCGCGTGGTCGCGGCGCACCACGGGGCCGTGGCAGTTTCCGCGGTGGCCGCTAAACATTCTGTTTCAAGACCCTTTGATTCTTCTTCCCCTTTCTTCCTGCTCCCGGATCTGGCTGAATGCGACCTTCTCGATAGTCAGTGGGATTCTGTACCATAGCTAGCCCATGAATATCTATCTACTGCATGTTGGCTTTATTAGACTGTCACTCTGTGCGATGGCATGGAGAATGTAATACGAAGGATTGGTGCTACAACCAAGTATGCTTTGGAGCGAATGGACCTAATGCGTCCTACGTTTTTATATGGAGACATCCTGTGAAGCAACGTATCAAGATCAAACAGTTCAAGTCTTTGGCTACAGCAAATAGGCGACACATTACCACGCATAGTGCAGCATCTATCTTGAAATTACAAGCAGAGTTTGAGTAGAATGGGCTGGAGCGCACAAATGTAGGATTTCGGACCCAGATACTTTATCGGCATGATGGACCCTGCTACTTGTTCTTGGAATTATTTCTTGGTCAATATTCCCTTGGATTCAGGACTCGAGTCTGTGGAGAACAGAAAAAACAAGCCCTAGTCGAGGTTTTAAGTGATTGGTGGCATGGAAAGGTGTGGTTGCGTCGTGTGTGTGTGGCATTGGGGCGTTATGCGTGCGTGTGGAAGTGCATGGATAGATTTGGGAAAGGTCCCACCACTTGGGCAGCGTCTCGTCCCCAGCTGGATCAAGTTGAGCCGCAACAGATAGAACGTCGGTGAGAGAGACGACTGGCTGAGACACGCGTCTGATATGACGTCGCTGTTTAGCTTCGCGTCACCTATCGACATCGATATCCGGCTGAATGATGAGCACGAACGTAAAACAGTGGATGTGAAGACGAATACTTCTTCCAAAGAGACATACCCAGTGTACTATGACGGTGAAACACTACAGGGAACAGTGCGTGTCTAAGAGAAGAGGAGAGAGGAAAAGAAACTCGGCAGGATTGGCTAACTTGATGCTACAGGTGGTGATCCAACCTCGGAATTCAAAACGGTTGCAGCATGACGGGATCAAAATCGAGTTAATTGGATGTATAGGTATGCAAGATTGAAATACAGGATGTGATGAGACTAACATTGGGCAGAGCTGTTCTATGACCGGGGGAATCATTATGAATTTCTGTCGCTCATGCAGGAGCTGGCGGCGCCAGGAGACATACGTGACACGGAAACGCTGCCGTTTGAGTTCAAAAATGTCGAAAAGCAATACGAAAGCTACCAAGGGATTAACGTGAAGCTGCGGTACTTCCTTCGTTTGACCATTCACCGGCGCATCTCTGATCTCGTGCGGGAACGCGACGTCTGGGTGCACTCATTCCGACCACCATCTGACTCGAACAATGCGATCAAGATGGAGGTTGGCATTGAAGACTGTCTGCACATTGAGTTTGAGTACAACAAATCAAAATACCACCTGAAAGACGTGATTGTGGGCAAGATCTACTTCCTCCTGGTGCGTATCAAAATCAAGCACATGGAGCTATCGATCATTCGTCGCGAAACGACGGGCTCGGGACAAAACCAGTACAATGAGTCGGAAACTATTACCAAGTTTGAGATCATGGACGGTGCGCCTGTGCGCGGAGAAACAATTCCGATCCGCCTGTTTCTTGGAGGCTTTGACCTTACACCCACATTCCGGGATGTGAATAAAAAGTTTAGTGCACGCTACTACCTAAACCTCGTACTCATTGATGAAGAGAACCGTCGCTACTTTAAGCAGCAAGAGATCACATTTTTCCGCATTCCAGAGAACTGATGCGCCAGGAACGTGGGCAAGGAAGACCCCGCCCCTCCCGATGCAACAGACCAATGCGACGTGACAAGAGCAAGAGATTGACCGCGCGCAAGGACTACATTGGTAGCCGTCACATCGACATGTTCTTGCCCCTGGTACCTCCTTGTTCATGCATGCATACTTTCTCTAAGCATCTATATTCTATTCAGTGTGTATTTGAGACATAGAACGAGACGCCTGTTGATTTGGAGAAAACACGCAACACATTTCAAGGCCCGATCGATTGCGGCAGCCATTTCCCGATCGACACATTCACTCTGCAACACGAGATCGTGAGCATGTCGTGGGCAGTGGTTGCTGTGGCGTGGTGGCTCATGGTATGGATGCGGCCAGTGCACGCGTCGCAGTTTGCATGTGATAAGATCATGGTGAATTCTGGCGCGCATGTCTTGGACCTGAGCCCTGAATTCGAGAAAGGCCCCATCACCGCAGGCTGGTCACGAGCGACGCCACCGTCGACGACAATTTCCAATGTAACAATGGACTTGTGCAAGCCACTGCCTCAGTTGAAACAGGTGGATAAAGAGGATCAGTGCCCATACCCGACGAATGCATGCATGACAGTTACGAGTCGGCGAGGCAAGCAGGACCAGATTGTGCAAGTGGTGCCGGTAGCAGGGACAGGCGAGGGACTTCGGCTACTAGACACAGCATCGAATCCGGATGAGACGCTCGGTGCGTAGATGATCGCTTATATCAGACGTTGAATTGCAATTCCAGGGTCGCGTATGGGCTGAGAGAGAGCAGACAATGTACCTGCGGGTGCTGTGTGGTGCTTATTCGCAGTTGGAGATAAACGCGTATGATCCGGACGCTGGCGAACTTCAACTGCAATGGAATACGCCACAAGCGTGTTTCAACGCCCGACGTAAACCAGCTCAGAAACAAAGTCGTAGCGGTCACTTCTCGCTATGGTGGTTGTACGTATGGATAGCAGCGAGTTGGACTCTTTTTTTCGGTTGGCTCACAAACACACAGTATGATCTTTGTTGCCTTGATGTACCTGGGTGTGGGTATGTGGTACAATCACCATCAATATGGAGCGACAGGCTGGGACCTGCTTCCCCATCGTGATATGTGGCGCGAACTGCCATACGTTGCAAGTGATTTTTGGCGTCATGTCTCGCGAACATGGCAAGGTAGCACGTCCATGGGTGGCAATATGGCCACAGGACGCTATGGGTATGAGCCCGTGTAGGACTCAGAATCATGCAGGGTAGTTCATGATACGCTTCGAAGGGACATTGACCTGCGTGAGGTACAGGTATCATACAGCAGGAAAATGTAGATAGACACGAAACTTGGGAGGGGTCAAGAGGGCACATTCAAAAAAAAAAAAATGCAAGCAAGGGAGAGCTAGAGCTGATGTACACGCGGCAGCCCAAAGCAGCAGTCGATGTCACAATAAGATAGTACCCTAGACTTCTTGGCACGACAGTGTTGATCTTTGATGCTACACGGTGCCAAGAGCAACAAAAAACCGACGCACGACAGCTTGGCCCTTTTCGAGATTGACAAGCCGAATCCGCTCGTTTGGCAGATGCGCATGATCAGAGGCCTGACCCATGGGCAAATGCAAAGCTTTTGCATTAAGCTCCTTCTCAAGCAAGGCCATGCCTGGGATGGAACCACCTTCTCGGATGATGCGAACTTGGGAGCCCCATTCCGCCTCGACAGCTGCAACAAGGGCGTCCCAAGCAGGACCGACAGTGGATCCAAGCCACCAGTCAGCACAGTGGAACACTTCAACATCTACACGGTTCGGCGTGTGCATGTGCTGGAAATGCGAATGAATGGTACGATGGAACTGCGTCTGAATGGCTTGGAGATTCTGATCCGGCACGATACGCAGACTCACGGAGGCCTCGACGGCCTTGGGGATCACAGTCGAGTGAGCCGTGCTGCTATTTGTAACCTGGTGCACAGTAAGAGAAGGCATGCGCCACAAAGCAATGAGGCGTTCTGCATGCGTAATCCGAGAAGCTTCCTGCGCGAGAGCTTTCAGATGCGCGCGATCATCAGACGTGATGGCACGCACGTCATCGTAAAAGTGTGGGAGTGTGACGCGGCCCTGATCGTCTAGGAGAGATGCAAGGAGTTTGATCATGTCCATCATGGGCTCCCGTTCAGCTCCACCATCGACACCCGAATGTCGGTCAGCACGTAGACCGCTGATGCGGATGATGGCCTGGATCACGCCACGCAGACCGATGGTGAGACATGGCTGCCGTTCGCCGAGCCAGTACGAGTTGCACACCAGAATGGTATCGATGGGGCCAAACAAAGGCTTGTACTTCTGCAGACAAGCCTGCAATGGTTTCGAGCCAGACTCTTGCTCACCCTCGATGAGCATAACCACATCGATGTCGAGCTTGCGCTCATACAGGAGCTCACTTGCAGCATAAGCGACGGCAAGAATGGGGCCCTTGTTGTCGCTGACGCCTCGACCATACAAATAGCCATCGCGTCCGCTAAGGTCCCAGGGGTCTGAATCCCAGCCATCGCCTGCAGGAACACAGTCATAGTGCCCATAAAACAAGCACCGTTTGCGTGGATGCGGCGCATGGAAGGTACCCAACACGATGGGATTGGTGCCGGGTCCACTTGGCAGGAGCTGCACATCACTAGCACCTAGCTCCATCAGTGTTGATCGGAGGAAGTGGGCCGCTTGCCTTGAATCTTCAAAGTTCTCGTCGACAGCGTGCATTGTCGGTCCTCGCGACACAGACTTGTATCGCATAAACTGAGAAAGATGCTCCAGGAGTGTATTGCCTGGCAGCGTCGATCCCATCGACGGTGGAATAGACGTAGCTCCACTTTGGTAGTGCCACAGACGGACGCGAGCATCAGAGGCACCCGTTAACAGCAACGGGGTGCTCGAGAGCCACGAGTACGACGACTTGGAGCGCCCTGGATCCAACGCGAGGCTCTGGACCGCATTGGCATGCGCAGCGAGGCGGCCACAGCAACGGAAGTAGCGGTCAAAGCGGCACACGAGACCATCAGCCCCGCCAGTCCAAAATACATACGCATTGCCTTCGGCAAGAACTTGTAAGCACAGGACATCCTTCGTATGAGCCCGCAGCACGCGGATCGGGGTATAGCTCTCCATGTCCCATACATCGATAGCGCCTCCCTGTTTGCCAGCAAGTAGTGTGCCTTTCCATGCAGCAAGCGACAGGACGGCATCACCCGACGGGTGCGGAAGAACGAGTGTGCGAAATAACATCGGAGATGCTGTGTGCGGGTGAAGGCGCCAAAGTCGCACAGCCTCGTCCCCGGCGCCACTCGCAAGCATCGTCTCCCCATTCACATGTGCCAACGACAAGCAATATACATAGCTGTTGTGCGCAGAGGGCATGACATGTGCTGCATCCACACTAAGAACAGCCATACGAACAGCAGAGACAGGTTCATTGACTGCCGTGTCATTAGCGGTATCGACATGGTCGCCGGCGCTGCTGCTGTTGTTATGGCCGGCACTTTCACCGCCTTTACTGCCGCTGCTGCCATCGGCGCTTCCACCAAGCCACTCTACAGAAGTATGCTGGACTAGCGCTGTCGCCGTCGCCGACCGCACCGTCTGTGTGGCCGTGGCAGCAGCAGTGGTAGCAGTAGCAGCAGTGGCACTCGAGGTAGGGGCAGCGTGGCGATGTGTTCGCGGGCGTGAGTCAAAAAACTTGTCAAAGGAAGACAATGTCGGCAAGGGCTCTGTTGGCTCATGAAGGCGAGCACGTGTTACGGGCAACCACTGGATCGACGTGTCCTGGCAACCAAAGTACAGGACGTGCTTCTCATGGTCCCACGCGAGGCAGAAAATGTCGCCAGTGTTGGTGCTCGCTGGAAACACGAGTGCAAGCGGCATCAGAGTGGCCGCGTCCCATATGCGGACGGTGCTGTCTGACGAGGCGCTAAACAAGTAGTCATCGACGAGGATGAGCGAGAGGACGCTGCTTCGGTGCCCAATGAGACGCGCACAAGGTTGGAACGTATCCAAGTCCCATGCGCAGATTTCGCCGCTCTGCATCCCGACTAGCATGCGAGCTCGCTGAGTGTCGACAGCGAGGGCCAAGGCGGCTGAGTCGCATGTCACTGTGTGGTGCAAAAAGTCAGCGCCGTCGTGGAGTGGTGGAAGTGGTCGATCTGTACTAGACAACAATGGAGCCACTGGCTTCCAAGATGGAGCCATTTTTGTACTGCCGCTTTCCATGCACTGAAACGATAGCGATGCTTTTACGTATGGGTACCAACAAGGTAGAGAGCGAGTAACACTCAATCTGCAACGTTGGCTCACTCCATCGATACGTGACTCTCGAGACTCGCGCGTGGCATCAAACTGGCACAGGTGGAGGTCGGAGGCCAAGACTATCTGGTATCTCCACTCTTTCTTGCCTGTCTCGCTGCCGTTAGAAACGCGGCCTAACGAGGAGGGACGCTGACTCGTGCACGCATGACGTTGGTCCACACGACGTGAAAATCAGGCGCTGTTTCCAACCCATCCTGACACCTCTAGTCTGTGTCGTCATCGCACCACGCCGGTAAACAGGACACTGCGGCGCGCACGCGAGAAAGAGAAAGAGAAAGAGCAAGAGAGAGAGAGAGAGTGTGTGTGTGTGTGTGTGTGTGCGTGTGTGTCTGCGAGCGAACGTACATCCTTTCTAGTTCGCTGTGCACGCCCCACACAGAGACAAAGACGTGCGCGCCCTCTATGCCGCCGAAATCCGCGCAGGATGCACAAGGGCTCAGTCCGTTGGAAAAGCAAGTCCATGGAGCAGCCCTTGCTGCACCTAACAAGACACTCACAGGTGACGAGCTGTCGAGACGCTTTGCCCAAGTGCCCATCGAAGAGCAACTTCTGGCGATCAATGGACTCTTAAAAAAGAACCTGTTTAATGCACAAAAGGGGCCGGATGGTATCCAGTATGTGGCCGTGTCGAAAGGCGAGGCTAGCCTTCTTGGTAGCATGGACTCTAACGAACTTATTATCTATAACCATATAAAGGATGCAAGGAATGAAGGCATCTGGACCAAACTGATCAAAGCGCGTACGAATCTACACCAGACAATTATGACGCGTTGCTTGCGCACACTAGAACAGAAGCAGCTCGTCAAGTCTGTCAAGTCTGTCAAGTTTCCCACACGAAAGATCTACATGCTCTATGATCTCACGCCGTCAATCGAATTGTCCGGCGGCCCGTGGTACACAGACAACGAACTCGATACTGGATTTATTCACGAGCTGTCGATGGCGTGCTTGCGCTTTATTCAGTCCAAGTCCTGGCCAAAAGATGGCCGCTCATCAGCGCTGTTCCCGGCATCCCACACACATCTTTTCCCCAATGTACACACCGTCCACCGCTATCTAAAGCAAGCGCGTCTCACCGACACCGAATTAGAGCCTGAGCATGTGGCTGCGCTGTTGGAACTTCTCATATATGATCAGCAGATTGAAAAAATTCCCGTCCTGCCCGTGCAGGCATCATTGACGAAGCGCAGAGCATCTCCCTCGTCATCTTCCTCTTCAGATGATGATAGCGAGCACAGCAGCGGCTCAGACACACCTTCACGAAAACGGAAACATCGCAGGCGGAAATCAAAGGCGAGTGATGACGAAAGCGGCAATGACGAAAGCGATGACCATGACAAGGAGTCTGACGAAGACGTCAAGCCGAAACGCCGCAGCTCACGAAAAGTCCGCATTCAAGCGTCAGAATCGACTGAATCAAGCGAGGATGATGATGACTCTCCATCCGCAAAAAGTCGTGCTCGCCGACGGAGCAAATCAGCCAGTCGCCACCGGCGGCACGAGGATGTGTCTACTGATTCAGAGAGCGACCAACAAGAAAATCGACGTCGGCATCGCCGTCGTCGTGATCGAGAGCGGAGGCGTCGGAATGATCGCACCCGTGATGAAGAATCGGCTCATGAGCCTGAAGAAGAAGACCAAATTGATACGAGCGCCACACAAGTTCCCTATGTATACCGCGCAGTTAAGCCGTTGCTGGAGCCACACAGCAGCATGATCTGCACAACCTTCGTCGCCCCCAACTCTACACAGTCATCTGTATGCGACCAGTGCAATACACTTGATTTCGACGAAGGTGTCATTTTCGCAGACCCTTTCGCAGCTGCTGATGGACAAGCGGAAGAACCCAATATAAAGGACTCTGGCTTAGCGGACGACAATTCACAAACACCTCAATTGGGATGGCTTGAATCCAACCTGAGCTGACGGGCCAGCCAGGCTATTTCGCAAATAAGAAACACATTTCATAGATGCAATCACACGTAGTTTGACTCTACTAAATTAGGTTATGACCATGCTTTTGTCGATGCTCGAACAAGATTCATGTGTTCACGTACAGATGCACACAGCGAGGTTATGTAGTTCCATTTCGGCTGACTTTCGCGCTTACCCAAGTCGGATATGTTCATTCTATGCGTTCCTTGAAGCACGCGCCGGAGTTGAGTGCATGTTTTATTGCACAATACGGACACAGAACTATATTGTTCCAAAATCTAAAGTACGTGATCCTAGCTAGAAATTCGTCCAGGCACCACCACGGCTTTGAGGATTGCATAATCTTGAATCAGCAAAATTTATACCAAAAAGCTTTGACAAGAGTGGGATTCGAACCCACGCCCGAAGACAACGGAAGCTAGTAGCTTGTATATTAAGGAAACCTTAACGTTGCGCCTTAGACCACTCGGCCATCTTGCCCTTGGACTGTGAACCTTCCCGGACTGATGTTAATATAAAGAGCATATCTAAGAGCTCGAGTGTTCCACACCCCCTTCGCGTTGAACTTGATCTGACAGCTAAACCAAGACATGCAATTATTTACGTTCAGCACTACCCAATGTCCGCATTTTTTTACGTGCATCTTTGACGAAACTCCAGTTCGACGGAAGAGGCTTGCCTTTTTCATCAAAAGAAGCCCACTTGAACTTCTTCTGCAGCGTCATGGGGAAGAATTGGCCAATGTTCATAACTTGCAAATTGAGCTCCATCTTCTCACTTGTCGCGGGATCCGGCGGGGGCTCCTCAGTCTTGGTCTTACTAGACTTCTTGTTCGACTCGGATGCTTTCGCAGGCTTTTTTGGTGTCATGGTTTGCAATTTTGCATCCCATTTCTTAAGCCAAGCAACAGTGATGCGTGGATCGATGTAGTTCATTTTCGATGTTCCCAACGACACATCACTCGTGTTGTTCTTGTTCAAGAGCTCGGCCTCCTGCTTCTTGATCGCCTCATACTTCGACAGGATTCGCCGAGCCGTAGACGGTACATTGCATGAATTGGCCTCACTCTTGTTCGTTTTCCGTTCTCGTTGCAAAATTTTCAGGTGTGCATCTAGTTTTTTAAGTTCTGCTTGCAGCTCAGCCTTTGTCGTGATGCCCTTGGATGTCTTGACCTCCTCGTTATCCTTTTCTTCCTTTTTTACCTTGCTTGAACGCTCGGCTTTGCGCTGCTCTTCTTGAAAACGACGTTCCGACTCCTGTCGCTCGAACGCTGTCGTCATCCGGGACTTCTTTGCCTCAATCAAATGCTCTTCATGCTCCTCGATGCGCGACACATCCAAGTCCAGCCTTTTCAAGATCAGATTCCATGACTTTGCAAAGTCATGATCCTTTGGCAAGTATTCCTTTTTCAGCTCAGATGCATTGTTGAATGTCAACAGTTTCTGCTGCTCTTTGTAAATATCGTATTTAATAGCAAATATCTGCAAAATCTGTTAGCGACGGATTACGCATACAAGGTAGCGTACCTTATCCTTTGTGCGGTCCAGCGACTTGTTCAGCGTGACATGGTTTACAGTCTTTTGGTGGTTGCAAAGAATAGCAACTTGGCGATTTGCTTCATTGTAAGCGATGCGAAGGTTGGCGGGTGTAATTTCACGTTCCTGTGGTGTTGGCCGGGATGCAAGCCATTCCTCCGTTTCGTCCAGTAGACCCTGGAATGTGGCTGATGCATTATATGTGCGGAATACCTTGGCACTCAACCCTTTCATATACCTGCCCAGGAATTGGTTCACCACATCCGGCGGTAAAGGGGTCATTTTGTCTCCACGAGCTTTGGGTGCAGCAAAGATAGGGTCATCGGGCCCCTTCTTCTGGTGGCCGTCCGATTTCAAAAACGACGTGATGTTCTTGTACACATGAGGATTCGTTATAGTGAGCGTTTCTTCAAACTTCATTGAATCTTTACCCAGAAAAGAGAGATTCAGCTGGTTGGGTGGAATCAACGTGGCATGCCCACAACGCAGGGAGCATACTCCGTACGTCTCGGCTTCATCTTCGCCCTTCTCATTTCCAGCACGCAAGGAAAAATTGTCAATCAGCCACACGATCGTAGCGATCATTTGGTCCAGTCGGTCTTTGGATCTTAGATTCTTCAACACATCAGCCCGCACCTGCTTGACACAAGTGTCCAGGCGCCGAGCCTTTTCAAATTTTTCTCGATCAGACTCGGTCTTGAATGTGCTTGATGCGTCAAGAAACACGTACTTGAAACCACCGTTGATATTTTCTCGCCAAAGTGCCAACCATGTGACATCTTTGCGCTCCACCACTTCGCCCCACGAATGCCCTTTAGGCGGCTTCGGCGGTGGGTGATCGGCACTGTGATTGATGGTGATTTGTTCCGGCTGAATGCGCGTCTTGACACGTCCAGCCTTGGGATGTGCGCCGCGGCCCAAAAAAAGACCTGGGGGTTCGACGGTCACATTGCCTGCCTTCTGCTCAATGCCATCAACGAGGCAGAGCTTGTACTCGTTGTCGATGGCTCTTCGTGCCGCAAGCTCAGCCTTCCGCATGGAGGGCGCCATGCTCTTCTTGCGCTCCGCCTCAGCCACCTTGAGGGACATCCAATAATTATACATATCGCGAAAATCAAGCTTCTCAAATTTTTGTATTTTTGTGCCGTCTTTCGGTGGATACTGTTTCAAGTAGCCACAAAAGTCCTCGAAAAAGTTGCGATTGAAAATAGGATTGGACGCATGCTGTGACTCGAGCTTGACAGCGTAAAACATGGCTACTTCCTCAGATTCAGGCGGGAGTGGCACAGGATGTCCTGACATGAGTGCAAGGATCTTTATACATACCGTCGTACTTGAGCATCACATCTTTCGGAAGTGGGGTATATGGCTCAGGGAACTTCGGCCCTTTATGGATCAGTGTGGTCCAGCGCTGCTCGCCGCCACCTTCAATGTCCGATTTCGACCTTTGTGAGGACGACTTCCTGTTCGACCGTTTCCGCTTCTTCCCTGCAAGTGGTGCATCGCCCTCTTCATCGTCATCTTCTTCTTCGGCTTCGTCTTCTTCGTCATCGCTGTCGTCCTCTTCGTCTCCTTCATCGTGGTCTTCATCGCCATCGTGTTCCTCATGGATGTCCCCTCTTACCGAAGTTTGCTGCGAAATAGGCACATCAGAGTCAGAGTCACTGGCCTGACTTTGTACTACACTCAGCGGCATATCTTCGTCAGAATCATCCTCTTGCTTGACGGGGTCGCGTTTGAGGACGTCTCTCTCGCGTTCGGCGTCGGGCATGGTGCCATACACTGTTCGCGACCGCGTTCCTCCTGTGTCACTTGGGAGAAGCAAGGCCAAGCCCCGAGCCGCGAGAGCGTGTTGCGTCACGTGATTGTGTTCAGCGCTTTCCCCTCTCGGTCAATGGCCGAGCGGTGGCTAAATCAACGAGTGGGCGTACATATCTGACGTCGCACCAACGCCGGTAAGCATTCCGTGTGCCACAAACGAGCCTTGCAGGACCAACGCCTATTGTACATCTGCTCGTCTTTGAATCCTGGTATGTGCACTCATAAAATCGTCTTATGCGATTGTATCTTGTGGATAAAAACTAACTCGCATACTTGCATGTTTCTCGACAACGTAGAATCAGACGTTTCCCGTGTATCCCCATGACCGACCTGTATCGTGACCCCTGGGCTAAACGCGAAGCATGGCGCAAGCACCCGATCTTCTCTATGAGGTACTATGTGCGCCACATGTTCCCCGGTCTGGGCCTGGGCGTGACGGCGTTTGCTGTATACTGCTTTTGGGAAAAGTACAGTAAGCCAAAGCCCGTAGCACATGCATCTCATTAGACCTTTTGTTTTTGTGCGTTTACATGGCATACCAAGTTTTGCGGTCCCTTGGTTTTCTTTGGAAGAGGTGCTTTGGTACGGGCTGAATGTACACCGACGAGACCACCCGTTGTGTCCATGTGTGGCCCTAGCAATGTTCACGGGTTCTCCGTGCACTGGTGCCTGCTCGATCTTGGATATGTCCATTTTCTGCATTACACTAGACTTGTCGAATGCACATGGCTTCGATGCCTTTTCCTGTAGAGCGTATCGGCTTCCTTCATCTTGTAGGAGTGCCTTCATGAAAAGTGTCTTTTTGTATGGCCACATCCGCCATAGATCTGCCTACACCTCAAACTGGCCTATTAGGTGAAGTGTATGCCAACAAAGCACTCTGTTCGAAGAACGCGGTCAAAATTGTTCGCCCACGAATTATTGACGCTGTTGCTGTGAAATAGATGCGCTCTGTTTGAACAAAATTGGACACAATTATCGAATCTAGCAGCTAGCTTAAGGCAAATTTTACATCCACCCACAGTGCCACTGAAAACTTTAAGCCAAGCACTCCACCGAGGAAGAACCCTGCGGCGATCCATCCCAACGACACGGACCAGACAGATTGTATATTAACTGTGAGCCTTACGGTCCAAAAAGCATGGGTGACAACGGCGGAGTAGAGTCTGATGCCTCGATGGATCGTAAAGCAGCGTCACCTCCCGCCGACGACAAGACTCAAGCGTCTTCCACAAACCAGGGAATGGCCAAATCACAGACGCGTCCCTCGCGACGGAAAAAAGCAAGTCGCGCCTGTTATCACTGCCAGAAAGCTCACCTTACTTGTGATGATTCACGTCCATGCCAACGGTGTGTGAGAAAAGGACTTGCCGACCAATGTGTGGACGGGTACCGGAAAAAGGCCAAGTATCTGTTAGAGGAGGATGAAATACCGTCGTCTGTGCCACCAATCATGGCACACGGGAAACCGGCACCGAATCCAAACGAAAATATGTTTCTCCCAAACATACCTGACAAGCTCCCTGCGTCGTCTAGTCTCAATACAGGATATGCAGACCCTGTTCTGTTAGAGCACATCCCACCTAATGGCGTGCTTCGCACTACACGTCCAAATCCGAACACACCGATGGCGCCCTCCCATTACGTGCAATCGGATTCAGGATCCCATTTACCCACTGATACCAGCAACCATGTGTCATGGGGAAACGAGCCTGCGTCATTGGAAAGCTCCATCTTGACTTCCATGATTCACGATCTCGATAGCGCGAAGCCTAGCGCCGATTCGCCCGATGGTCCGTCAATTCCAGCTATGGACCTGATGGAAAGTTATACCCATATCAGCAACATGACATCGGGGGATGATGCCCCTGGCGAATCGTCGTTAGCAAGTGCATATCATGCCGTGCCCGCTCCTCAGTCCAATCTGTTTGGCACCCCAGGACAAAGCACATTTAGCCCGCTAACGTTTATGAATGCGCCTTCGAACGTACATATGTCCGATCCGCCCACGCTGGGCAAGGATGGCATAACGCCGGTGGCAGCCGCAGCATCTTCATCGTTTGGCACACATACCACACTACCAACGCCAAATAATCACAATCATATCCACACCGACCATCATGGCCAGCACCATCAGCAACCGCAGCCTCAACAACAACAACAACCTCTGCCTTCTGATTCCCAGTCCATGAACCCTACGTCATCTTCTCTTCCACAGCCGCGGCCTGGCATGCCATACCGACCTGAGAGTGAACTGCAAGTGGAACAGCTGTGGAAGCAGCGAGTGTCGAAGGTATATCGAGACAATACGCGGCCCTTTCCTTATACCGAGGGATACCACATCTTGTTGAAATATGCGACGCAAAAGTACGAAAAGGCAGATGTTTTGCGAATCGTGCGTGCACTCGCCATCTATCGACCTTCCCTCATTGCACTGCAGATGCCACTCAGTGAAGAAGACGAGATCTTTGTCGAGCGTGCATTTCAGCGTACCATACTTGAATTTGAAAAGCTAATCTCATTTTCTGGCACGCCAACCGTCGTGTGGCGCCGCACGTGTGAGATAGCCCTCGTGGGAGCTGAGTTCTGTATGCTGACGCAGTGGAGTAAGGAGGACTTGCTTGGCAAGTATATCTATCAGTTCATGGACAAAGAGTCTGTCTTGAATTATTGGGAAATGTTCGCGAGTCATGCATTTGAAAATACAACTCAATCAGTGATGACAAAATGCGTGCTTCTCTCTCCATCGAACAAGTCGATTCCTTGTACATGGTGCTTTACTATCAAGCGAGATCCTTTTGATTTACCTGGGTTTGTTGTGGGAAATGTACGTTATTGCCAGTGGCAAATGACTCGACGGTGCTAACGGAATGCGCACAGTTCTTACCTGTACTTTCATAATATCTTTGCAAGTTACGGTTCATTTCAACATGTAGCAGTATATCCCTCTTCGCCCGACCTGCGTCTCAATGCAATTGTGTCGCCACAATGACAATCTCGTCATCATAGCATCGACGGCATACGACTTCGACTTTACATGGAAAGGTACGAGTCATGGTTTATCGATCAAAAGCAGGAAATTACTCGCCCTACCCCCGCGTTGACCCACGAGGATCAATTACTTGGGGATCTCGTGTTCGGCGAGCAGCATGTTCGGAATGCCATTGCGAATCGGGTAAATATGTGAGCAATTTGGACAGATCATTTCCCCTTCCGCCACATGCACTTCCAGTAGGACATGATGAAGCAATTGGAGAAACTCCTCACTAGGCTCTGATGTTATAAAATCTGGAGCCTGTTCCGGGATGGTCGTATCGCCCAGCTGACGGGCCGTCGCGACCAATGCGGGCCATGCCAGTTTTGGCAAGAAGCCTCTGAGAAAGACAGGATTATACTCAGCGTCAATCAACTCCAGCTGAACATTGCGCAGCTGTAAAGGAAAATTGTTCGATGATGAGCCGCAACCTTTCGCATGGCATGCAAGTAGATTATGCGTCAGCAAGCGCATTGAAGGCACCGAGATGAGGGGGCAATTTTTTTTGTTTACTGTAAGATCGACGAGTCACTCTGGACCAACGGACGCCGACTGTCGCCCCAAAAAGGCACCAGCCCGCCGCCCGCCGAAACTTGCAGGAAGCCAGCGAGTGAAAATAAACTTTAAGATAGGGCCCCGTGCCTTGGCAGGGCACGGGGCGACCGGTGGGGTGCACAACTCTTAGTCAGCTTCACAAGGAAGTCTTTCGGACTCCAGCGACATGGGCCGAAATGAATATGCAAATCCGAGTTCACAAAAAAAAGCTGGGGCCGTAAAAGTAGCGTAGCGCTCCACGCGCGGGGAGGAAAGGGCCACATTCCACTAGAAAGTTATGAGTTTCTGGTGACAAGCGTTGCTTGCAGGTCAGTGCGTTGTGGGGCTCTTCAAATTCTCGATACACCCGGCTCCACCCGAGCAAATGAAAATAAACTGACAAATCATATGGCTTCTTTCGATTGAATATGCAAGTGCACAGGCCTTTCGCATGCGTTCTATTCGCATAGGTTGACCGGCTGGACGGCATGGCGTGTCTCGTCCCGGTTTGTGTGCACGGGCTTAAATCTATATATACGTGCGGGGAGAGCAGTCTTGTAATGTCCCCATCTTTACCAACTTGATCCTTCTCCATCCTTCAGTCAATATGACTTCTCAGGGCAACCATCGCGACGAACATAACACCCACACGGAACCCTACCCACTCCTGGGTATGGACATTAGCATGTTCTCCAAAGCTGGTTTCGATATGGACCATGTGTCTCTGAAGCGCAATGCTCCTGTGGCTCAGCTGTACGAAGAGGCCGTGCGCAAGGAGGGCGCCGTCATTGCCTCAAGCGGTGCTCTCATCAACCTGTCTGGCAAGAAGACAGGCCGTAGCCCCAAGGACAAGCGTATTGTGTACGAGGAGACATCGAAGGACGATATCTGGTGGGGCCCCGTAAACATCAAGCTAGACGAGCACACGTTCGAAATCAACCGCGAGCGTGCTATTGACTACTTGAACACGCGCGATGACATCTACGTTTTTGACGGCTTTGCGGGCTGGCAACCCAAGTACCGTATTAAGGTGCGTGTGATCTGTGCCCGTGCATACCACGCGCTCTTCATGCACAACATGTTGATCCGTCCTACACGCGAGGAACTCGAGAACTTTGGTGAACCGGACTTCACGATTTACAATGCTGGTCACTTCCCTGCCAACCGTTTCACGACGGGTATGACCTCTTCGACGTCTGTGGAGATCAACTTCAAGCGTCGCGAGATGGTCATTCTTGGCACCGAGTACGCGGGTGAGATGAAGAAGGGTATCTTCTCCGTCATGCACTACCTGATGCCCGCGAAATTCGGCCAGCTCTCCTTGCACTCATCCGCTAACATGGGCGACAAAGGTGATGTGTCGATCTTCTTTGGTCTGTCGGGTACTGGCAAGACAACGCTCTCGGCGGACCCTTCGCGTAAGCTCATCGGCGATGATGAGCATGTGTGGTCTGACCACGGTGTGTTCAACATTGAGGGTGGCTGCTATGCAAAGTGCATCAACCTTAGTGCAGAAAAGGAGCCTGAAATCTACGGTGCCATCCGGTTCGGCTCGATTCTTGAAAATGTGAAGTTTGACGAAGTGACGCGTGACCCTCTTTACGATGACTCAGAGATTACTGAGAACACACGTTGCGCCTACCCCATCGAGTACATTCCGAACGCGTTGATTCCTTGCATGACAACAACGCAGCCATCAAATGTGATCATGCTTACATGCGATGCCTTCGGTGTCTTGCCGCCGGTGTCGAGGCTCACGTCAGAGCAGGCTCAATACCACTTCATTGCTGGCTACACTTCGAAGACGCCTGGAACGGAAGATGGTGTGACGGAGCCTTCGCCCACATTCTCGACTTGCTATGGTCAGCCATTCATTGTGCTGCCACCCCAGCGCTACGCCTCGATGCTGGCAGAACGCATGAGCCATGTCAATTGCAACGCCTGGCTAGTAAACACGGGCTGGATTGGTGGAAAGTTCCGCGTGGGTCGTCGCTGTCCGCTCAAGTACACGCGTGCGATTCTCGATGCCATCCACGACGGCTCGCTCGCCAATGCGGAATATGATCAGTTTGCCCCAGGTGTGTTTGACCTGCGAGTGCCACGCGCAGTCAACAATGTGCCGTCGGAGGTGCTTAACCCGGCTAACTCATGGCCTGACAAGGCGGCCTTTGAAGCCGAGCTGAAGAAGTTGGCTGGCATGTTCGCTGAGGCCTTTGTTACGCACGAGAAGGAAGTGAACCCCGAGGTGCTCAATGCTGGTCCTCACAAGACTCATTAAGCATATGTCTATACGACAATGTCTTTCACGAAGTAATGTATAAGGGGGGGGGACAGATGTCCCGCCTGCCTGCTCGGGTTTGTTCCGAGGGCAGTCTTTATACTGTAGAAGCAATCATAGATATGGTGATGATGAGCATGCCCTTTATCATGACGTGGAAGCCTGATTTTGGAAGAGAGTATGGATGAGCGAACGAAAGTGACGGACCTTGGTAGGGCAGGTATCGATGTCGATAGGGAGACAGGGAGGCACACGGCTTGACGTCTGCGTGTTGTATTTAGCCAGTGCCGCTGACGACGTGGAGGGACGCGAGATGCAGGGCGGGGATTTATGCGTTATCGCCTTCGGCGTGTGTGAGAGATTGGGCGTTGCAAGTCACTTGACCTGGTTGGACCTGATGCAGCGGGGCTTTGCGTGACGTTAGCGCAGCGGCAGCCTCCGCTAGTTGACCGCATAGACCATGTCGAGTGCATTTGTGGCGTGGTTGCGTTCGCCAGCAGCACGCGAATACTTCTTTGTACGTCATCGCCCTGACTTGTGGTTAAAAGCGAGTGTTGTACTGATGCAGGAAGTCAACGCATTTTTGGGGTCCCGTGGCGAATTGGGGCTTGCCGCTGGCAGCCATTGCTGATTTGAAGAAGGATGAAAGTATGATTTCGTGGAGTATGACGCCCACCTTGTGCCTGTACTCGTATGTAAAGAAAGAACACTGATTGTCTTGGGCTGCATCATGTACTAACGAAATGGCAGTTGTGTGTTTATGCGGTTTGCGTTGCGCGTCCAACCACGCAACATGCTACTCTTTGCTTGTCATTTGACAAATGCAACGGCACAAGGAGTTCAAGTCCTCCGACTGCTGGTACGTATTGAGTTTTGTGCCATGAACAGTTCGGTAACACGAATCCAGCGGTATCAGTTTAGGCAACGTGAGCAGGCCGTATCCGGTCCACAGAAGAGTGCTTAATGCGAAGGTATCCGCGTCACAGTACGAGGATGATAATGTGTGCAAGACACCACATCATATATACACACAAATGCAGACACACACACACACACACGCACATTTATATATATATTTATACATATATATATATACATGCCTACATAGAAACGAAGGCGGCTATGAGGGAGGAAGGAGACGAGAAGACTAGAAAGGGTCAGGCTACATATTGTGGGCGAGTCCCTTTTGGGACCGATTCGGTAGAAGGTCCTCTCGCTCTGCGCTGGGCGCTGCGGATTCCTGGGCAGAGCTTAGACCCGGAACAGTGAAATGTCGCGGATAAAATCCGGAAGTGTCATGAACGGATCCTTGCGATCGGATACGTGGCTTAAATAGGCCGAAGCCCTTGTGCTCGAGGAAGCGTGTCTTGGCAGGATGGGGGGAATCTGTTGGTTCGCGACGTCTCAGAGATGCATTTCGGGAAGGGCTCAGCTCAGTTGTATTGAGTTCATAGTAATGATCGACAATGCCCGTCGGGGATGCAAGAAGAACAGTATTGCAGCCATTGGTATCGTCGTCGTCATCGACGTCATCATCATTGTCGATGACTTTCTCGTCCTGCACGTCAGGCTCTTTCTCTTCCATCTCAAGGTCCCTTTCGAGAAACGATGATGCATCAAGTTCATACGATGGAGCTGCATGCAGATGGATGGCACTTTGGTTGCCCATATCGGCCGTATCATCGACGTCTAGGGGCGGGAGAGATAGCATCGAGTTGGGAGACGTGCGATCTGATGCGCGATTCTCGAGGATTGGCACAAGGACATGTGGATCGAGATTGTGCGGTTTGTCGAGCTCGGAGGACTGTCTTGCTTCGGAGGAATGATGATGTCCATGGCATTCGTCGCTGCCAGGAAGGAAATGGACATGCTGATGCTGATCTGAGGCAGGGTGCGACGGGGAGGATCCCGGATTCGTAAGCGTTGCAGTAGGGGGCGGCATGGGACGATCATACAACTGGTACCGCGGGACATTTGGATGACAGCGGGAATGTGTCGTGAGTGGCTCCATACTCGTGTCCTGAGCGGACCGTTGATGTCGTGATGCTTTGCGAGAGCTTTTTGCACGCATGATACTGCCAACGATGCCCATGCCGCCGCGGATGGAGTCGACGCCAGGGTCTTCGATGTGCGAAATAGGATGCTCTTTTTCGAGCTCGTGGCCCATTTCCATTACACTCATGAGCATGGACGACTTTCTGTCAAGACCCTTTTGGCGGCGGAGTTCGTCGGGGTCCATCTTGCTTAGCTGCAAGAGCACAATGCCTGCACAGATGGTGAAAAAGCCGAAAACAATAGTAACAATCGTCACAGCATCTGCACGCATGCCTTGAGAGAGAATGACGGATGTGATGATGGTTGCGGCCGTGAAAATGACATAGTATGTGGGAGTGACAGCGGCTGTGTTGAAGAGTTCGAGGGCCTTGTTTAGATAGTTGATTTCAATAAGGAGTGTGACGATGACAAAGATTAGAAGGAAGTACGTGAACCAGTACTTGAACTGGTTGTGACCACGGATCGACAGAATGATAGCTGAGCCGAGTCCTGACGTGACACTAACACTGAGTCCGCCAATCACGCTGCAGACGGTAATGTACACGAGCATGTTCTTTTTGCCGTACTTGGGAGCCACGATAAACATGAGTATAAGTGCCGACACCACACAGATGCCAAGCCAGGTCAAGAAGCCGGGCGCGATAAAGAGGTGTTCGTATGAATGGATATTTCCATCGATATTTTGTTCAGGCGCATTGATGGCAATGATCACAGAGCCTACGATACACAAAAAACAGCCGACTTTTCCAAAGAGGGTCAGATGTTCATGTAAGAAGATAGCAGACAAAATCGCGCACACCACAACGGATAGGGCACCCATGGGTGTTACCAGAACCGCATCGGCAAACATGTAAGCGACAAAGTTGAGGACTTCGCCAAGGATCATGATGGTCATGCCTGTCCACCACATGGGGCTCTTTAGGTATGCATGGGACTCGCCAGCGGTTGTTTCATATTTACGTTGCGCTGCGATCAGTCCTTTTTTTTTGAACACAAATGATGAGCCGATGAACAGGCCGCTTCCTACGGCGAGGCCCAAACCAATGAATTTGAATCCAGGGGGATTCGACTCTGGGTCACTTAGACTCATCCGGCTTGGGTGAAGCGAGCGTCGAACGGGTCAGGAAGTTGGCTTGTGGTGGGGGTGATATCTTCCTGTCCGGGACGTGGGTCTGAGTGTGTTTGTTTGCACCCTCTCCGTTCGTTCCTTACTCTCTTCCCCTCAGACGCTTGTTGGTGCTTCCTTGTTGGGCTTTTCTGTGACAATGAGGCCCCTCTCTCCGACGCAAGGACGGATGGAAGTGTCGCGAGAGTGTAGTGAAAGGATTTGAATCCGCCTCTGGCCAATCAGAGGGAGGAAAGCGTTGAGCGGAGGGTGTGTATATACGTGTGGGTGAAGAAATTCGTTTGGCGCAGACGCTAGACGCACGCGTCCGCTGGGCTGGATGGGCCTGATGTGGGATGACTTGGCCCCGCGAAAAACAATAGGTTAGATCGGTCCCATTCAACTAGGCAGGCTACTACACCCACCAGCGGATGAGGATGAGTCTTCCCTCCACCGCTGGGTACACTGACCTCCACTATCATTGCAGGTTGTTAGGAGAGGGTGGAGGGGAGGTCTGACGTGACCATCCCTCATTTCCACTGCTCAGCAGCTTTTTACCCCGTGCGAGCCGCGTTCGTCGTCTTCATTATTTTTCTCCCCCCCCTCCTCCAGGAATATTTTAAAGTAGGTTGAGTGACGCTGACACGACGCTCAATCGGACGTTGCTCAGACCACCGACGTCCCATACTACCTCGCGAGCGTTACACGCACATTGGGCGGTGTTATGCATGCGAGTGCGAGCACGCCGAGTGGTGGTGGTGCGAGTGATGCGCCGTCGCGCGGAGGGATTGTTGAGCAGAAAGTAGAGGAGACGAAACGAGAAGGAGCTCAGATGTGCGATACCATTTCACCATGGCTTCGTGAAGAAGATGCTTTGAGAACTCCATCAACGGCGACAGGCGAAGGTATGCTAAGGTCGTCGGTGAGCAAGACTGGCCCAGCGCCTTCTGTGCTCATGTCGCGAGTATTGTCGTCGTCGTCGTCGTCGTCGTCGTTGTCGTCGTCATCGCTGCCACCGCCACTGCCAGTGGCGCCACAGGTATCATCGTCAACGTCAACGTCCTCGGCGTCAGCGTCCGAGCCAGGATCTATGCCAGCGCCAGTGCCCCAGACTGTGCTGAGACAAGAGATGGGGCCAAGTACAAGGCTCGGACCAGCGTCCACGTCAATTTCATCGACGCAACCGTCCGTGTCGTCACCCTCACTTTCATCGTCACAGGGCGGTGTCGGCTCGCATGCCAAGACAGGTGCCTCGGAGGGCGGCAGTGCGAGTCGTGAATATAGCCAGCACGGCCAGCACGGTCAGCATGGTCAGCATGGTCAGCATGGTCAGCATGGTCAGCATGGCCTAGGTTTGCGCACGCTGAATCCATTCTCCTTGTTTCGTCAAGGGTCATCATGGCGGGCACGAAGCCATAGTGAGGACGAGAAGCGACAGATGACGACGTCGACGCCGTCGGGATCGATGCGCAAAGACAAGTTGGAGCGTACGAAGCGCCTTTGCATTCCGCGACATGGAAGCTTGTCGCGTCGCGTGAGTGCGGAGCTGGAGAAAAACCCGCCAGCTCTCTTTGAGCCATTGCACCGAGCGATATCGTTAGAGAGCCCTGTGCATGCTGGACATGAACACGGCGTGACGCTTGACACCAACCTCGATACGATTGGCGATATCATTGATCCATCGCGCTTAGGCGCTGTTCCCCGTGCTGACGCGGATCTCAACACGGGCTCTGGTCGCTGCTTGAGCCAAGAGCCACCATTGTTTCCTTGCACTGAAGGGAAAGGGTCTACGACACCTACAGGCACAGGCCCACCAAGTTCGAAGTCGTCGACGCAGTTCTTGCCTGCAACGATTCCGCCCACACTGTCCGAAGGAGTGCGACGGGACTCGCCTGGCTCGTTGAGTCTATCGTATGGTGGTGATGTGAATGACGAGCGCTCCTCGTCGTTGCTAAGCGACAAGCCATGTGCAAGCTGTGCGACTGATAGTAATGTATCACCCAAGGCACTGGCGCCTGCTCTTCAGTTTCCATCGGTGCCAGTGATGCCCGCGACGCGGACCATGTCGTCGTGGTCGCCGTCGCCGCCGTCGACGTCATCGTCTGCACATCGGCCGAGCGTCTCTTCCTTGCATACTGCTGATCTTTCCTCGCGGCGTGCGAGACAAGTGTCGATGGACGAGTCTCTTGGACACCGTGCGTCGATGGGTGAAGGACCGAGCGCGCAAGACATGGGAGACGCGATGCAGCCGCCGAAGCCGCCACAGACGCCGACGCCCTCTGACGTGCGGCCCACACAAGCGCACTCGCCGTCCGCGCCGCGGCCGCAGCTGCTGTCGGAGCTACAGGCTGAAGCAGCCGCCCAACCAGCCGCACGTATGCCGCTGCCACCGGCGCAAGAACAAGCACAGTATCCGCCCAGTACGAATCCAGCGATGAGCATTGCGCCGTTCGTCATGACGCTCTCGTCGACAACGCCGACGGGAACGCCGTCATCCGAGGTGGCGCCGCCGAGTGGCAGCAGCAGCAGCAGGGCCGATGTGGCGCTCTCGTCGTGGCGGGCGCCGGAAAGCTGGGCCGTCGTGTCGCCATCGGGAGAGCAAGACATGAAGAATGTCGTGGGAGAATATGCAGAGGATGAAGAGCCTGTGCCGCCGCACACGTCGAGTGCTGGGTCTGATCATGATGGCTCTGTGCTATCACAGGTTGTGATCTACGAGCCGGCCATGGACCTATCGACACCGCCGTTGCAAACGTACATGCGGACGAATCCATTTGACGAGCCGGACACAGAGTCCAAGAGGCCGCGGTTCTTCCGTCGTGCCATGTCGCGAACGCCGCCGCCAGCACATGTGCCGGGACTGGGGCAAGGCATCACACCTGTTCACGGCGCTGGCCCGGCCTCGTCGTCGTCGTGGTCGCCATCGCCCACGTCGACAGCGGGTGGGACGGGTATGCAGCTGCCCTCAGGGGCAGGGACAAGCAGTGCCGAGGGGGCGGGCGATGCGTCGTCAGCGTGCACGCCGACGACGACGACGCCCTATTCAAGCACGAAAATGGCGCTCATGTCTGTGGGGAACGCAGCGTTTGGACGGCGGCATCGTACGCCGCACTTGCCATTTTTGCGTTCACGTCGGGGTGTGGGAAGCGGTGGCGTGGGCGGCGGACACGCTGGTCCCAGTCCGAGTCCCAGTCCCGGAGCCGGAGCCGGAGCCGGAGCCGGTCCTGATGCGGTCGCTCGGTATGTGACGATGCACGGGGATGCGCCGTTGCCGTTGGCCGCACGGAATCCACCCGCGCCACTGGTGTTTCGCTCCACGGATGTGGATCCTGTGGCGCCCACGGGCAAGACGTTCATGCGGGTGTACCAGCAGAACGACACGTACGTGATTATATCGTGTGCGGTCGAGACGACGGCGTCGGAAATTGCGTATGCGCTGGGACGCCACGCAACGAGCGTCGCCGACACGAAAGGCCATCGTCTGTTTCTGTATGAGCGCGGGACGGATCGGCCGCTCGCACCGAGTGAAAAGCCGGTGCGGATCTTCCGGCGGCGGCTGATCCAGGCTGGCTATACGGATGCAGATGGCCTTGATGAGCTGGGGCGCCAGGATCTGAGTTTCCTGCTGCGGTTCGTGTATCGAGCGGACCGAGCGCCGACCTTGAGCATAGGGATGCTCAAGGACCAGGACCACACGTACAAGCACATGAACCTGCAAGGCATGCACCTCACGATGATACCCGTACCTGTGTACCGGTGTGCACAGTGGATCGTGAGTCTGGACCTGTCGATGAATCCGCTGACGGACCTGCCGATCGACTTTGTGCAGCTGTGCACGTCGCTGCGGATGCTGCGGCTGTCGTCGCTCTCGCTCAAGCGTGTGCCGGAGGGCGTGGTGTCGATTCCGCAGCTCACGCAGATCGACATCAGCTCGAACCGGCTCGTGGACCTGGAGCACATCCCGCTGCACCAGCTGGCGCAGCTGCGGGTCATCCGCGCGACGAACAACCGCCTCTCGTCGGCGCCGTCGTACGTGCCGAGCATGGGCGCGCTGCAGTACCTGAATCTGTCGAACAACCGGCTCGACACGTTTCCTGCGCGGGTGTGTGCGATTCCGAACCTGCGGGATCTCGATCTGTCGTTCAACGCGATCAGCATTGTCCCGTCCGACGTGCACCGGCTCACGAAGCTCGAGCGCCTCATCCTCGTGGGCAACAGCATCAGCCGCCTGCCGGCCGAGATGCAGTCGCTCGTGTCGCTGCGGGTGCTGGATGTGCGGCACACGAACCTGCACATGCTGGGCGATGTGATGGCGCTCCCGCGACTCGAGTATGTGCTCGCGTCGCACAACTACGTCACCAGCATCGAGGGCGACGTCGGCGAGGCGCTCAAGACGCTTGACCTCGCGCACAATCCGCTCACACGTGCCCAGCTGTCGGCGCCTGTGCCGTCGTCGCTCACACGCCTCGACCTGTCGCATGCCAATCTCGTCACGATCAACGAGAGCCTCTTCCGCTCGGTGCCGGAGCTGCGGCAGCTCGTGCTGGACCACAACCAATTTGCGTCGCTCCCGCCGCTCGGCTCGCTCGGGAAGCTCGAGTGCCTGAGCTGTGCGACAAATGCGCTCACGCAGCTGCCCGACTCGATCGGCTCGTTGCGCGCGCTGCAGCGCCTCGATGTGCGTGACAACAACCTGCGCTCGCTGCCTGCGAGTGTGTGGCGGTGCCAAAGTCTGTGCGTGCTGAATGCAAGCTCGAACATCCTCAGCTCGCTCCCGATGCCCGACGGCGGCGCGCCCGACACGATGCCCCTCGCTGCGTCGCTCGTGCACCTGAGCGTGGCGGACAACCGGCTGTCGGACGATGTGTTTGCCGTGCTGATGCACCTGCCGCGCCTCGAGCTGCTCAACCTGTCGATGAATGAGATCTACGAGGTGCCGTCTGGTGCGCTGCTCGCGCTGCGTGCGCTCCGGCAGCTGTTCCTCTCGTCGAATAGCCTGGGTGCGCTCCCCGCCGAGGACCTCGAGGCGCTGCAGCACCTGCACGTGCTCTTCCTGAATGGAAACAAGCTGCTGTCGCTGCCGGCGGAGCTCGGCCGGCTGAAGCAGCTGCGGGCGATCGACGCCGGGAACAATGCACTCAAGTACAACATCGCCAACTGGCACTATGACTGGAACTGGAATGCGAATCCCGAGCTGCGGTACCTCAACCTGTCGGGCAACCAGCGCTTCGAGATCAAGCCCAAGATTGCCGATGTGAATGGCCGCGAGAAGAACCTCGCCGACTTCAACCGCCTGCACCATCTGCGCCTGCTCGGCCTCATGGAGGTCACCATGACGCACCAGCCGCTGCCTGACGAGACGGACCACCGCCGCATCCGCACGACGCTCGCGCATGTGAATGCGATGCCGTACGGCATTGCCGATTCCATCGGCTCGCATGATGCGCTCCAAGTGTTTGACCTTGTCGTGCCGAGCTTCCGCCGCGACGAGAACGAGTCCCTGTTTGGCCTCATCGAGGGCCGCGCCCACTCGTCGCTCGCCGGCACGCGCATCGCCCGCTTCATGACAGATCACTGTGCGCGTGTGCTGGAGGACGAGCTCGTGCGCCTTCCGTCGTCGACGCACGCGCCGAACGACCTGGTTCCGATCGCCATTCGCCGTGCGTTTCTTCGTCTGAACCAGCTGTATGCGGAGCACATTCTTCGTGTGCATGCCGAGCATGCGACCGGGTCGGCCGTGCGTAGCAGCAGCCATGGCAGCAGCCACAGTCACTTTCATGGCTCTAACGCCGGCGCTGCTGGCGCTACTGGCGACGCCTCGGCCCACATGCACTCGTCGCAGGAGGTGTTCTGGGGCTGGGGCTCAGGCTCGTCGCGTGACATGCATCTGTGGCACTCCAGTGCGACGGCGCTCCTTGCGTACCAGCGACATCGCACGCTGTACATTGCCAACATCGGCAACGCCGTCGCTGTGCTCTCGCGGGCAGGCGGCTTTGTCCGTGTGCTCGGCAAGCGGCACGATCCCTTGAATCGCGACGAGACGCAGCGCATCCGCGCGGCCGAGGGCTGGGTCTCGCTGCGCAACTACGTAAACGACAAGACGGACGTCGCGCGCGCCTTCGGCCTCTTCCAACTGTCGCCTGTCATCACCGCCTGTCCGTCCGTGCTGAGCATTGAGCTCATCGATGCGGACGAATTCGTCATCATCGCGAACACGGAGCTGTGGAAGTTCCTCTCGTACCAGATGGCCGTCGACATCGCGCGCATGGACCGCGAGAACCCACGCCTCGCGGCCCAGAAGCTGCGCGACCTTGCGATTGCGTACGGCGCCAAGGACCATATCTCTGTCATGGTCGTCACCGTCGCAGGGCTCTTTCATGAGCGGCTCAATGCGCATGTGCAAAATGCGCATGCGTCGCAGCGGGGCATGGACAGCACGAAGAAGATGCTGCGCCGTGGCCGCAACGACCTGGACAGCACGCTCGCACGGCTCGAGCGAGAGGTGCTTCCTCCGATCGGCCAAATTGCTCTGGTGTTCACCGACATCAAGAACTCCACCCTGCTCTGGGAGACCAACCCCAGCATGCAGTCGGCCATCCGCCTGCACAACCTGCTTCTCCGCCGGCAGATGCGCAGTATCGGCGGCTACGAAGTCAAGACCGAAGGCGACGCGTTCATGGTGTCGTTCCAGTCCGTCAGCGCCGCTTTGCTCTGGTGCTTCAGCGTGCAGATGCGCCTCCTCAGCATCGACTGGCCCCAAGAGATCCTCGACTCACCCACCACACAGACCGTGTACTCGGACGACGGCACGCTCCTGTACCGAGGCCTGAGCGTTCGCATGGGCGTGCACTGGGGCTGCCCCGTGTGTGAGGTCGATCCCGTCAACAACCGCATGGACTACTTCGGCCCCATGGTCAACCGTGCGGCGCGCATCAGTGCCGCAGCGGACGGCGGTCAGATCCTCGTGAGCCGCGATGTGATCCAGGAGCTCGAGCGCGTCTTTGACATGTACAAGGAACATGAACACCTGCCCCACACGGCCGGCAGCGAGGCAGCGCCGCAGTCCTGCACGCCGCGCGACGTCGTCTTTCTGCGCCGACTGGGTTTGGGCATCATCTCTGTCGGCGAGCGGCGCCTCAAGGGCATCGAAGCACCCGAGCATCTCTCTCTCGTATACCCCAAAATGCTCGCTGCCCGCTACACGCATCTCTCCGGCGCGCGTCGCAGTAGTGGGCTCTTCCAGATGTACGAGCCGACGCAGGAACTCCTTGCACTCGCGCAGGTGAAGCAGCTGGGCTATCTTTGCTTGCGTCTCGAGTCGCTCTCGAATCAGCGCTGCTTCCCTGGCATCGATCCCAACGACCCTTGGTCCAATGCCGTCTACGAGGGTCTTCGCAAGCCGACGCAGCCTGTGCCAAGCTCCCACCGCAATGCCCTCGTCGAGTCCTGCATTGCTCAAACGCCTGACATGCTCATTGTCGCTTCGCGCGAAGACGCTACGGACGCGGAACTTTTCCCTATTTTGCGCCAGCTTATTACCCGTATCCGCAACAGCATCCACACCATTGCTCTGGACTTTGCGCGCAATAGCATGCACACGCCACAGGCTCAGCAGGCTCTGTCGATCCTATTTGACGCCTTGGACGAGTAAGCCGTCAGCGCGGCGCGTAAATCACGTGCTGTGGCGTCTCTCTCTCTCTCTCTCATCCGCGAACATTGTTGCGTACTCGTTCCCTTGGCAGGCCGGCCGCCACGCCACTCTTCTTGCTGACAAATTCGCCAAGGGGTCATGTAGATGGTTTGTTTCATAGGTTCCATCCTTCGGGTAACGGCCCTATCACATCCACTCGTAGCGAGGCACGTGCCACCTTGGCCAAAGCATGCGCGCGCTCGGCTCGGGCTTGTCCGTGTGCTTGGGTGTGCGTATGTATGTGTGTGTGTGTGTGTGTGTCTCGCTGTGTGTAATTACGCGTGCGTGCGTGCGTGCGTTTGTGCAAGTTCGTGCGGGCGCGGGCAGGCAACGCCGGACCCTCTTGGCTTGGATCGAACGCTTCGGAGGTTGGGCGGGTTGATTGGGCCAATCTTTTTTTTTTTTACCCCCCTCCCCTTTCCTCCCTCTCTCCTTTCCGTACCACACACGTTCACACACGCAAACACTCACCTCTTTTCCACATCCACACACATCCACACCACTTTACTTGTGTTTCTCTAAATCATTATGTCGTACATTCAAAACTTCACGGGTGTCTCGTACCCTATCCACTCGACTGTTGAGTCGGTCAAGGATACGGTCAAGGACACCGTCAAGGATGTCAAGGGCGCCGTCAACGTGCAGCCACCAGTGAAGCCCGCAGGCCCCACCGGCGTCGACCTGTACGCGCGTTTCGCCCTCGCTGGCTCGCTCTGCTGTTGTATTACGCACGGTGCCATGACCCCGATTGACGTCGTCAAGACGCGTATTCAGCTCGAGCCTACCGTGTACAACAAGGGTATGTTCGGCAGCTTCCGCCAGATTGTCGCTACGGAAGGTGCCGGTGCTCTTCTGACCGGTCTCGGCCCGACGGCTATGGGCTACTTCCTCCAGGGTGGTTTCAAGTTCGGCGGTTACGAACTGTTCAAGAAGATGATCGTCGAGCAGCTTGGCATGAAGACGTCGCAGGAGAACCGCATGTCCGTGTACCTGGCTGCCTCGGCTCTCGCCGAGTTCTTTGCTGACATTGCTCTGTGCCCTCTGGAAGCCACACGTATCCGTCTCGTCTCGCAGCCGACCTTCGCTAACGGTCTTGTTGGTGGCTTCGCCCGCATTGCCCGCGAGGAGGGCATTGGCGGCTTCTACGCCGGTTTCGGCCCCATTCTGTTCAAGCAAGTGCCCTACAACATGGCCAAGTTCGCCACGATGGAGATTGTCCTCGAGAACGCACTCCACATGTATGGCAAGACCAAGGCACAGCTCTCGCACTCGGAGGCTACGGCGTTCAACCTTGGCTCTGGTCTGATCGCCGGTTTCGCCGCTGCGACCATCTCGCAGCCCGCCGACACGCTCCTTTCCAAGGTGAACAAGACCAAGGCTCTCCCTGGCGAGACGACCACGGGCCGTCTCATCAAGATCGCCAAGGACCTCGGCCCTGTCGGTCTCTTCACGGGCCTGACGACCCGTCTCGTCATGGTCGGTACGATGACCGCCCTCCAGTTCGGTATCTACGGCCAGATCAAGACGGCTCTTGGCGCCACGAACTCTGTCGAGATCGCCAAGGCATAAGTAGTGTCTGGTCTGTAGTGGATAGGCATACAACAAGCGTACGTGCTAACCCATATCGACCTAGTGGGAACGTGGCCCGCTGCGCTCAAACGTGTCAGCGACGCATTCTTCTGTTGTCTGTGGTGTTGGTTCTGGCCATCCACAGCACAGCTCATCTGTGTTGTCTACCGCGCTCAGGACCGTGGGCTGGCTGACTGGCTGGCTGGCCCACGCCGCGTCTCGACGTTCGCACACCGTCCACAAGTGCACGCATACGCGGACACGAACACATCTCGACGGCCATGCAGGCATCACGTGGTTATGGTGGAGGATATGGCCTGTTTTCCCTGCTGCGGCCGCGGTCTCGATGGCGCAATCTTGAGGTATCGCCCGCACGGGTTTTATGCATGTGCATGAAACGCACGCACGCCATCCACGGGGGAGGGGAAAGTGGGTTATAGATAGGACTTGATGAAATCGAGATCTCTCCTCGTCCAACTCCGATCCCCCCCTTTCCCAACATGGTCAATCCTCCGCACGGTGGTGTTCTCAAGGATCTTCTTGCGCGTGATGCCCCCATGGCAGAAAAGCTTCGTGAAGAAGCAGAGTCTCTACCCGAGATCATGCTCAATGGTGTACGTACAAAGTCTCCGCGCCATACAGCGCATGCCTCCCCTCACCTCGCATGACTAACTCTCTATCTTTCTCTATGTTAGCGCCAATTGTGTGATTTGGAGCTCATCATCACTGGCGGCTTCTCTCCTCTGGAGGGATTCATGAACAAGGCCGACTATGAAGGTTGCTTGACCAACATGCGTCTGGCCAGCGGTGCACTTTTCCCTATTCCTGTGACACTGGATGTGTCGAAGGAGCAGGTCGAGACTCTTGGCCTGAAAGAAGGTGCGCGCGTCGCGTTGCGCGACCCACGCGATGACACTATCATTGCCATTCTGACCGTCTCGGACCTGTACGACGTGAATGTGTCTCGCGAGGCCGAGCTTGTCATGGGGGCTGACGACAAGGCGCACCCAGCCGTCGCATTCCTCTACCAGAATGCCAAGGACTACTATGTGGGCGGCAACGTTCAGGCTGTGGCCAAGCCGCAGTACTTCGACTACGTCGAGCTCCGCTACACGCCTGCTGAGTTGCGCCACCACTTCAGCAAGGTTGCCTGGCGCAAGGTCGTGGCCTTCCAGACTCGTAACCCGATGCACCGTGCCCACCGTGAGCTGACCGTGCGTGCAGCGCGCCAGCTTCAGGCCAATGTGCTGATCCACCCCGTCGTCGGTCTCACTAAGCCCGGTGATGTCGACCACTACACACGTGTGCGTGTCTATCAAAGCCTCATGCCCCGCTACCCGAAGGGCATGGCGCACTTGGCTCTGTTGCCGCTTGCCATGCGTATGGCTGGTCCTCGCGAGGCACTGTGGCATGCCATTATCCGTAAAAACTTTGGTGTGACGCACTTTATCGTCGGTCGTGACCATGCTGGCCCCGGCAAGAACAGCCAGGGTGAGGACTTCTACGGCCCGTACGATGCACAGGATCTTGTCAAGAAGCACACCGACGAACTGGGCATCGAGATGGTGCCGTTCCAGATGATGACATACCTGCCAGACTTGGACGAATACCACCCAGTCGATGCCGTGCCCGAGGGCGCCAAGACACTCAACATTAGCGGCACTGAGCTTCGCAAGCGCTTGCGTTCAGGCGCGCCGATCCCCGACTGGTTTAGCTATGACAGCGTTGTCAAGACGTTGCGCGAGAGCTACCCGCCCAAGACAAGCCAAGGTTTCACCATCCTGCTCTCTGGCTTGCTGAACTCCGGCAAGGACCAGATTGCCAGTGCATTACAGGTCAAACTTCATGAACAGGGTGGCCGCAGCGTCTCACTCCTGCTTGGTGACACGGTGCGTCACGAGCTCTCCTCTGAGCTCGGCTTCTCGCCTGAGGACCGCCACAAGAACCTCCAGCGAATTGCTTTCGTCGCTAGCGAACTCACACGTGCTGGTGCTGCAGTCATTGCTTCACCTATTGCGCCATACGAGCACTCGCGTCAAATGGCCCGCGACACGATTCTTAAGGGCGGTGGCTCGAACAACTTTTTCCTGGTCCACGTTGCAACACCCCTGGAGTACTGTGAGAAGCATGACCGCCGCGGCAACTATGCCAAGGCCCGCCGTGGTGAAGTCAAGGGCTTCACCGGTGTCGATGACGTTTACGAGGCCCCCAAGGAAGCGGACTTGGTCGTCGACTTGTCGCAGCAGAGTGTGGCTGAGATTACACACTCTATCGTGCTCCTTCTGGAAGCGAATGGCCTCATTTGAGTTCGCAGCTCAGGCGTAGGAGGCCGGATAACGTAGGCGAATAGGTTGGTGTAGATAATCCCCTATTTAAAAAAATTTCTTGTTCTACCGGAACTCAAAGGAACTTAGTTGACTTTCCTCCCTCTTCTTCAGGCAGGAGGCAACTTGCCAGAGTGGTTAATGGGTGAGACTTGAATTCAATTCACGTCATCTCATGGGCTTCGCCCGCACAGGTTCGAACCCTGTAGTTGTCGTTTTCTTTTTTTGCTGGCCACCTCAACTCCACCCCGCCCATCTATAGATCCAGTTGGTGAATCATTTAGCCTCTTAACGATCCAAGAGGATGTCTTTGGCTTTGATTCATCCATACCTTTTAGAATGTTTGTCTCCTAACGAATATGTCCTATCTAATACCTATTTCTTCTGCAGTATTAGTCGACATATGCCCTACCATATATAATATCACAATAGTGTGGTATGTTTCCATACCTCTTGCAACGAGCGTCTACCCGTTGGTGTTTTCGTCTGGCATAGACTGATCGCCAAAGCCATCTCCCTCAGCTTCAATATCCACATCAGCAT